>ERZ891418.690-NODE-690-length-11155-cov-6.399550_pt1 | contig 11155 bp, 4 predicted proteins | sample MGYA00521236_ERZ891418 | MGnify/ENA primary metagenome ERZ891418 (study PRJEB32303, sample SAMEA104408696) | aquatic metagenome | biome: Brackish water; feature: Chemocline; material: water | place: Baltic Sea | collected 2014-10-18T10:34:00 | depth 100 m ... | reverse complement strand
CGACTGACAACCTGACTGCCGACATCACCAGGACTCATGAATAATCCGGGCTCACCTCTTGCCGTTTCGTGGCGTAGTTTTCGAGCAAACGAGGCCACTTGGGAACAAGAAGACAAGTTTTCCCGTTTTGAGCTTCCGGTGAGTTTCGAATTGCCGGAACTGTCTCGGTTTGTCCGGATGACTTTGTTGAAATCAAAGACCCTCCCCTTTATCAACCGCCCGGTGGACGACCAGCTCATTTCCCAAGGAGGCAATCCGACATGCTTTATCGCCTCGTGTTCCTGGCTGCCGTGCTGCTGCTGACATGGGCCTGCCCGGCCCGTGCAGATGAGCCGTCGGTGATTCTCCCGCTGATTGGGTACAACGAGCACCGCACGAATCTGCCCGGCGGACGACAGGCTAACGTCAGCACGAACCGGGCGATGGTGGTGAAGGCGGATGGCACCGCGCGACGCTCGATCTGCGGTGAACTGGTGAACGAGGCCGGCGTCTGGACGCAGTTTGCAGGGTGGTCTCCGGATGGCAGGACGGCTGTTGTTCTGCGCGGTTGGGAGAGCGTCGAAAACGCTGTGTGGGAAGAGCAGCACAAGACGTTTCGATTCACTCCCGAAGGCTGGCTGGTGGATTCGTATCTCGTCGACCTGGCGACCGGCAAGACGGAGAACGTCACCCGCGTCGAACGGGTCAGCTTTTACAACTCGGGGCTGTTCTTCTGGCCGAACGATCCGACGAAGCTCGGCTTCACCGCTTTGATTGGTGGCGCATCCAAGCCGTTTCGCATGGATCGCGACGGCCGCAATAAGACGGACCTGACGAAGGATTCCGGCGGCTTCGCGTATGGCTTCAGCAGTTCGCCGGACGGCTCGCGGATTTCCTATCACGAGAACTATCAGATCTATCTGGCCGACGCCGATGGTTCGAATCGCGTTCACGTGCAGACCGGTCATCAATTCGACTTCGTTCCGTCGTGGTCACCCGATGGGAGGTGGGTGCTGTTCGTTTCCGGCGAGCACTACAACTGCCATCCGCACATCGTGAGGGCTGACGGAACAGGCCTGAAGAAACTCGCTGATCGCGGCGGCTATCGAGGCGTCACGGAATTCCTCGATGTGCCCGACTATCACGGCGGCAGCAGCGATATCCCCGTGTGGTCGATCGACGGCCAATCGGTCTTCTACACGGCCAGGATCGGCAACAACGTCGAGTTATTTCGAGTCAAGCTCGAAGGGACAATCGAGCAGCTTACGATCTCCGCAGACGGCACATCACACTATCACCCGAAGCCCTCGCCCGACGGCAAGTGGATCGTCTACGGATCGAAACGTAACGGCGTGCGGGATCTGTACGTGATGCGTTTGTCAGATCGGCATGAGCACGCGCTGACCGACGTCTCGGCAGGTCACGCCGCCATGCACGCCTACTGGCAACCGGTCAACTGATCACAACCCCCACGCCGAGTGGACCGACGGCCAGGGATTCGGCAGGCAACTAACGCGTAAATCCTTTTGGTGACTGAGGGTGAATCGTCGTGTCGCTTTGCGGCCCGGGCATCCTCGCCGGGACGCTCAGATGGGGCCTCTCCTTCCCGTTCAAGGCTGACCGGACACGACCTGACCTCCACGTGACTTCATTGCCATTTCCTCTCCGACTATCCTCGCCAGTCACAGTACACTTCCGCCCGAATGCCTGGAGCGAGTTTACGATGCCGAATTCTTTGCCACACCGATCCTTCCGCTTCCTGGCCCTCGCACTTTCAGGACTGGTGCTCGCACTGGCGAATCTGCCTGAGACTCACGCCGTAGAACAGGACTCGCCAGAGCCGCTGAACAGAACAATTTTCGCGCGAGACAACCTCGTCGCGTGGTGCATCGTTCCGTTTGACGGGAAGAAGCGCGGGCCGGCCGAGCGGGCGGCGATGTGTGCGAAGCTGGGCCTGAAGAAGATCGCTTATGACTGGCGGGACGAGCATGTCGCCACGTTTGAGCAGGAGATCCTCGAATACAAAAAGCACGGACTCGAGTACTTCGCGTTCTGGGCGGAGCATGACGAGGCATTTCGTCTGTTCGAGAAGCACAAACTGCACCCGCAGGTGTGGAAGATGTTCGCTCAACCGAAGGCCGCGACGCAGGAAGCCCGCATCAAAGAAGCGGCGGAGGGGCTGCTGCCGCAGGTTGAGCGGACTCGGAAGATGGGTTCGAAGCTGGGCCTCTACAATCACGGCGGCTGGTCAGGCGAGCCGGAGAACATGGCCGCCGTCTGCGAGTACCTGCGGAAGCACCACGACGCCGGGCACGTCGGCATCGTTTACAACATGCACCACGCTCACGGGCGGATCGATGACTTCGCCGAGCTGCTGCAACTTCTCAAACCGTATCTGCTGTGCCTGAATCTGAACGGGATGACGCGGGACGGTGACCAGCGCGGGCAGAAGATCCTGCCGCTGGGTGAGGGTGAATTCGATGTCTCGCTGCTGAAGACGATTCGTGAGTCCGGTTACGCCGGGCCGATCGGGATTATCGGGCACACGCAGGACGACGTGGAGCAACGGCTGCAGGACAACCTCGACGGGCTCGACTGGATCCTGCCGCAGCTCGACGGCAAACCAGCCGGACCGAAACCAAAGCCGCGAACGTGGTCGCCGCAGGTCGAGGCCCCGCGGTCGACTCGCAACGTGACGCCGACTTCGCTGAAGGGCTCGCCCGAATATCGCAACCCTCCGCTCACCGTCGAGTGCCGCGTCACTCTGCCGAGGAAGGATCAGTACAACATTCTGGTCGCGTCCGACACAAAGGAGTCGGGGGCGCACTGGGAAATGTTTTCGATGAACGGCAGCGGACATCTGACCGTCTACTCGCCTGGCCGGAAGCCGGACCACACCGACTCGAAAGCGATGATCTGCGACGGGAAGCCGCACAACATCGCGATGATTTTTCTTCAAGACCGCATCCGTCTGATCGTCGACGGCAAGGTCGTGGCCGATCAGAAGGTCGAGTCAACCGGTCGCGAGGCCGTGCCGGGCGGACTGACGATTGCCGGTCTGGTCGAGGGCGGCCTGGGCAGCAGCGGGCCGGTCGAATGGGTGCGCATCTCACGCGGAGTTCGCGAGGACGTCACCACAGAGGCGACCGCTCCGGAGAAAGATGCCTCGACGGTTCTCCTATGGAAGAAGCCGGTTGCGGATGCCGGTGGCAGGCCGGATCAAGCGAAGCGCCGCTCCGGGAATAGCGAAGCACCGCGGGACGACCGAATGCCGGAACATCGTCGCTTCGCTCCTCGGTCCGGCCTGCTTGCAGGGGCTGATGGCTCCGCGCTGGAGTACTCGGCCGATCTGATCACGGATCTGCTTGCGGAAGCCGAAGCGGAGGGCCATGCCGGGCGAGGCCTTGCCGCGTTCAGCGCGGCAAAGTCGGCGTGCCTGAGCTGCCACAAGCTCGGCATGCACGGCGGCACGGTCGGGCCGGACCTCACGAAGATCGGCAAGGAACGGAAGCCGGAAGAAATCGTTGAGGCGATCCTCTGGCCGAAGCGGACTGTGAAGCCGGAATTCAAAGCCCACTTGATCGTCACCGACGCGGGGCAGTCGCATCGAGGCTACATCGTTCGTGAGTCGAAAACGGAACTCGTCCTGCGCGATCCGACGAAGCCGCCCGCCGATCAGGAGCTCACAATTGCTGCGAAATCGATCGATTTCCGGCGCGAGGTGGGGACGCTCATGCCAGACAACCTGGTCGCGTCGCTCAGCCGAGGACAGCTGACCGACGTGCTGCGGCTGCTCATTCATCAGGGCCAGCCGAGCGGACTGCCGACCAGTCAGATCGACTCGGTGCTGCACCACACGATGGCTCACATGTCTGGTCCGGCGAGCTTTCCGTACAACCTGAAACCGCTCAACCCGGAGCACTGGCCGAGCTGGCAGGAGCACGTCAACCGGCAACGCATCTACGATTTTTATGGCAAGCAGGCCGACCATTTTCGATCGCTCGCCGAGTCCGGCAAGCCGGTCCCGCCGGTGCTGATAGAGCACCCCGGTCTGGACGGCGGCGGAGAACTCGGGCACTGGGGCAACCAGGACGAAACCGTCTGGGCCAGCGGCGAGTGGAACAAGTCGGACCGCGGCTCGCTGATGTCCGGCGTCTTCCGCGGCAACGGCCTGACCATCCCGCGCGGGATCTGTGTGCAGGTTGGTGACGGACGCGAGATGGCGTGCTGCTTCGATCCCGACACACTTCTTTATCAAGCGGCGTGGAAAGGCGGCTTCGTCACGACCTCATCCGTAAGGCATGGGTTCATTGAGGGACTCCGGATCGAGGGCACGCCGGTTCCGTGGTCCGTCCCGAAGCTCGACCGCAAAACGAAATACAAAGGCCTCTACCGGATCGGACCGCGAGTCATCTTCGTCTACGAAATCGACGGCAGAGAGTACCTCGATTTCCCGTGGCACAAAGACGGCAACCTGGTCCGGGAAGTCGCGACGCAGGATGATCACTCGTGGGGAAAGGTCATCAGCGACGCGGAGTTTCCGTCACAGTGGCCACAGAAGCTGGAAACGAAGATCACTCACGGCACAGGCTCGCCGTACGCCGTCGACACGATTGAGCTGCCCGTCAAGAACCCGTGGAACGCTCTCTTCTTTGCCGCCGGTCAGGCGTTTCTGCCGGACGGCTCGGCTCTGATCTGCACGATGCAGGGCGACGTCTGGAAAGTCAGCGGCATATCGTTGCCTGAAGTGGGGTACGCTTCCAGCTTGCCTGGCGCGGCACACACGCAAGCTGGAAGCTTACGCCACGCGTCGAAGAAAGCGACCTGGAAACGCTTCGCCAGCGGGCTGCACCACGCACTGGGAATCGTCGCGGACAAAGACGGCATCTTCGTCCTGGGACGGGATCAGATCACGCGGCTGCACGATCAGAACGGTGACGACGAAGCCGACTTCTACGAGTGCTTCAGCAATGCGTACGAAACCTCGCCCGCCGGACACGACTACATCTGCGGCCTGGTCCGCGACGCCGAGGGCTATTTTTATACGGCCTCCGGAAACCAGGGCATCGTGCGGATCTCACCCGACGGACAGAAGGCAGACGTCATCGCCACCGGTTTTCGAAACCCCGACGGCCTTGGCCTGACCGCCGGCGGACGGATTACGGTGCCCTGCTCGGAAGGCGGCTGGACGCCTGCCTCAATGATCTGCGAGACCGACCGCACGGTGGCGGGCGAGAAAGGAAAGATTCCGCACTTTGGCTACCCTGGCCCGAAGAATGGGGAAGTGCCGGCACTGCCGCTCGCGTATCTGCCGCGAGGCGTCGACAACTCGGCCGGTGGGCAGACGAACGTGACGAGCGATCGCTGGGGGCCACTCCAGAATCAGTTGCTCCACTTTTCGTTCGGAACCGGCTCGCACTTCCTCGTTCTGCGTGACGAGGTCGACGGTCAGGCGCAGGGAGCTGTCGTGCCTCTTCCCGGCGAGTTCGCGTCGGGAGCTCATCGCGGCTCGTTCAACCCGCGTGATGGACAGCTTTACGTGACCGGCATGCAGGGCTGGGGCTGCTACACGCCTCAAACCGGCTGCTTCCAGCGGGTCCGGTACACCGGCGAGCCCGTTCAGCTGCCAGTCGGCTTCGAAGTTTACCGCAACGGAATTCTGCTGCGGTTCTCATCGCCCGTGGATGAATTCGCGAGCGATCCCAAAGCCCACTTCGCCCAGTGCTGGAACTATCGCTACAGCCAGGCGTACGGCTCGCCCGAGTTCTCAACAAATCACTACGGGATGCGCGGTCACGACGTGCTCGAAATTCGCTCGGCGATTCAGCGTTTTGCTTCTGCAGCCAGCAGGTTTCCCGATGAGCTGTTCCTGGAGATTCCTGAACTGCAGCCGGTCAACCAGCTCCACCTGAGACTGCAGCTCACGCCGGGCCAGTTCCAGGACATCTTCATGACTATTCATAAACTGCGAGACGAAGACTACGAAGACACCTCTCTGGCAGCGTCACGCAACAAGTCAATCAACCCGCACCCGATTCTTCAGGACATGGCGATGGCCACTCGGGTGATTCCGAACCCGTATCAGCGACGCATCCAGGGAGCCCGCTTGATCACGATCGAGACCGGCACGAATCTGTCGTACAAGACTCGCTCCTTCAAAGTGAAAGCCGGCGAGCCGATCGCGCTGACACTCGCCAACCCGGACGTCGTCCCGCACAACCTGGCCATCGTGAAACCGGGCACTCTGGAACGAGTCGGGCAGATGGCCAACCGCCTGATCTCCGACCCGGAAGCCGCCATCCGGCATTACATCCCGGAAACCAGCGACGTTCTCGTCTACACCGACGTCGCCCTGCCAAAAGAAAATTTCACAATCCAGTTCAAAGCCCCGGAAGTTCCCGGCCGGTACCCGTACCTCTGCACGTTCCCCGGCCACTGGCTGATCATGAACGGCGAGATGATCGTCGAGTAGCCAGAAAATCGCTCCCCGCCCCACCGTAGGACGGACGCCCACGTCCGTCCGCGTTTCATCAGCAATTACCGAAGTGCAGGGAAACGGACGTGGGCGTCCGTCCTACGGCCGATTGCCTCGCTGGGACACGTTGATATCATGCCGCGAGCATTTATCACGGAGGTCTCGATGCCGAAGCAGTTTCTTGTCCGGAACGTTCCCAGTCGCACTCAGTCCTGGCTCGACCAGGAGTGCGATCGCAAAAAAGTTTCCCGCAACTCGCTGATTCTGTCCGTGCTGGAGCAGGCTCGCGACGGATCGGGCATCATCGCTCAACGGGTGCCCGAGGTTGAGAAGCCGGAAATGGATTCTCCCGGACGACTCTTTTCGTTTATCGATCTGTTTGCGGGCATCGGCGGACTGCGGATCGGGATGGAGGCCGTCGGCGGTCGCTGCGTGTTCTCGTCCGAGATCGATCGCTTTGCTCAGCAGACGTACCACGCCTGGTTCGGCGAGACGCCCGCGGGAGACATCAAAGAATTCCCTCGCGGCGAGGGCATTCCGAAGCACGACATTCTTACCGCTGGGTTTCCGTGTCAGCCGTTTTCGATCGCCGGGGTCTCCAAGAAAAACAGCCTCGGCCGCGAACACGGGTTCAAGGATAAGGCTCAGGGGACCCTGTTTTTTCACCTTGCGGAAATCGTCGAGGCGATGCAACCGCCTGTCCTGCTGCTCGAAAATGTGAAGAACCTGCGGAACCACAACAAGGGCGACACGTGGCGAACGATCACCAGTCGGCTGGAGGAGCTCGGCTACGTCCTGTTCGACCAGACGATCGACGCGGCCGACTACGTGCCTCAGCATCGCGAGCGGATTTTCATTGTCGGCTTTCGGCGCGAGACGTTCGGCGACAACCCGCCGTTTCGCTTTCCGACACCGCCGCAAGGAACGTCGCCGCGGATGCGCGACATTCTCGACGATGAGGACACCGTGCCGAAGAAGTACATCCTCAGCCCCTGTCTGTGGCAATACCTGCAGGACTACGCGAAGAAACACAAGGCGAAAGGAAACGGGTTCGGCTTTGGGCTGGCCGATCGAGACGGCATCGCAAGAACACTCAGTGCGCGCTACCACAAAGACGGGGCGGAGATTCTGATCCCGCGCGGGCCGCGCAAACGGCCTCGCCGATTGACTCCAGTCGAGGCCGCTCGCCTGATGGGATTTCCCGAGCCGCTTGCTCAGCACCAGGTGGTCTCGGACACTCAGGCGTACCGCCAGTACGGAAACTCCGTCGTGCCGACAGTCGTGCAGGCCGTCGCAGCTCAAATCGTTGAGGTGCTGCAGTGGCAACTGCTTCGCCAGGGCGAGGGCTGTCTGCTGGCGTAACTGAAATCCCTTACGGTCTGTCTTCGTCCCTCGCTTACGCGACGGGTTAATTTGCCGGCCTCACCATGAAACACGCCTTTCGGAGACGCATCATGACTTTCCTGCTTCGAGTTCTGCTGGTTTGCTCCGTCGCTGTTCTCTCCCCGCTCATGACGAGGTCCACGATGGCTCAGGACATGCTGGATGTGTGGATCGGGACGGGCGGCGGGCCGGCGAAAGGGATTTATCACGCCACTCTGAATACGAAGAGTGGAATGCTGTCGGACACGACGCTCGCCGCCGAAATCAAGAGCCCGGGATTCCTGGCGATGCATCCGAAAGGGACTCACCTTTACGCCGTCGGGTCGCTCGATGAGCCTTGCGTGGCTGCCTACAGAATCAGCGGCAAGCTGAAGGACGCAAAGCTGACATTTCTGAATTCCGTGCCGATTGGCGATGGCGGAGCGGCTCACATCGCCGTCGACCCGACCGGCTCGATGATTCTGACGGCTCAGTACGGAGGCGGGTCCACAGCCGCGTTCAAGTTGAACGAAGACGGCTCGGTGAAAGAGCGAACGGCTCTTGTCGATCACGTGGACGAGACAAAGAAATCGCATGCTCACTGGGCCGGGTTCTCTCCGGACAACCGCTTCGGTTTTGTGCCGGACCTCGGCTTCGACAAAGTGATCATCTACAAGGTTGATCCAAAGACCGCGACGATCAATCCGCACGGCGCCGGAATTCTTCCGCCGGGAGCCGGGCCGCGGCACATGAAGTTTCACACCACAGGCAAGTGGGCGTACGTGCTGCACGAACACGATCTGGCCGTGACCGTTTACGACTACGACGCCAAAGCCGGCACGATGAAAGCGAAGCAGACGATCCTGACCGTGCCGAAAGACGAGCTCGATGATCTGAAGGCAAAGAGCTGTTCCGAAATCCGAGTCCACCCGTCCGGCAAATTCGTCTACGCGGCCAATCGAGGCCACGACACGATCACGGCTTTCCGCGTCAACCAGGAAACCGGCGAACTGTCGGAGATCGAACGCGAGCACGTTCGCGGTGCGACGCCTCGAAACTTCAACCTCGACCCCAGCGGCAAATGGCTCATCGCGGCCGGGCAGCAGTCACACAACCTGGCTGTGTTCGAGGTGAACCAGGAAACCGGCGAGCTGATTTACAACGTCAGCAACGTGCTCTCGCCAGCACCGATCTGCGTGCTGTTTCAGCACGAGTAACCTGGGTAGCGGAACGGCGCAAGCCGTCCGGTAGAGCGCGCGGTTGACTGGCGATCGACCGGGCGGCTTATGCCGCGGCGCTGAACCATCGGTCGCTGTACTCCCGCGAAGAGGACGGCGACAATTCCGAAACCGAATACCAAGTTCCCATTCGGGCGAGCCGGGAGGTGTCGACCCCCGGTTTCCGCGTCGCGGAGATTCGGGTGCCGACCCTCCCGGCTCGCCTCTTTCTTTTGCCGGAGATGATCATGCCCGCTCTGCGATCCGCTCTCTGCCTCGTCGTTCCGTTTGCCATTCTGCTGCAGTCGTCGCCTTTTGCTACGGCCGCCGAGCCCGTTGAGGATGCACAGAAGAAGCTCGATCTGAAGCGGGGAATCGTCGCGGTCATCGGACTGCCGGGGGAAGCGACGGAACCGGCCTTCGTGGCGGACCTCGCGAAGGCCAGCGAGCTGATGATTTACTTTCAGTCGGCCGACTCGAAGCTGGCGGACGCCGTTCGCAAAGCGGCTGACGCGGCGGGGCTGCTTGGCAAGCGCGTCTTCGTGGACTCGGGCTCACTCGACTCGCTGCACCTGTCTCACAATCTGGCGGATGCTGTACTCGTGGCCGAGTCGCTCGCCGATGACGTTTCTGAGAAGGAACTGCTGAGGATTCTCAGCCCGAGATCGACTGCTCACATCGGCGATCGAAAACTCGTCAAGCCCGTTCCTGACGGGATCGACGACTGGAGCCACCCGTACCACGGACCGGACAACAATCCGCAATCGAACGACCAGCTCGTGAAAGGCCGCTTTCAGACGCAGTTCATCGCGGACCCGAAATTCAGCCCGATGCCGGAACAGTCTGTCATCGCCGGCGGCCGAATTTACAAGGCGATGGGGCATATCGCTCACAAAGCCAACCAGAACGAGATGCTCAACACGCTGCTCTGCATCAACGCGTACAACGGCACGATCATGTGGCAGCGGCCTTTGCCCGAGGGCTTCATGATCCACCGCAACACGATGATCGCCGCGGACGATGCCCTTTACATGGGCGATCATGAATCCTGCAAAGTCTTCGACGCGAAGACGGGCGAGATTCGTCGCGAGATCACCATCCCCAACGACATCACCGACGGTCAGACCTGGAAGTGGATGGCCATGAAAGACGACGTGCTGTTTGCACTCGTCGGGAATGTCGAGGTTAAAGTCGAAACACTTCGGTCCGTTCAACGAGGCCTCGGTCACTGGCCGTGGGGCATGTGGAAGGGGCACGACTACAACGACTCCCGCACGGCCTTCGGCTACGGCCGGACGCTCGTCGCGATCGACCGCCAGTCCGGCAAGCTGCTGTGGGATTACCGCGACGACGAATTCCTGGACGCTCGCGCCGTCTGCATGAAAAACGGGAACATTTACTGCTTCACACCCGGAAAGTTTCTGGCGTGTCTCGATGCGGAATCCGGGAAGCTCAAGTGGAGGAACACGGACAAGGATCTGCTCGAAGCTGTCGGCGCGAACGAGCGGGCTCAGCACTACGTCACCGGCTATGCGACGACCTGCTACATGAAGTGCAGCGACGATCACATTTTCTTCGCCGGACCTCAGCGAAAACAGATGGTCGTCGCGTCGGCTCACGACGGGAAACTGGCCTGGACCAACGAAACCGGCAACCTGCAGCTCGTGTTGAGGAAAGAGGGTGTCTACGCGGCGGGGCCTCAGAACACGACGGGCATGCGGCTCGACTATAAGACGGGCAACGTCCTGTCGAGCTTCCCCGGTCGACGCGCCTGCACTCGCGCGACCGGCTGTGTCGACAGCATTTTCTTTCGGGCGTCGGGCGGCACAGTGCGAGTCCTCACCGAGAACAATCAGGCAACTCATATCGCGCCGATGAGGCCACCCTGCCAGGACGGAGTCCTCATCGCCAACGGGCATCTTTACTGGGGCCCGTGGATGTGTGGTTGCCAGTTGTCACTTTACGGAAACATTGGCTTGAGGCCGGTGGGTGACGAGGATCCCAACGCACCGAAGCGCACCGACGACGACATTCAGCGAGCATCGCTCGTGACGCACGCGAAGCCTCCGATTCCGCGTCTGAAGATTGATCCAAACGACTGGGTCACGTACCGCGGTGGCAA
>ERZ891418.689-NODE-689-length-11160-cov-4.478433_pt1 | contig 11160 bp, 4 predicted proteins | sample MGYA00521236_ERZ891418 | MGnify/ENA primary metagenome ERZ891418 (study PRJEB32303, sample SAMEA104408696) | aquatic metagenome | biome: Brackish water; feature: Chemocline; material: water | place: Baltic Sea | collected 2014-10-18T10:34:00 | depth 100 m ... | reverse complement strand
ACGATGCAGCAGGAAGCACATCGCCAGGAACATGATCGTCGATCCGATCGCGATCGAGTTCGATCGTCACGGCCGTCTGTGGGCGATCGAACTGCGCGCATTCATGCCCGATGTCGACGGCACCGGTGAAACAGAACCGGTCGGCCAAGTGGTAGTTCTCGAAGACGATGATCACGACGGGGTGTACGACCGAAGCACTGTGTTTCTCGACGGTCTCACCAACGCTCGCGCCATCGCCCTCGTCGAAGACGTCGTGCTCGTCGCCGAGCCCCCCCACCTGTGGTACTGCCGCGACACCGACGGCGATCTGCGCTCCGATTGGAAGATCGAGCTCACCCGTTACGGCTCCCCCGACCCCGACCACCTCGAGCACACCGAGAACGGGCTCCTTCGAAACCTCGACAACTGGCTCTATAGCGCGAAGTCCTCACGCCGGTTCCGGTTCACACTCGGGGACGACGGAGTCCCGAGACTCGAGGAAGAACAGAGCGCGTTCCGAGGGCAGTGGGGCATCACCCACGACGACCGCGGGCGCCTCTTCTACAACGGAAACTCGAGCTACCTCTACGGTGATCCGTGGCCGGCGGAGTACCTGCTGCGCGGCGCACCGTGCGGCCGCGCGGTGGGTCAACCGCCGGGGATCGGCGAGCGAATCGTTCACGACGAGGGTGTGCACAGCATCCGCGTCAATCCGGGGATCAATCGCGGCTACCAAAAGGGGATGCTCCGCGCAGACGGGCGACTGGCCCGGACCACCTCGGTGAGCGGCGGAGTGATCTACCGGGGCGACCAGTTTCCGCCTGAGTTTCAGGGCGACGCGTTCATCCCCGAGCCCGCGGGCAACGTCGTGGCTCACTTTGACCTGAAAGAGCGGGGTGGGGTCCCGCGTGGGACCCAAGTGATCTACTCGAGCGAAGGGTCCCCGGGGCACGCGTTCCTCGCGAGCACCGATGAACGCTTCCGCCCGGTCGACTGCGCGATCGGTCCCGATGGAGCGCTCTACATCGTCGACCTTTACCGCGGCGTGCTCCAGCACCGGCAGTTCGTGACGAGTTATCTGCGCAAGCAGATCCTCGACCGAGGTCTCGACAAGCCGGTCGGGCTCGGGCGCATCTGGCGGGTGGTCAGGGAAGATCAACCGATCGATCACGCGTCCCCCGCTCCGAAGTTCGAGACCACCGAGGCTTGCCTCGCCGCGCTCGGGGCACAGAACGGCTGGGTGCGGGACGCGGCCCAGCGCACCCTCATCGAGCGCGAAGATCGCGCGGCGCTCTCGCGCGTCCGACGCGTCGCCCGTCGGGGCTCACCGCTCGCGCGCGTTCACGCTCTCTGGACACTCGAGGGTCTCGGCGCGGTCGATCTCGAGAGCGTAGAAGCCGGTCTCGAGTTCGATGACCCGCGCGTGCGGATCGCCGCACTCCGCGTCGCCGAGCGCCTCGCCACGACTGCCATCGCCCGCAGCGTCGTCGGGAAGCTCGCCCCTCTCATCGCCGACCCCGACCGCGCCGTTCGAACCCAGTGTGTCTTCTCGCTCGGCGAGTTCAGGGACAGCGCGCCAGAGAGCGTGCTCCTCGCGACCATCGCCGCCGTGCGCGGTCACCCCGACGACAGAACGATCGCCCTCGCCGCACTTTCGGGTTGGGGAGATCAACAGCTGCAAGTTCTCGAGCGGCTGGTCGATGATTCCAACTGGCCGGAGCAAGGCACTCAAATTTTCGCCGACCTTGCCGCGAGCGCGGTGCTCGCGGCCAAGGACTCAGAACTCGAGGGAGAGGTGATCGCGACTCTTCTCGCGCTCGCCGATCGCAGCCTCGACCGATCTCCAGAGCGCGCCCTTCGAATCCTCGAGGGGCTCGAGCGCATCGTGTCGGGCAAACGCTTCCCAGAAGTCTCCCTTGCCAGTACGCCGCGCATTTTCGAGCGGGAGAACCACCCCGCGGAGTTCACCGCGCGGCTCAATGCTCTCGAGAAGAAGCTGCGCTTTGATGGCACCGTCATCCCAGCGCTCCCCGCACTCCCCCCTCTCGACGACGTCGCCGCGCGGCGCGCCAGTCGCGGTGCCGCCCTCTTTGGCACCTGCTCTATCTGTCACGGTCCCGAAGGAGAGGGGCTCCGTGGGCTCGGACCACGGCTCCAAGGCTCCCCGCGCATCGAACACGACGACGAGGAGCTTCTGAAGATCATTTTCGATGGCTTGACCGGCCCCCTCTCCGTCGATGGCGAGAAGTGGAACGCGACCATGCCGGGACAGCGCGAGAACTCTGTCTTCAGCGACGACGCCGTCGCGGGGCTCGCCACTTGGCTTCGCCGACAGTGGGGCCATCGCGGCGCAGAGGTCACACCCGCGCGGGTGGCCGAGATCCGCGCCGAAACCGCGGGGCGCCTCCAACCGTGGCACGCGGGTGAGTTGCGGGGCGAGCCGACCCAAGAATCGGTCACCTCTCTCTTCGACGGCAAGACGCTTCGTGGGTGGAGCCGTCATGGCGGCCGCGCGAACTACACGGTCGAAGAGAACGCCATCGTCGGGCGCACCGTCCCCCACTCGCCGAACACGTTCCTCACTTCAGATCGCAGCTTCGGCGACTTCGAGCTCCGGTACGAGTTCTGGGTCCAGTCGAGCTTGAACTCCGGAGTTCAAATCCGCAGTCGGGTCGGCGAAGACGATGTCATGCGCGGCTACCAGATCGAGATCGATGTCGACCACGATCGCAAACGCTACTGGAGCGGCGGGATCTACGAAGAGGGGGGGCGCGGCTGGCTCGATGATCTTGCGGATGACGATGGCGCGCGGATGGCGGCGCGCTCGGAGGAGTGGAACTCGGTACGAGTGGTCGCCGAAGGGGGTCGCCTGCGCACGTGGATCCGGGAAATCCCGACGGCGGACTTGCTCGACGCAGAGGCGTTGGAAGGCCACCTCGGCCTCCAGGTGCACGGGGTCGGGAAGCTCGAGAAGCCGCTCGAGGTACGCTGGCGCAACATCGAGCTCATCGAACGCGGGCGGAGTCAGTTCGAAGATTCCCAGCCGAGCGACTGGATTGAAACGGGCACTCCCGGGACGTGGCGACGCGAAGAATCTCGGTGGATCGGAACGGCGGACCCCGTCGCAAGCCTCGCCCCGGCGCGCCCCATCGAAACGGTCCGCTTCGTTGCGACGATCGAAGGGGACGCAACGCTCCGCGTCCTCGGGGCCGAATTCTCGAAGGCGGGGATCGCCATCGAAGGGATGCCGGCAGCGGCACCTTGGCGAAAGGCCTCGACTGCGAGCCCCCTCGACGGACAGACCCCGATCGTCGTCCAGCGCGTCGGCGATCGAGTGGTGGTATCGGTCGCGGGAAAACGGATCTTCGATGTCCGCAAGGTGGCGGCACCGCCGCGGCTCGCGGTGACCGGGGCGACCGACACCCGAGTGGTCATCGAATCACTCGAGATCATCAACAAGGTCATCCCGAGTCCCAGTGACTGATTCGACGACTGACTGATTCGACGGCAACTGACTCGACGCCCTGCTACTTGCCGATCAGACCCAACTCGCCGATCGCCGCGAACGGCTGGTTGTCGTGGGCCGAGCGTGTTCTCAGCAAGACATAGCGCCCCTTCGCGGATGATTCGAAGCGCGCCTCTTGTTCCTTCTTGGTCTTCTCGAACTCGCCTCGGTGGACCGGAGCCCCGAACGCCTCGGGGTCGCTTCCCACGCAGATCTCGTACTTCCGGATCGTGCCGTTCCAGCCGCCATCCTGTCGCGCGAGATAGCGCACCCCTTCGATCGTGCGCTCTTGTCCGAGATCGATCACTAATTCGTGGGGGTGATCGGGCTTCTGCCCCTGCCACTCGGTGTGCCACCACGTCGCGGCGACGCCGTCGATCGCTTGGTCTCCGGTCTTGCCATTGAACGCCGACTCGCTCGAGACCCGTACGATCTTCCAGCCCGCCTTCGGGAGCGCGTCCACGGTGGAGAGGACCGCGGCGGCCTTCACAACCGTGCCCTTCGCCACCTCCGCCGGCAGCAGTGGAAAATGCTCCGACTCCGTTCGATCATTCGCCATGATCGTCGCGATCTTCTTCACCACTTCGGGATGGAGGGACGCCACGTCGGTCGACTCGGAGAGGTCGCTCGCAAGATCGAAGAGTTGGATCGGAGCCCCCGGCTGCAACCGAACTCCCTTCCAGTCCCCCATGCGCACGGCTTGCAAGCGGCGACCGTGCTCCCAGTACAGGTGGGAGTGTTTTTTCTGCACTCCGACGCCGAGCAGAGTGGGCAGTAGAGAATCTCCATCGATCGCTGCGGGCGTGGTTCCGCCGGCGAGTTCGGTCAGCGTGGGCAGCCAGTCGGGGAAGCCACTCACGTGATCGCTCTTCGAGCCCGGCTCGATCTTCGTCGGCCAGCGCACCGCGGTGGGAACGCGAATCCCTCCTTCGTAGAGAGAGCCTTTCAGGCCGCGCAGCGGTCCCGCGCTGTTGAAGAATTTTGCGTCGACCCCGCCCGCCCAGGTGGGCCCGTTGTCGCTGGTGAAGACCACGATGGTGTTCTCATCGAGCCCCTTCTCCTTCAACCGATCGAGCAAGCGGCCGATGTCGCGATCCATGCGGGTGATCATCGCCGCGTACGCCGCCCGCGGCGTTTCATGTCCGGTGTAGTGCCCACCGGCGTAGGGCGGGTCCTCCCAAAGCCCCTGGTACTCAGCGAGCGAATCTTCGGGCACTTGCAGCGAGACGTGCGGAATTGCGTAGGCGACATAGAGGAAGAAGGGCTCATCGCTCTTCGCATCGTCGACGAAGCGTAGCGCCTCGTTGGAGATGAGATCGTGGGAGTACGTTTTCCCGACCTTGCCATCGTTTCCTGGGATCGGCTCTTTCACTTCGTTTCGATAGAGGTAGTCAGGGTAGTAGTAGTGCGCCCGCCACTGATCGAGATAGCCGTACCAGAAGTCGAACCCCTGCTTGTTCGGAACCCCGGTCGTCCCCGGCCCGCCGAGTCCCCACTTCCCCACGGCGCCGGTGCGGTACCCCGCGCCTTTGAGGAGCTCCGCCACCGTCACCGACTCGGGCGGGATCGGGAGCTGCCCGATCACCGGTTGTCCTTTGTTGTCGCGCACGTACGCGTGACCCGTGTGGAGCCCGGTCATCAGAACGCAGCGCGCCGGCGCGCACACGGGAGCGCCAGAGTAGTGCTGGGTGAACTGGATCCCCTCTCGGGCGATCCGATCGATGTTCGGAGTGCGAATCTTCTCTTGCCCGTTGAAACCCACTTCGCCATAGCCGAGGTCGTCCGCCATGATGAACACGATGTTGGGACGAGCCGGACTCGATGCCGGTTGAGCGTCACAGCTCCCGGTGGCATGCAGGAAGAACAGGAGAAGTAGGCCGAAGCATCTCATTCCGATCTCCATTTCACGGGCAGGCGTGGCCAGCGAAATCCCTAGCCTCCGCCCCCGCAGCATGCCACAGGGAAGAGGAGTTGTGGGGAGGATCGGGCTCGAACATTGAGGCTGCTAAGTGCAACTCGACATTACGGGCACGGTGGGTACTCAGCGCAGTCGAGTCCATCGGCAGTGGGGTCGGCGCCACACATGTTGAAGGGGAGCGGCGGGAGCTGAGGTGCCGGGCCCTTGAGGAAGTTGAGATGGAAAATCGGATCGGCGATGTCAATCACGCCATCGTCGTTCACGTCACAGGCGTCGAGGCAAAGCGGCGTCGCCGCTCCCCCGTACAGGTAGTTCAGCAGGTAGATCGCGTCGGCGAGATTGATGCCTCCGTCGCGATTGCAGTCGGCACGCTCGAAATCTACCGCGAATGCCTTGGGAGACGATCCGAGCATGGCGAGCAGAACGAGAACTCGAAGAGACTTCATCCGTGTGTCCTTCCGATGTCTGGATTCCCTCGGATAGCCCGCACCCAGAAAGTAAGGGTTGAGGGGGCGCTGCGCAAGAACGAGCCGCCGCGAGCGGCAACAACCCGACATCGACGAGCGGCGAACCTCGCTCGTGACGCCGGCCTTGCGCGCTCCTTTCTGAACCGCCCGCCCCGGTAGCTGGCCGGGGCCAAGAGACCCGAGAAGAAGTCCTTCCGGTCCCGTGTGAACGCGCCTCACGAAACGAAGCCTCGCAAGAAGAGCCCTGCGCGCGCACGAGATCACTCCCACCGAGTGATCGACGAGCAGACTCGCATCCGAGGATCAGAGGGGGACCGGAGGGCGCGTGCGGAGTCAAACAACACGGCTCTCCGACTCTTCAACCACCGGTGAAACCGAAGAGCGCGACCGCTCGCGGGTAAACGAACGGGCAAGCCGCGCGCTGCTATCGAACAGCGCACCCTTACTACTCTCCGGCCGCGAGGTCGGCTCGACCCACGACCATCCGCGATTATCCCGTTCAAACAGGGGAGGCGCTACGACCGTGTCGAAGGGGTCCCTCCTTTGCGGATCGTGCGCTCGTCTACTTCTTCGTTTACTTCCTCTTCGGCTTCGGTTTCGGTTTCTTCGGCGACAGTTTCTTCGGCGGAAGGGACCGGACGAACCGCACCCCGCGCCCGACCCACGCCGTGAGTTCCGGCTCCTCCGCAATTCCTTCCGCCTCGACGTAGATCATCCCCCGCATCGGCTTCCCGGTGAAATCCATCGGCTTGACGTACTCCTCGGTGAGAGCCGCCTCGTAGGCATCGGGACCGATCCGCAGCATCAGTGTGTTCCCGACCACTCCGGCACACATATGTCCCTCGAGGAGAAAGGCGATCCCGCCGAACATCTTCTTCGCCACCAGATCTGCCTCGTCCCGGAGCACGTCCTCGACCCTCGCCGCCAAGCCGTCATCGTATGCCACGATCCTTCCTCTCATCCGCCTTACCCACACACCACTCACCGACGACCGACAGGTTAGCCGCCCTTGCACCTCTGACCAGCCACTCCTCTCCCCCGCGCCCGATCGACCCCTCCCCGGCGCGCCGGGCTGTGCTAGCATGCCCCTGTTCCCGATGGGCCTGTTCCCGATGGGCCTGTGCCCGATGGGCCCACAACCGCTCCACATCACCCTTTCCTTCCACGGATGGAGGCAACCGATGCTTCGATGCATCGCCTGGTCCCTCGGGATCCTCGCCCTCTCACTCGCCCTCACCGCTCCGATATCCCTGTGCGCGCAGACCGCTCCGCGCGAAGGAATCGAAGAACGCGCGATCGGCGTGCACGCTCTCACCGGTGCCACGATCATCGTCTCGCCGACAGAGACCATCGCCCTGGGAACGATCATCATCCGAGACGGAGTGATCACGCACGTCGGAGAGAGGGTCGCGATTCCTCGCGATGCGCGGGTGCACGATCTCACCGGCCACACCATCACTGCCGGGTGGATCGATCTCGACCTGCGGCTCGAGCCGACACTTCCCTCGAGCGATGCGTCGCGGGAAGGGCGCGCCTGGAATGATCGCGTGCATCCAGAGCTCGACATCGCCTCAGGCCTCAGGCTCGAGGAATCTGTCGCGAAGTCGCATCGGACGAGCGGGTTCGCCATCGCGCTCGCGTCCCCGAACAAAGGGATCCTCGCCGGACAGAGCGCCCTGATTCGTCTGACCGGGCGCGACGACCGACGCACCACGATCGAAGAGCGCATGTTGCAGGTCGCCGCGCTCGAACATGGGGGCTGGGGAGCCGGGGGTTACCCGGGCTCGCGCATGGGTGCGATCGCGCTCTTACGCCAGACTCTCTTCGACGCGCAGTGGTATCAAGAAGCTTGGGATCAACACACAGTCGCGCCCGATTCGATTCCGCGCCCCGAAGTCAACCGAGCCCTCGCCGCCCTCGAGCCGATCCTCTCGGGAGAGCAACGCCTCGCGGTCCGATCTCGCGACGCGCTCGACCTCCTCTCGCTCGGAGAGATCATCGAGGAGTTCGGGCTGAAGCACGTCATCGCGTTCGGCAGTGGCGAAGAGCAGCTGTGGCTCGACGCGATCGCCGACCTCGGTGTCCCCATCGTCTTGCCGGTCAACTACCCCAAGACGCCGATCGTCGATGGGCCGGGGGGCGATACGAATGTCCCCCTCCGCGCCCTCGAGATGTGGGCGCGCGCGCCAGAGAACGCGATCCGGGTGCACGAGTCGAAGATCCCCTTCGCCTTCACCCCCCGCGGACTTTCGAAGGTCAGCGACTTCGCCGATCGAATCCGAGCCACGATCGAACGCGGTCTCACCGAAGCAACTGCCCTCGACGCGGTGACCCGCGCCCCCGCCCAAATGCTTGGCATTTCAGATCACTATGGCCTGGTGAAGCCGGGCTACGCAGCGACCCTGACCGTCTTCGACGGTACCCCCTTCGCCAAGAAGACCAAAGTGGCCGCGGTGTGGATCGACGGAGAAGCGTTCCCAGTCGACCCCAACCTCGAGTCCGATCTGCGCGGCGAGTGGGACCTGACTCTGATCTCCGAGCGCGAGCATGTCACCGTTTCGCTCGCGATCACGGGGACCGAGGAACGCCCTCGCCTCAGCGCGAAGTTCGGAGAGGAAGAGATCCGCCCCGCCGCGCTCCATCGCCAGGGGAACGAGGTCGGCTTCACGATCGGCGCGTCCCCCCTCGGTGAAGAGGGTTACTTGCGACTCGGCGGCGCGTTTGGAGGAGGCGACACATTCGAGGGCACGGCACGAACTCCCGAGGGAGTGTCGATCCGGTTCATCGCCCATCGCACCGCGACGGCGTCGGAAGAGTCTGGCGACGACAGCGAGAGCGAGGATGTCGCCTCGGACAATTCTGCCGACGCCGACGATTCCGGCGACGAGAGTGACACCCGCGGCGGGCGTGGAGACCGTGCCGGCCGCGGTCGCGGGCGCGGAAAGAGTCTGTCGAAGCGCGATCCCGCCGAGGTCTGGGCCGGGAGCGCCGAGGAAGCTCTCCCCACCCCGCTCGGCGCGCGGGGCCGCACCGCTCCGCCCGCCGGCGGCGGCACGATCCTCTTCACCCACGCGACGATCTGGACCTGCGCAGCCGAGGGCATCATCGAAGACGGAGACATTCTGGTTCGAGAAGGGAAGATCTCGCGAGTCGGGAAGAACCTGACCGCGCCGAGCGGCGCGCAAGTGATCTCCCTCGAAGGACGCCACCTCACCCCGGGGATCATCGATCCGCACTCCCACACCGCGATCATCGGCGGCGTGAACGAAGGCACCCAAGCGGTGACCGCCGAGGTGCGGATCGGCGACGTCGTCGAGGCCCACGACATCAACATGTACCGCCAGCTCGCCGGAGGCGTGACCACCGCGCAACTCATGCACGGCAGCGCGAACCCCATCGGCGGACAGGGGCAGGTGATCAAGATGAAGTGGGGCGAGCCGCCGAGCGCGCTCAAGGTTTCCGGTCCGAAACTGATCAAGTGCGCCCTCGGAGAGAACGTGAAGCAGTCGAATTGGGATGCCCCCACCGGCCGCTACCCGCAAACGCGGATGGGGGTCGAGCAGATCTTCCGCGACGCGTTCTGGGCGGCACGTGAGTACACCGCCGACTGGGACCGTTACCGCGCAAGTGACGGAAAGACCGCCGCGCGCCCGCGCTTCGATCTCGAGCTCGAGGCGCTCGCGGAGATCCTTCGCGGGGAGCGTCTGATCCACTGCCACAGCTATCGCCAAGATGAGATCCTGATGCTGATGCGTGTCGCCGAGGATTTCGGCTTCCGGATCGGCACCTTCCAGCACGTCCTCGAGGGATACAAGATCGCCGAGGAGATCGCGAAGCACGGCGCGGCCGCCTCGAGCTTCAGCGACTGGTGGGCGTACAAGTTCGAGGTCTACGACGCGATCCCCTACAACGGCGCACTTCTCTATCGCGCCGGGGTGCTCACCTCGTTCAATTCCGACTCGGATGAACTCGCGCGCCGACTCAACCTCGAAGCGGCCAAGGCGGTGAAGTACGGCGGCGTTCCCCCCGAGGAAGCGCTCAAATTCGTCACGCTGAACCCCGCGAAGCAACTCATGCTCGGCGACCGCACCGGTTCGATCGAGGTCGGCAAAGACGCAGACTTCGCGATCTGGAGCGGGGATCCCCTGTCGACCTACACGAGCTGTGAAGAGACGTGGATCGAAGGATTTCGCTACTTCAGTCGCACAGAAGAAGCCGCGTGGCGCGCTCGCGACACCGCACGTCGCGAACTGCTGATCTCCCGAATCCTCGAAGAGAAGCACGGCGCGCCCTCCAAGGTCGGCGGTAGTGCTCCCGAAGTCTCGACCGAACAGAAAGAAGGCGGACGATGAGCCGCGCACAGAATTCGTCCCGCAACTCGAGCCGACGCCACGTGACGCGATGGCTGCTCCTCGCCCTCTTCGCGCTCGCCGCCGGCTTCCTTCCGGCTTCTGACCCGGTCCCCGGTCGCGCGCAAACCGGTCCGATCGCCATCGTCGGCGTGACCGTGCACCCGATCGATCGCGATCCGTTCGCGAACGGCACCGTGCTCTTCGATGGCGGTAAGATCACCGCCATCGGATCCGGCATCCGACTCCCGGCGGGGACCCAAGTCATCGACGGGACCGGGAAGCACTTGTACCCCGGTCTCATCGCCCCGAGCACCCAACTCGGCTTGATCGAAATCGGCGCAGTACGAGCGACCCGCGATCAAATCGAAGTCGGATCGATGAATCCGAACATCCGCGCGGAGATTTCGGTGAACCCCGACTCCGAGCACATTCCGGTGGCGCGCGCCAACGGGATCGCCCTCGCCGTCACGCGACCGGGGGGCGGCCGCATATCCGGAACGAGCGCGCTGTTGCGTCTCGATGGCTGGACCTGGGAGGACTTGACGGTCGAGGCGCCTCTCGGTCTCGAGCTCCACTGGCCGTACCTCGCCTCCGGCGGGCGGGGTCGACGCGGGCGGGGGAACCCCGAAGCCGCCGCGCGCGCCGAGCGCGAGCGCGACATCATCTTGGCTCGCATCGATGAGACCTTCGCCGCGGCGGAAGCGTACGTGAAGGCGCGCCCGACGGCGGCGAGTGGCAAGGTCGACGGCGATGCCCCCGACCTGCGGATGGAAGCGCTCCGCCCCGTTCTTTCCGGTGAGATTCCCGTGTTCCTCCACGCAGAGGATGCGCGGCAGATCCGCTCCTCGGTCGAGTGGGCACTCGGGCGCCACCTGAGGCCGATCATCGTCGGCGGGCGCGACGCTCCCTTGGTCGCGGCGTTCCTCGCAGAGCGTAATG
>ERZ891418.685-NODE-685-length-11206-cov-4.736974_pt1 | contig 11206 bp, 7 predicted proteins | sample MGYA00521236_ERZ891418 | MGnify/ENA primary metagenome ERZ891418 (study PRJEB32303, sample SAMEA104408696) | aquatic metagenome | biome: Brackish water; feature: Chemocline; material: water | place: Baltic Sea | collected 2014-10-18T10:34:00 | depth 100 m ... | reverse complement strand
TGTCTGGGTATCTGAACTCGGTCTTCAAGGTCCCTCGATCGACCGCTTTCGAGTATCGAACGCTCGCACGCCGACTCGATGAAGTGCCGCGCATCGTCGCTGCCTTCGAGCGAGGTTGCTTTCCCTACGCGGTCCTTCGTCAACTCATCAGGATCGCCGATTCCGAGACCGAGGACGCGTGGCTCGAGCTCGCGACCGATCTCGGACGATCGGCGGAAGCGGTGATCGCCGAAGTTCGCGACGCCCAGCGGTCGGGGCGGCGGCGTCCTCGGAAGGAAACGCGCGGACTCCCCAATCTCGTCTCGCGACTTGTTCTGGAGCTCACTCGTGAACAATTGGAAATCGTACACACCGCGCTCGGTCTCTTCGCCACCGAGTGCGGGCTGTCGCGCGCGTCGATGCCGGCTGAGCTCGGGGACGTCGATGCGTCAACGGTGGAGACGGCGGCTTCCGCTGGGGGAGAGAACGAGCAAGCGATCGGCCCTGCGGCGGAGGCCCCTGAAGCCCCCGTCCGCTTCACCGTGGAGGAGGGGTTGGTGGCACTCTCCCAGTGGATCGTCGACCGCGGGGGAGTCACCTCGATCGCACGATCGGATGGCGATTCCTCATCCGGCGCGGCTCGACAGTCTCGACAGTCCGCCACGCGGATCATTTACCACCACTGCCCCCGTTGCCGCGCCGCCACGGTCGAGACCGCGGATGGTCTGGTCGAGGTGGACGAGGATTCCGTAGTCCGCCGGGCGGACTCTGCGGAGGTGGTGACGATCTCCCCCGAAGAGGAGCGCGAGCTCGAGGCGCTCCCCGACGGGGAGAAGGATCCGCCGAACTCCTCCACGCTCGCCGCCCGCGTGAAGTCCCGCGACGGGGACCGTTGCCAGAACCCCACCTGCAAACGCCGCGGCGGAGTCTTGCATGCACACCACTTGCTCCCCCGCAGTTTCGGGGGGCGCACCTCCTTGGCGAACGAGATCACGGTGTGCGACACCTGCCACGCGCTGGTGCACGCTGGATTGCTGCGTATCGAAGGGACCATCGCTTCCGGGCTCGAATGGCGCCCCAAGCTTCTTCTGGAGGGGAGGGGCGTCGAGGGATGGAGTGCGGGTCATAGGCGCGTGCGAGTCCGCCGGGCGGACTCCGTGGCTGTGATCTCTCCGAATGAGGCCCACCCGACTGTGGCCTCTCCGACTGTGACCTCTCCCCAGGGCACCGCGGAAAGAGTCCGCCCGGCGGACTCTCCCTTCGAGGATCTTCGCACCCGCGCTCGTCGACGAGAGGAATTGGAACTCGCAGTCGCGGCTATTCAGTTCGTCGTCGCCGACGAAGAACGTTCGCGCTTCCTCGCAGAGCGAGCTCTCGAGGAGCTGAGCGCCGGCGTTGCGACAGGGGAGCCTCCTGTCTGGGAGGCGGGCAGTATCGCAAGCCTCGCCCTCCGACGGCGACGTCGCTGGTTGGCGGAGCGGTCGGTCGCGGCGGAAATACTGTGATCGGAAGCGTTCGCGCCGAGCAGGCGCGGCTTCGATATCTGAACGGGGAACAAGGCGTGCTCTTCCCCGCCGGTACGTGCGGCTCTCGAGAACTCTGGGGAGTGCGCGTGCGGAACGGCGGTCCGGCAGGCTGATCACTCTGGCAGGGAGACAACGCGCGACCGGCGAAACCGGCATGAGCGGAGATGAGTGAGGTGAAGCGCACCGTGGGTCGGTGGCGCGATTGTAGTCGCTTCGCGAGTCGATGGTTCGTGGGGGAGAGAGCCGGTAGGATCGCGGGAGAGAGGTGGGCGGGGCCTGGATAAAGCACTCCACGATGAAGCACGAAATCGCTATCGCTGACAAAGCTTGAATCAGTGGAGGAATTCCTACTCCCAACAGCTGGGCAACACCCCCCGCGGAAGGAATGGCAAAATCCCATGAGGGGTGTAACTCAAGTTGAGCAGCGGCATCCCGGATAGCACAACTTCAAGCCAGGCGACTCTGCTCCGACCATCTCCGACTCAGTGACGCTTCTTCGTCTGAAGCCTCGGGTCGAAGTCACTCAGATCGGGCTCCTCCGCCGCTCCACTCGGATCGCCGCGACCTGGTGGCGCCCCAGCTCAATCATTGATAGGCCAGCGGCAATCTCGGGGTAGCCACCACCGGCCACATTCACCCCCTTGTTTCGGAGTTGGTGAAGAAGCCAACGCGGACGCCGGGGTTGCTGAGGCGGTTGCTCTCGGTGCACGACTCCGCGGTGGATGCGCTGAATCGCGCGGTGGCCCTCGCGATAGCGGAGGGCCCAGAGGCGGGCTTCATCAAGCCCGACGTGCAACATGGACTTGGGCCGGCTCAGGCGTGAGTATCCGGGCTTTTCGCGCGCGAGACCGGCCAGGTAGAAGACGCCGCTCCTCATCATCGGGATCGCTCAAGAGCTCCCTGTTATTGCCTGAGATTCCGGTCTCGCCAGCTTCTCAGTCGAGCGGTCGTAGATTCTGAAGTGTCGTCGGTACCAGCTCCGACACCGTCGGGTGGATATGGACCGCACGCGAAATGACCGTGTACGGGAGCTTGGCGTACATCACATCGAGAAGGCAGTGCACGACCTCGTCGCCATTGATGCCCAAGATGGCGGCTCCAAGGATCTCATTCGTGTCGGCATCGACCAGGATCTTGATGAATCCGTCCGTTTCGCTGCGCTCTTCGGCGCGGCCGACGTGCTTCATCAGGCGTTTCCCAATGAGGACCTTGCGGCCCGATTCGCGGGCTTGCTGTTCAGTCATGCCAACTCGGCCCAGGGGCGGGTCCGTGAACAGGCCGTAGCAAAGGATGCGGTCACTGACGCGGCGCGCATCGTCGTCAAGCAAGTTCGCAGCCACGATCTCGAAGTCGTTGTACGAGGTGTGCGTAAATGCTCCGCGACCGTTGCAATCACCCAGGGCCCAGATTCCGGGCACGTTGGTGCGTAGTTGATCGTCAACCTCGATGTAGCCACGGCCGTTGGCGGTGACGCCCGCGGTCTCCAGGCCGAGTGCGTCAGTGTTGGGGATCCGTCCCACGGCAAGGAGGAGATGAGACCCAAGGATCTCCGACGGTTCGTCGTCACAGTCGACCTGGACGGCAACGCCGCCGCCTTTTTTCGCCAAGTGGATGCACTCCGCGTTCAGCCTGACGCGGACCCCTTCCTTCTCGAGAAAACTCCGAACCGCCTCGGAGACGTCGGGGTCGTCTCGCGGGATCAGTCGGTCGCCTCTCTCAACAATGGTCACTTCGCTTCCGAAGCGTCGGTACATCTGGCCAAACTCGAGGCCGATGTAGCTGCCTCCGATGATGATCAGGTGCTTCGGAAGGAAGTCCACCTCCATCATGCTCGAGCTGGTCAGGTAGTCGACATCCTCTAGGCCTTTGAGGTCTGGGACGAAGGGCCGCGCACCGACGTTCAAGAAGATCTTCTCGGCCTCGATCACCCGTCCATCCACGTCGATCTGTTTCGCGCCCTGGAACTTGGCATGACCTCGAATCAGATCGACGTTCTCCAAGCCTTCTAGCCACTGGGTCACGCCCTGGTTCGACTGGCCCGAAATCTCTTTCATCCGCGCCTTAACGCGAGCCATGTCCACCCGAATGCACCCGTCGATCTGCACTCCGAAGTCGGTCCCGCGCCGCGCCATGTGGGCCGCGCGTGCGCTCGCGACGAGAGCCTTGGTGGGGATACAGCCGACGTTGACGCAGCTTCCGCCGATTTTGTCGCGCTCGACGATGGCGACCTTCATACCCGCGCCGTCCAAGCGACCCGCGAGTGACGGGCCGGCTTGCCCTGTTCCAATGATGATCGCATCGTACTTGGGTATCATCGGTAGTCCAATCCCTCAGCCACTGCGTGAACAGCGGCACCTCGGATAGCACTTCAAGCCACGCTACTGCGTCTCCGTGATCAAATCCGCTTCGGGGTTCGCGATGGAGTGGGTCGGGGTCTCCTCGGGGAACGCAAAGCTCATGAACATCGTGCCGGGAGACGAAGCCTTCGTCACCTTCACGCGCGTCAGCGCGTCGCCGCGGCGCGAACTGACAGGGTCGTGCTCCCCTTCCCCGTCAAACCCCTGGTGCTTTGTCGTCGAACTCGACGTTCCAGTGCGCCCCGTCGCAGAACGGCTTGTTCTTCGAAGCCCCGCACCGGCACAGCGTGCAGATCTCTTCGGCTGCGCGTTCGGCGCGCTGCACATCGACAAGCTCCACGCCACCTTTGATCACGTATGGACCACCCGGGGCGACCGTGATGCTCGTCTTTTCCTCGCGGCGGGGCTGTTCGACGCCGGCAATCGAAAGGCTGAGAGCGCCGGACGGGCATTGACTCACCACGGCAACGATCTCTTCAGGCTTCGCGCCATCGGGATCGATCCACGGTTCTTCCTTCATCCGAAAGACACGAGGAAGACCCTCGGTGCAGCGACCGGCATGCGCACAGATGCTTCGGTTGTCGTGCAGCGTGATCTCCGCACCCACATAGGAGTCACACTTGTCCTTGTTCGCATCCGCCGTGACCTTGCTAGAGAAGCCGATCCCAGCGTGCGTCCCATCACAGAACGGCTTGTTGTTCGATCTGCCGCATCGGCAGAGGGCCATCGTCGGCTTGCTCTCCAGTGCACCGTCTGTCGTTTGGAGATGTTCAATGTTGCTGACGATCAGAGGGCCGTCGGGAGAGAAGGTGATCGTGGGCTTTGTTTTTTTGGTCATTGTTCTCTTCTCTCCCCCAATTCTTCTTACCGGCGGCTTCCGTCACTGCCCATCTCCGACTCTGGCCAGCTCCGCTCAGTGACGCTTCTTCGTCTGAAACATCGGGTCGAAGTCACTCAGATCGGGCGCCTCCGCCTTCTCCACTCGGATCGCCGCGACCTTCAACTCCGGCGTCTCCGTGATCGGATCCGCCTCGGGGTTCGTGATGTAGTTGGTCGGGGTCTCCTCGGGGAACGCAAAGCTCATGAACATGGTGCCGGGGGGCGAGGCCTTCGTCACCTTCACGCGCGTCAACACGTCGCCGCGACGCGACGTGACCTTCACCCACTCCTTCGATTTCAGACCGAGCTCTTCCGCATCCATCGGGTGGAGTTCGAGCCACTCGTTCGGTGCGAGGACACTCAAGCCCTTCGCACGGCCGGTCATCGTGTTGGTGTGGTAGGTCGCGAGTCGACGGCCGGTGGTCAAGAACCACGGATACTCGTCATCCGGCACCTCGGCGGGGGGCTGATACTCGACGCATTGCAGCTTGCCGAGCCCGCGGGGGAACTCCCCGATGTGGAGGACCGGCGTGCCGGGGTGATCCTTCGTCGGCACCGGCCAGTGGAGAGTGCCCTTGTCGATCCGCGCGTAGCTGAGGCCATGGTAGATCGGCGACAGGTCGCACAGTTCGTCGAACACCTCTTCCGCCTTCGAGTAGTCGAAGTTTACCGTGGTACCGATCTTCTTCGCGATCTCCGCGATGATCCACCAATCGGGCTTCGCTTCCCCCGGCGACGGCGCCGCGGGGCGCAGACGCTGCACGCGACGATCAGAGTTGGTGAAGAAGCCGTCGACCTCGGTGAACGCCGACGCCGGCAAGACGACATCCGCCATCTTCGCTGTGTCGGTGAGGAACATGTCCTGCACGATCAAGAAGTCGAGAGACTCGAGCGCATGCCGGGTGTGGTGGACGTCGGGATCGCTGACGAGAGTGTTCTCACCGCAGATCCACATCCCCTTCAACGTGCCCTCGACCGCCCAATCGAGCGCCTTGAGCTTGGTGATCCCCTTGTCGGGATCCATCGGCACGCCCCACGCCTTCTCGAACTTCGCTTGGACTTCGGGCACGTCGACCGATTGGAAGCCGGGGTAACTGTTCGGCAGAGCGCCCACATCCCCCGCCCCTTGAATATTGTTCTGACCCCGCAACGGATTGATTCCCGCGGCGCGCTTTCCGAGGTTGCCGGTCAAGAGCGCGAGGTTGCAGAGGCTCTGAACATTGCCGACGCCACAAATGTGCTCCGTAACGCCGAGGGTGTAGTAAATCCCGGCGCGCTCAGCGCTCGCATAGCCCACCGCGGTCTCGCGGATCAGCTCCGCAGGGACACCCGTGATCTTCTCCGCCTCGGAGAGAGTGAACTTCTGAACGTGAGCCTTGAGCTCCTCGAACCCCTCGGTGCGAGTGTCGAGGAACTCCTGATCGACCAGCCCCTCGTCGATGATGACTTTCGCCATCGCATTGAAGAGGTAGGTGTCCGTGCCGATGCGCAGTTGCACGTGCCCCTCCGCCATCTTGGCGAGCGGGATCTCCCGCGGGTCGATGGTGAAGAGCCGAGCGCCTTTGCGCAGCGCCTTCTTCACTCGCACCGCGATGATCGGGTGGCACTCGGTCATGTTCGTGCCGACACAGAGAAGGAACGGACAGTCTTCGATCTCGGGGATCGAGTTCGACATGGCTCCGCGCCCGAGGGATGCCGCCAGACCGGCGACGGTAGGAGAGTGTCAGGCACGTGAGCAGTTGTCGATGAAGTTCGAGCCCATCACCGCTCGCTGGAACTTCTGCAACATGTAACCCCCTTCACCGGGGGCGCGTCCCGAGGCGATCGAGTAGAACGCCTTCGGCCCATGTTCGTCGCGAATGCTGCGAAGCTTGTCGGCTGTGTATTCGATCGCCTCGGCCCACTCGACTTCGACCAACGTGCCGTCTTTGCGAATCATCGGCTTCTTCAGACGATCGTCGGAGTTCACGAAGTCGAACCCGAACTGGCCTTTGATGCAGAGCGCACCTTCATTGACCGGTCCGTCGAGCGCAGGGGTGACGCCGAGCACTTTTTCGCCGTCTGAGTGCAGGTCGATCGAACAGCCGGTCCCGCAGTACGGGCAGATCGAGCGCGTGATCGTTTGCTTCTCCGCCGGGGCACCTTTCGCCGCTTGGCCGACCATCTTGTGGTCCGCGAGCGCTCCGGTCGGGCAGGTGTAGACACACTGCCCGCACAGGGTGCAGGTGCTTTCGAGCAAGCCGCGGTCGAACGGAGTGGCGATCTCTTTCCCGAACCCGCGCCCAGTCATGGTGATCGCAAAGTCCGCCTCGACCTCGGCGCAGATCCGCACGCAGCGGTAGCACGCGATGCAGTGGTCGTAATCGCGCTTGAGAAGCGGGTTGGCATCGTCTTTCGAGCGGTTGCTCACCGCGCCGAGGAACCGATTCCGCGTGACCCCAAAATCCTCCGCCAACAGTTGCAGCTCGGTCTTCCCGACGTCGACGTTGCGCGAGCTGATCTCGGCGGGGTTTTCGGAGAGGACCATCTGCAGCAGGGTCACCTGCATCCGACGGAGTTTCTCGGTTTCGGTGACGACGATCATCCCCTCTTCCGCAGGGAGAGTGCAGGACGCAGCAGGGTTCCGACGCCCCTCCACCTCGACAATGCAGAGACGACACGAGCCGGCGGGGTCGAGGCGCTCGTCCCAACAGAGGTGCGGCACCTTCGAGCCGACGCGCTTACTGACTTCGAGCACCGTGTCGCCGGGGGTGAAGGTCATCTCCACCCCGTCGATGGTCATCATCGGGGGACGGATCATGCTTTGCTCCTCTCACAAGCGCCGGTTGGGCACTCGCCGCGCAAGTGTGCCTCGACCTGATCAGGCCAGTACTTCATCAAGGTTCGGGTGACGAACGGCGCCGCGAGCCCCAGGCCGCAGGCGCTCGCCTCCGCCATCACCTCGTCGAGGTCGGCGAGCTCGCTCACCGCGTCGCGCGTGACCGCGGGGCCACCGCCGGCGTGGGTTCTCATCTCATCCAAAATCTCAGTCGAGCGCGTCGTTCCGATCCGACAGGGGAAGCACTTTCCGCACGACTCGTGTGCGAGGAAGTTCATGCTGGCCCGCGCCGCCGACACCATGCACCGGGTGTCGTCGTGGACGATGATACCCCCCGCGCCGAGCATCCCGCCGAGCGCGGCGAGCGACTTCGAGTCGAGTGGCACGTCGAGATCGGCTGCTCCGACAAACCCTCCGGAGATCCCCGCCATCGTCACCCCTTGAATCGTGCGGCCGTTCGGCGCGCCGCCGGCGTGCTGATTGAGAAGGGTCGAAAGGGGCGTCCCGATCGGCAGTTCGTAGTTGCCGGGGCGGGCGATGTCCCCCGAAACCGAAAACACCCGTGTCCCTTGGTTCTCGCCGAGTCCGAGCCCGGCGAACCACGCTCCTCCTTTGCGGATGATCATCGCGGCGGTCGCAAAGGTCTCGACGTTGTTAATCACGGTCGGGCGACCGAACAGGCCGTGGGTCGTCGGGAAAGGGGGCTTGTCGCGAGGAAAGGGGTGACTCCCTTCGAGGGAGTTGAGGAGCGAAGTCTCCTCACCGCAAATGTAGGCGCCCGCGCCGCGACGAATCACCAGTTTGAAGTGGTGCCCGGTTCCCAAGATGTTCTCGCCGAGGTAGCCGGCGCCGACCGCGTCGTCGATCGCCTTTTGGAGGCTCGCCAGCGTCTCGGGGTACTCGAAGCGCAGATAGACGATGCCGATCTCCGCGCCGGTCACCAGGGCGGCGAGCACCATCCCTTCGATCATCTGGTGCGGTGCGTTGTCCATCACGCAGCGATCTTTGAAGCACCCCGGCTCACCCTCGTCCGCGTTGCAGACGATGTACTTCGGTTGCTTGGTCTCCTTGCGCACCGCGTCCCACTTCACGCCGGTGGGGAAGCCCGCACCGCCGCGGCCGGTCAGCCCGCTCACCTTCAGCTCGTCGAGGATCTTCTGGGGATCCTTCGCCGCGGTTTCGAGGGTGGAGTACCCCCCGACCGCGCGGTAGCCCGCGAGCGTGTCGATCCCCTTCCGAATGTCGGCAAAGATGCACTCTTCGACCCCGATGTTGGCTGGGAGGGCACTGGTCGCGAGGGGGAGGTCGTTCGCACTGCCCGAATCGGCCGAGGCGTACACCCGATCACCGACGAACACCGGCACCGCGATGTCGCAGCGACCGGGGCACGGGATCCTGCGCACCCGCCCCGAGTGCGGAGTGTCGAGGCGCGCCGAGGAGAGTTGGCGCTCGAGGGTGGTCAGATCCTTCAGACAGCACGCCGACGATTCGCACATCCAAAGGTCAGGATTCGTGCCCGGCTCTTCGAGTTCGAAGAAATGGTAGAAAGTGACCGTGCCGTACAGCTCAGCGAGCGGGATTCCGAGGCGACTCGAAACCTCGTGGAGCGCCGGCTCGGGGAGATAGCCGTAGTGGGCCTGGATCTCGTGGAGGATGGAGAGGAACGGCGCCGGCTCACCCTCCCACCGATCGATGATTTCCGAGGCGTTCACGTCATGGAGGTCGGTCTGCGGCATCGATACTTCTTTCCCGTTCAACCCCCGCGCCCGACGGTTGAGGACCGCAAAGAGGACCACGGGGGGCACGCGGTCCGGCGACGTCGATTTCCTCCCGAGAATAGAGAGGGCGGACGAGCGGACCATCGCGCGTAACCGTAGCTCGCGCCTAGAGAAAAGCAAGCAGACCGGCGCCAGCGAGGGGGCGGCTCTGGGACTTCCCGGTCCGGTCTCACCTGACTCCTCTCGCGCGCTGCCCTCCGAGAAAGGCGCTCCCGCCGAACCCCGACGAAGGTCCCGACCCTTGACGATTCCCGCCGAGGTGGTACCCCTAGTAGGGCAGGGCTCTGTCGTATGCTCGCTGACCTTTTATTGCGATGACCTCTTCTCGATCGATGTCCCCTTCCCTCCGCGCAACACGGAGGGAACTGGACGTGGTGGGGACTCGGGCGTCTTCCAGCGAGATCTCGACAGCATTCCAACGAGCGACTTTTTCGCGAGCACGACCTCGATATGGGGTCTGTGCCATTTTGCGTGTCGTTCGGGGACACAATCGAGGGCCGCCGAGGGGGTGGTCTCGGGGAGGATATTCGATGAGGATCTTCAACGGTTTCGTGGTCGCGGCCTGTCTCTGTATTGGAGCAGCCACTGCCGACGGGCAACAACTCGAATTCGCCACCGTCGCCACTGTCGGCAGCGGCGCGAAGGGCCTTGCCCACTACGCTCCGAACAACTCCCTGGTCGTCGCGGTCAACTACTCGACCGGACTCCCCTACTCCCTCGCTGAGTTCCATGACGATGCGACGAACACGCAGTTCGGTGTCGCCGCGGGCTTCGTGGGCGAGATCAAGCTCGGATCGATCGGCGCGCTCGGCCTCGGCGGCTTTACTCCCGGCGACATCTTCAGCGGGAACGGCACGTCCGGGGATATCGTGCGCACTACGGCTGGCGGGGCGACCGTCATCAATCCGTGGATCAATCTCCCCGGCGGGGGCAACGGTCAGATCCGTGGCAGCATCACCCAGGACACGACCGGCATCTTCGGGAATCAGCTCATCGTGGTGACCAGCTCGGGGCAAGTGTGGGTGGTCGACTCGACCGGCGCGACCAGCGCGGCCCCGCTCGCGAGCCTCGGCACCGCACTCGAAGGCGTGGCGGTTCTCCCGAACGACATCGCGACCTACGGACCGCTCGCCGGAAGGATCATCACCGGCGGGGAAGGTACGACGCTCCTCCACGCCATCGATGCCAGCGGTGTCGTGACCAGCTTCAACACCGGGGTGCCCTTGGAGGACATCGATGTCGTCGAAGCGAACTCGAACTTCGTCGGCACCAGCTTCCAGAGCAATACCCTCGTCGGAGTGCGCTCCGATCAGTGGGCTCCCTACGTCGGCGACATCATCCTGACGCGGGAATTCCCTCTCGCAGGCACCTCGGGGCTCTACCGCTTGTTCTGGAACGGCGCGTCTCTCGTGCTGTCGACGATCACCATGGCCCCCGGCTCCCCCGCAGTCGGCCAGTGGGAGCACGTCACCTTCACCACGTACTCCCCGGTGACGCTCTGCCCCACCGATACCGACCTCGACGGAACCCCCGACTGCATCGACCAATGCCCGGGGGACCCGCTGAAGACCGAGCCCGGTTTCTGCGGCTGCGGCATCGGCGAGCTCGACACCGACGGAGACGGCCTCTGCGACGATGTCGACCCCGACGACGACAACGATGGTGTGAACGACGGCGGGGACTCGAACCCCACCGACCCGTTCCAATGCCAAGATGCCGACGGTGACACCTGCGACGACTGTGCGAGCGGGACGGTCGACGCGGGCAACGACGGACCCGATTTCGACGGGGACGGCCTGTGCGACGCTGGGGACTCCGATGATGACAACGATGGCGTCGTGGATGGGGCCGACGCCAACCCGCTGAACC
>ERZ891418.682-NODE-682-length-11245-cov-5.080608_pt1 | contig 11245 bp, 10 predicted proteins | sample MGYA00521236_ERZ891418 | MGnify/ENA primary metagenome ERZ891418 (study PRJEB32303, sample SAMEA104408696) | aquatic metagenome | biome: Brackish water; feature: Chemocline; material: water | place: Baltic Sea | collected 2014-10-18T10:34:00 | depth 100 m ... | reverse complement strand
AATATTTATAAAAATATATAAGGATTTATTAATAAAATGGCCTTATATCGGTATTTTTTACCAAAAAATGTTGAAACTGAAAAACAAAAGATTTACAAAATGCATGGTATTAACTATAATAGTATTTTTTTTGTTAAATAGGAATCCACAATGGATCAATCGAATAGATATGCTGATTTGTCATTAGACGAAGATACGCTAATTGCACAAGGTGGCCATATTTTGGTTGCATACACTATGCACCCAATGCCTGGTTTTTTTGGCTATTTAGAAACTGCCGCTCATTTTGCAGCTGAGTCTTCAACAGGTACAAACGTAGAAGTTTGCACAACAGACGACTTTACTAAAGATCTAGATGCAATGGTATATGAAATTGATGAAGCTAAAGGCATCATGAAAATTGCATACCCATGCGGACTATTTGACCGCAATGTAATTGACGGTCGTGCAATGGTTGTATCTTTCTTGACGCTTGCTATTGGTAACAACCAAGGCATGGGTGATGTTCAAGATGCGCAAATGATTGACTTTCATGTTCCTAAGCAGATGCTTGATATCTTTGATGGTCCAGCTATGGATATCACTGATCTTTGGAGTTTATTAGGTCGCGACCGTGAAAATGGTGGCTATATTGCTGGTACTATTATTAAGCCTAAGTTAGGTTTACGCCCTAAGCCTTTCGCTGAAGCTGCATACCAGTTCTGGCTAGGTGGCGATTTCATCAAGAACGATGAGCCTCAAGGTAACCAAGTTTATGCTCGTATGAAGGATGTAACGCCTTTAGTCGCTGATGCTATGAAGCGTGCACAAGACGAAACGGGTGAAGCTAAGATTTTCTCTGCAAACATTACGGCTGACGATCATCATGAGATGATTGCTCGTGGTGAGTACATCTTAGAAGCATTTGGTGAGAACGCTCATCACGTTGCATTCTTAGTTGACGGTTATGTTGGTGGTTGTGGTATGGTTACTACAGCACGTCGTAACTTCCCTGGTCAATACTTACATTACCATAGAGCTGGTCATGGTGCGATTACGTCCCCATCTTCAGTTCGTGGCTACACCGCATTTGTTCTTGCTAAGCTTTCTCGCCTTATGGGTGCGTCTGGTATCCACGTGGGTACAATGGGCTTCGGTAAGATGGAAGGTGGTGCAGATGATAAGCATATTGCGTACATGATTGAACGTGATAGCTCTCAAGGTCCAGTTTATCACCAAGAATGGCACGGTATGAAGCCGACTACACCAATTATTTCTGGTGGTATGAACGCGCTACGTCTTCCAGGTTTCTTCGAGAACCTAGGTCACGGTAACGTAATCAACACTTCTGGTGGTGGTTCTTACGGCCATATTGATTCTCCTGCAGCGGGTGCTAAGTCATTGCGTCAAGCGTACGAATGTTGGATGGCTAAAGCTGACCCAATTGAGTTTGCTAAAGAGCATAATGAATTTGCTCGTGCATTCGAATCATTCCCGGGTGATGCAGATTCTCTATACCCAGGTTGGAGAGATCAACTAGGTGTTCATAAGTAAATCTTATAACACTTAGTTATTAAAAGCCTCTGCTACATGTAGAGGCTTTTTTTTCTAAGAAACTCTTACCCAAGTGAGAATGTAGGTTCTTATTTTGGTAAGCGTTTCAAACTTCACAAGTCACTTAGTTTAAGTATAACTTACATTAATAAGGATAGAACTATGTCAGATTTCGATATCAATCAATTTAAAATTGAATCAGAGCCGTTTTACAAAGCACAATCAAACGAAGTAGAGCTTTATACGGCGGCATACAATGCAAGATTTCCGGTGATGGTTAAAGGCCCAACAGGTTGTGGTAAATCCCGTTTTATTGAGTATATGGCGTATAAGTTAGATAAGCCCATTATTACCGTTTCTTGTAATGAAGACATTACTGCTTCAGATTTAATTGGTCGCTACTTGTTGGATTCTAATGGCACTCGTTGGGTAGATGGCCCATTAACATTAGCAGCGCGTCATGGCGCTATTTGTTATTTAGATGAAATTGTTGAGGCTCGTCAAGATACCATGGTAGTTATTCACTCATTAACGGATCACCGTCGTGAGCTGATGTTAGACAAGAAAGGTGAATTAGTTAAGGCGCATCCAGATTTTCAATTGGTGATTTCATATAACCCTGGTTATCAGTCACTCATGAAAGATCTTAAGCAATCAACCAAGCAGCGCTTTACAGGTATGGACTTTGATTACGCTTCAGCTGAACTGGAGGCATCAATTGTTGTTAAGGAATCGGGTGTAGATACAGGCACTGCCGCTAAATTGGTTAAGCTTGCTGAAACCACACGTAATCTAGTAGGACATGGATTGGATGAAGGCGCTTCAACGCGTCTTTTAAATTATGCAGGTACGCTGATTGCTGCCGGTGTTGATACTAAGGATGCTTGCCATATGGCATTAGTGTGTCCAATTACTGATGATAGCGAAGTGCGCACAACTATGAGTGGTGCAATTGACGCTATTTTTGGCTAATAGGTAAATAACTTATGACCGAAGAAATTCAATATAAGCCCCTAGATTGCGCATTTGAATCCGTACAAGCCGTTTTTGCCTTAAATATTGAGCAGGCAGTAGAGCACTTATCAGAAGCCAGTCTTAGTGAGTATTACGAGGGTGCTGAGTTTTTGGCTAAAATTGGCCAAGGTGACAAATTATCTATTGCATTTTTAAAAACTATGCCATGGGCGGGCGAGCATTTTGGTGATGGTAGTATTAAAAAAATTACTGATTTCACCTACAATAAAATTTGTAGAACACCAAATAAACCAGCAGTTGATAAATTTTTAGATAGCTTTATTATTGTTGTTGATCATATTGAAAAAGATCAGCTAGATGAATATTTAGCATTAATTGAATACCACTTGTCTGAGACAACCTTCTCTATTCATGGTATTCATGACACGCATCCTTCGCCATCGCTAATAGCAATGCTTGCTAATATTAATTTATTATTAGAGCAGCTTGACTTTAAAGGTATTTATGAATGGATTGATTACGGGTTAAGGTATTTCAAACACCATCCTGAGCGTCAAGAAGAATATTTCACCCTAACCACAGCAGACTCTAAAGCAGTATTTCAACGTCAACGCAAGGGTTTGCTGTTTAGTGATATTGAGCGTCCTATTAATTTATTTCAGCAAGCTCTATGGAAAACAAATTTTATGTACGCGCCGTATTCACCAGATTTTGAAGCGCTTGAACATTTTCATCCTTATCTAGAAGATGAGGTTATTCGCTTGCCTGATATTTATAGCGACTTAAATGGTGTTAGTGCTTGTAAGCGCTATATGGCATTAATTGCGCATATTATTGCCCATCATCAATTCACCACAAAAATTGTGGCTGATAATGTTTCGCCGCAGCAACGATTTTTTACCGAAGTGTTTGAAGATGCACGTGTTGAATATTTAGCAATTCAGCAATACCCAGGTTTGAAAAAACTTTGGTTAAGTTTAATGCCAGTAGTGGATGAGTTTGATTGTGATGATACGAAGCAGTCTTGTCTAAGGCACCGTGCTATTATGCTTACTCGTGCATTACTTGATGACAACCATCCATATCAAAATCAAATTATTTTGGATTATGTTGAAAAGTTCAAAGAATTAATGAGTAAGGGTGAAACAACCACTGCTGATAGTTTAAGTCTTGCTCTAGGTTATTTAATTAAAACCCGAAGTGCATCTGATGCACTAGGTAGTATTTACTTTGAAAATACCGAGGTAAGTTATCGTGACGATAATCGCTCTATATGGTTGTTTATTGAAAAGTTCGATGAAGAGAGTAATATTTTCGAACATCAGAAAAAATCTGAAGATGAAAATGATGAGGAAGTTGAAGTAATTCCACCACATTATTACGATGAATGGGATTATGCCTACGAGTCATATAAGCTAGATTGGGCAGCGGTTTATGAGCGTTTACATACGCATACTGACGCTTCAAAAATTGATCAAATTTTAGATAAACATTCGTCTTTGGTTAAACAGCTTAAGAAGGTGCTTGATTTGCTTAAGCCTCAAAATAAGAAGCGTATTCGTTATCAGGAAGAGGGTGTTGAGTTGGATTTAGATATCGCGCTTCGTAGCGTGATTGATATTAAAAATGGTTCACAGCCCGATACTCGAATTAATGTTGATTTTGAACATGATTCTCGCAGTGTCTCGGTGTTATTGTTGCTCGACTTGTCGCAATCACTTAATGAGGTGGTAGGGTCTTCGGGTCAGACCATTTTAGAGCTTTCTCAAGAAGCGGTATCGCTACTTGCTTGGGCAGTGGAACAATTGGGTGATAATTTTGCTATTGCAGGGTTTAATTCAGATACCCGTCAAAAAGTTATGTATTATCATATTAAAGGCTATAGTGAGCATTGGGACGATATGGTTAAATCTCGATTGGCTGACCTTAAAGCTGAGTTTTCAACGCGTATGGGCGCCGCTATTCGTCATGGTGCGCATTATCTTGATATGCAGCAAAGCGATAAAAAACTCATGCTAATCCTAACCGATGGCGAGCCTGCTGATATCGATATGCATGACCCAAAAGCCTTGATTCAAGATACGCACAAAGCAGTACAAGAAATGCAGCAAAAAGGTATGTACCCATATTGTATTAGTTTGGATAAAAAAGCGGATGAATATATTGCTGATATTTTTGGATCGCACTATTCAGTGATTGATCGTATTGAGTCCCTACCAAAAGAATTACCACAGTTATTTTTATCCTTAACCACATAGTGAAAAGTATTACTGCCACTGTAGAATTTGATTATAAAGCTCAGCATTACAAACTGTCTTCAGAGATTGATATTAAAACAATAATTAATCAAGACAACTATTGTGAATCTATCTACCTAACAATTGCAAGAGAGAATAATGTTGGGCTTTATAGTTATGAGCTTGAAATTATGATGGATCAGAAAATCATATTTTCAGACAAGGATGGATATATACAGCAGTGTTTAAACAATGGAGATATAAATATATCAAAATTGAGAGATTTACATGCCAAACAACTATTGATATCAGATATAACTGAATTAATGGATAAATATGACCTGAAGAGAGACGATAAAAATATGTTCGATGCGTTAACAGATGCATATATTAAAGGAAAAAATAGCTAGTTTTATTGTTTTGTTTAGATGAATAGAGATAATTTATAGCTATTAACCATGTTTATTTTAGGTTTATAGTTTATAAAAACACTAGGTTATTTTTATTTTCAATAGAAAATATATAGAAATAACCTTTGCAAGAAATTGATAAATTACTAGCTTTTAATGATCTTAATATCCGAGGTTAGTTTCATACCAATAATGTGTTAAATAGTGATACGTGTGCCTGAACCGCGCTCTCTAGTAATAGGCTGAGTTATAAATAATTCTTTACCAGCCTTAGTAAAACTCTTTAGGCGTACAACAGCCTCGAAGCTATAGATTTGATTAAGCGTGTAATTAATCATAAGTAAACATGCTATTGACTCAAGCCATTTCAACTGATCCTAGTAATGTGCGTATTGCTCTAGATATGGTGCAAATCTTCTTAGATACAAACGAAGTAGACCAAGCACAAGCATTATTCGACAAATTACCTGAATCGGCCAAAAAGAAGGATATGGGCTTGTCAATTTCAACGCAACTAAATTTTATTCGACTTGCTCAAAACACATCTGGAATAAGCGCCTTAAGGGCTCAAACGTTAAGCACTCCAAATGATTATCAAGCGCGCTTTGATTTGGCGGTTTGTTTATTTGCAAACCATGAAATTGAAGAGGGTATGGAGATGTTATTTCTGATTCAGACACATCAGCCAAATTTTAAAGATGGCGCAGCCAGAGAAATGATTGGCATGATCTGTAACATGCTTGCTGGTAATAATCCAGAAGAGAGTGGCGCGTATCGTAAGCGCTTAGCAAACCTAATGAATGAATAGTTTTAAAATACTTGTTCAACAAAATCCAAGTCAATTTGAATATTAGACTCATCCAAGAGTTCCAAGCATTTTGGCACTGCTAAAAAAACTGCGCCCAGACAAACATCAATAGCTGCGGGCTTTCCCGGTAAGTTAATGATTAAACTTTTTTTGCGCGTCCCCGCTGTTTGACGAGATAAAATAGCGGTAGGCACAGTACGCAAACTTACGGCGCGCATTTGCTCAGCAAAACCATCAAAAATACGCTCACATACTGCATGTGTTGCCTCAGGGGTAACATCACGAGTAGTTGGCCCTGTACCGCCCGTTGTTAAAATCAAATTACACTGACGATTATCTGCAAAGTCAATCAGAGTTTGTTAAATTAATGACTGCTCATCTTCAATAATAATACTGTCAATTTCATAAGGCGATAAAACAGCTTTTTTTATCCAATCTCTCATGGCGGGCCCGCCTATGTCGTCATACTCACCACGTGCTGCACGATCAGAAATTGTCATAAACCCTATTTTTATTTTTGTATTATTCATTAGCTTTAATTAGTTATTTTTCCAATAATTTTACCTTGCTATTATCTGAAATAAATTGGCAGTTTTTTAAATTTATTGTTTTCTTGACCTACGATAAGAAAACTAAAAAAACTTTGAATTGTTGATTAAGGTCAAGGATTTAAAACTGTTAAGACGTAAAAATCAACCATATTTATAGAAACTAAGGGATAGGTCATGGGTTTATCAATGATAAGTAGCCATAAAGGGCAGGCCAATTCAGTATTGGCGGCCAATACAATTGCTTTTACTGCGTGCTTTGCAGTTTGGGTGATGTTTTCCATTATTGGTATTCCAATTAAAGAATTACTTGATTTATCTGAAACCCAATTTGGTTTGCTTGTAGCAACTCCTATTCTAACGGGTTCTATTTTTAGATTACCAGTTGGCATGTTGACCGATAAGGTTGGCGGGCGAATTGTTTACTTTATTTTAATGCTTACCATGATTATTCCATTATGGCTTATTGGTGATGCAACAGAATATTGGCAGTTTTTAGTATTGGGCTTATTTGTTGGTATTGCAGGCGCATCATTTTCAGTGGGTATTGCTTATACAGCTAAATGGTTTGATAAAAAAAACCAGGGCTTTGCTATGGGTATTTTTGGCGCTGGTAATGCTGGTGCAGCGTTAACTAAGTTTATTGCGCCAGCCTTGGTGATTACTTATGGCTGGCAAATGGTCCCCAAGGTATATGCAGTAGCAATGGTTGTTGTTATAGTTTTATATTGGATGTTTACTTATGAGGATCCTGCGCATCATACAGCTAAAAATGTAAGTATGAAAGAGCAGTTGAAAGCCTTGAATGATCCTAAGCTGTGGAAATACATGCAGTATTACTCACTGGTATTTGGCGGGTTTGTTGCACTGTCTTTATGGATGACAAAATACTATATTAATGAATACGGATTTGACTTGCAAACAGCGGCACTTTTAGCAGCTATCTTTGTACTTCCTTCAGGCGTTATTCGTGCATTAGGCGGCTGGTTTTCAGATAAATATGGCGCCTGCAAAGTAACGTGGGTGGTGATGTGGGTTTCTTTGGTGTCCTTATTTTTCATGTCGTATCCACAAACTTCTCTAATCATCCAAACAACAACAGGCGAGGCGGCAACATTTGATCTCAGACTTAATGTTTGGGTATTTACCGCATTTTTATTTATCCTGGGTATTGCTTGGGGTTTTGGCAAGGCGTCAGTGTTTAAATTCTTATCAGATGAGTATCCAGACAATATCGGTGTTGTATCAGGCATTGTTGGATTAGCCGGTGGTATGGGTGGATTTTTATTGCCAATCATGTTCGGTGCATTAATTGACTACACACATGTTAATTCAGTGATCTTTATGTTGCTCTATGGCGCAACAGCGATATCACTAATTTGGATGTACTTTACATTTGGTAAAGAACAAGAGCAAAAGAATATTGAGCAAGCTATTCAGGAAGCTAACAAATAATTGAAATGTTTTTTTAATAAAAGGAGTTAAAAATGGCTAAAGATATAAAAAGCTGGAATCCAGACGATTCGTCTGAGTGGGAAAGCACAGGTAAGGCAATTGCCAACCGAAACTTGTGGATATCAATCCCAAGTTTGCTAGCGGGTTTTGCCACGTGGTTGATGTGGGGTATTATTACCGTGCAAATGATGAATACGGGCTATGGTGGCTTTGATAAGTCACAGTTGTTTACCTTGGCAGCGATTGCTGGTTTATCAGGTGCAACACTAAGAATTCCATCAACCTTTTTTATTCGTTTGGCTGGTGGTCGAAATACCATTTTCCTAACAACCACCTTATTGATATTGCCAGCCTTAGGTTTAGGTATGGCGCTATCATCACCAGATACGCCTTTCTGGCAGTTCCAATTATTGGCATTATTATCTGGCTTTGGTGGTGGTAACTTCGCCTCTTCAATGTCAAATATTTCATTTTTCTTTCCTAAAAAAATTCAAGGTTATTCTTTGGGTATGAATGCTGGATTGGGGAATTTTGGTGTGACGACAATGCAAATCGTTATTCCACTAGTAATGACTTTGGCAATAATGGGCAATCCTACAGAATTGCAAATTGCATCAGGTACTTTGATTGGTAAGATTCCTGCAGGAACAAGCACCTATCTTCAAAATGCTGGTTATGTTTGGCTGATCATTCTAATTCCATTGTCAATGGCGACTTGGTTTGGTATGAATAATATTACTGAAGATCATGTATCTCCGAATATTGGCTCAACATTGGGCGCATTTATTAAGATTATTGTTATGTTAATTTTAGGTCTTGCTACAGCAATGTTTGGTTTATGGCTAATGTTGCCAGAAGTTGCGTCTGGTTCAGGGCTGATGATTAGTAAATGGGTGGCATTACCTATTATTATTGCATTAACAGTATTGTTATTAAAGTTGTTACCATTGGGCAGTGACTACAAAGAGGGTATTAATCGTCAATATAAGATTTTTGGTAATAAACATACCTGGGCAATGACCATTATCTACACCATGACATTTGGATCATTTATTGGTTATTCGGCAACATTAGCGTTATCAATTAAAGTTATTTTCGGCTTTCAACATATTTTGGTGGACGGCATTATGACGCATAATACAGTCAATCCAAATGGCCCTTCAGCATTAACCTACGCATGGATGGGTGCTTTTGTTGGTGCACTTATTCGTCCAGTTGGCGGCATGATTGCTGACAAGATTGGCGGTGCTAAGGTAACGCAGATTATCTCTGGTGTAATGGTTTTATCAGCATTAGGTGTGGCTTATTACATGAAGCAAGCTTATGCGAGCGCAACCCCAGAGGAATTTTTCTGGCCGTTCTTAATTCTGTTTGTAATCCTATTTGCCATGACAGGTATTGGTAATGGCTCTACTTTTAGAACTATCTCTCAAGTGTTTAACAAAGAGCAAGCTGGCCCAGTTCTTGGTTGGACATCAGCAGTGGCTGCTTATGGTGCATTTATCATTCCAAAAGTATTTGGTGAGCAGATTAAGCTAACCACGCCTGAGAATGCTTTGTATGGTTTTGCAGTGTTCTATGCGGTTTGTATGGTGATTAATTGGTGGTTCTACTTGCGTAAGAGCGCTGAATTTCATAACCCATAACCCGTAAATTTAAAAGTAAAGTAGAGCATACAACATTGTGTGCTCCGCTTTATTAAAAATAATTCTCACCAGTTATTTTTAATAAAGAGTCTGATTATTATTGACCAAAGTCAAGGCTTATTAGTCAAATATAAGCAAAATCTATCTTTAACAGTGCGTTTTTAATTAATAACAAAAAGAGATAAAAGCAGGAGATAAAATATGAGTCAGTTTTTAGATAGACTTAAATACTTTAGTCGCATTAAATCAACATTTTCAGAAGGACACGGAATTGTTACGGAAGAAGATCGTGCATGGGAAGATACTTATCGAAATCGCTGGCGCCATGACAAGGTAGTTCGTTCTACTCATGGTGTCAACTGTACAGGAAGCTGTTCGTGGCAAATTTTTGTAAAGAATGGTTTGGTATCGTATGAAATGCAACAAACTGACTATCCACGTACTCGTGAAGATTTACCCAATCATGAGCCTAGAGGTTGTCAACGTGGCGCTTCATTCTCATGGTACTTGTATTCTCCACACCGTATTAAATACCCACTAGTTCGAGGTCGCCTATTAGACTTATATCGCGCTGAGAAGGCCAGTGGTAAAGATCCGGTTGAGGCATGGGAGGCGATACAAGCTGATAAAGCTAAGCGTGATTCTTATGTTGGCGTTCGTGGCTTAGGTGGTTTTGTTCGTTCCACTTGGGATGAAGTAGTTGAAATGACAGCTGCTGCTAATGTTTATACGATTAAAAAATATGGCCCTGACCGTATTTACGGTTTCTCTCCAATTCCTGCCATGAGTATGATTTCATACGCAGCAGGTTCTCGTTACTTATCAATGATTGGTGCTGGCGTAGGCTCATTCTACGATTGGTACTGTGACTTGCCACCTGCTTCTCCACAAACTTGGGGTGAGCAAACAGATGTACCTGAATCGGCGGATTGGTACAATTCTAAATACATTATTATTTGTGGTGCAAACCTACCAATGACGCGTACGCCAGATGCGCACTTTATGACTGAATCTCGTTATAACGGTACCAAGATCATTTCAATGGCGCCAGATTATGCAGAATACGTTAAATTTGCAGATCTTTGGATGCCAGTTAAACAAGGTACAGATGCTGCAGTATTTATGGCAATGGGCCATGTAGCATTAAAAGAATTTCATGTTGACAAGCAAGACCCATACTTTACTGAATACGCAAGAAGTTTTACCGACTTCCCAATGCAAGTTATTTTAGAAGAAGTAAATGGCAAACTGGTAACAGGTCGATTCCTTCGTGCATCAGACTTTGATAAAAATATGGGCGAAGATAACAATCCTGAATGGAAAACTGTTGTTTTTGACTCTAAATCTAATTCATTTGTCGTTCCAAATGGTTCAATTGGCTTTCGCTGGGGTGAAGAGGGTAAGTGGAATATCCTAGAGCAAGCTGCTGGCAACGATATTGAAGCAGAATTAAGCTGTATTGACTCTAAAGATTCAGTAGTTGATGTAACTTTCCCACACTTCAATCCAGAAGAGGGCGACTCATTAGTTCGCAAAATTCCAACGCGCAAGCTTAAGCTTGCTAATGGTGATGAAGTAATGGTAACGTCAGTGTGTGATTTACAAATTGCACAGTACGGAATTGATCGCGGTT
>ERZ891418.679-NODE-679-length-11255-cov-6.250536_pt1 | contig 11255 bp, 8 predicted proteins | sample MGYA00521236_ERZ891418 | MGnify/ENA primary metagenome ERZ891418 (study PRJEB32303, sample SAMEA104408696) | aquatic metagenome | biome: Brackish water; feature: Chemocline; material: water | place: Baltic Sea | collected 2014-10-18T10:34:00 | depth 100 m ... | reverse complement strand
CCTTTCATCACTCCGATAGTATGGCATTTTTTACCCATAGATTTAATCTTGCTTTGCAGTAGAGCAAGTTTGTTAGGAGGGACAGTAAAAAGTAATTGGTAGTCATCTCCAAATTCTAAGCATTGCTTTTGATAGAGGCTATCAACCACTGGCACCTGTTCAACGTCAAGCTCACACCCAATATTTGATTGGTCAATCAAGTGAGATAAATCTTGGAATATGCCATCAGATACATCAATGGCTGCAGTGGCATAAGGTGCTATAGCTTGAGCATAGCCCACCTGAGCTTTTGGAAAAAGATAGGGTTTAGTTTGAGCATTAATGAGAGACGAGGACTTAAATTCCTTGAGGCCCATATAAGCTTGTCCTAGAACCCCCGAGAGACACAAAATATCTCCATGCTTTGCGCCCGACCTTAAGAGGATCTTCCTACCAGGCTGACCAAGAACCGTGACGCTAATTTGCAATGGGCCTTTCACTAGATCGCCTCCAATCAGCGGAATTTTATGTTCTTTAGATATTTTGATAAGCCCTTTCCGAAAGTCCTTCATCCAGGATGGATCAAATGTTGGAATGACCAAAGAAAGATTAAATGCTGTGGGCACGCCGCCCATGGCTGCAATATCGCTTAGAGCCGTACTAACTGCTCTATAAGCAATGGCATGAGGCTGCATAGATTTTAAGAAATGAATGCCTGCAACCGAGGTATCAGTGCTAATTAAGAGCTTGGCTTTAGCAGCAAGAACAGCGCAGTCGTCGCCCCCTGTAAGCTCAACGCCATTAGAGTTTAAATAAGCAGCACCAATCCCTGATAGGTACTTCTTAATAATTTTGAATTCTGAATTTATCTTAATTTGGGTATCTTTCAAACAAGCCTGATGCTCCCATTCCGCCACCAACACACATGGTTACAACACCAAATTGCTTGTCTTGATTTTGAAGCTCGCGAACGATGTGTCCAACTTGTCTGGATCCAGTCATTCCAAAAGGGTGTCCAATTGAAATAGAGCCGCCATTAATATTAAGTTTGTCCATTGAGATTCCAAGCTGATCACGACAGTAGACTACCTGCACAGCAAAAGCTTCATTTAGCTCCCACAAATCAACATCGTCAACGCTCATGTTATGAGATTTTAAAAGCTTAGGCACCGAGAAGACAGGTCCGATACCCATTTCATCTGGCTCACAACCCATGGTTGTAAATCCTCTAAAATAAGCCAAAGGTTTTAGACCAAGCTCAAGGGCTTTCTCTTCGCTCATCACCAAGGTGACTGAAGCGCCATCTGATAGTTGAGAAGAGTTGCCTGCAGTCACAGTACCGTTTTCTGGATCAAAGACCGGCTTTAAACCAGACAGAGCTTCCATGGTGGTTCCAGGTCTGTTGCACTCATCTTTATCGACAACATAATCCACTTCTTTTGAATCGCCTGTTTCTTTATTCATCAGCATCATTTTTGTTGCCATAGGAATAATCTCATCATTGAACTTGCCTGCCTCTTGCGCTGCAGCGGTTCTTTTTTGGCTCTCAAAAGCAATCTCATCTTGGGCTTCTCTAGAAACGTTGTATCTCTTAGCCACTGTTTCAGCAGTCATGCCCATTGGGTAATAAATACCAGGGTGCTCTTCGGCTAACTTTGGATTTACAAATTCATGCATGTTGTTATGTCCTGCAAGCATGGTAATTTGCTCGACGCCACCGGCAATAATCGTATCGTAACAACCGGCCATAATCTGGCTGGCTGCCATAGAAATTGTTTGCAGGCCTGATGAACAGTATCTATTAACTGTTGTGCCGCCTGTGGTCATGGGTAGATTGGATAATACCGCAGCATTTCTTCCAATATTGTGACCCATAGGTCCTTCTGGATTACCGCAACCCATAATAATATCTTCAACCATGGCTGGGTCTAAATTAGGGTTTCTATCAAGCATGCCATTAATAATGTGAGCCAACATATCATCTGCGCGAGTGATATTAAAACCACCTCTGTGTGATTTTGCTAAACCTGTTCTAACGCTATCTACGATTACAGCTGTTTTCATTTTTTTATTCCAAAGTTAGTCAGTGGTTATTCTAAACGATCATCTTCATTACTTAAAGCCTTATACCAATTTGGAATCAAGTCGATATTCAGCTCTTTAGCTTTTGAAAAAATGAAGGGCAAAGTGATGGGACTAAAGGGCAAGATAATTAAAATACCCAACCCTAAATTTTTTAGTATTTGTTTCAGCTGAGAATTTGCCAGGTCAATCTCAATATCCGACGCTGTGCCTTCAATCATCTTGATATAGACATCTAACATTTTTTTATTTTCTCGATTTTCCACCAGAAAACTGTCCTGCAGTTTGGATAGGGTTTTGTAGAATCTTTTGGTAAATATTTTCATCGCAAAAAAAAGCCCGGAAAAATCCGGGCTTTTATTATATCTAAATGATTATTAACTAGAAATTCATTCCAAAGTTAATACCCATAATTTTTGGATCAATGGCTACACCATTAGAGAAACCAGCAACGGTTGGATCTGTCGCATAATATGCATAGACATGATCGTCGTCTCTTAAGTTTCTAACGTAAGCCCCAACAAACCAATCACCATTATTTGGTTGATATCTGACAGATACGTCCACTTGAGAATACGCATCTACATGGCCAATTTTTCTATTAAAGGTATCTGACTCAGTGTCGCCTCTATAAGAATAATCTGCTCTTGCAGTCCATGTACCTGCTGAAGTATCCACAAATTTTGTCACACCTAAACGATAGTTAAGGTCTGCAGATCCAGGAAGTTTATTGCCTGATAGATCTTGTTCAACACCGTCAGTCACAGGACATGGAGCGGTTGTTGAGTCTAGGCCATAGAAAGGTTGAGTACATAGAGGTCCAAAAGACTTGTATACAATTCCAGTATCAGTGTTTTGATATTTAACTAGGGCAGCAAACAATGGGCTAGATTCAGCAGCTGCAGCCAAAGCACATGGCCCGCCGGTAACAACGCCTGCTTGGCAGTATGGAGTATATTGTTTCCAATCACCCAAGAAGCCTGTCGCAGTTCCTCCAATAGCTGAAAAGAATACATCGTTGGATAGGATCTGTGTCGCTGCGCCTGGGTTAATAGGATCAACTGACGAAAACTTATCAATGGTTGCATCAGTCTGAGCTACAAAACCATCAATCATAATGGTGTTAGTAACAAAGAAAGTGAATTCAGCTTCAACACCTGTAATGGTTGCATCAGCATTTTCATTAATTGAAGAACGTCTAACAATCTTGGAGAGTTGCAATCCTTCAAGCTCATTGTGGTAAGCAGAAAGGTTTAGCTGAAGTCTGCCATCCAGTAATGTATTTTTCATGCCGACTTCAAATACATTAACAATTTCTGGATCGTATAGAGAAGGTCCACCATCCTCAGCATCTGTAGGGTTGCTTCCACCAGGCTTAAATCCTGTTGAATAAGTTGCATAAAGCAATGAGTTATCATTCAGCGAATGATCTAGACCGAGTTTATAAGTAAATTTATCTCCTTCAAACTGTCTATGGACTGGAGCAGGCTGCACGCCAGAATAGTTTCCAGCAGCTTGACCTTGAAGATCTAGCAGTGATGAATAAGCATAGTCATGGATGCGATATTCACTGTAACGCCCACCGACAGTCAGGCGAGTGACATCTGAAAGATCAAAATACATCTCACCATACACAGCGCTTGAATCTCTGTTGAGATTGCTGTCATTGTGATACATGCTCTGCCAATCAGCTAAACCGCCAGGAATACCTAAAGCAGCTGCTGCATCTCCAGCTTTTCCAAGCACCCACATTTGAGCGCCAGCAGGAGTTGTTAATCCAGCCGCTATAGCGCCGCCTACTACCGCAGGATTGCCGTAATACGCTAAATTTTGGAACCAAGTACCCCAAAATGGTGCGCCACCCTTGTTACATGTTTGAGGTAAGATCGCACACACAGGACCAGTAGAGGTGTTGCCCCAATAGCTCATGTAAGGTGCTGTAATACGATAATCTGTTTGACTTGAAGTGGTTTGATGAAATAAACCAGCTGTGAAGTTAAAAGCACCATCATAATCAGATGAGAATCTCAATTCTGTTTGAGACCACTCAGATTCGTTGGTAGACATATCAGCGGCTTGATCGCTTGTGTATGTTTGTAATCCAACGCCGCCATATCCAATGTTAGAATCCTTGCCTAGACTGGTAGTGATAGGTCCCATTGCATAAGGAACAACAGAAACAGCATGATCATAATCTGCTGTGTCGAAGTACTTACGTGTGTGGTATGAATAAGAGAACACCATATTCATGGTGTCTGACAGAGCGCTGTCAATTTCAAACAACGTGCTTTCGTTCTTAGAGGTGTGTTCAGGCTTGTGATCTAAATCAACAGTTCGAATGCTCTGAGAAGGATTGTTTCTATAAATAGTAGTCGATAGATCTGGGTTTTGAAACTGAAGGTAGGGAACCCAATGACCATAACTTCCTGGTGACTGAATAGCGTCCATGCCTCTTTCTAAAGGGCTACAACCAAAAAAAGCATCTGCTTTACAGAACTGTCTTGCAGCTCGCAAACGTTGATCATCGGCTTTAGTTTGCTCATAAATTAAAGTGATAAGAGTGTCATCGGAATAGTCCCATTCAAAGGATGCTCTGCCGGCCATAGTGTTTCTGTCATCTAGCTTTGAATTATCAAAGTTGTTGGTCACAAACCCACCTCTTTTAAGAGACGCAAAAGCAAATCTAGATCTAAGGTTGTCAGCAAGCGGAAGATTGACTGCTCCAGACATTCTTGTGGAATCAAAGTCAGCAAGATCAACTTTTAGATTGCCGCCGAATTCAGCATTTGGGCGAACAGTAATCATTTGAACTGCTCCACCTGTTGTGCCTGATCCAAACAGTGTACCTTGAGGTCCACGAAGTACCTCCACTCGATCTACATCAAAAAATTCTGCTTCATATAAACCAGACTGGGAAGCAGTTTGGCCATTCCAGAAGTACCCAATGGCGCTACTAGAAGCATTGCCCACAGCAAAGTTACCGATGCCTCTTAAAGAAATACCCGCACCTGAATATGCGCCTTTACCAAAAGTTAGAGTTGGAACTGCAAACTGCAGATCCTCAAAATTTTCAAGCTGCTTAAGCTCCATATCATCACTAGAAATAGCGGTGATAGTAATCGCAGTATCTTGAAGGTTGGTTTCTTTTCTCAACGCGGTAACCACCACTTCTTCGACTGTACGAGCTGAATCGTCTTGAGCCATCGCTGGGATAGCGTTAAATGTGAATGCTAAAATAAAAGCATAAAAAAATCTGTTCATAATCTCCCCCTAAAGTTGATTGAATTGAACTAAGTTAGGAGAATGATATACCTATTTATCAAAGCATTGCAATATTTAGCGCTGGTATGAATGTATTATAATTAATGCTTATAGATAGTAATAAATTACTATTTCAGCTCAGAGGAGCTTTTTCCAAGCACTTGGCGCGCAACAATTAATTGTTGAATTTGCTGAGTGCCTTCAAAGATATCTAATATCTTTGAATCTCGAGAGAATTTTTCAAGCAAGTGATCCTCTGAAAAGCCTTTCATAGAGCAAATCTCCACACATTTAAGTGAGATTCTATTGCCAATTCTTCCTGCCTTAGCTTTTCCCATGGAGGCTTCTTTAGAGTTTGGCATTTTGTTATCCATCATCCAGGCAGACTTATACACCAAGAGTCTTGCCGCTTCGAGTTCAGCCTCTAGCATTTCAAGTTCATGCTGAATTGCGGTTTGCTGACCCATAGAAGCACCAAAATTATCTTCATAGCCCTCTTCTGCAAGTAAGGCCCTGGTCATGTCTAACGCAGCTTGTCCCAAACCAATGGCCATGCCGGCAACCATGGGCCGCGTATTATCAAACGTCTGCATGGCACCGCCAAAAGATTTTTTTGCTGCATCTATGTCCATTTCAATTTCTTCTTTGCCGCCCAGTAAATTTTCTCGAGGAATTCTGCAATTATCAAAAATTAATGTGGCTGTATCCGAAGCCCTGATCCCAAGTTTTTTTTCTAGCCGCGCCACTGAAAATCCAGGCGTGCCTTTCTCAACTAAGAAAGAGCGAATAGCTGTCTTGCCCATGGCTTTATTTAATGTGGCCCAAACCACCACACAGTCGCAACGATCGCCATCGGTCACATAAATTTTTTCACCATTAATCACCCACTCATCTCCCTCTAAAACTGCTGTGGTGCAAATATTTTTTGAATCAGAGCCAGCGCCCGGTTCAGTAATGGCCATGGAGGCCCACCTCTTTCCCCATTGATTTTTTTGATCAGGGTTGCCCACTGCCATGATGGCTGCATTACCAAGACCCGTTCCAGGGCGAGCCAAGAACAACCCCACGTCACCCCAGCACATTTGCTCCAATGAAATCACAGCCCAGAGATTTCTTCCTTTCAGATCCATTGATTTGACAGAATCATCGCCCACGGCTGATTCTTTTTGAGCGGCTGCTGCCTGATTTAACTGCTCCATCTCAACTGGCGGCTCATGCTCTGCTTTGTCATATTTCCTGGAGATAGGACGCAAAATAAATTCTGCGGCCATTCGCATGGTCTCTTGAGTTTTCTGCAATTGATTGGGTAATAGTGGGTGTATCATTTTTAAACTCCTGCTCCGCCTTCAAAAATTCCAATGGCTCTTAGGTTGCGATACCAAAGTTCGACTGGATGCTCGTGTGTAAAACCATGGCCCCCTAGAAGTTGCACCCCGTCGGTGCCTATTTTCATTCCATGATGAGCTGCAAATTTATAAGTTAACGATGCCTGCTTATGAAAGTCTGCCCCCAAATCTTTTAATGCTGCTGCCTTGTATACCATCAGCCTGAGGGCTTCAATTTCTATGGCCATGTCAGCAACCAAAAAAGCCACTGATTGACGATTAGAAATAGGCTCATCAAAAGCCACTCTCTCATTCGTGTATGGGACCACGTAATCTAAAACGGCCTGACAAATCCCTAGGGCTAGTGCTGACATTCCAATTCTTGAGGAGTCCAAAAGCTGCTGAAAATTAATGGCGTAGTTTTGTCCACCAAGCTTTTGAGAGGTTTTAATTTTACAGTTTGCAAACGTCAGGTCTGATAAAGGTAAGCCCTTTAAGCCCATATATTCTTTTGCTGTAATGTCCAAGCCCTCGCTATCATGCTCTACAAAATATAAATTAGTCTCGCCACCGGCATTCGTTGCTGAAATTAGAAAAGATGCAGCATCTCCCGCATAGGCAACGCCTGTCTTAGTGCCATTGAGAATTAATTCTTCCTTGCCCTCTTCAACCCGCACGCTTGAATTTAATGGATTGCCCATGGCAGAAGCATTATTCATTCCTAGGGCAACATGAAAGATTGATCCAGAGGAGTAAGGCTTTAAAAAGGTTTGTTTTTGCTCTTCGCTGCCATGCTCCGAAATAATTTTGGCTGCAAACAAAGGCACAGAAAGTGACATGGCCAAGGATAAATCGCCGTATGCTAATGCCTCTAAGGCCAGGGCTTGAGATACAGCATCTTGCTCTATGCCCATGCCATCGTAAGCCTCTGGAATAATCAAAGAAATCAGATCTAACGCCTGCATTTTTTCCATCAGGGCTGCTTCGGGTCGGCCTAAAGCTTCAGTCTCTCGAGCCTTGGGACGCATTTCAGTTTCTGCAAACTTCTTGAGCATATCCCAGGTCATTTGCTGCTCTTCGCTCATTGTAATATCGAAAGGCTGTTCGGTCTTATAATCCTGCATAGTAATGAGATAGAAATAAATAAGTATTTTTAAGGCTAAAATTCTACCACTTGTGTGCCTAAATTGTTACGCAAGGATACAATCTCTTGTAACCATAAATCATGATATTTTATAAAGAATGAAAAAAGCTGACAGGGCCTTGATCGTTTCCAAGACATTGGAAAAATACTACCCAAACACTCCTGTGCCTCTAGAGCACAAAGATCATTTTACTCTCCTGGTTGCAGTTTTATTGTCCGCACAATGCACCGATGAAAGAGTGAACAAGGTAACGCCAAAGCTTTTTAAATTAGCAGACAATCCGAAAGATATGAGTCAACTCAGCCCTGATACAATTTATAGCATTATTAAACCTTGCGGATTAGGTCCCAAGAAATCAAAAGCAATTTATGAGCTCTCTCATATTTTGCTCTCATCTTTTGAAGGCGAGGTTCCGGCAGATATCAAAGCCTTAGAGCAGTTACCTGGGGTTGGCCATAAAACTGCCTCGGTGGTCATCAGTCAAGGGTTTGGTCAGCCAGCTTTTCCAGTGGATACACATATTCATCGCTTGGCGCAAAGGTGGGGTCTAACCAAAGGAAAGAATGTGGTGGAGACTGAAAAGGATCTAAAAAAGATTTTTCCTCAATCCTTGTGGAATAAATTGCATCTGCAAATTATCTTCTGGGGCAGAGAGTTCTGTCAGGCTCAGCAATGTTATGGCATTAAATGTGAGATTTGTAGGGCAACATTTCCCAAAAGATCACTACCTTTTTCCCACAAGAAGCCTTAGATAATTTAGAATATTACCTTTCTTAAATTGTTTAATTAATAACAGCCTTTGGAGCATCGAATGGAATCAAAAGCAGATTCAATCTTTTCAAATACACAATCAATAGCGTCTTACGACCCAGAATTATGGGAATCAATTGATGGTGAGTCGAATCGACAAGAAGAACACATTGAGCTGATTGCATCAGAAAATTATGCAAGCCAAAGAATCATGGAAGCGCAAGGCTCAGTGTTAACCAACAAATATGCTGAAGGCTACCCTCATAAAAGATACTACGGGGGATGTGAATATGTAGATATTGCAGAGGAATTAGCTATTAATAGGGCAAAAGAATTATTCAAAGCTGATTATGCAAATGTGCAGCCTCACTCTGGATCATCGGCTAACGCTGCAGCATTCTTGGCCATGCTTCAGCCAAACGACACCATTTTAGGTATGAGTCTTGATCACGGGGGTCACCTGACGCACGGCGCGAAAGTTAATTTTTCAGGAAAAAACTACAATGCCTTCCAGTATGGACTGCATCCCGAAACCCATGATATTGATTACGATCAAGTGAGAGATTTAGCCAAAGAGCACAACCCTCAAATGATTATTGCAGGCTTTTCAGCATTTTCAGGGATTGTAGATTGGAAAATTTTTAGAGAGATAGCAGATGAAGTAGGCGCCTATTTCTTGGTGGACATGGCCCATGTCAGCGGTCTAGTCGCCGCAGGTCTTTATCCCTCGCCCGTGCCTTATGCCGATGTGGTTACCTCCACAACTCACAAAACTCTTCGAGGACCCAGGTCAGGGATTATTCTAGCCAAGCAGAATGAAGCGCTTGAAAAGAAATTAAATTCTGCTGTATTTCCTGGCTCTCAAGGCGGGCCGCTGATGCATGTGATAGCTGCAAAGGCAATATGCTTTAAAGAAGCCTTGGATCCAGCCTTTAAAGTCTACACTCAAGCAGTCATGGATCATGCAAAGCTTATGTGCGAAGTCATTCAGGCTCGTGGCATTGATGTGGTTTCTGGAAAAACTGACAATCATATTGTTCTCATGGACCTAAGAAGCAAAGGCTTAACTGGAAAAGAATGTGAGCTAGCGCTTGGGCAGGCAAATATTACGACAAATAAAAATGCTGTTCCCAATGACCCTCAATCACCCTTCGTAACTTCAGGCATTAGACTGGGCACTGCAGCAGTTACAACCAGAGGCTTCGGCAGGCAAGAAATTGAAACGCTAAGTAACTGGATATGCGATATAGCCTTAGACCTAGAAAATACTAATCAAATCCTCTCTATTAAAGAACAGGTCGTTTCAATGTGTAAAAGTTTTCCTGTCTATAAATAATGTTCTGCCCATTCTGCCAAGCCCAAGACACCAAAGTGATTGACTCAAGGCTGGTAGGAGATGGTTCACAGATTCGAAGAAGGCGAGAGTGCGAGGTGTGTCATGCGCGCTTCACTACATTTGAAACTGCTGATCTAGCATTGCCAAGAATTATTAAAAGTGATGGTGAGAGACAGCCATTTAATGGGATAAAACTTAAAGGCGGAATGCTCAGAGCTTTAGAAAAAAGACCCCTATCTGCCGAAGAAGTTGATGCCGTGTTTGGGAGTATTTTGACGGAAATTCGACAGTTGGGAGAGCGAGAGATAGCTTCACGGCAACTGGGTGAAATCGTGATGCGCAATTTAAAACGAGTGGATCAGGTGGCTTATGTGAGATTTGCTTCTGTCTATCGAGATTTCCAGGATATCAAAGAATTTACTGAGGAAATTTCATCCCTGTCCAAGGAAAAACCTAACACTCCGAAACAGAAAGAATGAAAGAGCGGAAGTTCATGGCTCGCGCAATTGAGCTTGCTCAAAAAGGTCAATTCACCACCCAACCAAACCCAATGGTCGGATGCGTGATTGTCAAAAACAATCAAATTATTGGCGAGGGCTGGCATCAAGTCTTTGGTGGTGATCATGCAGAAATTAAAGCGATCAAAAACTGCAAAAAAATATTTGGCGCAAAAAAAGCGCTGCAGCTTCTCAAGGGCTCTACTTTGTATGTCAATCTAGAACCTTGCTCGATTACAAATAACACCCCGCCCTGCACCGATGCTGTATCGCATCACGGAATTAAAAAAGTTGTATGCGGAACTTTAGATCCAAACCCTAAAATAAATGGCGCAGGAATTAAACTGCTTAAAAATACCGGCATTCAAACTGTGGTTGGCGTGCTCAAGCAAGAATGTGAAGCATTAAATCGCATTTTTTTTATCAATCATCGACAAGCCCGCCCTTATATTATTTTAAAAAGTGCTCAATCGTTAGACGGTAAAATTGCATTAAAAAATAGTGCCAGTTCATGGATCTCTAATAGCGCTTCTAGACAGGATACTCATCTCATGCGAGCTAGAGTAAAAGGAATCTTGGTGGGAAAAAATACTGTGCTCTCCGATAACCCTGCTCTGACCATGCGACTCGATCGCAAGCAATTAAAATTACAAAAAAATGCTCCCTTGCCTCAACCAATTAAAATTATTCTAGGAAATGTAACTCATCTAAAATCTGCAAAAAATATTTTTGCGAACCAGGCGAAAGTGATCACGGCATCATGCAGCAAAGGATTGAGTAAAAGGAACCTGGAGCATATTCAATACCAACCTAAGAACTTTTTACAGAATTTAATGAAGGACCTTCTCGAAAGAAATATCACCAGTATTTTAGTTGAAGG
>ERZ891418.678-NODE-678-length-11261-cov-6.730948_pt1 | contig 11261 bp, 6 predicted proteins | sample MGYA00521236_ERZ891418 | MGnify/ENA primary metagenome ERZ891418 (study PRJEB32303, sample SAMEA104408696) | aquatic metagenome | biome: Brackish water; feature: Chemocline; material: water | place: Baltic Sea | collected 2014-10-18T10:34:00 | depth 100 m ... | reverse complement strand
GAGAGTTGCCCGGAGTGCGGGGCAAACGTTCTGCAGGACGAAGGCGGCGTCTACATTCGCTGCCAGAATCCCAGTTGCCCGGCTCAGCTTCGAGAGACGCTGCGGTTCTTCGCGTCCCGCTCGGCGATGGACATTGAGGGACTCGGCAGCAAGCTGGTCGAACAGCTTGTCGAGAACGGCCTGCTCACAAGCCTCACCGATATTTATCGGCTCAAAGATCGCCGTGACGATTTGCTCAACCTCGAACGAATGGGCGTTCGGTCGTGCGACAATCTGCTGGCTGGAATTGAGGAATCAAAATCGCGACCGCTGTGGCGGCTGCTCACCGGCCTCAACATCCGCCACGTCGGCCAGGGCACCGCGCGGGCTTTGGCGACGAAGCTTGGCACAGTCGAGGAACTTCAGAAGCGAACCGCCGAGGAGCTGGGTGCTGTCGACGACGTCGGGCCGATCATTGCCGTGTCGGTCTTCAACTTCCTCGCGTCTGACATCGGAAAAACAACGCTTGCCGAACTGGCCGAGCTGGGCCTCAAAATGGGTGAGCCGGTCGCCGAGGAACCGGAACATGCGGGTGAGAAGAAGCTCGAAGGAAAAACGGTCGTCGTGACCGGCACGCTTGTCCGATTCAAGCGGGATGAAATCAAAGAGTTGATTCTTCGGCACGGTGGCAAAGCCTCCGGCAGCGTCTCAAAGAAAACGGACTTCGTCGTCGCCGGAGAAGAAGCCGGCAGCAAGCTGACGAAAGCTCAGGAGCTGGGAGTCAAGGTGCTGACGGAAGACGAATTCGTGGCCATGATCGAAGCGTAGGTCAGCCGGAGCCTGACCTACGACGGGTAGCCGTCTCCCGGCAGAACGGACACTCCGGCGATCAGGAACGCGGCCATGATTGCCAGCCAGGCGAGTCCGAGGGCGTGCCAGAACCACGCACAAAAAGTAACTCCCCACGAATACTCGTGGTCGTATTTGTCGGCGAGAGCTCGCAGAAACACGAACGCGACGAACAGCAGCGCGACGACGAAGTGAATTCCGTGAAGCAGCACGAAAGCGAACGCTCCGTCTTTCAGACCAACTGACCTTGCGGCCTCACTCTGAGCGATGAGACACCACAACCCGTAAGTCTGCACAGAGACGAAGGCTGTCCCCAGCACGAGCGACAACGCCAGGCTCCGGCGGAACTCAGGCTGTTTTTCGAAGCGGACCAGCAGCGAGGCCCGATGAAGCAGAAGACTGCCGCCGGCAAGCAGGACTGTGCTCACCACAAAGGCGGCGGGAAAGAGGATGCGGTTCTCAGCCGGTCGAAACGAGAAGGCCACGATCATCCCCCACGCAGAGGCGAACGAGACTCCCAGCAGCAGCAAAGACAGCCCGAAAAACGCCAGAGCCAGATTGCTCGATCGCTGTAGAAATCGGTTCTGCTTAAAGTTGGCCTGGCGACTGTGCATCGTTGGTCCATCTTCGAAATTCACGGTCCTCGATTCCGGGCTGGAGCGTGGCAACCAGCAGGGACGGATTTGATTGGAACAGAAGGAACGAAGGAAACGAAGCGACCCGTGCCGGCAGTCGCGTCACGACGTTCCTTGAATCCGACTTTTCGAGAAATTGACAGGAGCGATTCGGCATGACGACCCATCCGGCTTGACGACCACGGCGACCGGAGTTCTGTGACCATCGCCCTCTTTGACAGGTCGAGCTACTTTGCACCGGAAACGGCAGCTTCCTCCGATCACTCCGCCTGGCCTCAACAAGGATTTTTCAATGGCAATATCAAATCAGGAACGGCTCAGACGACTCGGCAGCGGCGAGTCCATCGACAGTGTCTGCAACGGAGCAGGCATCACCCGGTCGGAATTTGACACGTGGTGGCGGGAAACCATCGAGGCCTGCGCTGTCCCGGCTTCCGGATCCGTTTCTGTCGGCGTCTCCTCGGAAGTTTCGATCCGGCGCGACTCACATGGCATTCCGCATATTTTTGCCGAGAACGATCGCGATCTGTTTTTCGGATTCGGATTCGCGATGGCTGAGGACCGGCTGTTTCAGCTCGACTGGCTTCGGCGGAAGGGGCTCGGGCGTCTCTCGGAAATCATCGGGCGGGACGGCATCGAGCTCGACACGATCGCTCGGACCGTGGGGCTCAACCGGATCGCTGCTGCCGAGTGGTCGCGTCTCTCACCGGAAGTTCAGGCGACTCTCGAAGCGTTTTCAGACGGAGTCAACGCGCTCATCGCGAGTCCCCGCGACAACCTGCCACTTGAGTTCGCGTTGCTCGACTACCAGCCAGAACCGTGGTCACCGGTCGACAGCCTGGCGATCGAATGCGAGTTCCGGTGGTACCTGACCGGGCGGTTCCCAGTCATCTGCATGCCGGAAATTGCCAAGCGCGAACTCGGTGAGGGCTCTCTTTACGAGGCGTATCTGCTCAGCGAGATCGACGACGAGTCGATTCTTCATCCCGGCGACTATAGCCCGGCGATTGGCAGGCCGCTTGAGACTGTAGGTGAATCAGTTGCCGATCCGGACGCCTCGACCGGCAGCAATAACTGGGTCGTCGCCGGCCGGAAAACGGCGACGGGAGCACCGCTGCTGGCCAGCGACCCGCACATCGCGTTCGAAGCGGTTTCGTGCTGGTACGAAGCTCATCTGTGCGGCGGGTCGTTCAATGTTGCCGGCATGGCTTATGCCGGGATGCCAGCCATCATGTTCGGCCGGAATGAGAAAGTCGCCTGGGGAATCACAAACAACATCTGCTCGCAACGAGACCTCTACCAGGAACGCGTCAGCGACGAACATCCTGGAAGCTTCGAATTCGACGGTGAGTGGGAAGCCGCTCGCGAACTGACCGAAACGATTTCCGTCCGCGACGGCGACCCGATCACGAAGACAGTCCGGTTTTCTCGAAATGGGCCGATCGTCGATGAAATTCTGCCGGCTCCCGCCAATGAACTCGGACCCGTTTCGCTGAGGTGGCTCGGAATGTCGCAGGGAGGCTGGCTGACTTCGCTGTTGAGCATCGATCGCGCGGCAACAGTGTCCGAATTTCGCGAGGCACTTCGACCGTGGCACGTACCGACGTTTGCACTGGTCATTGCTGACGTCGACGGTCACATCGGCTTCCAGGCGTCCGGCCGCGTCCCAGTGCGAAGTCGCAACGAAAGAGCGTTCCGACGCGGGTGGGATCCGCAGGACCAGTGGCAGGGCCTCATCCCGTTCGAGGAGATGCCGTCGCTCGACGATCCCGATCGAGGCTGGATCGGCTCGGCCAACAATCGCGTCGCGCCGAACGATTTCCCGCATCGCATGTACGGCTGCTGGGTGTCCGGCGCGAGGGCTCAGCGGATTCGCGAAATGTTCGGTGACCGCGATTCGCTCACCGTCGAGGATATGCGCGACGGCCATCAGGACGCACTGAATCTGCGAGCGGCCGAGCGAGTGCCGCAGCTTGTCGCTCAGCTGGAATCGGTCCCCGATGAGCAAACTCAGCAAGCGATTTCGCATCTTCGCGACTGGGACTTTGTATCCACACCCGAGGCTGTTGGACCAACGATCTTCAACGTCTTTTACACGCACTGGTGCGAGACGCTCAGCCGAGCCCGCTTCAGAGGAACGGCCGCGGAGTTGATGTCAAAAGGAGTGGAACCAAGTGCCGGAGGCCTCATCGCTGCCGACGAGCACGGCTGGTTTCCGGACGGAAACCGCGCGGAGAAACTTCAGGAGACATTTTCCAGGACGCTGGCATTCCTTGAGGATCGCCTGGGATCAGACATGGCCACGTGGACCTGGGGGCGGCTGCACGTCATGCCGCTTCGGCACGTGCTTTCGTCGCGAGGTGACCTTGCCAAGTTGCTCGACCACGGCGGAGCCGGCGTGCGGGGCGACATGCTGACGGTCTGTAACACCGGCGGCGGCCCGGAATGGATCGCCGCAAGCGGAGGCGGATATCGAATGATCGCCGACCTGAGTTCGTCTCCCCCGGTCCTGCGAGCGGTCGACGGGCAAAGCCAGTCCGGCCAGCCGGGAAGCCCGCATTACTCGGACCAGTTCGAAGATTGGGCCGGAGGCAGGTATCACGAGATCCCACTCACTCACGACTTTGCAGGAGCGACAACGGTGTCGCTCGTTCCCGCTGACTGAGCTTCGCAGTCCTTTTCAATTCTGGGCTCACACAAAGACACGAAGGCACAAAGTTTAGAAGGGACGTGGAGTCGAGCATTCGAAATCCCTCCACTTTGTGCCTTTGTGACTTCGTGTGAGACCCCACCGCCTTGTTGGAACCGACAAATGATTCGACTTCCTTCTTTCGTCCTCGTCCCATTGATCGGCTGCTTTTGTTCGCTGGCTCTGCGTGCCGACGAACAACCCGCACCATTTCGCGCGGCTGAAGGACTCTTCGACAAGGCTCAGCCCGGAACGCTCGGCCTGAAGCCGATTCCGGGTCAGCACACAATGCTCTACCGGGCTCCCGACGACGGGTACCGGTTCTGCCATCATCCGAATCTGGTCGTCTTTCGCGGTCGGATGTACTGCATGTGGTCGAACGGCAAAGTGAACGAGGACGACGCCGGACAGCGAATTCTTTTTTGTCACACCGATGACGGGAACATGTGGTCGAAACCAGTGCAACTGACCGACCATCGGGGCGGCGTTGGAATCTGCGTGGCCGCTGGATGGCACGTCGACGGGGAGACTCTGGTTGCCTTCTACACAACGACCGGCGGGTCCAACTTCCATTCGGAAACGTGCCTGCGGGCTCGAACATCGCGTGATGGAGAAAACTGGAGCGACCCGAAGCGGTTGGCGAGTGGATTTTTCATTGAGAGCCCACAGGCTCTACGCGACGGCAGACTGTTGATGGCGGGTGAGCATGTCGGCGAGAGCCGCGAGACACACCGCATGACGTTTCTGATCACGGACGATCCGACCGGACTGGCCGGTTGGCGGGAAGCGAAACTCAAACCGCTCCCGGCACCGGACCTCAAGAACTATGGCTACACCGAGCCGAGTTTCTTTCATCGGCCGGACGGAACCCTTGTGGCTTCGCTGAGAAATTACAGCGGCTTCCTCTACTCGACCGCCAGCCGCGACAACGGGCAGACATGGAGCGCGCCAGTTCGCACCAACTACCTGGATTCGACGGCCAGGACCTCGGCCGGAAACCTGCCGGACGCAACGGCCTTCCTGATCAATAACGCCATGCCCACGCGGTCGGACCGCAGCCTGCTGACGCTCGGCCTCAGCGAAGACGGAGTTGTATTTGATCGTGCCTGGATCGTTCGTGGCGAGCCGACAAAGATGCGGCATAGCGGGAGAAGTAAGGTCGACGGCTGGCAGTACCCTCATGCCATCTCCTGGAAAGAGTCGCTCTTCGTTGCGTACTCGATTAACAAGGAGGATGTCGAGGTGACCCGGATCGCTCTGGATCAACTGGCCAGGTAAGATCAACGTGCGTCGCTTGACCCGGAGACAATGATGGCTGGATTCCCATTCGAACTGCATTCCCACCGGCCATCGCGACGTGAGCTGCTTCGACTTGGCAGCGGAATGGGCCTGTTGAGCTCCCTGTCGGCAGTGAAGTCCGCTTGCGCCGCTGCAGCGGCCGTCGGGACTTCGAGCAGTTCATCGTCGATCCAGTCCTGCATCGTTGTCTTTTATTATGGGGGACCAAGCCATCTGGACACCTACGACGTAAAACCCGACGCGCCGGATTCCGTGCGCGGCGAGTTCTCAACGATCGACACCTCGCAACCGGGACTTCGAATTTCGGAGCATCTGCCGAACATGTCGAAGGTCATGCACAAGGTCGCTTTGATTCGCAGCGTGCATCACACCAACCGGCTCCACGATTCCGCGTCGACAGAGACTCATACGGGACGCCAGGGTCCGAAGGGCGATCGTGAAGAGTTTGCGGCGATCGAGCAATTCTTTCCGTGCCATGGTGCCGTGCTGTCGAAACTGCGTCCTGGACAGCAGGTGGATGTTCCACACGCGGTCCTGCCCTGGCAGTTTCATAACGTCGTCACGACTCCGTGCCAGGGTGGCGGATTTCTCGGCCATCGATTCGACCCGCTGCTTGTCGACGGCGACTCCAGCAAGCTGCAGTATCAGATGAAGTCCCTGCTTCGACCGGAAGAATTGACCCTCGACCGAATCTCGCAGCGGAGAAATCTGCTGAGCGGACTCGATCTGAACCCGACTCTGGCGAGCCACGCGTCGCCGTTCGGCGAGTTTCGTGACAAGGCTCACGAACTTTTACGATCCACGAAACTGCAGAAGGCATTGAGCATCGAGGAAGAATCCGTCGCGATGCGGGAACGCTACGGAACGCAGGAGCCCAAAGCGGAACCCGGCGACGGAGCCGCGGCCGCGGCACCGGCGAGGAATCTTCGAGGCCAGAATCTGCTGCTCGCGCGACGACTGGTCGAGTCCGGGGTTCGTTTCGTCAACATTCACGACTTTCGGCAGCAGGGGCAGAACTGGGACTCGCACGGCCAGAATTTCATTCAGCACAAACGATATCTGCTGCCGCAGGCAGACCAGGCTCTCGCGGCGCTGATTGACGACCTCGACGATCGCGGCCTGCTCGACACAACGCTGGTCGTCGCGCTGGGCGAGTTTGGACGGACTCCGAAAATCAACGGCAACGCGGGGCGGGATCACTGGCCGGATTGCTACACCGTGCTCATGGCCGGCGGAGGCATTCGCGGAGGAGCCACGTTCGGTTCGAGCGACCGCCTTGGTGAGTTTCCGGCATCCGATCCAGTCACGCCGGCCGATCTCGCGGCCACGATCTACTGGCGATTCGGCCTCGAACCAGAAACCGAAATCCACGATCAGACAGGCCGCCCCTACCGGATTGCCGATGGCCGACCGATCACAGAGATTTTCGCGTAGCCCCCCGTTTAGCGGAACGGCACAAGCCGCCCGGTCGAGCACAGGAAACGCGTCCCGACCGGACGGCTTACAACGTACCGCTTTTTTTTCGCACTTATGAAGTGAGAAGCGGAGAACTCAATGACTCAGCGCGGCCTGGTTTGTCTTGGTTTTGTGTTCGTCAGTCTCACTCTGAATGCCCCGGCACGGTCTGAGCTCACTCGATTCGAAATCGAGCGACGGGAACCGTTTGCCGGCGGACAATCGTTCGGTGAGGTCGGAGCTTACGAGCGAATCGTCGGACGCGCGTTCTTCGAGATCGATCCGAAGCGGCTGCAGAATCGGCAGATCGTCGATCTGCAGCACGCCGCCGTGAACGATCGCGGGCTCGTCGAGTTCAGTGCCGACCTCGACCTGCTGGCTCCGAAAGATTTGAGCAAGGCTCGCGGCGCCGCGCTGTACGACGTCAACAATCGCGGCCGAAAGCTCGCCGTGCGATTCTTCAACGACAGCCTCGGCGAGAATGAGCCGAAGGACCCCGGCAACGGATTTCTCATGCGGCACGGCTGGATCGTTGTCTGGAGCGGCTGGGACGGCGAGTTGCTTCCCGGCGACGGTCGAATGCAGCTGAATGCTCCGACGGCTGGGTCGAAGAAGACGCCGATCACGGGAAAAGTGCGATACGAAATCGCCGTGTCGAACGACGGCGAGACGCGCATCTCTGTCAATCGGGATGCCCACGGTGCTTACCTGCCGACTGCCAGCGGCCTCAAGTCCGCAACGCTGACCTGGCGACTGCGACCGAGCGATCCGCGCGTGCCGATCCCTCGCGATCAGTTTCACCTGTACATGCAGGACATCGATACGAAACGTAAAGGACAGTTGCCGCGTGTCGATCTTGAGATCCCCGCCGGATTCCAAAAGGGCTATCTCTACGAAGTGATTTACGAGGCGCAGGATCCTCTCGTCCACGGCGTCACGTTTGCTTCCGTGCGGGACCTGATGTCTGCCCTCAAGCACGGCACGGGTGCCGGGAATCCCCTGCTTCGAAACGGCAAACCCGTTGTGAAACGAAATCACGGATTCGGCGTTTCTCAGAGTGGCCGGTACCTGCGCGAGTTTCTGTATTCCGGATTCAACGCGGACGAAGACGGGCGAAAAGTTTTTGACGGTCTGATTCCTCACGTGGCTGGCGGAGGCCTCGGCTCGTTCAACCACCGGTTCGCTCAGCCGACAACTTACAACTCGCAGCAGGAACTGCACGAATGGCCGAGCGATCGGTTTCCGTTTACGTATGAGGAACAGACCGATCCGCTCACCCGTCGGACTGACGGGATTTTCAAACGGGCGGTCGAGGACAACGTCGTGCCGTTCGTCCTGCACACGCAGTCGTCAGCCGAGTACTGGTCGCGGAGCGGTTCTCTGGCTCACACAGACCCGGAAGGAAAACGCGACGCCGTCATCCCCGAGTCAGTTCGAATTTTCGCGTTCGGCGGCACACAGCACGGTCCGAGCGGGTGGCCACCGAGTCGCGGGATCGGCCAGACCCTCACCAATCCGGGAGACTACCGCCCGCTTCTTCGCGGACTGCTGACTGCGCTCGACGAGTGGAGTCACACCGGCAAGTCGGTTCCGCCGAGCGTCTACCCGACACTCAAATCTGGAACGCTGGTTGACTGGCGACAGCCGGCCACCGGGTTTCCCGCGATCCCCGGAGTTCGTTACCCGCAACTCATCCAGCAGCCGCCAGCTTTCGACCTTGGCCCGCGCTGGCATTCCGAGGGCATCATTGATCGTCAACCGCCGCAAATCGTCGGCCGCTATCGCACACTCACGGCAAAAACCGGCCCCAGCGGGAACGAACTCGGCTGTCTGCTGCCGCCCGAAGTGGCTGTTCCTGTCGCGACCTTTGCCGGCTGGAATCTGCGAGGAACGGAATTCGGTGCTCAGAGCGAGCTCGTGAAACTCGCGGGGTCGTACATCCCGTTCCCGCTGACTCGATTCGAACGTGAGTGGACCGGCGATCCGCGACTGTCGATCGAAGAGCGTTTTCTTTCTCTCGATGACTACAGGAGCCAGTTGGAGCGAGCCTGCGCCGAACTGGTTGCGAACCGATATCTTCTCTCAGAGGACGTCGCCCCGATCGTCGATACTCACGTCAAAAGAGTGCAGTCTCTGTTCAAGCAGATTGAGCGTGACACCGTCGTTGAATCCGGTCCCGAGCAACTGCTTGATCAGGGAGCGGGCGAAGGGCCTGCCTGGCACCCGAAGCTCGGCCTGCTCTTCAGCGGGCATGGCGGAATCAATCGGCGAGACCACGACGGCAAGCTGCACCCGCATCGCCCCGACGCGGGCACGAACGGATTGTTGTTCGACCGACAGGGTCGACTGGTCGCGTGCGAACCGAAACTCCGCCGAGTTACCCGCACGGAGCTCGACGGGACTCTCACTGTTCTGACTGAGCAGTACGACGGGCACCGCTACAACCAGCCGAACGATCTGACGATCGACTCGAAGGGCCGCATTTATTTTTCCGATCCGAAGTACGGTCCACGGGACAACATGGACATGCAGGATTCGGACGGACGCGAAGTGGAGGGCGTTTACCGGATCGATCTGGATGGCAAGGTCACTCGCATCATCACTCACGAAGCCGACCGGCCCAACGGACTGCTCGTCACGCCGGACGACCGGCATTTGTTCGTGGCGGACAACAATAATAATACGGTCGGGGGAGCTCACATTCTCTGGCGGTTCGATCTCAAGCCGGACGGAACGATCGATCCGGCCAGTCGCAAGAAGATCTACGACTGGCAGACCGGTCGCGGCCCGGACGGAATGATTCAGGACGTCGACGGTCGACTTTATGTCGCGGGAGGTCGCAACAAACCTGCGCCGCCATTTGAAACGGCGGTCCGGCATGTCGGCGGCGTTTACGTTTTCAGCCCGGACGGCCGGTTGATCGACCTCATCCGGATTCCAAACGACGAAGTAACGAACTGCACCTTTGGCGAGAGCGATCTTCGCTCTTTGTTCATCACCGCCGGCGGTTCGCTCTGGCGGGTGAGGACCAAATCGTCAGGCCGAGTGATTTTTCCGGCGGCCGATCAGGAAAAGAAAGACTGAGCCAGCAGGACGAGGCTCGTTTTCTGAGTTCCAGTCAATTTGCGTGGAGCCAGCCATCGGCGTCTTCGATCTGCCCCTCGGCAATCAGCTCGTCGATCGCCCCGGACAGCCGCTCTTTGAGAACGGTGCTCGTCGAGCGGAATCCGAACAGCCGTCCGGCTTCGACGATCGCCTCATCACGCGTCACACCAAAGTGCTCGCGCAGAAGTGTCAGCAGAGCCATCTGCATTTCCGCTGGAGGCAGCATGTCCGGGTGACGGCTGCCGGCGTCGAGATTGGACCGATCGCGGACGCGAATATCCCGCCCGATTAACGTGACGAACGAACCCGACACCTCGACCAATCTCTGTCTAGTCAGCCAGGTCACGGCATCCTCGGCCGCACTTTTTGCGCGGTCGCCAGTCCGTTTCTGGCCGGACACGGCAGCCACGCGGCGGCATAGCTCGTCGAAGTGGATCGGCGATTCGACTTCAAGAATTCGCACAACAGCCTTCGCAAGATCTTCCGGCAGAATGTCAAGCTGCGAGTCAGGAATTCGAAAACCCGCGAGTTCATAGGGAATGCTGGACGGCTCTTCCGGATCCGGAACCGAGGCGGCATCCGTCCGTTCCAGCGCCACCGGAGCTGACGAGACTTCCGGCTTTCCCTGCCGACCCTCTTGCTTCGCGGCCACGGCAGCTCGGATCAACCTGTCGAGCTGTTCGCCGGGCTGGTTGAGCCAGTCGATCGTCCAGACCCGATGAATGTCCCAACCCTGTCGACGCAGCACGTTCGTGCGAATGCGGTCCCGATCGCGCGCCGAGCGTGCCGAGTTGTAATCCTCGCCGTCGCATTCGATGCCGAGCAGGTAGCAGCCTTCTTTATCGGGATCTTTGATGGCGAGGTCGACAAACAAGCCGGCAATCCCGATCCGGCGATCGACCTGGTAGCCGCGACTCGTCAGAGCGTCAGCAATCTGAACTTCGAGCGGCGGCAGCTTCGCCTCGTCATCATCGAAATCCCGTGCGGGGTCACCGTGCTCAGCCGTGTGCAGAAACGTTTTGAGGGCCGCTGTGCCGCGAGCCTGCGTTCGGGTGAGGTCGATCTCGTCGGCACGCATTGATGAAAAGACCTCGCAGCGACGCCGTGCCCGGGTGATGAGCACGTTGAGTCGACGCTCGCCACCCTCGTTGGACAGCGGGCCAAAGTTCATTCGCAGCTTGCCCTCGTCGTTCTTCGCGTAGCCGATCGAGATGAGGATTACGTCACGCTCGTCGCCCTGGATGTTTTCC
>ERZ891418.677-NODE-677-length-11294-cov-3.937272_pt1 | contig 11294 bp, 9 predicted proteins | sample MGYA00521236_ERZ891418 | MGnify/ENA primary metagenome ERZ891418 (study PRJEB32303, sample SAMEA104408696) | aquatic metagenome | biome: Brackish water; feature: Chemocline; material: water | place: Baltic Sea | collected 2014-10-18T10:34:00 | depth 100 m ... | reverse complement strand
GCGCTGTTCTCTTCACTCGGCCGAGTAAAGAGGTAGTTGGTGATCGCTCGCGTCACACCGCGATGAGCCGAGAGGAGATCGACCATCATCGAACACAGCTCTCTCACTCGTATCTCGAATGCAGCATCCTGGCACCGCGAAAACATGCGCGCCGAGCTCGCGAGTCCGCTGTCGAGGAAGCGCTCGTGCAAGCAGACCAACAAGCTCTCCTTGTTGGGCACACGCCCGTACAACGTCCCGACCCCGCACTGTGCGTGCTTCGCGAGCTCCACCATGGTCAGCTTCATCGAATTCGCGGGTCTCCAACAGCTCCTCCGCTGCGACGAGAATCCGCTCGAGGGTCTCGCGGCTGCGCACCTGGGTCGCGGAATGGGCCGCTCGTGGCGGCGCCGCGTGCTCTCTCGGGTCTGAAGTCATGATCCTCTCATCCGAATCCGAATCCGAGTTCGGATCATAGCGCAGGCTCGACGGAGATCAGGTCTCAAAGTGGCACTCCCCCACGAAAGGCGAAGGGTGCCTCAGGCGGTTGAGGCGAGAGACTCACGAGCTCGAGTCGAGCTGGCGAGACAACTGGGAGGGCTGGCCACTCTTGGAGAACGGCGACTTTTGAAGAACTGGGCGATACAGGACTCGAACCTGTAACATCCACCTTGTAAGGGTGGCGCTCTAGCCATTGAGCTAATCGCCCATCGTCGTCCTTCTGGGTCGTGGCGCGGATTCTAGCGCTCGTCCCCCTCCACCACAATTCGACTCGGTTGTTCGCACCCAGATTCGCCCTCGGGTCGCGCCGTGCCTCACAGCTGGCGCCCCTGACGAAAAGAGCGGGGGGCGAAGCGTCGGAACGCTTCGCCCCCCGCTGGGACCCACACACTTATCACCGCGCTGCGCGCGTCTTTCCGCCTCGAGAGCGATTCTCTAGGCGAAGCTGCGCGAGCGCCGGCGGCGCTTGGAATCGGAGTAGTAGTAGTAGTACTCCCCTCCGCGCTGCTTCGAGAACTTGTTGAGGAACACTCCCAGCACGTTCGCTTGGACGTTCGACAAGAGGTGCTTCGCCCAGGCGACGTCCTGTTGCTCCGCTTGCCCACTGCCGACCACGAACACACTTCCGTCGACGCAGGAGCTGATTGTCAGCGCGTCTCCGACCTTGTTGATCGGCGGCGTGTCGAAGATCACGAAGTCGTACTGCTGCTTCAGCTCGGCAATCACCTTCGAGAGGCGACCGGACTCGAGCAGCTGCACCGGATCGCTCGTGGCCGGGCCGCTCGCAATCACGTCAAGGTTCGGCACGTGCGACCGCTGTACCACCGACAAGGCAGAGACCTGACGTCCGTGGAAGTCTTCGTCGCTCATGACCCCTTCGATCATGCGCTCGGTCGACACCTTGCCGTCGAGGACGTTCGAAAGGCCCACGTGGTTCGACACTCCGAGCAGGTTGTGCACCTGGCTCAGACGCAGGTCGCCGTCGATCAGCACCACCTTGGCTACCTTGCGAGCGAGCGCAACGGCGAGGTTGACCGAGACAGTGGTCTTCCCCTCTCGTGCGATCGCGCTGCAGACCATGAGCGAGCGTAGATTCAGCTCTTTGGAGGCGCTCATGATTAGGGTCGCTGCAGTGTTGAACTTCTCCGATATCTCGCTCTGAGGCGGCGCATCCGTGAGCACCCGACTCGGGCCGTTCTCCTTGGGGATGATCCCGAGGAGCGGCAGGTTCAGGTAGCGTCGAATGTCGTGCTCGCTCTTCACCCGGGTGTCGACGTACTCGACGACGTAGACCACACCAAGAGCGAAGATGAAGGCCATGAGTACGGTCAAGGTCAGAGGTCCCACCCCTGTGCCCGCCGTCATGACCGGCCGCGCATGCATGGCAGGATCGTGCACCATGACCGATCCGAGTTGCCCGGCCGCGATCCAGCGCGCCTTCTTCTCGGTCGACTTCAATTCTTCCAGGTGCTTCTGACTCTCGACAAAGGTGAACTCCACAGGGGCGAAGGTCTGACGCTGACGATTCAAATCGATCAGCTGACTGTTCAGCTCACCGATCCGCTCCGCGAGCACCTGACGCTCAAGACCGAACAGAGTGTTCTCTTTGATGAAGTCGTTCGTCTCATGGGTGAAGTCTTTGTAGCGATCGTTCAAGAGGCGGTCTTGCGACTCGGCGAGTAGCTTCTCGAGTCCCGCCACAATGGCCTGGGCCTCTTGGACCTCAGGATTGCGGTGCGACAGAGTGCCGAGCTTCGTGTCGAGCGTGATCTTGGCATCGATCAGTCTGCCGCGGATCTGAGTGAGCTCGGGGCTCTGCTCCAGGCTCGAGAGGTCGGCCTCGATCGCCTGTCCCACTCCGAAGCCCTGCTGTTGCAAACGGTACTGAATCAGCCGGTCATTCTTCCGCAGAGAGGCCTGCAGCTTCGAGTCCTGCTCTTCCAGTCGGTAGATCGTGTCGAGGATCACCCGCTGCTTGTCGTCGAAGTTCGCAATGCCGGTCTCTTGCTGCGCCGATGCGAGCGCGATATGGCTTTGTTCGAACTCCGCCTCGGCGGTACGGATCCGCACATCCAAATCGTCGAGATCGCGCGAGACATTCTCTCTGGCCTTCTCGGTATGGAACTGACTGGCGGCTTCCGACACGGCCCACGAGAACACGAGCGGCGCGATATCGTCGGCTCCCTCGCAGTTGACCGCGACGATCTGACCATCGTTCAGCGCTTCGAGAGAGAGGCTCCCCTGAATGACTTCGATCAGTCGCTCGAGTTCCTCTTCCCCATCTCCAAAGAGAGAGCGGACGTGGACCGTCGACTCCTCAATCCTGCTGCCCAGCTTGCCATCCACGAATTGTGGGCTGAGGAACGGCATGTCCCCCCGGGCCAGCTCGGCGGCTCGACGTAGAACGGGGTAGTCCCCGAGTGTCGCTTCCTTTGTGTTTCTCGAGAGCCCTTTCCAAGGACTCGACGGGAAACTCTCAAGACCACTCGCGCGTGCAGTGTCGTCATTCCCGATCACTACCTTGCTGGTAGCGGTGAATCGATTCTTCTGAAGATATGAGACCCACGTCATGTGAGTCCCGATGATCAACAGGAAGATCGGGAAGAACAGGAGCCACCGCCTGCGAATGATCGCGAGATACTCCTTGAACTCCATCGCGAGCCTTTCCCTGGCGAACCGTGCTGCTGTTCGCGAGAACCGTCCCGCTCACTCCGAGGTGGAGGATCGTCGGTCCCTCGATGCCAACCAGATCGACACGGGTAGTCCGGTCGAATCGGTCTTTGTCGCTATCGGACTCACTGGCGGGGAACTTGAGTCGATTCGCGCAGCCGCGAGGACTCCCCGGTGTCGATCCATCTGGTGACGGAACGGCAAGCCCTCCAAGGGCATGCACCAGCACTCCGGGGTATCTATCGGTCACGAGGGGGGATCAGCTCCAGGGCACGACCCCAAGACACTCAAAGATTCTTGTCAGCGAGCAGGCCCATCGAGATCGCGCCCTGGATGAGAACTCTGACTAGACGGTCGATCTGAGCCCCCACGCCGACGTTCGCGGAATGATCGCCCTTCTTCTCGAGCGAAGACTCGGCTGCGAACGCGCTGAGAAAAGTCCCAAGAAGGGTGCGCTGCAAACGGCCAATCATGGGAATCGGGGCATTGAATGTCCCCACAGTGGCTCCGATAAACCACCGAGGAGAGCGCCGGGAGCGGGCTGGCCTGGGTCGCGAGCCTCCGGCCGAGGGAGTCTAGAGGTGGCGAGGACGACCAGGAAACACCTCCCTCGAAAGCGGGATCAGGAGCGACTCGACGTCTCCCCCGTGGCGACCTCCGGATGCTACACTGCCCGCCGAGTGGTCCCCAAGGAGGCTGTGGCGTGAACTCCCTCAGCCGTGCCCCGAAAGATTTCCGCGAAAGGTCTCCACGATGTTTGAGCGACGTCAACGGTCATTGACTCCATTGCTTCTCGCCATCTTCCTCATCTCCGGCGGCCTTCTCTTAGCCGGCTGTGGTGGCACCTCTTCGGTGAGGAAAAGTGAGCGCACTCGCCCAGAGGAGTCTTCGCGGACTTTTCGGAAGGTCGAAGTTCAATCCCCAGGGCGCGCAGACCATGGCGAGCTGGTGGGCTTTCTCGGAGACTCGGTCATGCGCTACGACGACGAAGACGTAGCGCTCACCCATGTTTTCGACGTTCAGTTCAGCGAAATCGGCTTCTTCCTCGCCAATGGTGGCACCTACCGCCTCAAGACGAATCGCGATGGCATCGTCGAAGAGGAATTCCTGGGGAACCACTCCGTCGAGAGGAGCCTCGAGCGTCTGACCGGGGCTCAGGGCCCGTTCCGCCTGTCGAAGGATCTCTGAGTCGGAGAACCGCACCGTGACCTCCGCTGAAACTCCACCACCGTCATTCTCTCGCTGGTGGCTCCTCCTGGGAGCCATCCTCATCGCCCTTTTGGTCTGGGCGCTCGGCCCCTGGGGTCAAACCCACCCATCTGTTGCGGGTCCGCCTCCATCGGGCTCGGGCGGATTGGATGCGCTGGACCCAGGAATCCAGCTTTTGCAATCAGGAGATCGGAACGGGGCGGTGCTCGCGTTCGAGGCGATCCTCGAATCGGATCCCGGCAATGCCGCCGCGGGGATCCAACTCGCCTCGATCGCAACCCTTGAGGGACGACCAGCGGACGCCGAGAGATACTTGCGAGCCACCATCGAGACGAATCCCGACCACGCAGAGGCCTGGACCTCACTCGGGACATTGCTTCTCCTCACGGAGCGCGGCCCCGAGGCAGCCTCGAGTTTCGAGCGTGCGATCGCTGCGGACCCACGGTACGCGCCGGCGCGCTTCTATTTCGGGCAAATGCTCGAGGACGCGGGGCTGTCAGCTCAAGCCCGCCCGCAGTATGAGTGGGCCCGACGACTGGATCCGGGAACCCCCTTGTACGGTCTCCTCGAAGCGAATCTGCTCTGGAAGACCTATCAGCCGGTCTTGGCCCGCACGCTCCTCGCTCAGGTGGAACGCACCGCCCGTCGCCCTCTGTCCTCGGACGAAGAGAAGCTGCGGAAGGAGATCTTGGAGAACCTCGAGATCTGGCCGGCGGGTCCCCCACAGGACTCACTCCCCCCCGATCCGGAACACGTCATCGACGAGCAACCGGGAGAGACGAACTGAGCACTGAGCACTGAGGAGACCGCCGGAATGAGTTTCCCGAAAGCCTCCTAGGCCTAGTCGGCCTCTCGGTAGAAGACCGTGACGTAATCGCGCCGATGACGTGGCTTCCCATCGTCATCCATCCAGACGTAGTTCCCCACTGCGATATCGATGGTGCCGTTCTGATCGAGATCAGCCAATTCGACCGAGGGGTGCAGGGGATTCCCTCGCTCGATCGCGTGTCGAATCCACTCCGCACCCGATCGCTCGAAGAGCACCACGCTGTCGACCGAGTGCTTCTGCCACTCCAGAGGATCGACCTGGGGGAGGAAGGCGACCGCGACCACGTCGAGATCACCATCGCCATCGACGTCCCCAGCGACCGCGCGCTCGCACCCGGGCAGCGTCCCTATCAGGTGCCGAACAAATCGGTAGTTCCCCTGATTCTCGAGCCAGCTCACCCCGTGGTAGGGCTTGACCACTGGAACGTCGAGTGTGTCCCCGTGACTCACGAGAATGTCGATGTCGCCGTCCCGATCGAGATCGGCCAACTCGATCCCCGAGGTCCCCCACCCCGGGTGCGGAGCCTTGTCGAGAATCACGGCGGAGAACTGCCCGCTCCCATCGTTCTCGAACGCGATCACTTCTTCGAACTCTTGAGCGAGGGCGGCGATCAGATCGAGATCGCCGTCGCCATCGAGATCGTGAGGGATGGCGTGGATGAACCCGTCGCGCGGATCGATCTCATGGGTGACCCACCGCTCTTCCACCTGCTCCCACCAGACCAGACGCCCCTCGCCCCGCCACCCGAACGCGCACACCGCCAAATCGAGATCGCCGTCACCATCGAGATCTCCCGCCTCCGCGTCGCTCGCGCGGGCGAGGCGGGTCCCGAGCGCGCGCGGAGCGGCGCCCCCGAACTCCACCAAGACACCCCCCTTCTCTTCCCTCATCGGATTCATCCCTCCGAGCCCGGCGACGATGCGGTCGAGGGTCCCGTCGGAGTCGAGGTCCGCAAAAGACATGTGCGCGGGATAGTTCCAGCGGTGGGGAACATCGAGAACGAGATCCGCGGGCTCTGTGGCCCCCACCGGTAGACGCAGAACCGTGCCGGTGCGAAGTTCGAGCACGAGCAGATCAGGGGTCGAGCGATCCCCCTTGGCATCCCGAGTGATAAAGGAGACCGCGGGGATCCGCTCAGCGGCAAGTGGCGCGGGGGTGAACTCTCGCTGGGTGTACCGAGGCGAAACGTCGGAGCTCGCCGGGGGACGGGCATCCCAGGTCACGGGGGCATTCGCTTCGTACCAGGCGATCGCATCCGCCACCTCTTGAGCAGTGAGCGGATCGACATCCTCGGGAATCGGGAGCGCGGTCATCACGAGAACCTGGGTTCCCCAGCGCTCGCGTGGGAGCGCGTCGGGCGGAGGAGCAAAGTGGCAACGGTTGCACGCTTCGAGCCTCGTCTCTGCGCACACAGCGCCCGATCGCGGGGGGGGGAGCTCGGATCGAACGAAGGCGATCTTCGTAGGGGCGCGGCCGCCACTGGAACCTGGCTCCGGGTCGGCAGAGGAGCCTCCGCCCTTTCCTCCCCCGTCGCAGCCCGTCGAAATCACGATCGCGGCAACAACCCACAGGATTGCGTGCCACGCCCGTGGCCTCTCGAGGGGGAGGATCGGCCCGCGGTTCCCGGGATTCCTCGAAGGATCGCTTCTCATCGCCTATCCCGTTCTACCCGGGCTCTTCTGCAGCCCGACCGCCCCCGAGGGTACCGGCTCCGATCCCAGGCCGCCGCCGAATCGATCGGAGTCCTCGCCGCACCCTTCGCATCGGGGGAAAACACGCGTACGATCCCCTCCAACGACAGAACATCTCGTGACCCGGCCGTGGGAAGGATCCCTCAATGACTCCACTGCTTCTCTCGCTGCTCTTGGTGCTCGGGTCGCCGCTCGCACCGAGGAATGAGCTCCCGATCCACGCAGAGAAACTGACCGCGTTCGCGGCTCAAGACGCCCCCGAAGGGCAGGACGAGTCCGATGAGCCGGCCCGGCCCGAGTCGGAGCCCGAAGACCCTCCGATCACACTCGCATCCCCCGAGGCCCAGGCGGCGTTCGAAGGAGGACTCGAGAACTTTGGACGTGGAGACTTCACCGAGGCGGCCAAACAGTTTCGCACGGCAAAGAAGGGCGCAAAGAAGGACGCGAAGAATCGCGTGGTCGCTTACGAAAAGGCCTGCAAGGAGTCAAAGAAGCTTCCGAAAATCGAAAAGTCGATCGATCAGAAGCAATGGCGAAAGGCCCTGGGCGAGCTCGACAGGATAGAAACCGCTCTCGGGAAGAAGACGCCGCTCGAACCTCACCTCAAGCCACTCAGGACGCAGATCCACGAGGCGCTCTACTACCCCCTCGCCAACTTCGAAGGGAAAGCGCCGGGGCCGGAAAACCTTGTCAAGGCGCGCCGCCCGCCGTCGGCGACGGCAAACACTGACCTGCGATTCGTTCACGACGGCAAGGTCTCACTCAAGTGGAACGCTGGGAAGGGATCGATCGGCGCACTCGGAGGGCTCGGAGTTTTCGGCTCGGTCCCGCTCGCCGCGTTCGAGGGCACTCTCGTCAAGGAGTACCGGATTTTCGAGATGTGGATCTACTCGACCGATGACGAGTTCGGCAAATTCTCGCTCTACTTCGGGATTGAGGAGGGAGGTCCGGGACAAGTCTTCGAGGCGACATCGCTGCTCAAGACGCGGTGCTTCTTTCACCACATCACAGTGAACAAGGCGGGCTGGCAGCGGGTTCGGATCGATCTGATGAAAGACATTCCGAAGCATCACAACCTGGAGTGGGCCGACGTGACCGGCGTGGCACTGATGGTCATTCCTCCGTCCAAGGGGAAGCTGATCTACGTCGACTCCCTTCGCCTCGAACGCCCCTGAATGGTGAGCCGAGGGCGCGACGCCACGTCTCCTCTCCGCGTTGCACTCGATGTCACTTCAGCCATCGATCCGCGACCGAGCGGAGTGGCGCGCTACATCCATGGCTTGTCTCGGGGGCTCGGCCAACACCCCGATGTCGAATTGACCCTCTTCTGTCGTGGATCGCGATGGCGCCGAGGCGATCCGGCGATCGAGTTCCCCAGTTCCCCCGTCGTCCGGTGGTACGACTGGCGCACCCCGCGAGGCTTCGATCTGTTTCATGCCCCGGACCTGCGCATCCCCCGCCGCCCCCCGACCCCTCTGGTCGTCACCGTCCACGACCTCTCGAGCCTCGAACGTACTGATCACGCGACCCCGGGGTTCGTCGAGAAAAAGCGACTCCACCTTGCCCGGGTTCAAGAACACGCCACCCGCGTCCTCACGCACACCGACGTCGTTCGCGACGGCTTGACGCAGCGCGTAGGGCTGTCACCCGATCGCGTCGTGAGCGTCCCGCTCTGGCCCGCTCTCCCCCGGACCGCCTCCGAGGAAGTTGGCATTGAGCGTTCGGGACTTCTCCTCATCGGGGGCCCGAGTGTGCGCAAGGGCAGCGAGCGGATCGTCGCGTTCCTCGAACGCTTTGACGCCTCCGCCAGAGCTGGGACACTTCCGGAACGGGTTCGCTGGTGCGGGAGCGCATCGACGGAAGACGCGGCGCGCTTTTTCCAATCCCTTCCTCGAACTCTAAAGGAGCGCATCGAGTGGCTCGGCCACGTCGACGACGCGACGCTCGACCGCCAGCTCTCGACCGCCCGGGCGTTCGTCCAGCTCTCTGACACCGAGGGATTCGGGATTCCGCTCCTCGAGAGTGCGGTGCGTCGCTGCCCGGTGATCGTGTGGAGAAGCGCAACCGCCTCGGAAGTCCTTCCCGCAGACGCGGCATTCTGGATCGGAGGCAGCGATGAAGCGGAACAGCTCGCCGCGTTCGGTGTGCTGAAGGAGTGCGAGCGACGGGTCGCGCGAGCCGCCGAGCGTGGGGAGCGTGCGACGATCGAAAAAACGATAGAGGCGACCATCGCGGTCTATCGCGAGGCGATCAAGAGCGCGCGAACATCCGTCTCGGCTGGATGACTCCGGCGCGCATCTCGCCCAGGCCGACGACCGCCCCCTCGCACCACACGACTCGAAGCGCGGATCCGGGGAGCACTCCGTCGGGGAGAGGATGGGGAACGCGCTGGCCGAGGGCGAGTCGATCGCGCGCCGGTTCATCGACCTCGAGTCTCGGCAGGCCGTTGACCAAGGTCTCGAGTGATTGCCAGCGCTCGGCGGTGACCTCCTCGAGAGGAATGGCACTCTCGGCGACGAGTCCACCGAGGCGGGTGCGGGCGAGGCCACTCAAGTAGGCCCCGGAGCCGACCGCTTCGCCGAGATCGCGTGCGATCGCGCGCACGTAGGTCCCCGGTCCGCAGTCGATTTCGATCTGACACGTCGCCCCCTCGAACGAGACGAGCTCGAGCCGATCGATCGTGACTGAACGGGCAGGCATTTCCACGACTTCACCGCGTCGAACCCGCTTGTAGGCGCGCTCACCATCGATGTGAATTGCGGAGTGTCCCGGGGGGATCTGCTCGTAGCCTCCTCGAAACCGCTCGAGCGCCCCCTCGACCGCTTCTCGCGTCGGGAGCGAGACCCGGGGTACGCGGCAATACAGAGGACCCTCGGCGTCGTCACTTCCGGAGAGTTCACCGAAGGTCACTAACGCGGAGTAGCTCTTGGTGTGGTCGGTGAGGAGGGCCTGAAATTTCCGAGCCTCGCCTCCGAGGAGAAGGAGCAGGCCTTCGGCGAGCGGATCGAGGGTCCCGGTGTGACCGAGAGGTCCGGCATCGAGTGCTCGTTCGGCGCGATCGAGGGCGGACCGAGAGGTGATGCCCACCGGTTTCCAGATGAGAATTCCCCCGGTTTTCGTGGCGCGCTTCCTTCGACCCAATGGACCCTCCCTCACACGAGGAGACGGAGGATAGCGATCCGGTCAGGGGACGCAAGGCGCACGGGTGGGGAACTGTCGTTACTTCGGTGGGCGGTGAGTCGCGCGAACGCAGAGGTCGACCACACAGGTGAGTGCACGTCGCGTCGTGTCGTCGTTGTCCTCGAGGAGGCATCCTTCGAACGCGAGGCAGGCCTCACTGATGGGAGTAAACCCGTAGCTTCCCGCAGCACCTTTGAGTTGGTGCGCGAGGACCTTCGCCTGGGCGATATCACCCGAGTCGAAGGAGCCCGAGAGGGCAGCGGCACGGTTCGGTAGCTGGCTGACAAAGGACTCGAGAAGATCAAGCATGTCCTCGTCGCAGGCAAGATCGCTGTAGAGCGGGTTCTTGGAGCTCTCGGTCACGTTCAATTCGTACCCCTTCGCCGGCGCAGATGCGGAACTGTGCCGTTGCAGATCAAAATGGCACTCCCGGTAGAGTGTTTCGCCACTCAAGAATCGGATGCCCGGCCCCAGCCGTCCACCGGGGAAGCGAAGAAGAGTGTGGGAAGCGCCCCAACTCTACGTATCCAGCCGAGCAGCCCCCAAAGCTCTCCTCCGCGCCAGCGGCGGAAGCGAACAATGCGGAAGCAGAAAAAAGAGTGGGCAGCACCCCATCTCTCCGTATCAAGACACAGAGCCTCAACAGGCTCTCCTCCGCGCCAGCGGCGGAAGCGAATAATGGAGGCGCCGGGAGTCGAACCCGGGTCCCGAAGCGTGTCCAGCAAAGCGTCTACAGGCTTATTCCGTCATTTGTCACCGCGTGATGGGCTCCGACGAACAGGATCCGTCTCACGAAGGCCGAAGTGTTTCTCGCTCTAGAGTCCTACGGCGCAGACCCTTCGAGCCAGCCCGAATTGATGGCCTCCCCATCCGCCCGCCTCGGGCGAGCAAGCGGGGGGAGGGGCGGCACTAGGCCGCCAGTGCGAAGTTGTTGTTCGCAGTCAAAAATTTTGCCAGGTGATTTAGGAGGCCTCCTGACAACCTCCGCCTGCAACCCTACCTTGTCCCGCCCGGTCGAAGCCGTTTCGCCCCCATCGAGTCCAACACGTGACTGGAACGACAGGACAACTTTTGCGGTGAAAGTCGAGGTCGATCGGAAATCGTACCGTGGGAGCGGGGATCCGCAAACGGGAAGATCTCGGATTGGGGAATGACGGGAGCCAGGAAGAGTAGAGAGGGGCCTAGGAGGCTGTCGGAAAACTCATTCCGACCGACGATTTGAGCTTCCGGCACCC
>ERZ891418.675-NODE-675-length-11303-cov-15.779427_pt1 | contig 11303 bp, 16 predicted proteins | sample MGYA00521236_ERZ891418 | MGnify/ENA primary metagenome ERZ891418 (study PRJEB32303, sample SAMEA104408696) | aquatic metagenome | biome: Brackish water; feature: Chemocline; material: water | place: Baltic Sea | collected 2014-10-18T10:34:00 | depth 100 m ... | reverse complement strand
GAAAAAGAGTATTAGAGGAATTAACTTTAACCGGTAGGATATTATGGCAAAAACAAAAGACGTAAAAAAAGAAAAGAAAAAGGTAAAAAGTACAGCTCCAAAAGTAAGCAAATCTAAGAAGCAGTACTAATTACTTTTGTAAAAGGACGCCCGGTTTACACTTGGCGTCCTTTTTCTTTTCAATCCTCAAAATAGTCTATAATTAATCATAATGTTGAAAGAAAATTTCCATTGGATCTTGCTTGGTGTTGCTATCGGGATTGTTTTTTATTTGGCAGATAAATACATTTTTTAATTAAGTTTATGCAGACAGAAATCCTTGCCAAGCTATTTGAAGTAATCTTTCCTGTTTTTTTTATTATTGGTATGGGATACGTGTTTGGGAAAAAAAATCCAAATTTTGATTCAAATGTTATTACAGGATTTGCTGGTAGCGTAGGAGTTCCTTGTCTTCTCTTTTATTCTCTAACCTTAACTAATTTAGATTTTAATGTTTTTGTAAAATTTGCAGGGATCACTTTGCTTTGTATTGGTCTGTTTGCGTTAATGGGAGCATTACTATTATTAGTTCTCAAAAGAAATATTTTAAAAGAACTATCGCCCATTATGCTACCCAACATGGGAAACATGGGTTTGGCCTTTTGTTTATTTGCTTATGGACCCAAAGGCTTTTCCATAGCAAGCGCCATTGCTTCCATGATTATGATCTTACATTTTACGGTGAATATTTTTTTAGCCAAAGGAAAGTTTGCTATTGAGCCTTTATTAAAATCTGTTCCTCTATATGTGATGGCGATAGCAGCTACTTTTTTGTATTTTAAAATTCCAGTACCAAAATTTGTTACTAACACAACTATGCTAGTGGGTTATACGGCTTTAGTATTGGTATTAACTTCTCTTGGCATTGCTTTAAGCACTTTAAAAAAAATCAGTATTCAAAAAACTTTAATCATTTCTTTTGCAAGACTAGTGGGAGGACCAGCCATTTCATTGGGTGTAATTAAATTTTTTGGTCTTACAGGATATCAAGCTGGTGTTTTATTTGTTCAGTGTTCGATGCCTGCTGCAGTTCTTACTTATCTATTGGCAAAAATGTATTCGCCAAAAGAACAGGCAGATAATATTGCGAGCGTTATTGCAGTTTCAACTCTAATATCTATTGTTACCATACCTATTGTTATTTATATTGCCCTTACTTATTTTGTTTAAGTAGCTTGTTTTAAGATTTTTAAAATCCCCTTGGTATTTTTTCTTTGTCTCGATTTTTTTATTTTTTGCTGGTAGGTCTTTTTTTTCTTACGTTTCATCAGGCAAGCTAATCCTGGTCTTCTTTTTCTGCTTTTCTCGAGATGATTAGGGGCAAAATGATTAGAGCAAAAACAATAACAACCGCAACAATGGAGAGCAAAGTCCAGTTCATCAAGATCTACTTGTTGCTATTCAATATAGATTCTACTTTTTGGTAGTTACTCGAAGACAAGGTCTTTTTGGGATCGAAATAAGCACTTTCAATTTTGCTCATATCGTAGTCAATTTCTTTTAAGAGCTCAATTCCTTGGTCATAATGTTTCTTCATAGCAAATGCTAGGCTGCGAAGTTTAATTTCATTTTTCTCTCCAGCAATCTGCTTTGAAATAGCGCTTACTTCTTTTAAGTGTTGAAAAGCCTTTTCCTCAATCTTTTTATTCTTAGATTGGAATATATTTGAAATAAATTTAAACAATGCGACCTTTCATTTGTAAGCAAAATATCAAAAGATTCATTCAATGTCTAAAACAAAGAGACAATATATTTGTGTACAAAAAAACCACCAATTAGCAGGGCAATGCCTAGGATATAGACAAACCAAAAATTCATCCCAATATTTTTTGCGAAGAAAAAGGGAAGAAAAAAAAGATAAGAAACAGGAACTCCTATCAATATGCTTTTTGCAAATGCAAATGTTGTTTCGGCATTTTTGTGCTCTAAGTAAGAAAAGGCAATAGCAATAATGCTTGCCAAAGGCAGTGCTATAATAAAACCAGATAGCTCAGGTTTTTTTCCAGATAGCCAGCTAGCAAATGCGATAATGGTTGCTGCTAATAAAATTTTTAATAAAAAAATCACAATAGAAGTATATTAAATTACTTCAGAAAGTTTAAGAGATATTACTTCAAAGCGTCTTCAGGTAAAAATTTTACTATATTTCCCTGAAAGTACTCAAATAATTGGTGATTTTCTTTGTAGATATTTGAACAAGCAAAATACCTTTCCTTTTCAGCAAGCTTAAATTTTTGATCCGCTGCTGTTAAGTGATTGATACATTTGTTCATGTATCTGTAACCACGGTATTGCTCTTCAATCTGAAGACCAACTAATAAAAAAAGTGCGAGACAAATTCCAACTCCAGCATAAGATTTTAAAACATACCCCATGCATTTAAATATTTGAGGAGTGTTGTAACACCAAGGACAGCCTTCTTTTTTTTTCACTTCTTTTTTCTTCATGTAAAAAGACATTATATTTATATATTATTTTGACAAATGAAATTTTGCTAAGAATTTAAAGAAATGTTAGATTCAAAGAAAAACAAAGGAGAGATTATGACAGCAACTTATAAATGTCCCAAATGCAACATGGCTGTTAATGCTACGTGCGCTAACTGTAATAACGAACCGCTTGTGAATGGCACTCTAGATGTCAATGGAACACAAGTTCAAATATCCAAATGTCCAAAATGCGAGGGGAAGATAAAATCTCCGATGTGTTGTGGTCAGGATATGAGCTGCTCCATTTAATAATTTTCAATTTTTATTAAGACTAAAAAGAAAAAAAAAGGGGGGGTTCTCTTTATTTGGTCTTACCAGCTAATTAACTTTCGGGGGAGAAAATGACTTCAACTGGTAAAACTAAATAAAATTTAAATAGAATGAATGCCTTCTATGTAAATTAAGTAGCTAATATAAGTACTGTTTTTGTCGCATCTCAGCGATGTGGTTCCTGCATAATGCAAAAAGGAGTTTGGTTCGCTCTACTAGAACCAATCTAACAGGGGAGCTAAATAATATCTGAATAGAGCGATGCCAGCTGTTTAGCTTTGTTTTTATTTTTTTCAATAATAGTTTTGTGAAACTTTTATGACAGAGCTGACCTGCGACATTTCAGTTGTAATAAAAAATTAATCTCAGATTCACAATTAAAACACAAATCATTCCTATATGACCCGCATGAATACAGTCGCACAAACACAAACATTAGATCTGAGCTTTGATACAAAAACTCTGAATGACATCTTTAAAACAGCAGCATCTGTTTTGGCTATGATTACAGTTTTGACAGCATTTTTATGCCTGCCAATGATTTTGTACATAGCAACTAAAGTAGGAATTTAATTAGCTGGAACAAAGCTGTTAAGTGAAACGAGTAACATTAATAATTATACATGATCACTGATTATGTATGACTGGAAGATAAATATGATACCATACAATCAAGAAGAGTTAGACTTTCTAAACAAAGCTTAAATTTTCAAAAAAATTATTTTAACCAAAGGAAAACAGTGGATACGCAAGTAGGAATATGGCTGTTCTGCCTTGGTATACCGGCAACCTTTTTGTTTATGGTTTTTTTGATTTGGTGCCAAAGCCCCACACAAGAAAAGTAAACAATGTTTCGCATTACCGTAGAAACGCCTAAGAACTCCCGCATTCAAAAGATAAGTGAAGAACAGGTAAAAAGATTTTTAAGCCCAAGACTCATGAAAATGCTGCAAGACAAATTTATACGCAGCGTTGCTCTTTCTAAAAGCAATTCAGTCATGTATGTCTTTACCTACGAAAACAATGCGTAATTATTTAAATAAAATTCTCGCTCAAAAAAGCATACAAAAAATTAAAGAAACATCCCTATGGATTATATCTGTAGGACTTATTATTTGGTGGGCTTATAATCTTTTTAATTAAATTGCGATGAACAGAATCAATGCTACATGGGAGCCTTTTATTTTTATAGGCATTATGGCTTTTGGAATGAGTGCGGTGGTATCTTTTGTAATCATTATTATTAATATTGGATTTATAGATAATTTGGCAACAGTTTGGTTTTATTCGTGGATAAAAGCTTTTTTTATCGCACTAATTCCAGCTTATATAATGAGAAAATTTGCAATATTTGTTTTAAGTAAAGTTATTCAAAGATAATATTTGCCATAATCTTAAGATAATTAAGATGGTATTAAAATTTTTTATAAAGGAACATTTATGAACAAAGCAATTTTATTAGCATTATTTTATTTTTTATTCTCTTCATCGGGAATAGCCGAAACCTGTCCCAAGTTAATGCAGCAAATTGATGAAGAGCTAGGAGAATCAAAGCAGCTTAGTGCTGATCAAATTAGGGAAATCCGCAGCTTAAGAGTTCAGGGAGAGCAAGCGTATAAAGAAGGAAATAAAGAAGACTGTCAAAAACTTCTTAGTGAAGCCCTAGACTTATTGGGATAATTATTCTTGATGAAAAAAAATAATATTGGATGGAACTTTGACAATAGTTATTTAAATTTACCAGAAATGATGGCTTCTAAGCTGTCCCCTGTACCAGTTAAAGATCCAAAAATTGTTTTATATAATCAGAGATTAGCCAAAGAGCTTGGGCTTGATTTTTCTTCACTAAGCAAAGAAGAGCTTGCCTCTATTTTTTCAGGCAATGTTCTGCCGGAAGGAACTACTCCTTGGGCAGAGGCATATGCGGGACATCAGTTTGGTCATTTTGTAATGTTAGGCGACGGACGGGCAATTGTTTTAGGTGAGCATATGACACCAGACAAAAAAAGATTTGATATTCAGTTAAAAGGTTCAGGAATTACTCCTTACTCCAGAAGCGGAGATGGCAGGGCAGCATTAGGACCCATGTTAAGAGAGTGCATTATTAGTGATGCAATTCATTATTTAAAAATTCCAACCACAAGAAGTTTAGCAGTAGTTTCGACGGGACAGAATGTCATGAGGGAAACAATTTTGCCAGGAGCAATTTTGACCAGAGTTGCAGCAAGTCACATTCGTGTTGGAACTTTTGAGTTTGTAGCAGCACAAAAAGATATCAATGCTCTTCAAGAGCTAATCATGTACTGCATCGATAGGCACTATCCAGAATTAAAAGGAGAAAAAATTCCAGCACTACAGCTGTTTAGAGCGGTAATGAATAAGCACGCAGATTTAATTGTGAATTATATGAGAGTTGGTTTTATCCACGGCGTTCTTAATACAGATAATGTTACCATATCAGGGGAAAGCATTGATTACGGTCCATGCGCTTTTATGGATGCTTATGATCCCAAAACTAAATTTAGTTCAATCGATCACAAGGGCCGTTATGCTTATGGAAACCAAGCAAATATTGCTCAGTGGAATATGGCTCGCTTTGCAGAAACCTTAATCCCCATGGTTGATGTTGATATTGATAAAGCGATTGAAATTTTAGAAAAAGAAATTGGAGTATTTGCTAAAATTTATGCAGAAAAAAGTTTAGCAATGATGAGAGGGAAGCTGGGAATAGAAGGGGAGATAGAGGAGGATAATTTGCTAATAGAAGAGTTGCTTACCTGGATGAAGAATAACAAGGCTGACTATACCAATACTTTTAGAGCAATCACCAGCCAAGATTTTGGAGCAACATATCAAAACAAAGAATTCGAAAGCTGGTTAAAAAAATTTGAAAGTAGAAATCCAAATAGAGATAAGATGAGGCAATACAATCCCACTATTATTCCAAGAAATCATAAAGTGGAAGAGGCCTTGGAAGCTGCAAATACAAATAATCTACAGCCCTTACACGAATTGCTCAAAGCCTTCGAAAGTCCATATGTAGAAAATAAAGAGTTTTCATCTTATCAGAATCCCGCTTTGGAAACAAAGATGCCTTACCAAACATTTTGTGGCACATAATTCTGTCGCTTGTTAAATATCTTAAAATTGCATATTGATTCTTATGTTAATAATTAAAATTTATGGGCTTAACTAATACCACCAGCACTTACGGTTTTATTTCCAAGTTCTTTCATTGGATCATGGCATTAATGCTGATCGCAGCATGGATTATGGGATTATTTCATGATGATGTTGGTAGTTTAAAAAGAACATTTATTATTGCTCATTATACTCTTGGAATTAGCGTATTCTTATTAGTAGGTTTTAGATTAGCCTGGAGACTTCTCAATCCAACACCCGCACATGTTTTGAAAAATAAAATGCTTAATATAATTTCAAATACCACTTTTGCTTTTTTCTATTCCTTGATGTTTTTAGTTCCAGCTTCCGGATATGTGATGATGAATTTCAGAGGCAAAAACCCAGTTTTCTTTGGCTATGAGATCCCAGCCTTATTTCAAAACAACCAAAGTCTAAAAGAGCTCGCGACTGAAACCCATGAATTATTAACTACTTTGCTATTAGTTTTGGTTATTTTACATGTGGCAGCGGCCTTATTTCATCATTTTATCAGAAAAGACCCCACCCTAAAAAGAATGTTGCTTTCCAAATAATCTAGCAGTATATTAATCATGCATTTTATGCATGCGTAATATGCGCCATTCACATGGCTTACAAGTGACTCATCTACATGAGTTAAAAGTAGGTAAACTTGTAACAAGAGGTAAAGTTATGTTGCTACATAGAATAAATGATCTTTTGATCAAATTTAGTAAGCAAAAAGCTGTTGAGAAAACCAACACTGCATTGGCAAGAAACGTTAAGTCCGTTGACACTTATGCAAATGGTACAACAGGCTATGTGATCAAAAACGGTTCTGGAAAAGGCAAAGTAAAAGCTCATCTAGCACCAAATAGGTTTCAGTAGTTCGCAATAAAAAAAGGGGAAGTAAGTTTCCCCTTTTTTAAACAATCCCTTAATTTTTTAAAAATATTTAGTGTAATTAAAATACATTAAGTTGATATATTCTATTCATTGATGATGGAAAAAAAAGCAGCAGCTAAGAAAAGCACTTTGGTTAGCGTATTTGTTAATTTGTGTCTCGGTTCTTTTCAGATTGTAATAGGATTTTTTTCTGGGTCACAAGGTTTAGTTGCCGATGGAATTCACTCTCTATCAGATATGGTTTCAGATTTTGTTGTATTATTTGCAAATAAACACAGTAGCAAAGATCCGGACGAAGACCATCATTATGGTCATCAGCGATATGAGACTGCAGCCACTTTTTTTATAGGAGCATCTTTAATTGGAGTGGGACTATTAATGATTTGGAACGTTGGTCACAAAATTATTGATCCTGCGGTTGTTAGTGAAATTAAAATTATTGCTTTATGGGTAGCTCTGGGTTCTCTTGTGATTAAAGAATTATTATTTCGCTACATGTTTTATGTGGGTAAAAAAGTAAGAAGCTCGATGCTAATTGCAAACTCTTGGCATGCAAGATCCGATGCGGCTTCATCTCTAGTGGTATCGATTGGTATTATAGGTGCTTTGCTCGGCTATTCTATTTTTGATGCTATTGCTGCCCTCGTGGTCGGTCTCATGATTATGAAGATGGGTTGGAATTTTTCTTGGGATGCTCTTAATGATTTAATGGATAGATCGGTGTCGATGGAAGAGGATGCCCAAATAACCAATATCATTTTAGGAAACAAGGGAGTAAAAGGTGTACACGATCTTAAAACAAGAAAAATGGGAGATATGATTTTAGTTGATGTACATATTGAAGTAGACGCCAACATGAGCGTTAAAGAAGGTCATGATATTGCGGTGGCATCAAGAAGTGCGGTTATGGCAGCTATGCCAGCAGTGCTAAACGTGATGTCCCACGTAGATCCAGTTTAAATGAAATTAGATATGAAAAAGCTAATTCTTAAGAGGCAAGAGTTAGATCAAGTTCACAAAGAAAGAAAAGCCAGGGGCAAAAAGAGGCTTAAAAAATTACAAAACAATCCTCAAAACAATTAAAAGTCTAGGAACCACCTAGAAAAACGAAGCCAAATTTCCCTTGTTTTACAGGGGTAAAAGAATCATGTTATTCTAAAAAGGCTAAAATTGGCAAACATTGTATTGGGAAGCTGATTGTTAGTGATTGATTAATCCTTTCTATTTTTCCCATACAAAATTAAATTATGAGCGAAACACTACTTATTGTTACCTGTGTAATTGTAATAGCTTTCATCGGCTATTCGTTAGTTGTTAGCAAAAAAGATAACTCATCAGGAAGCGATGTTTTGAGCACACAGCTTTCTAACTTAATGGAGCGCTTTGTAAAATTAGAAGAGGCTGCAAAAAATATGAACACGATGCAGTCGTCTATTGATAGCACCTTTAAAAATTTTCAGGGAATGCTAAATGACAGACAAGAACGAGGTGCTTTTTCAGAAGTAGAATTAGAAAAATTATTAAGAGATAGACTTCCCAAACAATATCTAAAATTTCAAGAAACTTTGAGCAACAACAAAAGAGTCGATTGCTTAATTGACTTTGGAGATGCCAACTCTAGAATTTGTATAGATTCTAAATTTGTTCTTGAGAACTTTAAGAATTATGCAGCTGCAGAAAATGACGAAGATATTAAACGTTATAAAAAATTGTTTGAAGATGATGTTATGAAAAATGTTAAGAAAATTTCAGAAGATTATATTATTTCAGGAGAAACAGCGCCGCACGCAATTATGTTTGTGAGGTCTGAATCGGTTTACCGCTCGATCATTGATAGTGAAGTTGATTTGATGCAAAAAGCTCGTGAAAAAAATGTTTTAATTGTTTCTCCCTCTTATCTTTGGGGTTTGTTAAATACATTACGTGTTTTTTTAAAAGATTCGGAAATGACTAAAAAAGCTCAAATAATTATTAAAGAAATAGGATTAATAGGAAAAGATATTGGAAGGTTGGTAGAAAGAACAGAGGATGTTGAAAAAAAATTCAATTTAGTAGCCGATCAATTTAGAAGCATTAAAGTTTCTGCTGAAAAAATTCAGCGTAGGGCTGAAAAGATAGAGGAAATTGAAGGAACAAACATAGAAAAAATAGAAAAGGATAAATAATGAATTACGCATTTTATGACTTTGAGACGACTGGCAGATCTGGAACTTGGGATCAAATTATTCAAGTTGGTGCCGTGCTGGTAAATGCTGAGTTTCAAGAATTAGATAGATTTGAAGCCAAATGTAGTTTGAAACCAGGGTTGGTTCCAGAGCCAGGGGCTCTTTTGATAAACAAAACAACACCTGACATGCTTCGAAAATCAAACCTATCTCACTATGGTTTGGTAGACCAAATGCTGCAGACTTTTAAAAAATGGACGCCTGCACTTTTTATTGGTTACAATTCCATAGGTTTTGACGAAGAATTTTTACGAAAAACTTTATTTAAAACTTTAAACGATCCTTATCTCACCCAGTTCGACGGAAATAAGCGTGGAGATATTTTGGGATTAATTCGTACCGCTCACCTTTATTATCCAGATTGCATTAAAACACCAACTAGTGACAAGGGTAACGCTGTATTTAAACTAGATCAACTTGCTCCGTTGAATGGTATCGAACACGGTAACGCGCATGATGCCATAGGAGATGTTCTTGCAACTATTGGTATTGCAAAAATTATTGCAGATAAAGCACCTGCGGTATGGAAGTCTAGCTTGATGACTACCAGCAAAGCAGAAGTAAACACAATCGTGCAGAACGAAAAGCTATTTTGCTTCAACGAATATTTTTATGGAAAAGCAAGACCTTACGTTGTTACTTTTTTATGTTTTCATCCAAAATATAACTGGCCACAATGTTTTGACTTAAAAGAAGATCCTCACACATATTTGAATATGAGTATGGAAGATTTGAAGAGTGCAATGAAAAAAAGCCCCAAGATTATTAGATCCGTTAAAAATAATAAGCATCCGGTGATTATGAATCCTAAGTTTGGAGAAAATTTTGATGGATATAAGCAATTGGGAATGAAAAAGTTAATGGAGAGGGCAGAAATTTTACAGGGCAACGAGGAATTTAAAAAGAAAGTATCTAAAATTCTAGAAGAAGAAGCTGAAGAAAAAAATGATCTAGATTCGCAGCTTGATGTAGAAGCTGAAGAATCTATCTATTCTGGAGGATTTGCTTCTGATCAGGATAAATCTACCATGAAAGCATTTCATCAGTCGGAATGGAAAGATAAATTGATTGTTGCAGATAAATTTAAAGACCAGAGATTTAATTATTTTGCCAAACGTTTAATTTACGAGGAGAATCCAACTATTTTACCAAAAGACATGTATGATGAAATTCACCGTGCAATTGCTAGGCAAATTTTAAGTACGAATAATGAGAAATGGAACACGATTCCCAAAGCATACAATGAACTTGATAATTTAAGGGTTAAATACGAAGAAGCAAAAGATGAAGAACGCTTGGCAATGATGAATGACCTCAATCAATTTCTAGAAGAGATTGAAAACAAATATCAAGACGCCTAGTTGACAATTTAAATCAGATGCTTAACTTACTCTTTTAACTTTAGGAGATTCTTTATGGCTACGAAGCAAGTAAATGACGATAATTTTGAAACCCAGGTATTAAAATCTGACAAGCCTGTTCTCGTGGACTTTTGGGCAGAATGGTGTGGCCCTTGCAAAATAGTAGGACCTGTATTGGAAGAGTTGTCAGATGAAATGGCAGATAAGCTTGTGATTGCTAAACATAATATCGATGACGCACCTAATACGCCTACTAAGTATGGAGTTCGAGGAATTCCTACTATGCTGCTGTTTAGTGGTGGTCAGTTAATCGACACCAAAGTAGGTGCGGCTTCCAAATCAAACATCAAAGAGTGGTTAGACAGTAAAATAAGATAATTACAACGTAGGTATTCTTGAGAGTACTTTAAAATTTTTATCTGTAATAACTATTTCTCCAGAAGAGATAGTTTCATTTAAGGCATTGCTAATAACTACTTGGTGGGTGACAAAAACTAAGTTTTTCTTGCTGTTCCAATTTTTTACAAAAGCTTTTATATCCGCAAGTTGCTTTTTTGCATCTGCCCCAATGCCTTGTCTAAAAAAAGAATTTAGAGCAGCAAAGTCTTTGTAGTCACCAAATGCATATTTTGCAGTATCTCTGCATCTTTCAAATTGAGAGGTTAGCACCTGATCAATCTCAATGTTATTTTTTTTAAACAACATTCCAATTTTTTTGCTTTGTTCTATTCCTTCAGTCCCCAAATTTCTTTGAGTAGACTTGTCGTTGATTTTTAGATTGTCAGGATCACCACAGCATGAAGGAGTTGTAATTGCATGTCGGATCCAAACTATTTTCCCTCCATCTTCCAGAAGATCCCAACCTTCGTGGT
>ERZ891418.671-NODE-671-length-11338-cov-6.112381_pt1 | contig 11338 bp, 1 predicted proteins | sample MGYA00521236_ERZ891418 | MGnify/ENA primary metagenome ERZ891418 (study PRJEB32303, sample SAMEA104408696) | aquatic metagenome | biome: Brackish water; feature: Chemocline; material: water | place: Baltic Sea | collected 2014-10-18T10:34:00 | depth 100 m ... | reverse complement strand
TTAGCGGATCGCATAGCCTCAATCTTTGCTCTTGCGGCATCCATTCCTTCTTGCCTATCTGGGGACAAAATAGCCTCCTTCTTAGCTAAATCATCTTGATTAGCTATTTCTTTATAAGCCATTCGGATGTTCCTTACTCTAGAGGTTGTTGCCTTACTCTTCCTTTTTCGAGAGGCTCTAGAAAAAGCACTTAAGTGGCTGTCGGTAATATCATCATTGGTCTTTCCACCAGTACCACTTACAAACGCATCAGAGGAGGCGAAGCCAGCGGCAACAGCTAGCAGGGATGCTAGAGCAGGGTTGAAACCCTTCTGCATTGATCCTACGGCCTTATTTGCCCTCATTTGCCTTCTACCAGCAGTCCGCTGTGCAGCCTGATCCATAGAAGCACCGGCAGCCTCAGAAGCCTGATTTGCTGATGCTATACCCTCAGCGGCTATACCACTATAGCCACCATCGTCTTTAAATTTATCCATAGCACTAGGCTTTTTAGAAGGGTTACCAGAGTTGTTAGGTGTCTGAGCAGGTGCGGTAGAGTTAGAATCCTTGTTAGACGATTCAGGGGTCTGGGCAGGTTCAGCAGGAGAAGAGTCTTTATTCTGACCATCTCTAAATACGCCTTGACCAGTAAAACCTCCGTTAGTTACATTGTTAACGGCATCCTTAACGTTATTAGGTGTTTCTGTGGCCTTACCCCCACTATTCGTAGCTGTATCACGAGCAGCATTCTTTGGAGCATCATACATGCCCTTTTCCATCATCCTTACAAGTTCATTGAAATTCATATTATCTCCTAGGTAGTTACCCTATTATACTGACCGAAGGTATTCCTTTAGCACTTGCATAGACTTAGATAGGTTATCTACGTTCGTATCTACCTTAGATGCTCCATCCATTCCCGCTTGTGACGGTTTGGTTGTACCATCTACGTGATCCTGCATACCAGATGCTCCACCAGAGAATCTAGCCTTACCACTTGTTTGTCCGGTTGCTGTGCTATATGTACCGCCACTAGTTCGAACTCCCGGTGCTGATTGGTCGGCTTCCATTTGTGCCCGCACACGATCATTAAAACCTGCCTGTGCATCGAAGCTTATTTGGGCATTCTTAGCCGCTGCCTTACGCTGAGCATTTGTAACTGTAGTATCGGGTACTCGTGACTGAATCGCCCTGTTCCTCAATGCGTCCAACTGCTGCATAGAGGTGGCAACTCTCTGCTGCTGATTAGGTTTGTTTCGCTCCTCATGAAGCTGCCTAAAGGTTTTCTTACCTTCCCATAGCGTACCTAGCAACCCTCGCTGTGCTGCACCCTCAACTGGGAGATCACCAATATGCTCCATGAACTGAGTCGTATTAGTAATTCCTAAGTCCCTAATAGCCCCTACATCTCCCTTCTTAGCCGCTTCTAGTGCCTTACGCCCAATATTGTCACGCTTAATGTTACGTAGCTGCCTCCATACGTTGTAGTATCCAGACTTCTTCCATTGTCCTTCTGCAAGTTGTCGAGCCTTATCACCCAACGATAATTCCTTCTTAGCCTTAGGCATTTCGAATGGTGGGTTCTTTACTAGAGGAGTTTTTGCATCTGCTTGTCGTAGCAATTCCCTATGGGAGTTAGACATGAACTTATTATCACCATCCTGTTTCATGCCTACCTTTTCGGCTTCGACTAGTTCAAAGTCTGCACCGGAATCAGAAGCAATTTTTACAGCGTCAATCCACTTACCAACAAACGACTTTCTATCTTCGTCCTGTAAGGCGGTTCTCATCTTATCGTCATCAATATATTCTGGGTGGTTTTCCCTAATCCACTCTAGTTCTCGTAGAAGAGTAGTTGGGTCTTCCTCCCATTCTTCTAGGGCATCATCAACAAGCTTAGCTACCTCTATCTGGGTTGTAGCCTTATCTCTAGGTGGAAATAGTTCCTCCATAGTTTCAGCAGCCATGTACTCTGCCTCAGGGCCGTGAATTCCATGGTATGCTGTATATGGAGAACCAAATAGCTTAGTGTACTCTTCTACCTGAGCCACTTGCTCATCAGTACTTGTAGGTTCGTCCTTACCAGCATTAGGGTTTCGACCATCTGATTCAGCAGTGTTCGCAGAAGAAGAATAAGCCCGCATAACTGCTTCTTCATTACTTATAGATGTATGTTTACCCAACTCAATTATTGCTCGTCTGTCTCCATTTGAAGCTTGTTGTCGTAACGTAGACATGTTATGGTAAAGAGAGTGATCGTCTACGCCCATAGGATCAGTATACTTAAGCATACCCATCATAGTTTCTGCGTTGTTACCAAGATTATCCATACCGTGTTTGAGGATCAAGTAGTTCGCTATCTGATCACCAAATTCAACATGATCGTGGGTACCGTCTATTGGGCCACGAGAGAACACCTTAGGGTGTACTCCCTCTGGCATATCACCACCAAGATAACCGGAGATGAGTCTATTGAAGTCTACAGCTAGTGTGCCCTTCTCCGCATCAAACTCAAACATGTCCGCATCCATGTCAGTATGTGAGATATCTAGATTAGCATCTAGAACCTCCTGCATAGCAGTTCTAATGGTAGCTAACTGCTCTGGTAATTGCTCATCCTTTGTGGTAGAATACCAAGAAGCCTTAATTTTTCCTGTAGCGGGGTCGAGCATATTTAATGCTTCTAAAGCTTCCTTACTGTTCATAGGATCATCTAGAAGTAAGCTTACCATCTGGTGAGAGGAATTGAGTGGGAGTTCTTCCCCCTCTGTCTCTCCACCTTCCCACCCAGTTATAACGGGGTTAGTAGCATCAAATATTCTGCCTTCAATTTCTCGCTGAACTTCCCCATACTCACGACCTATTAATTCAGGGGATATGTCACCACACGACACAGCTTTTCCTAACGACTCCGATATGATTCCAAGAGAAGCGTTAGTGTTTATTCTCTTGTTCAAAGCCATGTGCTCAATCTCAGGGAAGCCCGCAGTGTGATCTGCCATCTTATCTGCTATATCTGGGCTAATAAGAGTAGAGTTAACAAGTTTTCTTATCTCACTTAGTGGCCCTCTACCGGGACTGAATAGGGGTCGTAAGTGAGCGGTAATACCACCAGTCCAAATATCAGTCTCCTCATGTAAAGGTAGGAGGGTTGGAACCTCACCCGCCTCCTCTGCTGCGGCACTTATTTCATCGTTCTTAATTCTTCTCGTCTCATTCATAGCGTCTATATCCATAGCCCCCGAACCTTGGAAAGGAGTAGTCTTACCTGCCCCTAGGATAGGAACCCAGCTTTGTACTTCCTCTGTACCTTCACCCTTAGAGTTCTTATAGCTTCCGTAAAAGGCTACACGAGTGTTGCCAAGAGGTAATATTACTACAGTTCTACCCTTAGTTTTAGATGTGGTGTCTCCACCCCTCCACCTAAGAACGTCAATTTCTCCGTCACCCATAAGTTTCCGCATTTCTAGCGGGAAGTCTGCGCTAGTAAGCTTGCTTTCTATCCTACTTTGAGCAGAAGTTGCGTCCTCTTCATAAGGGCCTTCGGCTGATGTTGCAGCTATATGAGCATCTTTTGCGTCACGCTCAGTCTGTAGGCGTGTTGTTTTCTGCTCGTCGGTTTCACCCTCATTCTCAGCATCACGTTTCCTAGCACGTTCTATAGCCTGAGGATCAGTTGGGTTAGCTTCATCCCAAAGCCGTAAAGTCATTTGCCCAAAGTCGTTACCTTTTTTCTTATCTAATTTTACGGCAGCAGCTTTCTTAGCTTTTTTGGTCGGATTTACACCTAAATTCATTTGGGCTTGTTCAGCTTGCTCCACAATCGTCTCAGGCACATCTAAAGCGTGTATATCCCTGTAGCTTCTGGTTACCTGCGTCTTTCCCTTATCATCTATGTATTCTTCCCCACCAAGGGTAGCTACCCGTTTCTTGGTTTCTCCATCGTACCAAATACCATCTACCCTTAAATCTTCTTCTAGTTGTTGTGACTCAGGACTTTCTGGGAACATTTCAATTTTATCCCAGTCCCTTTCAATGTCCCCTACAAACATAGGAAGCAAACTTAGGGTTGATACGGCTGTGTCACCAGAACCTGTGTGAGCAAGGGCATCCAAAACCTTTGCATAATACTTCTTGTACTCCTCAGGAGTAGTTGTTGCGTTTGTACTAGGCACTCCAACTATGTCTAATACTCCTAAATCCCGCATTAGATTATCTCTAATCGTAGCGTTTCCGTGAATGATTTTTAGGAACGGGTCATTGCTTTTTGGGTGGTAAGCGTCAAGCCTAGATGCTCGGTATTTGTCCATGGCTGTTCCCTGTCTGCCGCCTCCGTGCATAGGGGCATTACCTTCAAGGGATGGGGTCTGTACGTCGGATACGTAATCTATCATGCGTCTACCAGTTGCACCATACATCTGAGTAAAGATGAAGGCTGAGTCGTGATGCCTAGGGGTATCTTGTAACCAAGTCATGTTATGGTCTTGATCCTTTGAGTAAAGAGTGCCTGTCCGTTTACCATTTTCATCATAAATTGGCTGATCAGCTTTCCGTGCGGGATGATCCTCCATGGCTTTATTAAATAAATCACCAAACATTCCATGGTTACCCGACTCTTTTAGGAGACGAGTCATTATGGGGTTGTCAAAGTTTATACCGTTGTGTGTAATGAAGTGAGGGTCGGCATCTCCACCCTTACCATTTGAATCATATCCGTGATGTGTTAGCCAGCCGTTTATAGACTCGATATCGTCATATACACCCTTGGCGTTCTTCTTACCCCAGTTCACAGGTGTTGGACGCTTAGCCTCATCTTCGTGATCAGACCTATTGAACATGTTACCTACCATGCCCATAATCTTTTTATATAGCGGTTTATTTTTAGATTGCACAGACCCTGCCGCTTTCTCCTTAACAGCAGCATCCGTATCTTTAGGCTTTGGCCCACCCTCTCTTAGGAACCGTGAATTGAACTGAATCCACGCCTCAGCGTTGAAAGTACCAGCTTCCTTTTGTTTTCGTACATTTTCTGTCATATTTGGAGCAGCACCTACTGGACTAAACATGAATGACTTATGTACCCACTGCCCTCCTATGATTTGAGGTACGCCATCTACCACTACTTGTTCATCGTTCTCATCTAGCAGCGGATCGGTGTTATGTGAATAGATAGACATACCCAATTCGTAAGGGTCTTGCTGTAAACTAATTTGTCCTGCGTTATTCTTAAAACCAGCACCTTCGGCATATTTCTCACCCGATCCTAATCCAATAGTTTCAAAGTCCCAATAGATTACCCTAGCCTTGTTCTTTAGGGTTGGATTCATCCATTCAGGAGCGTGGCGAGTTTCCTTACCACCCTCACCCGTTCGGACGGTCTGATACTGGGATACGTTTGTTGACATTCTTCTATCGTTAGCCACTTATGCCTCCGTCGTAGGCTGTTGGTCAATAGGCTGACCGGAAGGTTTAGGTTGTGCCTGTGAGGGCTGCTGTTCAGGGTTAGCTTTAGTATAAGCTTCATGCTTACGATCCAGTTCGCTATTAATCACATCATCTACACTATTATACTTAGAACCATCTGGCTTCTTCCCGTTTTTGATTAGTTTAGCCATGGAACTATGTGAGCCAGAATGTTTAGGGCCTTTCCAAACCCCATCCTCTGATCGCAACTGTGTGTACCTATCCAACTCAGAGGATAGATTATCTTCGAAGTCAGGTAATAATTGTGCAGCAGGGTGTTTTCTCATAGTAGCTTCCATCTCTCCACGCTGTCGCTCTACCGCTATTTCCGTAGACCTAGAGTATTGTGCTTCGTAATCACCCTCAGTATCAGCTATAAGTTGAGCGTCAAGTAGTCTATCCCACAGGTGACTAGTAACCTGACCAGCTTCCATCTTTTTAGTTTCAGGATTAAACTTCCATTCACCTACTGCACTGAGGGCACCTTTAATCAAGTTCTGTAGTGCGCCCATCTGGAACCCATGTCCCATATCCTTCACCATTTGATCAGCACGTTCCTCTAATTCGACATCAATTACCTTCCCCCCATTAGGGTTATGTAAATTTTCGAAGTTTCTAACAGCAGAATATCCTACAGGAGGGTTTCCTGATTCATAAGCTTCGATTAGGTCGGTAAGGAATGTAGTTCTCTTATCTTCATCTATACCTACAAGAAGCTCAAAGAATTTCCTACGCTGTTCGTGCCACTGCTCCAAAGCCCTAGGATTCTCAGGATTACCCTCATCATCTTTCCTATACGGGGCAGGTCTGATTAAGTTTTCCATGATGTTATCGAACTCAAAGTACTCTCTTATTACGGCATTTTGTGCATCGGCATCAGGTGCTCGTTTGTTTATAGTTAGACTGTCGTATTGGTCACTACCTAGTGATGAACTCGCTATTGCGTCCTCGCTAGATAGAATACCCTCTCGTGATCGTTTAGCCTCTTTAAGATTGGCTTTTATCTCTGCTATGTCACGGTCTTTGTTTGGGTTCTCCACTGAATCTGTTCCTTCTGAATCGGCTAAGTCAAACTCTAGGGATTCAATTAGATCATTTACTTCGGTCAAATCCTGTTGGTTTATAGCAACATCCTCATTAGGATTGTATTGTCTATCATGCAAAAGCGTACCAAATCTCATTCCAGAGACTTCTGCGGCAGCTTTTGCTCTGTCGTTATACATATGATCATATACAGGTGAGAAGTGATCCTCTACAGACGCTAGGAACTTGGATGAGTCTGCTATTTCTCCGGTAGCTATTTTATCTCTAATAGTCTTCTTCCCCATAGGAGATGCGTTTCTGTACGCCTTTAGATAATCATTTCGTTCATCAGCACCACTAAACAAGCGGTACTGACTTGGAATTGAGTCTAAGGCAGCGATAGTAGCGTCCTCTCCTGAGACATGAATAGTTGTACTAGCATCGTGCTGTAGTATGTGGTATGCTGCACGTAGATCATAGTTTCCCATGTCTGCTAGTGCGGCATAATCCTCCTGTAACGACATTTCCATAGCTTGTTGATCATCAGACAGGTCGAGCTTAGCGTCTAATACAGCCTTCGCCTCTCTGTAAGATTCTAAATGCTGTGCTATTTTATCTCTGAACCCTGCCCCCGGTATTAGTGCCCTGTAGTAATCCAAATCTGAGAACTTATCATCCATAGCCTGTTGAAGAGCGGCTTCTACATCATTGGCATTCTCCAAAGCGGACTTTTTGCTTCCGAAGAAACTAGAGATTCGTTTAGTATTAGGCGTACCATCTGCGTACATTAGAGGCTTACCGTTCTCATCCAAGGAACTTTCTCGCTCAGCCAAACCGTCAAAACTAGCCCTTCTACGTTCTTCGTTTACATCAGCTAACGCTTCTCGCCAGTACCCATCAGCTATAGCCTCAGAACTGCGGTTATCAGCCTTCTCTGGATTTTTATCATCCCTCATGTGCCTAGACATAACAGCTATTTGGGACTTAGCCCCATCAATACCATTAGGGTTAAAGAAAGCTTGTTTAAACCACTCGGTTCGTCTTCCCTTGAAAACATCTTTACGTCTTCCCTGCTTCTCATGGCCTAGAGAGTCCCACCACGCCCTGTCCTCTTCGGATAGACCATCTCTATGCCTTTTCAACTCTGCTATTTTTCGTAGGGCTGCCGGGTTAGTCCAATGAGCATCTGTGTTGAGAAACTTAGCTGGTTTGTCTATAAGCGCATCCAATGCACCACTCATACCCATAAAATCCTCTAGTGATAGGTGGTTTAATTCAGCCTCGGAAAGTTTAGGCTTCCCATCCCTATAGAACCTCTGCTGTCTTTCGGGGAATCCAAATTCTTTACGCAGACCGTTAGCAGGTTTCCAACCTAGGACACGTTTTAAGAGTGAGTAGTTCAAATCATGGTTAGGGTTTTTGTAAGGTGTGTACTCCTCTTCAGGGTTCTTGAAATACATCCCAGTATCCTTCATGAACAACCTTGTACCTGCGTTTGTAGGGGGGAAAGCTGCAAACATATCTTGGTTAGCATCTAACCAACGCTCAGATCGTTCTAGTCTTTGCAAAGTAGACATTCGCCACCAAGTGTTCTTCCGTGCCTCACGTAGCTCCTTGTCGCTGGCAGCTTTAGTCCTAGCGTTTGCTGCAAATGAACTCTCACGCTCTATTTCGTCGTAGTTCGGTTTATCTTCACCCATCATGTGGAAAATCTCGTTGCTAGAAGAAACAGCCTCACCACGGTTACCTCTGTAAGCAGGATGGCCTTCTGGTGAGTAGTTCTCCCCAATCCAGTTTACGAATTCTAAGTAGTTACCCTCTTCCCAATCAGTGATCCAACCACTAATCTGACTTAGGATATTATCTTTACCCAATCGTGATGTTGCAATATGTTGCTCAAAGTAATTTTCCAGTACTTCCTTCACACCAAAAGGTAGGTCTTTATTATCTTCATTGCCGTACTCGCTGTATAATACAGCTAAGTCAGCACCTGTAAGCGTTTTACTGTCAGGCATAGGAGGGCGATTGTACTCACTATCCCCATAAAGAATGGATTTGAGCATCTTCATACCAATAGTTGGTGAGAACTCTGTGCCATCATCCTGAAGTGCGGTAATATCCATACCACCACCTAGTCCCATGTCTGCGGATTTGAACGGCTTACCGTTCTTATCCAATACATCCAAAGGCTTTGTGTGATTAAACTCTCTTGGAGTAATCTTTCGTGCTTCTGCACTGTTCATAGGGTTAGCATCACGTTTAGCTTGTTCATCAGCCTTTTTCTTATCCATAGCTGCGGATACCTTCTCAGACATACCGGAAGGAGTAGTGTTGGTTGGCTGCTTTCGGAAAGCCTTAATATCGCTTAAAGCCGTATCTGCTGACCTTTGAGCAATGCCCCTAAGTTCTACAGCCCTATCATGCTTCTGGCGACGTATGTTAGCCTCTTCAACAGCATCTTCTCTATCACCCTCGGAAGCCTCAGATAGAGTTTTTCGTGCTTCATCTAGAAGCTGCTTAGCCTCAAGAACCTCAGAATCGAATTCCCTAACCTTAGCCAAAGCCTTAGAACGAATAGATAGTAGGGTATCCTCATCTATGGGTGGGGCGAAGTGCCTACCGACACCTTCAACCTCTTCAACCTCTTCATAATTCCCAGCGTAGGTAGGGCTACCGGGGTAGTCACTGACATTACCTGTAGTCTTACCTCTAAGCTGAGTAGGTGCAGGTTCATTCTTTGGTGTAGGGGGCTGCTTACGCTTCCCAATATCATCTTTAAGTGCGTCTTCCTCTGACATGTCCCCACGATTCGCAGGTTCAAAATCAGGCTTCTCACCCTTCAAATGGTCTGGTCGCACAGGTCTGTTTGTGGTACGTTCTACCTCACCACCGAAAGGCTCAGAACCTTTCTGGAACTCCCCTAGAGCAGCCATGTAGCTTTTAATAGCGTCGTGACCTATAGAATCCTCTTTAACCTCTCTTGACCCGATAGCGGCGAAGTTCTTATAGAATGGAGGTTGGGTTGTCTCATACCAAGCATCAGCACTTTCATCATAAGTAACCCAACGTTCATTCTTCTCGTCAAATACATGAACTGGAATACCCTTTTGGATGCCCATAGCTACAGCAACACCAGTACCACCTACTGGGGCTTTGTTCCTGAACTCCTTTACAACTGCTATAACAGCATCGGAGTTTCGTACCTGCTCATAGTTTCGCATCTGCAAGTTTAGGCTAAATTCAGCTGTTCTCCTAGCATCAACATTATTCTTGTTCTCAGGTATAATTTCCTTACTTCTAGACCCACGCTTCATCAACCAACCAATAGCGTCTTTGTACTTACCGCGATTTCCCTCTAGAGCCTCTTGCTTGTGGTGTACACGGTCTTTACCCTTATAATTCCATGCGTGTCCTTCAAATGAGTGTCCCGCAAGCTTCTGTGATGTTTTATCGGTACGAGCCTCATCCCACAAGGTATCTGACCCCTTAGCTAGACCGGAGTGCATTACAACTGAACGATCACCTTCTACGAACTCTCCATCAGGGGCTTCGTCCTCATCGTCAAGCCCATCGTCAAGCCCATCGTCATCGTACCGACCGCCGTATGCATCTGATGAGCCAATTCCAGCGGAAGCTTCGGCATCACCAAAGGCTTCTCTGGGGTCTACACCAGATTCGTTAATGGTTGGTTCCTCAGGCGCATTTGTGTTTTCTCCCGGTTTCCAGTTGCTGTAGTCCTTTCCATCTCGATTTAGGTTTTGTGGTGCTCTTGGGTCATCCTGTACGCCACGCTTCGGATCGTACTCAGCTTTTTGGCTGATGGGTTCTTGGCGAGGTTTTGGATCACCATAGTCTGGGTCGCCGGGAAACTTTACATGATCAACAGCAAACGGGTTGGGTTCCTCTACCATTCGGGGACCTACGTTTCCTTTGGAATCGTACTCGTAGCTGTTATCAGGGACTTCAATCATAGAAGTTGTAGCTCCTCCTGCTTTCTTAAAAGCATCAGTGAGCATGTCCAAAGCTGGCAGCACCTCACTGTCAGCGTCATTTATCAGCCCTGATATATCCTCATTTATATTTTCTTCAGATAGCCCCTGTTTTACCATCTCCTCTCTAAGATTATTTTTCCAATTACTAGATAAAAGGGCTTCTCTGAGTTTTTGTCCCTCTTCTGAGGAGAGAAACTCCTCATTAAGTTCCCCCGTTACTTCCATAGCTTCAAGCATTGCCCTACCGAAATCTGGGCTATTAGGGTTATATCTTTCCTTCTCTATAGCAGCAAAAGCTCTCCCTACAGCTTGTATGTGCCAAGCTCGTGCCCCCATCCCTTCCCAACCGGGTCGGTCGTTACGGCCTTTCCTAGAACCGGTATTACTATTATTAGCTGGGTAATAATGCTCTAATCCAGCTATGTAATTCAGTCCCCCTGCGAAACCTTTAGATGGTTCCCCAGAGGAAGGATCAGTACCTCTCTCTCGTATCATTTCGGCAAGCTCAGGGTATTGCTTGAACTTTTCGGTTATAGCTTTCGCCATTACTTCTATTTTTTCTTCAGAGGTATAAACTTTACCAGTTTCCTCATTTATAGTAGGTGGTAGTTCTTTCCTGTCACCCCCCCGAAGATACTTATGGTAATTACCTCCACCAAGTTTAACCCCATAATACTCCTCAAGGTCTTTATACTCAACGCCATCTATCTTAACAGGGTACTCAGTGGGTGTACCTTCTTTATTATCTGCCTTCCACCTACCATGAGCCGCTGTTGTCCAATTTGAGAGAGCGGCTAACATTGGGTCTGATGAACGAGAATGTACGTTATTCTCTGCATTACCACTCTTCGGAGCATCACCTGAGAGAGGTGTACCACCCC
>ERZ891418.670-NODE-670-length-11352-cov-4.853678_pt1 | contig 11352 bp, 10 predicted proteins | sample MGYA00521236_ERZ891418 | MGnify/ENA primary metagenome ERZ891418 (study PRJEB32303, sample SAMEA104408696) | aquatic metagenome | biome: Brackish water; feature: Chemocline; material: water | place: Baltic Sea | collected 2014-10-18T10:34:00 | depth 100 m ... | reverse complement strand
CGCGAAGCTCCGCAGCGGGCGTGTCCTCGGTGAGGGTGATCGCGTAGATCTCTTCGCCCGTGCGCCCGAAGTGATACGCCGCGTAGGTCTTCCCGAGGCTCGGATCGCCGTACAGGAACATCGTGCGCATTTCTTCAGAGGAGAGCAGCTCCTCCACCAGTGCCCAGTCGGTCGGACGCCGCGGCTCCACCACCTTCTTCTCCGCCATATCCACTCCCCTCGTCGACGCCCCCGGTCGGGAAACAGGGCACGCCGATCACGGTCCCACTCGAGTTGCGCGGGAGAGGCAGCGCCTCGCGCCGTCCGTCTCCTCGCCCTTCTCCTCAAGTGCCGTGATTGAAACCGCTCTCGGCGGCGAAGATAGTCGGGATACAGAGTTCGAATGTGGGGGTCGATGAATGTTCTGCTTGCCGCGCGTGCCGATTGTCACGGAGAAGAACTTTTTCGATGTTCTCCCCGGTGGAACACGGAGATGCACTTCGATGTACCACCCTGAGAAACAGAGCGCTCCCGCGTGAGATGGTTCTCACGCGGGAGCGATCTGGATCGGAAGCGGCGACAAGGAGCAGCCAGCTCACAGCCGTCTAACCCATGCGTTCGCGCAGATTCGTGTCGAGCGTGGCCAAGAAGTCTTCCGTCGTCTGCCACGGCGCACCGCTGCCGACCAGGAGCGCGAGGTCCTTCGTCATCTTTCCCGACTCGACCGTCTTCACAATGACGTCCTCGAGAGTTTCGGCGAACGCTGTCACCGGCGGGGTGCCATCCATCTTGCCGCGATAGGCGAGACCGCGCGTCCACGCGAAAATCGATGCGATCGGATTCGTGCTGGTCTTCTCGCCCCGTTGGTGGGCGCGATAGTGGCGGGTCACGGTTCCGTGCGCCGCTTCCGCCTCGACCGTTTTCCCGTCGGGGGTCATGAGGACCGACGTCATCAGGCCGAGCGAGCCAAAGCCTTGCGCGACGGTGTCAGACTGCACATCTCCGTCGTAGTTCTTGCAGGCCCAGACATAGCCGCCTTCCCACTTCATCGCCGCGGCAACCATGTCGTCGATGAGTCTGTGCTCGTAGGTAATGTCCTTCGCCTTGAACTTGTCGGCGAACTCCGCCTCGAACACCTCTTGGAACAAATCTTTGAACTGGCCGTCGTAGGCCTTCATGATCGTGTTCTTGGTCGAGAGATAAACGGGGTATCCGCGGTCGAGACCGTAGTTCATCGAGGCGCGCGCGAAGTCGCGGATCGAGTCGTTGAAGTTGTACATCGCCATGCCGACTCCGCCCCCCTCGGGCATCTCGACGACAGTCATCTCGAGTGGCTTCGAACCGTCCTTGGGGGTGAAGGTCATCGTCAAGGTTCCAGCGCCGGCGGCCTTGAAGTCGGTCGCGCGGTACTGATCGCCGAAGGCGTGACGGCCGATGATGATCGGTTTCGTCCATCCGGGCACCAGACGCGGGACGTTCGAGATGATGATCGGTTCGCGGAAGATCACGCCGCCGAGGATGTTTCGGATCGTGCCGTTCGGGGAGCGCCACATCTGCTTCAACCCAAACTCTTCGACCCGGGCCTCATCGGGAGTGATCGTTGCGCACTTCACTCCGACCCCGTGCTCCTTGATAGCGTTTGCGGAGTCGATGGTGATCTGGTCGTCGGTCGCGTCGCGCGACTCGATCCCCAGGTCGAAGTAACGCAGGTCCACGTCGAGGTAGGGGAGGATCAGCTCCTCCCGGATTCGCTGCCAAATGATGCGCGTCATTTCGTCGCCGTCGATTTCGACGATCGGGTTCTTCACCTGGATCTTTGCCATGATTCCTCCGTTGGAAGTCGCTGGTCGGCAGTCGTCACCACCCGGCGAAATGCGGGTGCGCGTCGCGATAGTAGCCGACCGGCAGAAAGTGGGAACCGATGGCGGCTCGATCGGGTGATTTCCGGCAAGCCTTAGGCTTGAAAATCCCGGCGACCGGAGGGGGGAGGAGGAGTACGATATGGACTATGCAGCGATCGAAGCCACCCCGATCGGGACCCACGGGTCCCCAGGTCAGCAACCCGGCCCCCCCTCTGAGGAGACGCAGATCTCCTCTCGTCGGGACCGCCGGATCGATCGCGGTGCACGCGTGCCTCCTCCTGTTGTGCGGAGCCGCCACGGTCACCTCCGCCATGAAGACCGCCGAACCGGCCCCCGACACGCCGATCCAGATCCGCCTCGTCGCGAGCGAGCCCGTTCGTCCCCTCCCCTCGGATCCATCGGAGGCTCCCCGGCCCCCGAGCGAGAACAGAGAGACACCGCACGAGGAGACTCCTGCGACTGACGACCTTCCCGCGTCGCTCGAAGACGCACTCGCAGGGCCGCTTCCAGCCCGAACGCGAGCTGACCACGCCCCTCGCCCACCGACGCCGATCCGAGAGTCTCGAGCGCTCGAAGCTCCCCGGCCGGCTGCGCTCCCGTCTTTGGTCGCGCCCGCTCCCGTCGATTCCGATCCGCCGCCGAACACTGCTCGAAACCCTCGTGCAGCCTCCCCGTCCGAGCAGGCGATTCTCCCCTCGCCCCGCAACGCCGTGCACCTCCCGACCGTCGCAACACACCCCGTTCTCACTGCGAACCAGCGCCCCCAGTATCCTGAGTCATGCACGAGGAGCGGACACGAAGGCACGGTCGAGTTGGAGTTGACCGTCGCCGCGGATGGCACGGTGGCGACGACGCAACTGATCCGCTCGAGCGGCTGTGAGGAGCTCGATCGCTCCGCACGCCTGACCGCTCTCAAGCTCCGCTATGAACCCGCCACCCGCGGTGGGATTCCAGTCACCGGAACGATTCGCTGGCGGGTTCACTTTCACCTCGACAGTCGATAAGAGTCGACAGAGCGCCGCTCGCCTTTTTGGAGGCTGGGCGCCCAACTCCTGGACGCTCCGTTCCGACTCGCGATCGATCGTTCGCTTTTCGCCCTTTCCATCGAAGCAACCTCCTCCCCTCCACCAGGCCTCGAACTTGCTTCTCCTTGGGTATCCCCGAGAGAGAGATAATGCCGATGCCTTCCCAACACTCCGACCGCACCGCCGGTTTCACCCTGCTCGAAGTCGTCTTCAGCATGGTGTTGTTGACGACCCTCCTCGGGGGGATCGCAGCCGCGTTCGTTTCGATCCAAACGACGTTCGACATTGAAGTCTCGGAAGCGCAGTTGCAGTTGCGCTCGCGTGGCGCCATCGATCGCCTCAGCCACCTCGCGAGTCGCGCCCTCACCTCGGACACGACCTTCGCACTGCTTCCGGCCACCAGCGGCGCGAACGCCCGCGGGCTCACCTATCGCAATTTCCTCGCTGCCGATGCGGCGGGAGAGCCGATCTACGACGACTCACTCCGCGTCTATCTTGTCGGTGACGCCGACGGCCAGACCCCCGCCGACGGCGTGGTGATCGCCCGCGGCCCGAGCCTGGATGCAGTTTGGCTCGCTTGCTGTGGCGCCGACGGATCCCTCGGCACTGCGGACGACGACCACAGTGTCGAGTTTGTTGCCGGCACGCCCGCCGTCGAACTGCTCGTCCCCGAGTGGCTCGCTCCCGCCACCGGAAGAATGCTCGAGATCGCGAAGGAGGCTGGCTCCGACGGGCGACTCCTGCGCATTACGCTGCGTACGAACTTCCTTCAGGCGGACGGAACCTACCTCCGGGCCACCGACCTTGTTCTTGAAGAAAGGGTGGCTCTGAAATGGTGAGAATCCACGTGTCCGAAAAGTCGAACGAGAGCGGGTTCAGCCTGGTTGAAGTGCTCATCGCCTCGACGATCTTGATGGTCTCCCTCGTGACCACGGGCTTCACGATTCTCTCGGGAGTCCACTCGCAGGACGAGGCCGAGATCTCCTCGACCGCACTGCGCGCCGTTCGAGATCTCTCCGCCGAATTGCAGGAAGCCGCGAACATTGAGAATGATCTGTTCGCCATGCTCGGGATCTCCGGACTGTACGAAAACTACGACGGCGCCACGCGAACGATCCCCGAGCTGCCGAACGGGACCATCGCGATCCGCTGCTTCGCCCAAGAAGCCCTGGTGCCGACCGAGCTCGGAGGACCGCAAGACTTGAACTTCGACGGTGACGTGGGAGACGACCACACCCTTTCGAGCGGAACTGACATGCGCCTGGTCCCGGTGCAGATGACAGTGAGTTACACCGACGAGCGCGGCACGATCACGCGCGACTTCTATCGCTCTTTCAGCCAGACCACGGAGTAATCGGATGAGGAACAAAGCCATGCAAGTACCCGGGACCACTCGGACCGAAAACCCTCGCGAAGCCGGCATCGCCCTCCTCTTCTCGTTGGTCATGATGCTCGCGCTCTTGATGATGACGGCGCTGAGCCTAGAGCTCACTAAGACCCACGCTTTAGTCAACCGCAGCGAGGAGAGCCTGTTCATGGCTCGCCAAGGCGCCGAGTCCGCTCTCGCCCAGGCGCTCGCCCGGATGAAAGATGGAGGACAGCTGGCCCCCGTCTCGGGCGACGGCACCTCACCCGTGTGGATCGCGTTCGGCGGCGGCGAGTTCTACTACGAGACCACCGTGGACTTGACGACCGAGATCTCGACGATCACCGCGTGGTCGCGGATTCCGGTGGCGAGCAATCCGAGCGGGTCACCATTCTCTCCCGACAACGTCGCGTGGGACGGACGGGGTTATGTCCTGCAGGGACTCGAGCTGCTGGTCAAGGGACGCGTCTTCATCCCGAGCACCCCGCTCTTTCTCGGAAACGGCGGGATCCAGCGCCCCCTGGGCGGCGTCGAGTGGGTTGCCGGGACCGACCCGTTCGATCCGAACACCTGGCAGAAGGTGTCCTCTTCGCCTGAATCGACGCAGAGGGCGTCGGTCGACATGGAGCTGAGCGCACTCGACTACCCCTACGACTACCTGACGAACGGCGGAACGCCGGTGGCGCTCGCGCCGGGAATCCACCCCTACAGTCTTCTCGTCAGCAAGAACCCGGTCGGCCAGCAAAACGCACGCGCCTGGATGGACTTTTCGGCGGGCGGCACCGCGGAGACGGCGGGTCTCAGTCCGTCCCCTCTGACCAGCTACTCCACCACCAGCACCGATGCCGACTATGCCTACCCGATCGACGAGTCGGTGCCGGACGTGCAGGACTACATCGACGTGATCTGGAACCAGTACTCGAGCGGCGCTTCCGCGAACCTGCTCACCGGCGGTAGCTTGAGCGGAACCTACGGGAGCGTCGCCACCCCTCAGGTCACGATCGTGACCGGCGGTCTCCAGATCGACGCGGGAGACACGTTTTCTGGCGCGGGTATCTTGGTGATCCGCGACGACTTCGACCCGAACATCGACGTCAACAACACGCCGACCCGACGCGCCTTCCTCGATGTCCTCGGAACACTCGAGTGGAGCGGCTTGGTCGTGATCGCCGGATGGAACCCGTACGTAGAAATCAAGACGAGCGGAAACGCGACGATCGTCGGGGCTTTGATGGCCGAGGATAGCGTCATGTCGATGGGCGAGACGAGCCTCGCCACCTCCATGATCTGGTTCCGGCTCGCCAGCGAGCTGAAGATCCTCTACTCGAGCGACATGTTCGAGCCGGGTGGAATCGTCTACGAGTCGCTCCCCGGGGTGCGCAAAGAAGTGATCGGCGTGCGTGAGCTGATGGCGAGCTACGGCCCGTAGCAGCCTGTTGAAAATAGGATAGTGACGTTTCACTGCTGATACCGTGCAAGCGGGCGCTCCCCTCGGGGAGCGCCCGCTTGTTCGTATTTGGGTTGACGACTTGGGAGCGACTACTGTCCGGGGATCTCGCTCCACGGGCTCCCCTCGAGAGGCAGCAACTCCAGCTCGATGAGAACGGGACAGTGATCACTCGCAGTCGGTTCGGCGATCACCTCGGCGGAGATCACTCGCCAACGATCCTTCGGGCGTGCGAAGACGAAGTCGATGCGCCGGTTCGGACCGGACGAGGGGAATGTGGCACCCGCGTTCCCGAACTTTCGCGCGGTATCGAGCCACCCTTCGAGGATCAAGCCGTACTGCGGAGTCTTGGGCTCGAAGTTGAAGTCACCGACGAGGATCGCCGGAATCGGATCACTCTCGAGCGATGTCTTCAGCTCGGCAACTTGCTGCAGTCGGGTGCTCGGCGACTCGTGCGAGAGGTGGGTCCCGATGAACCGAATCGCATCGCCCTTCTCTCCCCACGGCTGAACCGCCACCTCGAGGGCCACGCGCGGCTCCTGACCCTCGGGAGCTCGCAGCGGAACGACGCGGGGCAGGGCGAAGGTCCAGCGCGAGAGGATCGCCTCCCCGTAATGCCCGCCTTGATAGGGCATCGCGGCTCCGAACGCGTGCTGGAGACCGAGCTGCTCGGCGATCACTTTCGGCTGATCGAGTCCCCCCGCTCGGGCGGTGTGGCGATCGACCTCTTGTAAGGCGATCAGGTCCGCGCCCGTGCGGCGAATCAGCCTGGCAATCCGATCGAGGTCGAAGCGCCCGTCGGTCCCCTCGCCGTGATGGATGTTGTAGGTCAGCACTTTGACTCGTTGCCCGACTGTGTCACGCGAGTTGGATTCACCACGCGTCGCCGTGAGCGCGGCCGCGGGTTGCCGCGTTGTCGAGCCGCCCCCCCCCGCGCATCCGGTGACCAAGACGATGGCTGCTAGAGTCAGGAATGCGAGGGAGCGGATCATCAACGCCTCCGGTCGTGAGAGTTCTGTCGGTCGGGATTGCCGCGAGTGGCTCGGCTCAAATTGCCTACCCCCCGGCTCTGATTTTGGCCTCTTGTGGCCGCTGGACGCCACCCGGCATCGGCCGTTTCCGGCGGCCCTGTGACGTGTGTCGCATGAGTCCAGGGCCCAAAAGATCTTAAAGATTTTCTCCCGGGCATCGTGTAGATCCAAACCACCACCATACCCAATCTTGCAAGATTGTCTCGTCGGTCAGAGTCGAGTTTGGCCACTGCATTGCGATAGGTGAGCCGTCGAGTGCAACACCACGCACTCGAACGAGGCGGCAAGAGACGGCCGCCGAGACCCAAAGCCTTCCTTGGAAGCAGGGGACGAACCTCCAGTCGGCCCCACCCACGCTTCCGCGTTCTCACAACCCGTTCTTCCAGTAGCTGACCGCCGGACCGGTCAGCTACTTTTTTTTGCCCCGCCGGAATTTACCCCGCCACCTCTCGACCTCTCGGGCAGCATGACCTGCGTCTGTCATCACCCCGTGATACCGCTGATACAACTCCAGACACAAGGCGATCCTCCTCTCCCCCGCAAACGGGAAAAAGGAGGATCGCTCGAGTCATCGTTTGACGAACGGACCGTTCGTTACTTTCGCGAGCGTCAGGTCGACTGGCTCGCGACCGGCTGTCAGCCTCCCGGCTTGAACGTGAAACGATGGCTGCTCGATCGCATCAAGAACGCGGAGAGCAGGATCAACCCCGAGTTCGTGAGCAGTTTTAGCGCGACGTTCACGGGACCCCCACCGCAACCGCAGTCGAGCTTGATCGCGGTGAGTGCAATGTTGGGATTCTTGAGGTGGTAGTCGTAGCCAAGGTTTGCGATCGCCGCCGTGAAGAAAATCAACATCACGAAGCTGATCGTGGCGCCGCCGCGCCGGGCGAGCCCCAGGATGAGCAGCACACCGATCACGATCTCGATCCACGGCAAGATCACGCCGATCGAGTTGATGAGCGTCGGCGGATCGAGCGGCAAAATCTTGTAGGACTCGATCGATTTCAGGAACAGGTGCGGATCGCCGATCTTAGACAGCCCGTACTTCACGAAGATGCCTCCGACGATGAGGCGCGCGATCAGGGTGGGCACTCCCGCGAAGCCCGGGGTCGACTTCTTCGGCTCGGCGAGCTCGGTCACTGCTTCAGTCACGACTCTCCCCTTTGACGATCGGGAAATCGTTCTGCTTCCACTCTTCCATGCCTCCTTCGAACACGTAGACCGATTCGTTCGAGAACCCGTAGGTGGTGGTCAAGTCGAGGGCCAAGTTGATGCTGTCCTCGCAGTCGCCACCGTTGCAGTAGACGATGATCATGAACGCGTTCTCGAGGATCGGACGCACCTCTTCGATCTGGGTGGTCGACTGGTAGTGACTCAAGTGAACCGCGCCTTTGATGTGGCCCTCAATGTAGTCCTCTTGCTTTCGGGCGTCGACGAACACCGCGATATCGCTCCCCAAGAGATCATTGCAGTCGAGGGCTCCCATCCGCTGGAGGCCGTCGGCGTGCTGGACCGGTTCGACCGGCGGGGGGGTCGGCGGTGTGGTTTCGACCTCGCCCGTTCCGCCGGTTGCGATTTCGGGGTCTTGGGTCGGAACCACGGGTGTGGTGCCCGTCGACCCGGCGGGGTTCCCCCCGCTTGTCGTCGTGGGGTCTTTGGCTGGGTTGATCTCAGTTCCGCCGTTCGCGAGCGGCGTCACGGGCGGGTTCTTGGGCGTCTTTCCGCTCTTCGCCAACTTCTGTTCGGCAGCTTGCTTCGGTAGGTACTGCCGCCCGAACTCGACCTTCCCCTCCCCGCGTACCGAGTTGTAGGAGAGGCCAGCCACCGTGGCGATCACGAGGATCCCGACGGCCTGAATGACGGTCTTGAACGAAATGAGGCGATCCATGGGGAGTATTCCTTCCGATGTGTCGTCGGAGCATCACGGAGGTGCTTCGGGATTCGCACGCGAGTTCAGTATCACAGGAGGAGGGAGTGCGCGAGCCCGCTCCAAGGAGTATCGGCGGCGACCGGCGGTTCGGAAGAGGTGGGAACAGAACGAGCAGAGGCCCGAAATGGAGCCCGGAGAGCTCGGGGCGGCTCGTGAAGGGCGACCGGTGTTCTGTCGGGGAGAAGCAGCGGGCCCATTTGAGGAGAACGGGCCCTTTTGAGGAGAAACTGTGCGGGGAGAAGCGGTGTCAGCTCAGGCACACCGTGGCTCAGAGCCGAACGCACCCCCCCCCGGAGGTATGTACGCGCAAGGTTCGGACAGCGCCGCGGAATCGGACTAGCTTGAGTCCTTGTCCGTCAGCTGCCATCCGCCATTCTCCACCTGCTCGAACTGATCGCGACGACGCAAGTGCTGGAAAATCGCGAGGTAGAGATTCTTGGTCGCTTCTTCCGGGTGTCGCTCGGCGACACGGTCGCGGATCTCGGCGGGTGTCAAAGCCCCAGTTGCGGCTTCGAGCACCATTTGCACCTGATCCTGGACCCAACCCCGAGGGCGACGCCCCGATGCAGTCAATCGGCGGCCGGAAACGGCCCCGCTCGCTGCCAGGAACTCTCGCACCTCGGGATACTGTCCGAGGAAATGACGAATCTCAGTCTCGGTCTCTTCCAACTCCTTTTTCAGGCGCTGTCGCCGATTTTCGAGCTTCGTGAGCTGTTTGCTGTTCTCCTTCAGGGCGACCAGTTGCCGCAACTGTTTGAGGTCCAGCTTCTCGAGGTTGGTAATTTCAACCTCCATTGGATGTATCCCTCTCTGGCGGAGCTCCTCCAAGAGTTGCTCCGATCCCCCACCCACAGCAGGAGCTTCACCAAGGTACCGATCGGGGTCCTGGCCGTTGGCTGGCTGTTCCGATGGCATCACCTCCATGGTGCCTGCTGACTCGACGAGGGGGCCTCACTCCCGCGGAAAACGAACCTCAGATGGATCGCGCCCTCTGGGGGAGTAGAGCCCCCCCGAAGACTTGCGACTGAATCGGCCGACATTCCGTGCTCCTCAATGGTCAGTTTCATAACAAATGGCAGGTAACGGTGCAATATAGTAGCCTCTGCAGCGCACGTCGAACCGCTTCAGCTAGGCCGAGGATAGACCGCACTCGCATGATTGTCAACCCCTAGTATATGCATCGGCCGTCTCATGTAGAACTGACACCGCCTTCGAGAAACCCGCTGTACGCACGATCTGGGGTGACATAGACATGGATGATCGCATCATTGAACACTCTGTACTCGCTCGGTCGTTTGGTGCGTTGCTGGCTTTCCTGACATTATCCCTCTGCTCATGTTCACATTTCCCGAGGAGTGGAGAGGCGCTCGTCCGCGCCGGGGATGAGATCAGCGTCTGCGGCTACCTGTTCCACACTGAGACCCGCGTGATTCTCTGGAATGACCCCGGGGGGTATGACGCCTATCGCCCCCACCGCCGTTTTGAGCCCGCCGAACCGGCCCCCAGGGAGCAGCCGAATCGCATCGCGCGCTATGGAAGCTTCCGGAGGGGGCTGCCCGAGGATATCGCGACCCGAGTGGCCCAGAAGGGGTGGACCCTCCAAGACCTCCGCCGCGTGGTTGATCGCGTGGTCGTGCACTTCGATGCGTGCGGGACGAGTGAGCGCTGTTTCGAGGTCCTTCACGACATCCGGGGACTCTCGGCGCACTTCCTGATCGATATCGACGGCACGGTCTACCAGACCCTCGACGTGAAAGAGCGTGCCTGGCATGCCGCCGAGCTCAATGACCGCTCGATCGGGATCGAGATCGCGAACATCGGCGCCTACTCCGATCGCGCGACCCTCGATGCCTGGTACCTCGAGGATGAGCGGGGACTCCGGGTGAGACCTGAGAAGATCGCGGGGAGCTTCCCCTCGAAGTTCGAGGCGCGCCCCGCGACCGCCGGGTACCACACAGGAACGATGAACGGTCGCGCAGTGGTGCAGGCCGATTTCACCGAGGCACAGTACCGCGCGCTCGAGAGGCTGGTCGTCGCCCTGTGCAACGTGCTTCCCGCGATCCCTCCCACGGTCCCCCGCGATGAGAAGGGGAACGTGCCCACCTCGGTCATCGATTTCGCGGGCGGTGGTGTGGGGAGCGACGCGGGGATCGTCGGGCACCATCACGGCTCGACGGAGAAGGTCGATCCGGGGCCCGCGTTCAATTGGGATCGGATCGAGCGTGCCCTTCGGCGTGTGGATCGGTAGTCGGGTCGACCGGCTACACGCCTCCGCGCTGACGGATCGCCTCGAAGAGAACCACCGCCGCCGAGATCGCCGCGTTCAGTGAGTCGGCATCGCCTCGCATCGGGATCTGAACCTTCTGGTCCGCCTCAGCTAACCACGATTCATCGAGCCCGTACTGTTCGCTCCCGACGACGAGGGCGAGCGGGGTGGTGAGGTCTGCGTTGGTGTGCAGAGTCTCTGCGTCGGGGGTCGTCGCGATGAGCCTGATGTTGCGCTCCCGGAGCCACGCGCGCACCTCTGCGCTCTCCCCTTCCGCCACCGGCACCGTGAACAGAGTGCCGACGCTCGCGCGGACCACGTTCGGGTTCCAGATGTCGGTACAGCGATCACAGACGATCACACAGTCGATCCCCACCGCATCCGCCGTCCGCAGCATGGTGCCGAGGTTGCCCGGCTTCTCGATCGCCTGTGCCACCAAGATAAGG
>ERZ891418.669-NODE-669-length-11356-cov-7.487567_pt1 | contig 11356 bp, 9 predicted proteins | sample MGYA00521236_ERZ891418 | MGnify/ENA primary metagenome ERZ891418 (study PRJEB32303, sample SAMEA104408696) | aquatic metagenome | biome: Brackish water; feature: Chemocline; material: water | place: Baltic Sea | collected 2014-10-18T10:34:00 | depth 100 m ... | reverse complement strand
AAACCGCCACCAAATCCACCTTAACAACTGGTCCGAAATCCGGGGTCCACTTCACATTTCGCACTTCTCGTCGGTAAAAATGATCAGAATGTTTGGCTTCTCCGCTGCCGAAGCCGACATGCAAAAGAGAAAGACGATGGATGTGCAGAGGCATTGTCTGAGGTGAGAAGAAGTCATAGTGATGTGATCGCCCAATAAGAGTGGACACCGGGGAAGTGATTTCCGACGGCGAGGTTTGTTCGGTGCAGTTCTTCGAATTCGTCAGGCCGTCTGCAGCCGAATGTCTGCTGAATTCGCTTCGAGTTGTAAAAGGTTTCGATGAACTGGAACACGCTGATTCTGGCCTGATTGATATTGGTAAATGTTTCGAGCGTCGTCCAACCATGTATCAACATCCGCACCGCCGACTCCCTGTGCTCCCGGCCCCTTGCCGGACTCAGGATCAAACAGCAGCTTGAGAGCCATCGGTCTCCCGTTTCAGACGCGGGACGACTGACAATCGCGACGCATCGTCGCGGCGAGGTGGTCAATATCCGCGGTCGAATTGTAGAGGTGCGCGGAAACTCGCAGCAGACGCCGGCCTTGCCAGTGGACGATTGGAATTTCGATACCGGCTTCTTCCCGCAGGCGATTCTGCAACGGGTCGCGCTGGCCCGGCGGCGGTACATCCGCGATCGGCGGAATCTCCAGGCTGATCATTGAGGGGCAGCGCGATTCGTCACCGGCTTCGATCGGGCTTCGTCCTGTCATTTCGCAGATGAGTCGCGTTGCCAGCTCGGTCAGACCGCGCGAGTGCTCGCGAAACCGCGCCAACATTGCCGAGTCGAAAAAATCAACAGCCGCCGCTGTTGCCAGAAAGGCCGCGGGATTGCGGGTTCCCAGCCAGACGAACTCGTCTTTCCAACTCGGCTGCCGGCCACCGATGCTGCCTCCCCAACTGACGATCGCCGGCCGAACACGCTTCTGCCAACGCGGGTTCACGAACAGAAACCCGCTGCCGAACGGAGCACTCAGCCATTTGTGACAGCTCGCACAATAGAAGTCGCAGTCGAGTGTCCGCAGCGAAATGTCGATCGTGGCCAAAGCGTGCGGCCCGTCGACGCACGTCACAATCCCGCGTTCCCGGGCGCGGCGGCAAACTTCCTCAACAGGAAGCACGAGGGCCGTCGGTGAGGTCACATGGCTGATCACGATCAGTCTTGTTCGGTCGGAAACCGACTCGAACAACCGCTCAACAATGGCGTCATGACTCGTCGGCGGATCCGGAAGCTCTGCCACGACGAGCCTCGCACCGGCGTCCTGACACCGACGTCGCCAGATGCGCAACACGGCACCGTACTCATGATCGTTAAGGAGCACCTCGTCGCCCGGCTGAAGTTCAACGCTGGCCGCGACGATGTTCATCGCAAAGGTTGCGTTGTCGACGAAGACCAGGTTCCCGCGACTCGTTCCGACAAACTTCGCAAGGCTGCCGAGCGACGCCTCGAGAGCATCTTCACACTCGTGAATTAGAAACGTCATTGGATTCTGTTCGAGCCGCCGAGTCCACTCGACCTGCGCATCGAGCACCGGTTTCGGCGACGGTCCGAACGATCCGTGGTTGAGGTACGTCACGCCGTCAGGGAATGACCACGCACTTCCAGGTGAAACGAGCTTCTTCGCGGAGTCCCTCATTCCGAGTCGTTCTTTACATCGCCTGGAGACGACTTCGCCACGCGCTTCGATCTGGCTCGCGAGTCGGCCAGAAGCTGCCTCAACTGCGAGACCGTCGGAATGCCCGCCTGAACGAGCAGCACACGCCCCGCAGCGTCGGTCACGATCGACGACGGCAAAGCATCGGCTCCCGCGGCGTCTCCCAGAATCGACTCGATGGCGTCGCGCTGAACAGCAGCCGGGTCGAGCATCAATGCGTAAGCGGCGTTGTGCCGCGATGCGAACTCCTGAACGGCTTCCGTCGGGTCCTCGCGATCGAGCGGAAATCCAACGACGCCAACCTCACCGTCTTCAAACGCGACGGGCAGAAAGTCGAGCAGCGGTTGATGTTTTGCGCAGGCGGCACACCAGCTGGCCATTGTGGTCACGACGGTGAGTTCGCTCGTCGAGTGCGTGCTGACATCGAATCGCCGTTCCTCATTCGCGAGCGGGATCGGTGCCGCTGGTGTCGGAACCGGCCGCCGGTAAGGCTCGATGACGTATGGCTCGTCGCGAGGCGAAGCGGCCGGGTCCTCGAAGACGGTCACAAGCGATCCGGCTTCGATCCTCGGCAGGGTCTGTTTCACGCCGGACGGCCAGCGAATTTCGATCTGACGGGCGTGCGATTCCGTTCCGATTCCGACGAGCATCGTCGAACTGTTCTGACCGGCCATTCCTTCACCGCAAAGATGTTCGCGGAGCAACGTTCGCTCGTGACCTTTTTCTCCGATTGTGAGCAGCGCCTTTGCTCCCCAGCCGTCGCGGTGACTGAACTTCGTCGATGGGGATGCCGACACGTTTCCGCCAGCGAAGCGGACGGCGATCAGGTTGTTTCCCGGACTTTTCGACGCGGCGACCGGCTTTGTCGATGGCGAGCGCAACTCGCCCAGCCGGTTCCGGTAGAGCTGCAGGAAAGGCCGCGAGCTGTTGACCACGGCGAAATCCGACCAGCCGTCGCGGTCGTAGTCGAGTCTCACGAAGACGCGCCCGTCAGCCGGCGAGTCCAGTCCCGACAGGCCGGACAGGTCGAGAAACTGTTCCGCGTGAACATTCAAAAACAGTCGGTTGCGTTCCCTCCCGCTGAAGGAATGCGTGATGTTGGAGATCTCCCTCTGGTCATCGTTCCACTCTTTCTGTTCGTCTTTGTCGACGAACCGGTCCGTCATCTGCAGCATCGCGTTCATGTCCTTGCGCACGACCGAGCGCCACCAGAGACTTCACAAGTCGACCTGAACAGCGACCTCGGGCGGCGCGGTGTAGTAGCCGCTCAGCGCGTGCACATCGAGCCAGCCGTCGTTGTCGATGTCGCAGAACTGGCTTGCCCAGGACCAGCCGGCTTTCTCAACCTGCATCGCCGGGGCATCCATGCCGGAGACTTTTTCAAAGTCGGCCCCGTTGTTCCGGAACAGACTGTTGCCGCGAGCCATCCGGGCAAACCGCTCATCAATATCGTTGAGCTGGCTGGTGATCCGCCGCCCGGCTTTGCTGAACATGTTGGAAACGTAAAGGTCCTGGCGGCCGTCGCCGTCGTAGTCGCCCCAGGCGGCACCCATGCCGAAGCCAATGTCCGTCGTTTTGGTTTCCTCGGCGACGTCGACAAAACCGGCCTTTCCATCGTTTCGAAAGAGGTTGTTAATCGAGAAATCGTTGGCGACGTACAGGTCAGGATCGCCGTCGTTGTCGTAGTCGCCCCACGTCGACTGATACGTGTGCCGCCAGGTCTGAAGCTGCTCATTCTCTGGAGCGACGTCGAATTTTCCGCCACCCTTGTTGACGAGCAGCAGATTCGGCGGACCGAAGAACCGGAAGTAGCGATGGTTTTCCCGGCTGTCGATCAGGTCGACCAGATGTTTCCCGTCCCTTTCCGAAAGAAACTGACCAAGCAGATAAGTGTCGCCGCCTCCACGCCACTCCTTGATCTCATTCTCCAGCAGGTGCGCGGCGTACGTCGAAAAATAAATGTCGAGCAGCCCGTCGCCGTTGTAGTCCGCCGCCGCTGCTGCAGTGACGAGCGAAGGCATTCGCACGGCGACGTTCGACGCGGATCGGTCAACAAATTTCCCCTCGACGTTTTCCAGATAGAGACTCGGCTGGAGCGACCGGCCGAGAAACAGGTCCGAGTCGCCGTCGTTGTCGAAGTCGGCAAACATCGCCGTCGTGCAGTGTCCTTCGAAATCGAGCCCGTACTTCTCGGCAACGTCTTCAAACGTGCCGTCCTGACGGTTCCGCAACAGAACGTTTTTCCGCCAGCGGTCCATGAGGTAAAGATCGTCGAATCCGTCCTGGTCGATATCGACGACGGAAACCGACGGGTGTCGATCCTGCGACGCATTCGAAAACCACTCGTGAGCCCCCGGCCAGGTTTCCGGCTTAACGTCAGCTCGTCCAGAGTTTTCTTTGGGAGACTCTTTCGCCTTTGCGGCCCGCGCTGCCTGGCGTTTGACCAGCCAGGCGTGTCGCTCCAGGATCAACTCTTCGTGCCGCGATGTGCGGAGTCGTTTCCTGAGATTCAGATCGGCGACGGCAGTGTCGAGCGACTCTTCAAACATCTTTGCCGCGGCGGAACAGGTCTCAAACGACTCGGTCGTCCAGTTGGCGATTTTCAAATTGTCTGCGGAGAGATCTTTTCGGTCTGGCGGCAGGCTCCATCGAACGCGGCTCGCCGCTTTGAATGCCAGAACCCGGCCGGTTTTCGACTTCGCAACCGCCTCGAACCCGATTTCCGTTTCGAGAAGCGGTGGCGAATCCTGCGTGTAGTCGGCCCGGACGATGTAAAACTTTGCCCGCTCGAAAAAGTCGACAGTGTCAAACGCCGGCTGCCAGAGCTGGATGTCGGCTCGCTTGCGAATGCCGCGTTCGCCTGTCTTCCAGCGAAACTTTTCGACTCCGGTCGACGGAAGAGTCTTGACGAGTTCCGGAGCTGCGCGGGACAGGCCAACGACCTCAACCTGCTCTTCGAAAAGTTCCTCACTCATCGGATCAGGAACGCGCAGATTCATCGCGCTGGCATTCAGTAGTCGCCCGAGCCGTGGCGTCAGGTTGAGAATCAGCCCTTCCTTCTCGACCAGATCGCTCTGCTCGACGGGGCCGATCATGTCATCGTCGCCTGGTGGCTGATCCAGTTGGTCGCGAATGAGGACGGCCGCAACGACAAGCAGGCATCCCACGCCCGCGAAGAGAGACAGTCGGTTTCGATTCAACGTGTGGCTCATCAGTGAACTCGGCAAAATAACCAGGCATTTTCAAAACAACTGCCGACGCCATAAAAAACACTCCTGCGGGGCAGGAGTTTATCGTACTTGCCGATCGATGTCTGAAGTAGGTCAGGCTGTGCCTGACGGAGTCGCCGCGCCGGTTGACACCGCTTCACGTCGAATCTGCGTTTCTGCCGGGCCTGCCTCATCCGTCAGCGATCGGTTGAGCTGTTCAATCTGCAGCACGAGCCGTTGCTCTGGCCAGTCGGCAACGATGATCGATGCCTCGTCTTCCGAGCAGCCCGTCTTTTCGAGGTAGAAGTCAATCGCTTTGTCGACCTCATCCTCTTTCAGAAAGCCGTCGACTTTCGCGACCAGAGAATCCGACCACCCCTGCACGATCTTCTCACTGAGTCGACTGAGCTGAGCGCTGAGTTGCTCGGTTGTGTCCTTCGACGCGAACGGACCTTTGGCGGCCTTGAAGATGAACGTGATGCTGAAAATCAGTCCGATCGACATGAATGCCAGGAGTGAGCTCAATCCCGCTTGTTTCAGCAGTGGATTAGCGATCGCGGAGGCGACGGCCAGCTGAAACGGCTCCGACATGTGAATCACGTTGAGTTTGCCGACGGCCGCTCCGAAGCTCAGCGCGACAATCCCCAGGCAGGTGGCCCCCGCGAGAGCCCACCGTCGGTTCTCGGCCTGGCGGAGGCATCGCAGCCGGTAGACCAGCCAGAACGCGAAGCCAACGGACATCGCGGCCGGCATCATCGCGTTCAGCGCCCGCGCCGGAATGTAGAGAGCCGACGACGAGCCCCACAGTGCCGCGTGGATCATCACGAGCCCTGCAGCAAACAGGTTCAGCTCAAAGATGAGCAGAGCGAGTTCGGAGAGTTTGAATTTCAAAGGCAGCTTTTTAATGACAGTCTCTCGGTCGACGAATCGTCGACTTGGAATTGAGTTGGCCCGATTGCAATTACCTTGCGTTTTTTGATGTCGTTTCCGTGTCAACCAACCCGAAGCGTGAGCGAGGGGCGATAGCTGGGCGGCAAACGGTTCATCCCTCGCTCACGCCTCGGGTTAATGTTTATGGAGGTGGCTCGTTGCCGGTTTTCAGTTTCAGGACAGACGAAACAAGACGGTGGTCCGATCCGTTCAGCTCACCGATGCTGCACTGAAGGGGTTCAAAATGGTTTGAAGACAGAACGTGGTCGATCCTCAGCCAGGGGGTATTCGGTATCCAGAATCGAACGGGACGGCACGGGGCGGTGTATCCGAATCCGAATCCCGCTTCGTCGAACGCGTTTCTGAACGAGCCGAAATGTTCGTCGAGAATGTTGCTTGTTGCCGGCATGTTGAAGTCGCCCACGATGAGGTGCGGGACGTCGTCGCCGGATTTGTCGATGAACTGGCGAGTCTGCCGAGCTTCCTCGTAACGCAGGAACGCGTGATGCTCGACCGCGGCTGGGCCCTCGCCCGAAACGATCGATGCGAGGCTGAGGTTCGCAAGGCCGCGCCGCGCGGTCATCAGGTGCACGTTGCTGAGCACGACCGGACCGTTTGGTGTCTCCACTTGAACTTTCAAAGCGGTCAGCCGGTTGTCGTACGGTGTCGTTCCGCACGAACCGACGAGATTGATCGGCCAGCGCTGGCCTACCCAGAACTCGCCGACGTGCTGGAAATGCCAGCCTTTCAGAAACTGTGTGAGCATTTCCGGCGGCGTGTCCCGCGCTTCCTGGAACGCGACGATGTCCGGTTTGGCGCGCGAGACTTCGCGCATCACTTTGCTGAAGTCCGGTTGAAAGTTCTGCACATTGCAGCTCAAAACGCGAATGTTTCTGGCCGAATTCGGTACTTCGTCAAACGCCTTCATGGAAAAGCCTGCCCCGCACAGACTGAAAAGAACCAGTCCGAGGCAGGCGACATTCAGCAGCGCCGCGCGAATATTGAAAACGAGCGAGGCGACAAGCAGACAAATCGAGGGGATCAGCAGAGGCAATTGCGGCACGAAGATCAGCGTGCCGGTCAGCCACCAGTTTTCGGAGACCTCAAGCATCGAAACCACAAGAGCCATCGTGAACAGCACGTTCAGAACCGAGGCCCACAGCGTCCACCTCGAAAAGCGGCGCTGCTGCTTTTCTTCGATCTCGCGCTGAGTTGGCTGACGTCGGTACGGCGTCTGCGTTGCCCAGGGCGATGTCGGGTTCTGAGTTGTGGCACTCATCAGAGGGCTCCGGCCAGTTCTGCCTTCGCAGCCGCTTCGTCAAAGACGGGCCGCGCGAAGCCGGCCTCAGCCTGATGCACGAGCTGTGCCATCTCCCACGCGGTCACGTAGTAGTAATGAAAGTTCTTCCGGTCGGCGGACTGGTTTGCCAGTTCGTGATGAAAGCTCTGCGTCTGTTCGCCGAGCCACATGTCAATATTGCCATCCTTGCACCCGTGCGTGTGGAGCTTCATGAAGCACCAGTCCGGCCGACCGGTCACATGGATGCCGCAACGCAACCACTGTTGAAAACGGTGCCACGTGGGCGGGCGGCGATGCAACAAATCCGCATTTTCGATACGAGGCATCACACCGCGCGTTCGATCCTGCCAGTCCATCGTGAGCGGACCCTGGACCATCAGCAGATGCTTCTGTGGCGGCGCAACTCCGAGTGCCGCTCGCGTGCCGCGGTCGTGCGACTTCGGTCGCGAGGGCTCACTGGCCGAGTAGTAAATGCTGTTGACGATGCGGGTCTGCGTCGCTTCGGGAGCCGACGGCAGTGTGAAGTCCGCATAGCAGCCAGTCTCGCGCAGGATCGTCAGCTCATCGTTGACGCCGCACCACTTGCCGTCGTCCCGCGAGTTGCACAGTGCCCAGTTTCCGTGGATGAACCCGTAGGTGAGCTCGCCGGTTCGCGGATCGCGACGCAACAGACCGTGCCGGTTGTGGAGCGTGTCGCGGAACGATTCGAGCTTGTCCCGCAGGCCGCTTGCCGTGTCGTCGTTGTGGTGGAGGTGGATCTCGACATCGCCGAAGCCAGCCTCGCACAGCCCTTTCAGCTGATCGAGATACTCCGGCACGAAGTACTCGTCCTGCGGATAGAAGAACGAATGCTGCGGCGATCGCCCGCGCGAATCTTCAAAACGTCCAAAAAGTTCCGGGTACTCACGACACCATCTCGCGTTTCGAGCGTCCGCGACGTGCCGCGCCGGGTGAGCGTTGTCCGGTTCGTAGTGATCGCAGACCGCGATAAAGACGTGCAGAGGCTCGTCCTGCTGAAACCGCTCAAACGGAGTGCGGTGCCCTTTGACTTTCGTGACGCGCACCGGCGGAAACTCATCTTCCCCGCAGGGGGCGTCGGCACGCGTCTTTGGCGATTCGAGAAGCTCAGCAGCGGTTCCCGACTCAATCGCCTCCGGCCTCGGCACCGGCTGGTTGAGCCGCGGGCACGAGTCCATCCCGAACAGGTATGACGGCAGCCAGCGATCGAGATGTTTCTTTCGTACGATGACCGCGACAACGATCGACTCGACGACGAGCACCGAAATGACGGTAATGATGACTGGCCAGAACATGTTTGATTCCTGGTGTGTGTGGTACCGCCTTCAGGCGGATTGGGTGTCCTTCCGGGGAACCGCGAATGGACGCGAATCAACGCGAATAATCTACTTATTAGCGGCCATTTGCGTTGATTCGCGGTTCAGCCCAAACCGTTGCCAGCGGCTTCGGGTTAAACGATTTGACTCCTGTGTCTCCCGGCAGCCAGTCCGACACCTTTCGAAATTGCACGTCGCGATACGCATAAAGCTTCCTCATCAGCGCGATCCCGGTCGCCGCGTGCGGATGCAGGTCGTGCATCAGGACGATGTCCCCGTGCCTCGGTGAGTACTGCGTCACCCAGCAGCCCATCTCCGCTGGGCCCATCATCGAGTAATCCTTCGTGTCCTGATTCCACAGAACGATCGGCTGTTTCGTCTTGAGGAGTCCGAACAGTTTTCCCGGTGACAGCTCGCCTTTCGGCGGTCTCACAATTCCGCACGGGCTGCCAGTGAGGTCTTCGAGGAACGCCCGGGTCCGTTGCAGCTCACCGAGAAACTGCGACGTGGAAGTTTGCCGCGGTTCGCTGTGGGTCCAGGTGTGATTTCCGATCTCGTGTCCCGCTTCGGCGATTCGACGAACGAGGCCCGGGTGACACTTTGCCCGTTCCCCGACGATGAAAAACGTCGCTTCGATCCCGGCCGCGTCGAGCTCATCCAGCAGCGCGGGCGTGTGCTCCGGGTGAGGCCCGTCGTCAAACGTCAGCGAGATGGCCGGGCCACTGGCATCGCCGAGCGCGGACTCGCTCCGCAGCTCTCGCCCCTGAGTCAGAAACAGACTCCGAGGCAGCAGCCCGTCAAGTGTTGATTTCAGAATCTGTCGAAGTTGACTCATGAATCTTCTTCCGCTTGATCGACTTGTTCAGGCGCACTTCGTCACGCGGAGCCGGCCCTACGACTCTTCAGGATTCCGTTTCAGCATCTGCTTCAGTCGGCGAGCTTTGTCGAGCACGGCGAACTTCAGACGCGGGTGTTTTCGGCGAGCCCAGATCATGTCGTGACACTGGTTGGACAGTTGCCGTTTGTGCTGCGTCGCGAATGCGAGAAAGTCGTAGGCGCTGTAGCCCCGATCGAAGCATTTCTTCATCGTGACATAATCCAGCACGACGCCGGGGCTCTTCGTGCCCTCTGCCGGAGCCCACCCACACTGATAAAGAAGCACGCGTCCGTGCTCGATAAACACCTGCACGCAGCCAAGGGTGCAACCGCCGGTCCGCACGCGAATCAGCGCCATCCTGCCCTGTGGAACGAGCCTCGCGAGCAGTCCCTCATGAAACCGCACGAACCGTTCGCTGCTGTACGAACCCGGCTTTCCGACTGAATTCCAGCGAGCCTGGTGGAGCTCCATCAGCTCGCTGAAGATTTCTGAGGCCTGGTCAAGCGACTCAGCGAAGTCGACGGTGACTTCATCGTATCCTTTGAAAGATTGCTTCACTTTGCGACGAGGACCACTCTTTAACGAGGAGAGGATGTCCTTCCCCTCATTCCGCGTTGTCTTCAAATCGAACCAGTGAGTTGGCTGGCGAGTCAGCTCCAGAGCTACCGCAGCGTTTCCTGCCTCTTCGGGCAGGAACGCCGCGAGATCCGCTTCGGCGAAACCGTCGAGGTTCCACTGATCGAAACCGCTCTGCGCTTCCAGGTGCGAAACAATCTGTTCGGCAAACGCGTGTTCGAACCGCGGCTCAACCAGCAACCGGTTGTACTCGACGCAGACACTGTCTCCGTCGGGCTCACCCGCCGTGCCGACGTGGAGAGTGCGGATCGGCAGCGGACCGTCTTTCTGCTCGACGCCTTCGGTGATCAGGCAAATGCCGACGAGTTGCCCGTCCTCACTGTCGATCGCCATCAGGAAACGGTGCGGTACAAGATCGCCGTACGCATCCAGCCAGACCTCGGTCCAGTCGGAGGAGCAACTGAGGCCGCGATCGCCGATGCGAGCCTCAAGCCGCCGCCATTCGGACAGCACGAAATCCCGCACGTCGGATGAGCGGACTTCAAGCCGGACTGCCTGTTGTTGATTTTCAAGTTGAGTGTTCATGCAGGACTGAGCCTCTTTGAGGCGTAATGGCCAGCTCCCCAGGTAGCAGCCAGGACCGCTCCGCCACCCGCTGAAACAGCGATGACCGGCAGCCATGCTGCATCAATCTGGAAGTTGAACCACACGAGAAACGAATAAACCAGCAGTGCCGCGAGCGGCAGCAACTGCGGAGTGACGACACGACGCAGAAACGCCGACGGCTGGAATTCCAATTGCTTCAGCGCGTAAGGCAACAGAACAAACAGCTCGATCGTGGCAACGGGAATGGCTGTACCGAGAGCGACTCCCAGCAGCCCGAAATGCGGGATCAGCAGCAGCGTCAGCACGAGATTCGCGATCGCCTCAGCCAGGTAAAGCAGAGACGGCACTCCGACTTTGCCCATTCCGAACAGCACTCGCCGCAGTACATCCATCGGCGTCGCGATGACCTGCGAGGCAAGCAGCACCAGCAGAATCATGTGACTCTCGCCATAACTGCGTCCGATCCACGCCTCGAGCCCGCTGTTGCCGAAGAACCAGGCCCCGATGAAAAACGCTCCCACGATCAGGAACGAAAACCCGGCGGCTTTTTGAACGAGAGTCCGTACGCGCCCGTCGTGCTCGCCGGCTTTCAGCTGAGCTCCCCGCGGCATCGCAACAGCACCAATCTGTCGCATCGGCAGCACAATAAACGTCGTCAGAAAACGTCGTCAGACGATGGGCGACGTAGTACGGCACGATGTATTTCGTTCCGAAGAAAGCGCCGATGATGATCGTATCCGTCGCGTCGATCAGCTTTTCTGAGAGCGCGTCGAGAAAAGCAAACATGCTGAAGGCGAAGCACTCGTTGAGCGTTTCTCGATAGAGAAATCGA
>ERZ891418.668-NODE-668-length-11356-cov-31.135740_pt1 | contig 11356 bp, 25 predicted proteins | sample MGYA00521236_ERZ891418 | MGnify/ENA primary metagenome ERZ891418 (study PRJEB32303, sample SAMEA104408696) | aquatic metagenome | biome: Brackish water; feature: Chemocline; material: water | place: Baltic Sea | collected 2014-10-18T10:34:00 | depth 100 m ... | reverse complement strand
TAACAAAGTAGTTACCCATTTTATTTTGGCGAAGCTTAGGAGAGTTTTATGACGCAGTCTGAATTTTTGAGTGTTCTGTCCGGTCTTACTGAGTACAAGTGGATGGATCGTGACGGTCAGATCGTTGGGCGAGTTCGTAATGGTCGTGCTCGCGGCAAGCTGTTCAACCCTGTCACGGCGGTAGCTCGAAGCACCCGACGTGCTAGTGTTGTCGGAACGAGTGAGCGGGCCACTACCCAAGCGGCCCAGTCTCTTGGTCTGCCTGAAAGTGTTGCCAATGCGGTGCGTAGCACGGCAAATCGTGGATACACCCAGGTTGTTCGGGGGCGGATTCAGCGGGCTGTAGGGCTCGGTTAAAACCTCGCAGAAAGGTTGAGCCGTCCTTAAACGGTTCCGTAACTGACTCTAGAATAGTTTGCAAGCCTCGGCTTGCTGAGTGGGCACAACGATATGGTGTCGCCGGAAACATAACCGGCATTGGCCATGATCTGGATGTAGATAACTCGCTATCAAGTAGATTATCTATGGTGGTCCGAATCCACCCTTGGTCACTGTAATATACAAGGTTATTTTCTGCGAGCAAAGCGAGCCATGAAAGTTGTCGAAGAATACCAACTCGTCAGGGTCGAGTACCTCGTAAATACGAGTAATAAGGCTGACGCACTAAGGATGGCTAAAAAACTTGGCTCTGACGTAGCCAACCTGAGCAACGGGCCGGTATTTGTGAAAACCCAGAGCTATGAGGTCAGAGACCTAACACCTAAAGAAGAGGGGGACAAGGTGGTACGGGACGCGGTGAACTGGTGGGCTGACTGTGGGAAGGATGCGGTGCCGGAACCACCGAAGAAGAGGGGGCGGAAAGCCGCCCCAAAAGCCGCGAAGGTCAACGAGAAATTGGGTTCTTTACCCCCGTCTGATATTGATGAGATATTTGGGGATATGCTATGAAACATCTATTAGTAAGGAAAAATACGAATGCAGTTAATTGATCACTATTTTCCAGTCCTAGACGATGGATTTATCGCCCTTAAAGGTTTTATGGGTTCTGATGAAGATATTGAGCGGTCAGCCAGGGTGTCTTATGGTAAGGGTACTCGTAAGACTAGTGATACCCGTAATCTGTTACGCTACCTTCTTAGAAACAAACATACTTCCCCGTTTGAATTCCCGCAATTAAGCTTTCATGTTCGGGCACCTATTTACGTTTACAGGCAATGGCATCGACACAGGACGTGGAGTTTTAATGAATACTCCGCAAGATATTCGGTGCTGATTGACTCGATGGAGAAGACCCATCCATCGGCCTGGAGAGAGCAGTCTCAGAACAACAAGCAGGGCAGTGCGGGATTTATTCAGGAGAGATGGGATGGTCCGGATTCAGACGAGCCTAACGGAGACTTTATTACTGGCCAGCACCTATCTGAAGAGGAAGCGGAATTACAAAAAACACTAAAAAGAGTCTATGATAATAGACTTCATACCGGAGTTGCTAGGGAACAGGCTCGTAAGGATATGCCGGTCTCAAACTACAGTGAAATGTATGCTACCGTAGATCTACACAACCTTCTTCACTTTATGGGATTACGTTGTGATAGCCATGCCCAGCTTGAAATCCGTCTCTATGCTAATATCATAGCCGGAATGGTTAAAGAACTGTTTCCGCTAACTTTCGAGGCATGGCACGACTTCAACTTTACATCGGTCAGCTTCAGTAGGGGTGAACAAGAGGTTTTGTCCGAAGTTATTAAAATGCAAGATTTTAGCTTAGACGATCCTAGTCAGAAAGAATACCTTGAATCCCTATGTATGGATTACGGACTCTCCAAGCGAGAGACAGGCGAATTCTGGGACAAAATATCTGGTCTCGGAAAACACCCAGTCTCTTTTCCGAGCTTGGACTACTCAAAATCGTACACGAAAGCTTAATGACGTAGCCGTTCTGGGGTATAATACTATATCAACCTTCAAAAGGAGAGTATATGAATGCCCTAGTCCTACTCACTGCCCTCGTACTACTCCCCGGCGATGAAGTTGCCGACATAGACAAACCCATAAAAAGGAAGGATATAGTCCTAGTACGGGAATTCCGGCGAATTGATCTGAATATCGCGGTTAACCCCGAAAGTGTTGAAGGGAAGGTGATTAAGCAACACCTGACTAGAGACTGGATCGCCTTTATTTTGCCTAGACTGAGAGACAAGGACTGGGCTACCCGAACCAACCTGCTCAAAGCCCTCGGCAAAGCAGAATATGACCGCCGCGAACTAATTCGCCATTTTAACATAAAGTTTCATGATACGAGTGACGACTGTTTCTTCTATATTGGATACGGCGGGATCAAGACTTATTTTCCGCAATTTAATGTCGGACTTCAGGAATTTCCGGGGTATATTTCCTTCTTTACGTGGGTAAAGGATGTTTGGTTCCACGACTATTATCATGACGTATTCCAAGCGGCAGAGGAAAACATAAGGAATGACTGGAGTTTTAGAAAAAAACTAGAAAAACGGGAGTTCGCTAGGAAGCAGGTCAAACTGGGGTACTCCTACCACGACTACGGCTATTATGACGAACATAATTATGATTGGTGCCCCGAAGGCTTTATGAAGCAAGAGAAGGGGAAGGAATACGAAACCTTCTTTTCCTTTGAAGAGTTGGGATTTGAAACCAAAATAGACACACCGTGGTACCCCAAACCGCCGGTAAAGCGAAAATGCCCGTTTGATGAGGAATGGGAGTTGCCGGGAATGATCTCTACTATTGGGAGAAGGCTTAATGTTTGCATTGCTAAGTTGTGTATCAATAATAACTATTGTTATATCCGGTATGACTTACTGGGAGTATAAAGAAGGGTTATTGAAGCCTAGTGTTTATAAGATGTGCCTTCTTGTCGCGATGTCTATTATCACCTGGCTGTCTATCGGGACTGCCTATGCGAATCATAGCATTAAAAAATCTTCACACTCAGTTGTTGTCCTAGAAAATATAGCTCATATAAGACACGTTAATTGCGGGACTCTTAACGTCGTAGATGTAAACAAGTATTTTGGCCGCAACTTTAAGGAAGGTGATATAGTGGACGTATTAGTGCATGAAGCCACTTGGTCTTTCGGCATCTATTTTCCAGAGAAAATTACTTATGAGATAGGTAAAAAGGGTTGTTAGATGAATATCCCTCATGATCAGCGGGCTAGAGCCCGACAGCTTGAGAATCTATCAAAGAGGACCTACGGCTATCCTTCACGCTATCCACTAGTGGACGATAACGGTAATGTGATTGGGTATTCGGATAGTCCGGAAACCGTCGAAGACATATTTAATCGGGCTCCACCAGAAAAGGATGAAAAATGAAAGCATATCACGTCGTTGCAATTATCGCGATGCTGATTGTCGTTACCTGGGTCAATCTTGAAGTTGAGCAATGGAGAGTGAATCGTACTGTCAACGAAATAGGACCCAGCTTCGTCGCAGTAGAAGTCGCCTTAAAAGAAGTTGAGGAAGACGTGTCCGACCTTAAAAATGCCGGGGCGGTGAGAAATGAGAGGCTGGACGAGATACAGCGTGATCTGAACCAACTGATAAAGTTGCTTGACGAGCAGGCAAAGTAGGTTTACGGGGGCGTAACTCAGTGGACAGAGTAGTCGGCTTCTATCCGACCAGTCGGAAGTTCGAACCTTCCCGCCCCTATTTAAACATGGCGAGGTAGTCCAATGGCAGGAGACGCTAGTTTTAGGAACTAGACAGTGCCGGTTCGAGTCCGGCCCTCGCTAATTAACCCTAATGGAGAACTTTATGATTGTAGAGCTGACCAAAGCCCAACTAGCACACGCTCTGTCCTTAGCAATAGCAAGGCACGATGCCAAGCACACATCATTCCGAAACAAGGACACGACGGAATTCGCAAACGATGCCAAGACCGATCTCGCGGAAAACATGGATGTTTGCCCCCAGTATATGGCTCATTTTATCGGGGTTCTTGGTGAAATGGCATGGTCCGTTCATAGTGGAGAACCGTTAGACGAAGAGATTTACGCTGTCAGGGACGGGGGTGAAGATTTTGCAGGACTTGAGGTAAAAACCTTGACCTACTTTGGAGTGGGAGAACCAGAACTCAAGATTCCTGAAACCGAATTCTACAAACGAGCATCCGTGAAAACCTATGTGCTTGCCAGGGTAAACCCGAAAACACCTAAAAGGGTAGAGCTGTTAGGGAAAATATCCCGCAAAAAGTTTGAAGAAGAGAAGAAGTCTAAGAAGTATGGGCGGTATAAGCCGCGAAATTTCGTGGTCGGACAATCTAGAATGGATCCAATATGAAATCGGCATCACTATTCATTTGCTTTATGGTTAGCTTGCTAACCTGTATGGTTGGAATGGGATTAGCTATGAGTGGCTATATTCCAGAAGGGTTGGGTATGGTATTTGTAAGTCTAATGGGTTTCTTGGCCCTGGATAGGTATTGATGAATTACTTTAGATTGAGTGTTAAATTAGACGAAGACGGAGCCTTCCTATTTTCTGAGATCAGCGAGCACGACCTTGCCGACGCAACATTTGAGGTGGGGACCTGGGAACGTCCAATCACGCGGATTATTAGTTCAGACGTGAACTTCGACTTTATTGCCTTGGAAAAGGATTATCTCGAAGCCTTTCTTGCTGGAATTGCAACTAAAATGGAGCTTGACGCCTATCATGAGCGATTTACAAAAACTATTGGAGTACGTGAAGACGAACCGGGTAAGTCTGACTGCGATGACCCAGGAATATCAGCGGGATCCTGTGGGTCTCCGGAATGCTGTCGCGGAACAGGGGGTTGAGCTGACCCCGGATCAGATTAAAGAGATTGTTGAACTTGTGCGAGAAGTGGGAAATTTTAGCGAATTCTCCTGAAGTCGCCCTTGACTTCGGGTCGATGAAGGGTATAATGGGATAGACCGTGCCGGTTAATCAAGAAAAGGGGCGGGGTTCAGAGAGTCATTTCGGCTAGTTCGGAGTTCACTATCTCATCCCGCCCCATCTTATTTTAGGACGAAACCCATGAAAGATTCTTACTTAGAACTGACAGTAGACGTTACTCATACTGACGGCTGGGGCTACCAGCTAAAAGAGACTAACGAAGGTGTAATTAAAATAACTTCGTGGTCAGAGTGCGACACTCCCCGCGAATATGATCACTCTAATTCGGTAGAGATTTCGCCTCTGCTGATCTACGGTGTTATTAGGGGACTACGGGTGTTAGCCGATTCTATAGAGGAACGAGATAATGCGATGTAAACATTGCGGAGAAGCGGTAGAAAAATCGTTCTCTCACTATTGTTCTGTCAAAGACGCTTGGTTGGACGACTTCACGAGTTTCGCAATCTCGGCTTCAATCGCCGCCATGACTGGCTCCTTCCTTTTAGGTGGTTTGATGGGCGGGGATTTTGGCGGAGCTATTATGGGCGACCTGATGGACGGGGACCTCTTTGATTGATCTATTTATTTGTTAATGCGATCCTAATGTTCATAGTCCAGATAATCGGTGGCAAGATGGACGCCCACTACCATTTCGGCTCTCCTTATATATGTGCGATCTATCACGGATTGATTATGTCAATAATGCAGATCGCCGCATGGAATTCTTTTGTAAATAAGTCCGTCTACGCTATAGTGGGAACCGTAATAGGTAGCGTCCTAGGAGCTTTTATGGCAACTAGGATATTCCGAAAAGCAAAGGATGAATCCACGTGATATGGTTGCGACTTTTGGTCGCAGCCCACCTTCTTGTGGTTGTCGGCAACGGATTAGCCTTTTTCATAACTCCCTTTTTAGAGCCTTGGTACGTTGCCCTTCCAATATGCTCACTCATATTCTTCTTGACTTTTGGTAGGGCGGAGTGTCCTTCGACACGATGGGAGAATCGGCTTCGTAGAAAACTGGGGATGGAAGAAATCCGGGGGTTTGTTAAACACTATATTGTAAAAACGATTAAAGGAATCAGGAGTTAATTATGGGATATTACACTAAATACAGCCTTACATATAAAGTTCCTGACAAGGATAATATGTGCGAGGTTAAAGATGCTATGAATAAAATTGCGGAGCTTGGGCTGTCCGAATTTGTTCAGATTACGCCTTTAGTTACCAGTCTTCGTAGTGCTGTTGAAAAATATCTTGACGAAAAAATTAATGACAATATCTATAATGGTGAGACAAGTTGGTATGATCATGAGGACGATATGATTGAGATGTCTAAAAAGTTCCCATCCGCCCTCTTTGAACTTAAAGGAGAGGGGGAAGAAAGCGGGGATCTCTGGATGAAATATTTTAAGGGCGGAAAAATGCAGGTATCTCATGGCCGAATAGAGTTTGACGAGTTTGATGAGGGAAAGCTTGAATGAGTAAATCTCAAAGACGGGATAAAAAGGCGAGTAAAAGAAAAGGGGTGGTCGCCAGACGGTTGAAGCGGCGACGGGAACTAATACAGGAAAACGCCGCCCTTGAAAAAGAGTTGGCGAAAATGAAGGATGATGCAAGTCCGCGAGTTGACCCTATAAGGAATGAAGATGCCTAAATACTACGTTGAATCGGGATATCTGAAAAAGATAGTGGATACTCCAATTACGGATACTAAAGAGGTGGCCCGGATGGCCTTTCGGGGAATTAATAGGGCGGTGTTGGTAGCTCCGGTTGTTCTAGTTAGTGAGCGGGGTTTTGGGTCGGACAGGTTCTTGAGCCCGGTCTACGACTACGCCTTGTATCACTACCCTGACGAACCCCTCTTTTCTACTTTAGAAGTGGTGAGCGAATGAGTTATTTATACATTGCCGCAGGCGTATACTTTTTGGTTTGGACGGTACTAGCTACTATCACGGAAGTGTCACACAAGAAGGATAAGGATTATTATCTTGGTCTACATATCATGTCTATGTTTTGGCCGATGTTTGCCTTCGGCGTAGCATTCTGCATTCCTCTATGGATAGCTAAGTTTATTGGGGGTAAAACCCGAAAATGAACAAACTAAAAAACTCCCTGACCTATATAGCCGGTCCAATAGATAATTGTGCGTCCTGGGAAGACGCTAATGACTGGAGAGACGACATAACTGAGTTTCTCCGTGATCTCAATATTGGGGTTATGAACCCGTGCAATAAGCCTTCGGGGGACGAGGAGTCCCCATCCCTAGCGGGTGATGTAAGGGCTCTTAAAAGGGAAAGGGCATACGATGAGGCGTCGGCGGTCATGAAAGAAATCTGCCGAGTTGATCTCCGTATGGTTAGTAAGTCCGATTTTCTTATCGCACATTTGGATATGTCTATAAATATGTGCGGCACGTTTCATGAGATTGTGCAGGCAAAGATGAACCGGATACCGGTTCTGATCCATTGTGAACAAGGCAAGAGCGAGATCCCAAACTGGCTCTTTGGTACTTGTGATCACAAGGACATGTTCTCTTGCTGGGATGATCTAAAGACACGAATAATTGGTATAGATTCCGGCGAGATAAAGGTCGATACAAAGCATTGGCACTTCTTTGATAATAACAAGATTTTTGGTAAAGTATGACCGCATCCCTTATCATTCCTACTTACAACCCAACCAAGAGGATAGTCGGCACCATAAATAGTGCCGGGAATCAAAGTACCCCTTTTGACGAAATTATCATAGTTGAGAATGGGTCAAGTACAGAATGGCTAATGGATGGATGTAACGACATAGCATTTTACAATCACTCATCAGTCGCCGGAGCTAATAGTGCCCGAAATTTGGGGGCGGAAATAGCTTCAGGCGATCTTCTTGTTTTTACAGACGACGACTGCGAGCTAGACAGGGATTTTCTGACCCAACACTTACTCGCACACAACCGGTATCCTAATTCCGTAATCGGTGGGCAGGTAGTTCTGAGATTTGAAGAGGAGTGTCCTGACTGGTTGAGGCAACCCTTCCTTAAGTCCCTCGCGGAAGTTGACTGGCACAAGCAGTTAGGTAGCCATACAGCACACGCAGATATACTAGTCGACGGGCTATTATACCTTGTCACCGCCAATATGTCTGTTCGCAAATCAACTTTTGTCAAAGCGGGGATGTTTGACGAGACTGCCGGGTACATTGGAGATCGCCGCACACCCAACGACGAACACGGGTTTCTGGATCGTGCTCGCGAGGTTGGCCAGACCTACTATTCCTCTTTACCAGTTGTGCATCATAATGTTCCTAGATCTAGAACTAGTATAGAATACTTCAAGGATAGATTTTGGGGGCAGGGGTACGCCGACGCGATGCTATTAGAGAAACAGCTTGGTAATAAGGATCATGCTATACACGCTTGTCTTGATGACATATATCGTAAGGGAAGTGTTTCTCATCAACTGGATAATGAAAAATTCGATCCGGAGACCGATAAAGATATCGCTATGGAGTTCTCTAGAAATCTATATATCTGCATGGCTCATTATAATCGTGGAGTATTAGACTATTTTGGCCAATAAGACCATTCTGATATGTAATGCTAGATCGGGCAGTCAATTATTGATAAACGGAATTAGAGCCTCTGATTGCAATGTAGCTCCGGGCTCTGCCGAGATCTTTTGTGGATTTGTTCCAGGGATGTCTTTCCCGGTTTTTTCAGAAGGTCTTGTTGATGAAATTTGCCCGGTAGACTACTGGAGTAACAGATCCAGTATAGATCATATAGAATACGCTTTTGATAGATGTGATCTTTTCAAGTTACTATATCATCATGTCTCAGACAAACTAAGAAAAGATTTGGCGGAGTACAGGATAATACACCTAAAAAGGAAGAGGTTGTTATGTCAATATGTATCTGGAATCTGTGCGGAAAAAATTGGTTGGGGGTGTGACAATAGGTTTAACGGCAGAGTTCATATCGATGTAGAGAAATTTTTGAATCATATTAAATATTATCTAAACGAGTGGTCTAAGTACGATTGTTTTGCAAAACGGTTAGAATTGTTCTATGAGGATGGGATAGAGCATAATCTGGCACTTGCCTGCGAATTCATAGGCGTTGACTGTCCAGAGTATTCCCCGTCCACAATCAAGGTTGTTGATCCGGATCTGTCTAATGTTATTGAGAACTACGAAGAGTTGAGAGAGTATGACATCTATTATTCATAGTGATAAATACAATATAGAAAAAAGTCTTGAGATAAAATCTTGGAACGAATTGCGTGAAATGTCCTTTCTCTATATGTTTGACAGACTGCGTATTACCGAGATGCCTAATGTTAGCTATCTCGAAGTAGGAACCTTTGAAGGAGCGTCAGCCTTCTGGGTCTATGAGAATACGGCAGAGTCAAATATATTGACGGTAGATATCTATGAGCAAAAGACGTTTCTTGCGAACAAAAGAATCTGCGAGGAAGAATTTGGAATGATCAGCCAGGTAATTGGAGACTCCATTAATGTTTTACCAGAACTAGTGTCGGAAAAGCAAAAATTTCGCGTAATCTATATCGATGCTAATCATGACTACGAGAATGTTCTAAGCGACCTAAAAAACGCCGAAAAGCTATTGGCAGATAACGGAGTTATCATAATTGATGACTATTCCGAAAAGTATTGGCCTGGGGTGGTCAAGGCTGTGAATCAATGGATTAATGGAACATGGGAGATTCTATTGGATAATTATATGTTATGGTTGAGGAAAAAGGAATGTTAGTTACAGATATGGACCCCGATGAATTATTCGAAGCTTATTCTAATCCAGAAGTCCAGGCTTGTGTGATAGAGTGGGTTGCAAATCTAAAGGGGTATGAAAGGTTTGACGACGAAGCTTTTCTTACCGAGGCAGTGGCAACCGCTGCCCGACTGAAGGAACTTTTACCGTTTGACGAAGTCATGCTGGACGGTAGGCGGGATAAGTCGCCTTCGGCAATTATAATGGTTACCGCGTTGCACCTGCTTGAGTTGGGACTAATTCCGCCATATGAAAAATGAACTTAATCTAGTCGCCCCTTTTAACACAACATCCTACGGATATGTCTCGTGCTATGTACTGTCAGAACTTAAAAAGCTTGGTTGCGACATTCACTCATCCCCTATTCATAATGTAGTGGCGGAGCAAAAGTTCGGGCCTGCTATTAGCGAGTCCATTAACACCCCCTTCTTTTATAATGCCCCCAACCTGAAGGTCTGGCACCAGCACAGCCTGATGTCGCCAGTTGGTCGCGGCCCTACCTTCGCGTTCACATTCTTTGAGTTAGACACTTTTAATGACAAAGAGAGGCATTCGCTAGGCTTTCCTGACCACCTTTTTGTCTGCTCTGAATGGGCTCGGCAGGTAGTGTTGAACAATACGTCGAGAAAAACTGAAAATACTCACGTGGTGCCGTTGGGTATTGATCCTGACATATTCAAGCCTTACAAATCACCCATAAAAGATAAGACAGTATTCCTAAACTGCGGAAAATGGGAACTGCGTAAGGGGCACGATATCCTCATAGAAGCATTTTGCAGAGCTTTCAATAGCGATGACGAAGTCGAGCTATTGATGATGCCGCACAATTTCTTCTTGTCCGAGGAACAAACGGCGGAATGGCGTAATTACTACACTAAAAACGCTTTAGGTGGCAAAGTTCGGGTATTAGAGCGACAGAATACGCAGGAAGAGGTGTATAATATCATGAGGCAGGCTCACTGCGGAGTGTTCCCGTCGCGAGCAGAAGGGTGGAATCTGGAGCTTCTTGAGATGATGGCTATCGGCAAACATGTAATCGCTACTAATAATACGGCTCATACAGAGTATTGTGATAATGAGAACTGTCTACTTATTGAGACACCAGAGTCGGAACCCGCTTTTGACGGCGTATTCTTTTCGGGGAATGGTAACTGGGCAGCTTTGGGAGAGCATCAAGTCAATAAGCTGGCTGAGCACATGAAGGAAGTACACCTAAAAAGGAAGAAGGGGGAGTTAGGGGTAAATGTCGCCGGGATTGCCACTGGCGAGAGTTACACTTGGGTGAATACAGCAAAGAAAATTCACGGGTTGATCTATGGAAGTTAAAGTCGTTCTGAACGTAGTGTGCGTTGTCCCTGACGGTCCTTCTCTTTACAAGGTTTTTCTTGACGAGAATTTTAGGTCGCCATCGGCAATTTTACAAGACGGCGACAGTCTTGAGGAATGTGTGAAGGGAATCTATGAGAGCTGTTTTAATGGGTATTCCGCGAAGATCTTGGAGACGCTCAATCTTGTCGACGTAAGAAAGACGGCGGATAGACTCGTAATATACTACAGCGTGTGTGCTGACTCAAAAATACAGAATAGTCGCGGAAAGTTTGTAAGTGTAGACTCTCTTAATTCTGAAATTCTACACAAAATACTCCAAAAGATAGATATGTCTGTGAGGTTTACATGAG
>ERZ891418.666-NODE-666-length-11386-cov-4.295473_pt1 | contig 11386 bp, 12 predicted proteins | sample MGYA00521236_ERZ891418 | MGnify/ENA primary metagenome ERZ891418 (study PRJEB32303, sample SAMEA104408696) | aquatic metagenome | biome: Brackish water; feature: Chemocline; material: water | place: Baltic Sea | collected 2014-10-18T10:34:00 | depth 100 m ... | reverse complement strand
GGTATAACCAGGAACGTTTGGACTGGGTAAACTCAACAATTGCTACTCCAATGCGTAAATACATTTTCGATAACTTTGAGAATGTACAGAACATGTCATCTAACACTTTATTGAAGACTATTAATAAATCAAGTGAAGCAGCTGCTACATTTGTGTCTTCTATAGGAGATAGAAAAGAAGCACTTGCTATGGCTCGTGCGGACATCTCTAGAGTGTCTTTGCTAAAGATCATCATAGAGCAGACGGCACAAGAAGAGGCTGAGGATAACTTTATTGTTACAGAAACTACCACAGTGAATGTAACTAACTCAGTAACTGACATAGTATCAGAAATTCCAGTTGAGACAATGAATGGAACTGATGGGCCAGGCTTCTAAAATCACTTAAATTAGAAGCTAGTAATGGTATAAAATATAGTCAGAATAATCTGGCTAGTCAAAATAACCACTTTAGGAGGGTTAATTATGGATGATTTAAACTTAACAGAAGTTGCTGAAAGCACTTCTAATTCTTCACCGTTCTTCTGCCAGGAGAACATTTGGCCTATCGTAGGCGTCGCAGCTGCAGGCATCGCAACTGGCATGGGTTTGATGTACGCTTGCAGCAGCACCCCTGCTGGAGGCGTCACACCAGGCGTCCGTGTGGACGAGGATAAGGGTACCGCTCGTAACCTCAAGACTGACCCTAAGAAGGGCCCTGAGGATACAGTCGGAGGCGCGGCATTCCCAACTACTGAGTAAGGTCATGAGAGTATTGTTAATTCAATACTCTCTTTTTCCTTTTTCAGAAAATAAATCGCAAAAATGTCTTGACAGATTTTCAGGCAAGGACTAACATAGATAAGAAGAAGTTCCTTAAAGATAATTCATATAATATTTTTTTGTTCGTCTGAATTAAGCGTTAGCGTATTCAGGCACAAAAAACACTCGCGTGAGCGGGTATTGATAAAATTAGTAGTTATAAGGGTATAAATAACTATGCATAGAGAAGATAGAAATAATGACTCTGTTAGTGAAGAGATAAGAAAAGATAATAGTGGGGATTACTCACGAAATAATTAGATTAATGTAGTAACGATCGAAAATAGATGAAGCTTTAGTGCACCTCCATCTAGCTCTAGTATTTTCTCACTATGAATTTTTCTATTCTTCTGGTTAACATGCGCCAGATACTTATCCTTCTCCTCAGGTAATATAAAGGTTTCGTAGTCAATTTTATTTTCTTCTTTTTTCTCTACAGGAGTCTTCTTTATTCTTATCCTGCTCTCTTCTAAGGACTTCTGTGCGCTATCAATAATATTAACCACAGCTTCGTCTACACCAGCACTAGTGCCTTTGTCATCCAAGTCTTTAGCAGCTGTTATATCTTCTTCAGACCTATCTGATAAGGTGGCTTTATTAATGTCGTTCATTAAACTGGTGAGTTTGTCCTTCTAGGGGGTTTTTGATTGGGCAATGGTTTCTTATCTTTAGAAGATCCACCACCTGTCCCTTGAGCGCTGCTTCCAGACTCTTCCCCTTTAGCCATCTGCTTAGAGACAGCTTCATAAATATTAGGAGCCTGTTCCTTCATCATTGCAGAATAGAACTCCTGTGCTTCAGGAGGAGATTGACTCATCATGGAGCCTAAGAAACCAACCATCTCCTCTTGTGATGTCATACCTAAACCTGTTTTACCATTAAGAGGTATTTCAACATTGTACATCATAGGAGCTCCCATCTCTTCTCCTTGTACTTCTTGTTGCTTATCAATCTGTTGCTTCATTTCTTTGTATATTCTCTCAGTTTCTTTTTTATAATCGAAGCCACATTCATTAAGCATTGTCTCTGTTGATAGTTTATTCATCTCCATTAAACGCATCATCAAATCTTTTTGTTGAACATCATCTGCTGTTCTTAGATTAGAGAATTTAACTTCAAAAGCATTTATATCACTTGTTCTCGTTAATGTAGGAATAAGGAACTTATTAATAAATTCGGTTAACATTGTTCTTAGATTACCGAAATCATTCTCCAACATACGAAGAGCTATAGAACTACTGCTAAAGGACGTTCCACCTAAAAGAAATTCTTTAGGCACTCCCATTCCCATAGCTATCTCTTCATTATTAGCATTAGAAGAAGCCGTTGGATCTAGTCCTTTATATTGTCCACCTATGTAATCTACATTAGTAGGCACTGGCATGATAGGTATATGATTAGGATCCTTTCTCCATTTCTTTATCTGGTTTTCCATATTAGTAGACCAGTTAGATAAATCTAAGTGTTGATATATATTAGCCTGTCCAGAATCTTGTGGGGATATCAACATTAATGGGTTGATATGCTGCACAGCTAAAGCCTCAGCTGCTTTCTTTATGATCTGTCCATGTAAAAGTTCTCTTAGTACACCTTGAATAATAGGATGTCCCCAACCAGAGACAGTGTCTGCAGTTAAGCGATTAAAATGATAAATAGAGGAATTATTAAGTACTATATCTTTACCAAAGATAGCAGCATCCACGAAAATCTTTGGACTAGTTTCTATTAAAAATTTATCTCCTCCTCGTATTTTATTACGCATGCTCTCTGCCATCACAAACCTATATTCACATTTACCAGATACTGGGTTTTTATCAATGCGTATATTTAAAGGATGCATTAAGATAACCTTAGTTTCTTCTATATTCTTTTTAGGTTTATCTATTATCTTAATAAATGTATTCCTAGTCTTGCAAAGAGGACATACAGATACAGCTAGTCTATGCAGCTTACCGTCTCTTCTTAGCCTAAATAATCTACCTCTCTCTTTAGATGAGGCATGCACAATCTCAGCTGATTTAAGTATAAACGAAGCTTTACATGCTTCACATCTATACTGTCTCTCGTAAGGGGCAACTACCGTAGCGAATGAGTTGCCAAAAGCAAAGTACTGCATAGCTATACTTTGACATAGATCCCTTACTTTTAATATAGTTAAAACATCAGTCGCCTTCTCTTGGTTTATTGGGTCTTCTAATAAAGGTGTTATCTTTGTAATAGGGTAAGAAGACATTCTACGTATAGCTTGTTGAATAATCGGACTATTATCTAAATAGTATTGACACCATCTGAATAAATCAGCCTGTGTCTTTGGTAGATATTTCATACTAATATCATTAAAAGGAGACGCATAGGATGTACCTATTGACCCTCCGAAAACCAAGTCCGATGATTTAACTCCTACCATTTTCTATTCCTACAATAATGAGATATACCTAGCTATTTGTATATCTACTTCAGATGTTCCTAAACTTTCTATTTTTCTACGTATCTTATCCTTAACTTCACCAGGTTCTCCTGTTAACATGCTTTGTATATATCCATGTACAGAATCTGTCAATGCTTTAGAAGCGCCTAACTCAAATATATATTCTTGAACAGAATTAGGAAAAACCCTACCACAGTAAAGATATCCATCAGTGTGCATTCTAGCTGCTATATATCTAGCTACCTCATCTGCCAGCTCTTCTTCGGGACTTATACTTGACATTAGTTTATATAGCGCAGTGATCTCCTCAACAGAAACGTGTTGAAATACCCCTGGTTGTACAGGGCTTCCAGATACCGCTAAAGCGGCTTTCTCAAAAGCTGTGTAATCATCCCAGACTATTCCTTCTCCTGCTATGCGAGTAGCTAGAATGGCTTCCCATACATTATCAGGTATATCCTCTACCGAGAAATCATCCATTAATACTATTTTGAGAGTTTCGGGCTCCCAATTAATAAATGATTCTCCATACTTACTTTTTATAGTAGTATATAAAAATTCAGGCGATAGCTTATCTAAACTAGTTTCCAGGTCTAGGCTCTGAATATCTGATACTATCCCTTTAGCTTCTCCTAGTGATATTGCCTCATCGTAGTAAGAGACATCAAATACAGATGCGCTCTCTACTGGGCCTATATCAGGAATAGTTCCTATTATCTGATGCCCATCCCCAATCAAGGCTTCTTTGACTTCTGTGATGGGGGTGATTGGGACTTTATTAGAATCCGCTCCCCAGGTAATCGGTTGTACGTATGCTGGCATTACTCATTAGATGTTAACAACTTCGCCGCAATTTTGGAAATCTCTGATGAAAGTGAAGCTATTACTCTGGTCGGGTTACTTGCTATTTTCTCTATTAACTCAGCATTAAAGTGACCTTCCAATTTCTTTATATTCTCTAGAATGAAGTCATCCAAGGAATCTTCTGAAGCCTCTTTCTCAATACTCTCTCTAGGCCATCCATAAGGGTTGCTGAATATAGTCTTGTTTATACTTACTTCAGCTATCTTACATACTTCGGTAGCTAGTTCATATAGATCAGAGGCTGGTAAGGGAACCTCATCTTGAGCCAGTTTCCTTAAACTTCCGACCAATGAGTCATTATATTCACATATTTCATTATCTTTTAATATAGAGACAAGCTCAAACGCTGCTTGTTTAATAAAATGGGTATCCACACCAAAATCTAATGTCTTAGGTGCGCCTATATTAGCTACCCCCGATATGATATAAGACGCCTCCTTAGCTATTCTAGTAGGTTCATAATCAGCTATTGCTTTTTTATATGTTACTGTCCTCTCATTTATAGCCTCATCAGTATACATTGCAACCTTTTCAGTCACTGGTATATCATATTTAGAGCAAGCCTTGGTCATAAAAGTAGCAGCAGTGCGCCTGTGTAAGGGCATTAACCTACTTGCATATTTCTCAAAAGAGTCCATAGATGCTCCAAGTTCCTCTACGGTGGCTATAGGGTAACGTCTACCTATGACTCCATCATGATCCTCTAGAACTAGAGCATAGTTAGAAAAAGATAGAGGAAAATCACTGGTTTTCTGAAGATCACTATTCTCGTCAGTCCAGTCAAGTATTCGTCCGGTTAGTTTAAACATCGTATTTATTTTTAAAGACTTTTAGTATTTTCTTAATATTGCCAGGCTTTCTTATATTACTTAATGATATTTTACTACCGTTTACAATAATGTGCCAATCTTCTTTACATTCCATAGTTTTCAAACATTCAGGATAACCATCACATCTCATCTCACTAGATAACCCATTGCAAGCGACTTTCCTTAGACCTGGGCACTTTCCCGGGATATTAGTCACAGGCTCCATTCTAAATACCCCTTCCAGACCTCCCTCTCCAGTTAAGGACTCTAAGTATTCAATATACAATTCTGCTAATTCCCAGTCAAAAATCTCAATCCTGCAGTACTTACACTGTCTATCTACTATTATCTCTTCCCACTCACTTTGATCAAATGAATATACTTTGTCCTTAATCACTTTGGAAAAGTAAACATAATTATAGTTATCCACAAGCTTAGCCTGACAGTGAGGACATGTTTTATTAGACACTCCAGACAGAGTTGGTGAAATATCATTAATATCATCATAAGAGGGGGCATCTGTTATTTCAATTAGCTTATTTGAGTGATCAGAATAAGTGATTAATAAAAACCCTGGATTAGTGGGCTTAACCCTTATGATCTTTTTTTTCATTTTTATGTTAATTAAAAACATCCTCCTAAATAGGTATAAAGTAATATGAGATGATAGCTTACCAAATCATCAACTATTATGGAAATCAAACAATTCAATAAAGACGAACCAGCGAGAGTTGGACTAGTTGCTCTGTATTATGGAGAAGCTGGTACAGGCAAAACCTACAACGCATTATCTTTTCCAGATCCGATGTTAGTATTGGATACTGAGCATAGATGTGAGTTAGTATTAAAACAGATAAAAGAAGAAAAAGAAGTGTATATAGCAACTATCACTTCAATGAAAGACATAACAGATAGTATAAATGCATTTTACACTCTTACTAAAGATTTATTAGGAAAGACAGATTTTACTGATACCCCTACCATAGTAATAGATTCCGCTTCAATAATATATCAGCTAGCTCAAGAGCAATACATGGCTGATACAAATTCACAGAAAATCTACCCACAGTTCGCTTGGGGTAAAGTATATGACATACTAGATACGTTAGTACAGAAAATCAGAGCGTTAGGATACAACTTAGTATTCACTGCTCAAATGAAAGATGAATTCATAGAGCAACAAAAAACAGATAGAAGAGTAGTAGACATTTATAAACGTATCCCATACTGGGCAGATGCTATTATTGAATGTACCTACGATAAAAAAACAAACAAAAGAAAGCTAACCGTAGTTAAAAACGGATACAGCAAAAACCAATATTTCGAGATAGAACCAGGGATAGATGAATTACAAAAGCATCTACCAAGCAACGACACAAGACCAGAACCACCAGAACAAAATGGCTGAAACAGCAAAAAGCATAACAAAAATACTACTACAGGAAATAGATGTTCCCATATATATATGGGGTCTTCCAGGTATTGGTAAATCCGATATAGTCAAACAAGCAGGGGCAATCCTACAGCGAGAAGTAACAGATGTTAGATTGTCTTTAATGGACCCAACAGATTTGCGTGGGATACCTATGATAATAGATGGAGAGGCTCGATGGATGAAACCTGGATTCCTTCCTAAGAAAGAAGGGTCAATACTATTCTTCGATGAGTTAAACCATGCTCCGCCTAGTGTACAGTCTGCAGCTTTTCAGATCATATTAGATGGCCGAATAGGAGAACATGTTCTACCAGACAGGACAATGAGATTAGCAGCAGGTAATCAGAAAGCTACTGGAATGTTAGGATTTGATATCCCTCTTCCATTGAAGAATAGATTCATGCACTTAGAAATGAGACATGACCTAAATGATTGGCTAGAGTGGGCAGAAGAGAATAATATTGATGTAAGAGTAATGTCATTCATCAGAGCTAAGTCTGAGATGCTGCTGCAGATCCCTGCTGCAGAAAAGGTAACTACAACTTACGGTTTCCCTTCCCCCAGAAGTTGGGCCTTTGTTTCAAAAATAGTTCAAGGATTAACATTCGACCGGAATATTGACATTCTGCGTCCTATGGTGGATGGGGCAATTGGTAAGACATCTTCGGCTACTTTCATGGCTTATCTTAGAATGCTAGAGCAATACCACACCCCTGCACAGGTATTAGCCAATCCCTCCCTCGTAACTAAGGATACCGATAAGAGTATTCTATGGAGTGTTTTAACAACGGTAGCAGCAATAGCAACAGAGAATGATGCTAAACGCTTCAACACGTTGATGAACAATAATCACATACCTACTGAATTAAAAGCATATACTTTAAGGCTTGTCCTTAACACACATAAGAAAATGTGGGTTATTAAAGGAGATGCTATAAAGAAATTCATGAATAAAGAAGAGGTTAGATTAGCCTTAGAAAGCGCATGATACTAACAAAAGACTTACTAGAAACAAATATGAATGGGGCTCGTTTGTTTCTAGTAACACAAGCGCCTTTCTTTGGGGCCCTGCTCTATGGTACCAACTTGAATGTAAACGAAGAAGAGGAGGCTCCCTCGTGTGCATGGACAGACGGAGATGAAATATTCTTCAACTTACAAAAGATGCAGGATGTTCTTACTGAGACGTTAGAAGCAAAATCTGATAACAGAAAAGCTGAAAGTAAGACAATATTTGAAGTTCTTATGTTTATTACACTGCATGAATTAATGCATTGTATGTTCATACACTTACAGAGAAGGGGATCCAGAGATCCTATGCTCTGGAATGTGGCAACTGACATAACTATCAATACATTGATTATGTCCTGGTTCCCTAAACTTGAGACTCCATTAAAGTTTATAGATAATTCAAAAATCAGCTATACGAATAAGAATTCAGGTGCTGAGTTAATCTACGAAGAACTGCTCAAGAATGCAACAATTGTTAATGTGTACTCCTTAGGCGAAGGAGGTGAAGGAGGGGAAGGGAAAGTCACCTACGGTGATGGTACCTCAGAAATGTTTAACGTTGATCTTATTAAAGACCCAACGAAAAATGATGGAGAAACTGAGAATAGATGGAGAAACAAGATAGAAGAGGCAAAAGTAGCCTGCGATGGTGAAATCACTCCTAAAACTGCTGGACATAACACAAGAAGTCTAGAAAGTATACTTGATGAGCTATACGCTCCTAGAGTTGACTGGAGAGCTTTAATAGATCATCTAGGTGGAGAGCTGTCTAAGGGGGATTACAGCTTCATGAGGAGATCTAAAAGTAGCATACACTCTAACTACTATTTCCCTAGTCTCCGCTCTTACGAGCCACGTGTGTTGGTGGCGGTCGATGTTAGTGGTAGTGTGTCTAAAGATGAATACAAGAGATTCATGTCAGAAGTTGGTGGACTACTTGCAATGCATAACTGCAAGATAGATGTCCTACAATGTGATACCGAAATAAAAAGCTATGTTGAACTAGAGCCGGGTGATCCAGCTCCTCGTTTAAGAAATGGCTTTGGAGGCACATACTTCAAACCTGTATTTCAATATGCTAGAGATAGCATATCAAATACGATTGATGCAATGCTATTCTTCACAGATGGGTATAATGGTGACAAAGGCTTTGAAAAAGAGTTTAATCCAGAGTACCCAGTAATATGGGTCATGACCACGGATTGCCCTCCACCTGTAGTGGGTAATAGCAGAAGCATTAGATACGACCCTTACGATTAACGTAAACCGTCAATTATATTTATACATATATGGGGGATTACTGTAAGTACTTCCCCATCTTTTTCTATTGAGACCTCAGCTAAATACCTACCAGCTGTGTCTGTATCACTAGCAGTAAGCTGAATAGAGCAGGCTCCAGTCAAATTAGATGTTATTGTGCATTGTCTATCAACCTTTAAAACTGAGCCATAAGCTTGTTTCATAGCGAAGAATACTTCATATCCTGTAAGATTCTTATTTAATCCATCATCCTTTCTTTTCACTCTGAAAGATAACGTTGGGGTATCTCCAGTTGCAAAGGTTGTATCAGCTATTTCTATAGCTAGTACATTAGTATTAAGTAGTCTTTCAGTATCCTCGGATCCTGTTGCTTGCAAGGTAATTGTGGTATCTCCTGATATAGTTCTATATTGAACATAATCTTCACCGTCACTAGCTACTACAACAAATTTATAACTACCTGGAACAAGCGATAGCTCAAGCTTACCCGTAGAGCTCTCAGCATAGGAATCTATTACAACTCTATTAGGAGTTTCAGTTGTATTATATACAGAAACAGTGGGTTGATTATATCCCCCTGTAAATGTTAAATCTTCTATTGTGATTATACAAGCTTTAACTGAAGTAGATGCCGTTACAGTATTAGTGCCGTCTGATACCAATATCACAGCTGAGCTTGATAGGGATCCAGTCCCTATTAGATCATCTCTTGTAGTCCAGCTTCCATCTATTACTGTATTAAGTTTAGTTAAGCTTTTATTAGAATAGACATAAGTTCCTAGATCTATAGAAGAACTAGATGTTGAGTTAATATAGACAGATAGAGTAGTACTGGCACTCCACGTGACATGATCCGCTGAATAAAATAGGTCAATGAATTCAGTAGTGAGGCCAAAGGTTACAGTAGATTTAGGTACAATAGAAAGAGGATTAGTATCATTTACATAATAAAGAGACAAGCTATCTATAGCGTCAGCTGTTGTACCATTATTATTTACAAAAACCTTTAATCGTAAATCTGAAATAACTCCTTTATATTCTCCTAGGAATATGTTTAAGGTATCAAGAGACGCTTGTAGAGTTCCCGTCTCAGCTAACCATGGTGTGGCATTTAAAGGAACAAACCAATTAGCACCTCCATCATATGATATCTGAAATCCAAGGTTATATGGATCTATTAGTAAATCATTTACTTTCAGGGCGTATGCAATAGCGTTATCCGAAGTAAGAGTGCTAGGTGTGCTCAACTGTATTTCAAAAAATGGTGAAGTACTTGCATATAGATCCCCTACTAACCAAGTAGAAAAATCAGTTACATATGTTAAATATTGCATCTTGCCCATAAGGCCTATAAGACCTAAAGAGCTGTCTGGAGTACCTCCAAAATAAGTAGGGGATACTATGTCTTTTATAATATAGTTGTCTATCGGAGATCCACCAGAGTCATCAGTCAGAGTAAGGGTTACTCCATCTACTCCGAAATGTACTCCAGAGGCATCGATAGCCACTCCAACAGCGTGTAATGTATCCATTGATACAGCGGGGCCTAATACAGTAACTAGATCTCCATATATGTCTGAAAATTGAAAGTAGAGAAAACCAGTGTTATATGACAAGGTATATCTATTTGGGGAAGATACCAGTGTTTGGTTGCTATCCGTAGTAGACAATAATAGGGTTCTTACAGTGAAGGTAGATGTTTTTTGTATATTGGAATAAGAATCTACTCTAATATAAGAATCACTACCAGTAAACCCAAAGAATAGTCCTGTTAAGGCTGAACTGGTGTCGGTATGTCTTAATCCTCTATTTATAGCAGAGGTGGCTATAGTAGGGGCGTTTCCTGTTATATCTACTACATTATAAGTAGATACATTTTCATCTATATAAAGAACAGCACTAGCGTCCACAGAATAGTTGATCTGTCTTAGGTTAATAAGAGAAGAGCTGGTCTCGAAAGAAGTACCGCTCCAGGTTGCTGTATCAATATCAAATGTTTCCTCCATTAGTCTAATCCCGTTCCTAATTGGTTCCAGTCTATAGCACTTGTCACTGCAGGCACTGTAACAAGCCTTACAATACCTAGAGAAGGTATTTCTATTCTATACCCCATATTAGTATATATGAAACTACTGCTACTAGTATCAAAATCTTCAGTGGTGTATAAAGTAGTTGAAAATGCCCCTAAAGAATCAGTAACTGTTTCTATGGGGGTTAGATCAACCATATCACTAGCTGTTGTGTATGCTACTATAGCTAATGGTCTAAAGTAGATACGTATATCTCCTATAGGTGTAGTGTCAGCTTTTACTAGACTACCAGTTATTGTTCTCGCCATCTTTTAACCAAATTAAAGGACCTTTGTCTAATATCTCATCAGTTGTTATTTTATTCATTGAGATACCATTTATGTCATCTACAGTAACAGAATACCACTCGTCTTCGAATAGAAAAGAAATATAAGCCTGAGTAGTTGTGTCACCATCTTGGGAAGAAACAGATGTATTCCCTCTTCCTATCTTGTCCCATTTTGTTATGACTAATTCTCGTCTAGATACTCTATCATACACTGAAATAGACTTCTCTTCTTCAGAGAAACAAATCGCAGCTTTACCTGTATTTACCATTGATCTTATTATAGTTTACTTAGTAAGAGATACCAAAAGCTAGGTGTTAAAAACAAGACTTTAAATGGAATAAACAATTATGATCAAAATAGAAGATGTATCGGTACTCTCTAATGGCCTCATAGATGCAGAAGAGCTATCAACCCGGCTCT
>ERZ891418.664-NODE-664-length-11396-cov-5.587162_pt1 | contig 11396 bp, 8 predicted proteins | sample MGYA00521236_ERZ891418 | MGnify/ENA primary metagenome ERZ891418 (study PRJEB32303, sample SAMEA104408696) | aquatic metagenome | biome: Brackish water; feature: Chemocline; material: water | place: Baltic Sea | collected 2014-10-18T10:34:00 | depth 100 m ... | reverse complement strand
CCCCCTTTCGACTACCTCGAGAAGGTCTACGTGCCGCTCTTGCGTCGGATGGGGGCCGAGATCGAGATCACCCTCGAGCGCCCCGGCTTCTACCCCGCCGGTGGCGGCGTGATCATCGTAGAGACGCAGCCGATCGGTCGCTTCGAGCCGATCGATCTCACCGAGCGCGGCGAACTGAGGAAGATCACCGGTCGTGTCTGGCTGAGCGCGCTCCCCCGATCGATCGCCGATCGGGAAATTGCCGAGCTTTGCAACCGCATGACCCTCGATCGCGGCGCGATCGAGGTGGAAGATGTGGCCGATCCGGTCGGGCCCGGCAACGCGGTCCATCTCCAAGTGGAGAGTGACGGCATTACGGAGCTGTTCACGACATTCGGCGAGCATCATGTCTCCGCCGAGCGAGTCGCGCGGAATGTCGCAGAAGAGGTGCGGCGCTACCTGAAGTCCGGGCTGCCGGTCGGTCCGTATCTCGCGGATCAAATCGTGCTCCCGCTCGCACTGGCGGGGGGTGGCGCGTTCGCTACGACGGCGCCGACGCGCCACACGAAAACGCACATCGACGTGATCGAGCGTTTTCTCCCGGTCCGAGTCACCGAAACGCGGCTCGACCGACATCACCATCGATTCGAAGTGGAGAAGATTTGATGCGAGGAAAAGACCTCGGACAGCTGGGAATCCCCTCGGGGAAGACCCGACAGCAAGTCTTGAAAATTATCGGGCAAGAGATGAAGAACGGCGCGAGCGCGGCAGAGCTGCGCGAAAAGGTGACCGCGGTCGCGACTGAGCCGTCGAAGCACGTCGATGACGCGCTCTTCGGAAAGCTCGCGCGCGCCCTCATCGACATCGCCACGGCCCAAGCGAGGTTCGAGAAGCGCGAAGCTCCCGCGCCGTACCGGCAGTGGGGGACCGATCTCGAGGAGCAGGCAGTGGAGCAGATGCGCCATGCGTGTGAGTTGCCGGTGGCGGTGCGCGGCGCACTGATGCCCGATGCGCACCTGGGCTACGGATTGCCGATCGGTGGCGTCCTCGCGACGCGGAACGCAGTCATCCCTTACGCGGTCGGCGTCGACATCGCGTGTCGAGTGAAGATGACCGTGCTCGATCTGCCGGTGGAGACCCTCGAGAAGGGGGAAGACCGCTTGGTCGGCGCGATCGAGCATGAGACCCGGTTCGGGATCGGTGCCCACTTCAAGTCCCCGCGGCAGCACGACGTGCTCGATGCCAACTGGTCGGTGAGCCCGGTCACGATTCGAGAGCGCGATCGGGGGCGCAAACAGCTCGGAACCAGCGGAAGCGGCAACCACTTCGTCGAGTTCGGAGTGTTGACCGTGGACGAGGGGAGCGGCCTTTCGTTTCCCGCGGGGGACTACCTGGCGCTCTTGAGTCATAGCGGAAGTCGGGGAACCGGTGCGCAGGTCGCGGATCACTACTCGAAGCTCGCGATGTCACAGCACCCCGAGCTGCCGAGTGAGCTGCGTCACCTCGCGTGGCTCGATCTCGATTCCGACGACGGGCAAGAGTACTGGGCTGCGATGGAGTTGATGGGTCAGTATGCGGCGGCGAACCACGAGTGCATTCACCGGCACATCGCGGAGCACCTCGGAGCCGAAGTGCTGCTCGATCTCGAAAACCACCACAACTTTGCGTGGAAAGAAGTTCACGACGGGGAAGAGCTGATCGTACACCGAAAAGGTGCGACGCCGGCGGGCGAGGGAGTGCTCGGTCTCATTCCCGGATCGATGGCGGACTCGACCTACATCGCACGAGGAAAGGGAAATGCGGATTCGCTCAACTCGGCTGCGCACGGTGCAGGACGAGTGATGAGCCGAACGAAGGCGAAGAAGCTCTTCGCGTGGGATCAGGTGGCGCCGTACCTCGCTCAGAGGAAGGTCAAGTTGCTCTCGGCTGGCCTCGATGAGGTGCCGATGGTCTACAAGAACATCGATGAAGTGATGGCGGCCCAGTCCGACCTGGTCGACCCGCTCGCAAAGTTCCAGCCGCGGCTGGTGAAGATGGCGCCTGCGGGGGAACGTCCCGAGGATTGATCGAGCCGCGCGCGATCGCGTGCCGTCGGGGGGTCGGGTCTGGGTCTCGCGATCGATTGTGGAGGGGCACCACTGTTCGATCTCGGTGGCGAGTGAGAAGGGCAAAGGAACCGTGTTCACCGTGCGGTTGCCGATCGGTCGAAACGGAGCAGCAAGCTAGTTAGGGGCAGCCGCTCACCACTGCACACCCCAGTGAGTCCGGCGTCAGGTCGGGACCACAATTGATCTGTGGCGGCGCAGGGGGAGGTCCCCCTTGAAACCCATACGCGAGCAGCGCGATCGGGTCGCCGAGATCCAAGCTGCCATCGTCATTCACGTCCCCCGCGTCTTCGCAATCCAGGGACGAGCCCGAGACGAACAGTGACTGCAAAAGGCGTATGGAATCTCCGATGGTGATCACGGGGATCGAGTTCGTGTCGTCTCGGCGGAAGTCAGAAGGAACCGGGGAGCTTCCCTTCGAGATCTGGAACGTGTCTTCGATCGTCCCGTCCTCTCGGAGCATCTGCCCGGTGAGCGTACTCCCCTGGATGTCGAGCACCAGGGAGCCGAGCAATGACACAGAGGTCTGCATGGCGGGGTGATTCAGAGGGCCGCCGCTCTGCTTCCCACTACTCCCCATCACGATCGCAACGGTCCCTTGGTTCGCGGACACCAGAGGCTTTTGGTACGCGCCAGCCCCCGCCGGATCGCCGTCTCCGCCGTCGAGAATCATCGTCAGCGGATCCAAGGTGCTGGAGACGTCGTAGTGTCCGTCGATCAAGAACGAGCGCTCGTAACAGTGGCTGTGCCCTCCGAGGACAAGATCGACTCCCCCCGCCTCGAGGATCGGAAGCGCGTTCTACCGCATGTCGGTCATACGCCCTCCCGAGTCGCCGCTGTCATCGGAATCGTGGGATCCCTTGGTGTACGGGGGGTGATGCCAAAAGGCGATGGTCCACTCCGACAAGTTGTTGGCGAGGTCCGCGGCGAGCCACTGCAGCATCGAGCCACTGGGACTGCGATTGCTCCCTTCGGAGTCGAGGCAGATGAAGTGGACGTTTGCATGATCGAAGGAGAAGTACGCCTCGGTACCCGATGCCACGCCGCCCGCCTCCGCCGCGGTGGGGTTCGTACAGAGACCGTAGTGTCGGTTCGACGACGTGTCGTGATTGCCACGAGTTGCCCAGAAGGGCGTGGTGCGCAAGAGATCTGCATACATGTCAAAGAGGCGCTCTTGATATTCGATGTCGAGACCACTGTCGTAGGCGTTGTCACCGAGCATCAGCCAGACGTCCGTGGTGGTGAGCCCGGCGGAAGTGTAATACGCATCGCGCACCTGCATCTGGTTCGGGGTTCCCGTCCCGGCATCGCCGATCGCCCACACGCGCACCGGTCCGGTGGATCCGACCGGAGGGGCGGTACGGAACGCGTGGGTCGCGTCGCCGCCAGCGAGGAGCAGAGTCGCCGTCCCCACTTGGTAGTAGTAGAGGGTCGCCGGAGTGAGTCCGGTGATCGCCACCTCATGGTTCTCGCGAGTGCCGGTGACCGTCTCGACGATCGTGCTCGCACCGACTGTGGTTCCGAGGACCACGCGGCTCGTTGTCGCAATGGATGTGCGCCAGCGGACTACGATCGACGTGGGTGTGACTTGTTGGAGGTAGGGTCCGCGCAGGACATCTTGCGCGGAAGAGGGGGTCGGGGCGATGAGGATGAGCAGGAGAGTGATAGAGGCGAAGAGTGAGATCGAACCGCGAGAATCGCTGGTCATGAGGCCTCCTCGAGTAGCGGGGGTAGGATACCCATTGCACGAGATCACTCGGGTGGTTGCAATCCCCGACAGTACCGACTTGCGTGGAAAATGAGCCGGGTATGGGATGATTTGACGCTTTCCCCAGTGAGTCGCCCCCGGATGGAGCGCCAGAGTTCCCCGACAGGCCCGTTTCGACACGACTGCCAGAACAGCAGAGCGAAACCCGCGTCTCGATGTACACTGCGCCGCTTCCCCCCCAAGCAGCCCGTCCGGGAGTGGCTCGGATCGAGGGCCGAGCCTTCGAAGCCCCTTTTGACGCCTGCACAAGAGGAGCCTCTGCGATGTCCCCATCGGTTCCATCCGAGCCTGCCGAGACCGAGGTTTCGACGCGCGACGAAGAGCGCCTCGCCCTTCGGATCTTCCGAGAGTCGGCGAGCCTGTCGTCGGTCGCGCGAAGTATCGGAGCGGGAGGGGAGACCCTGGTCGGCCGCGCGGCGGAGGGGGTCATGGGGTTCCTCCTCGGGGGGCTGACCGAGACCACGTCCCACCCGATCCTCGCCGTGACCTCCAGTCTCGATGAAGCGGAGCGTCTCCGCCGCGACTGGGGCACGTTCACCGACGAACCGGTTTATGTGTTCCCTCCTTGGGAGTCACTGTTCGAGGCGGACTCGGAGCCGGACCCCGACATCTTCCGCGAGCGGACCGAGTGCGCCGATGGGCTCATCGCGGGGTCCGTGCGCGCCGCGGTCGCGCCAGTGCAGGCGCTCCTTCAACCGATCAGCCGCCCCGACGCGAACACCGACCGCCGCATCTTGCTGCGCTCCGGCGATCGCTTCCCTCCCGAGACCCTCGCACGCAACTTGGTCGACGCGGGGTACCGCCGCTTCCCCCAGGTCGCGCGCCCTGGGGACTTCTCGATCCGTGGCGGGATCTTCGACATCTACCCGCGCGAAGGAGCGCACCCGTACCGGATCGATTTCTTCGACGATGAGGTCGAGAGCATCTGCAGCGTCTCGACGCGCGACCAACGCTCGGGGGACGAAGTGTCGATGCTGGTTCTCACTCTGCTCCCGAAGCGCGACTACTTCATCCGCGGTTTCACCGGCGACGAGACGATCTTGTTCGAGCAGCTCCCCAGAAATGTCGTCCTCGCCCTTCCGAGCCCCCGTGATCTCGAGGAGCGCACCCGGTTCATGATCGGGCAGTGGGCGCCGAAGCGGGAGCAGGGGATCAGCAATGAGTTCTGGGCGCGCGCCGGAAAGCTGACGCACCTGCATCTCGATCCGCTCGTCCCCGAGAAGGGGCGCAAGGCGATCGTGCTCCCGACCGGCTCGACCGAGATGTTTACGGGCTCACTCGAAAACACCGTGACCGCGATCCAAGGCGAAACCGCGAAGAAAACCCCTCTGCGCGTTTTCTTCCGCCAGGAAGCGGAAGTCGAACGCTTCACGGAAGTTCTCGGCGAAGCGGGAGTCGGTCCTCTCGCCCGCGCCACTCTCGGTGATCTCTCCCGCGGCTTCCGATGGCAAGAGCCTCTCGGCGGGGTCTTTCTCTCCGGTTCCGCCGCGCTCGGCCGCGCACCGACGATGTCGCGCCGCACCAAGCAGAGAGCCGAGGGGCGCGCGGTCGACAGCTTCCTCGAGCTGGAAGAAGGCGCCTACGTCGTTCACGTCACCCACGGCATCGCGCGCTTCCGGGGGATACGTCACCAGACCCAAGGGCGTCGCCAAGGGGACTTTCTCGTCCTCGAGTACTCAGAAGGGGTTCAGCTTCTCGTTCCGGTCGAGCGCATCGACTTGGTACAGAAGTTCGTCGGCGGGAAGGGGCGGCACGTTCGCCTCAACAAGCTCGGCGGCACGGCTTGGGGAAAGAAGAAGGCGAGGGTGGCCGAAGGGCTGCACGACCTTGCGGCCGAGTTGCTCGAGATGCAGGCGCTCCGGACCGAGCGGGAAGGAATGGCGTTTCCTCCCGACACCCACCACCAGCACGAGTTCGAGGCCGCATTCCCATTTACCGAGACTGCGGACCAGTTGACGACGATCGAGGCGATTCGCGCCGACATGGAATCTCCCAAACCGATGGACCGCCTCATCTGCGGAGACGTCGGGTTCGGAAAGACCGAGCTCGCGATGCGCGCCGCGTTCAAGTGCGTTCAAGCGGGGCGCCAAGTCGCGATCCTCGTGCCGACCACCGTGCTCGCCGAGCAGCACCGCCTCAGTTTTCGAGATCGGATGGCGGAGTTTCCTGTGAAGGTCGAGGCGCTCAGTCGCCTGCGCAGCCGCCGCGAGCAGACCGACATGTTGAAGCGCGCCGCCGAGGGGAAGGTCGACATCCTCATCGGGACGCACCGACTTCTCTCACAAGATGTCCACTTCAAGAATTTGGGATTGATCGTCATCGACGAAGAACAGCGCTTCGGTGTCGCGCACAAAGAGCGCCTGAAGCATCTTCGGCGTCTCGCGGACGTGCTCACGATGACGGCGACCCCGATCCCGCGCACGCTGCACATGTCGCTCGTCGGAGTGAAGGACATCTCGAGTCTCGCCGATCCCCCCAAGGGGCGCAATCCAGTGCGCACTGAGGTGTGCCACTACGATCCGCAGCGCTTTCGAAAGATCATCCTCCGCGAGTTGAACCGCGACGGTCAGGTGTTCTTCTTGCACAACCGGGTGAAGACTTTGGTCCCGAAACGTGAGGAACTCGAGCAGCTGGTGCCCGAGGCGAAGATGGTCGAAGTGCACGGGCAGATGGAGGAACATCAGCTCGAGGATCGCATGACGGCGTTCGTCCACAAGAAGGTCAACGTCCTGGTCTCGACCACGATCATCGAGAGTGGCCTCGATATTCCGAGCGCCAACACCATCATCATCGACAGTGCGCACCGCTTCGGGCTCTCCGAATTGCACCAGCTCCGCGGGCGCGTCGGGCGAGGCACGCACCAGGCGTACTGTTTCTTGCTCCTCCCCGACGACAAGCCGATCAAGCTGGAGGCGCGCCACCGACTGCAGGCAATCGAAGAATTCAGTGACTTGGGAAGCGGCTTTCAGATCGCAATGCGCGACCTCGAGATCCGCGGCGCCGGCAGCATTCTCGGCAAGGACCAATCGGGGCACATCTCCTCGGTCGGGTACGACCTCTACTGTCGCTTGCTCGAACGCGCGGTCGCAGAAATCCGCGGGACCGCTTGGCAAGAACCGCCCGACATCGAAATCGGCCTGCCGGGACGCACCCTCATCTCGACCACATACATCGGCGACACCCGTCAGCGGCTCAAAGCCTACCGAGCCATTGCGACCACGTTGTCGGCGGATGAAGTCGGCGCGATCGCAGAAGATCTGTTCGATCGTTACGGGAAGGTTCCACCCGAAACGGCCGCGCTCATGCGTCTGCAGAAGCTTCGCATCCTGCTCGGGGGGTGGGGCGTGCAGAAGATCGATATCGAAGAGGGTTGGTTGATCTTCGAGGGGAGCTACGATGCGATCGTGAACGCACTGCGCGGTCGTGGCTGGAAAGTGCTCGAACTCCCCGATGGGCAGATCGGCGGGCGCCCGTCGAAACCGGCCCCGATGAGCGATTTGGCGAGCGTTTGCGAGCTCTTCGGAATCGAGTGATCGTCCTTGGAACAGCACCCCGTGTCATCGCATAGACGCCACCCCACTCCCCGCGCATACTCTCTAGCCCTAACATTCCCCTAGAGGAGGCTCATGACCCATCTTAGTCGATCGAAGCACACACTCCTCGCCGGCACGGCGGTGGTTCTGCTCGGACTCTGCACCCTCGTTGGTTCTGCTTTCTGGTTGTCGGGGTGCGACTCGAAGAAGAGCTTCACGCCGACCGATGTTTCGGAACCCGGGAGCCCAACGAAGGAAGTTTCGACGGTCGATCCGGTCCAGGCAATTCTCGGCACTTGGATCCTCGATAACGCATCGATGAGAAGGAACATGCTTGCAGATCCGCAGCTCGCGAGCATGCAACCGGCGGCGCGCGCCCAGATGTTGGAAATGATCGATCAGATGGTCGGGGTGTGTACTTTCGATGAGAAGACGATCTCGCTCCAGTTGGACCTGCCGGGTCAAGCCACAGAGCCTGAAGTCGGGAAGTACAAGATCCGCGACATCGAAGGGAAGAATCTGAAGATCGTCATGACCGATGAAGACGGGGTCGACGACACCGCGAGCGCCGTACTCGACGGTGATCAGCTGCGCGTGACATTCGACGGCGAGTCGATGGAATTCATTCGGAAGAAGTAGGCGCTGAGCCCATCTGACGAGCACCTTGCCCAGAAAGGCAAACGCATGCGCTCACTGCTGAGCATCTTCACCGTGACACTTCTGCTCTCTGCGCTCGTGGTCTCGGGTTGTTCTTCAGAGAGCAGCGTCGAGCCCGTCACTTCGGCGAACGCCTCCTCCCCGTCGGAGAAGAATCCACTCCTCGGCAAGTGGCAGTTGGCTCCGGAGTCCCTCAAGACGACCGAAGAGTACAAAACAGCCAGCGATCTCGAGAAGCAGGAGATGGAACAGATGGCCATGGACCTGCGGATCGAATTCAATTTCACAGAGACTGAGATTCAGACCTCCATGACGGCGATGGGTCAAACATCTGTGTCCATCGACACCTACGAGATCAAGAAAATCGATGGCAAGGACATCACGATCTTTTCAACCGATGACACCGGGGAGACCTCGGAGGCGGTTGCGAAGCTCATCGACGACGATCGCCTGGAGATCACCGATGACGAGATGGGCACCATCATTTTGAAGCGCCTTTAAGTCCGCGCTGCGTTTCCTCACCTTCCAAATCGAAAGGCACTACCGATGCGCCACTTCGCCTCGCTCGCTGCTCTTTTCTGTGCTGCTCTTCTTGTCGCGGGGGTAGTTGGCTGCGTTTCAGAGACAGATGCTCCCGTGGCTCCCGCTGCCGAGAAGCCGACGGCCGCAGGAACGGTCGAGCCCACGGCACCGAAGCCGGAGGTGTCGAAGCCCGCGGTCCCGCCCGTGCCCAAAGCCCCGACCAGTGGCGGTGCCGCCGGTTTGATCGGAAACTGGACCATCGATCTCGAAGCGATGAAGCAGGGCGCGGGGTACCAGAATTCCACTCCGGAGCAGCGACAGCAAATGATGGCGATGTTCGGGATGATGGACGTCAAGTTCGAGTTCACGAACACCGAGATTCGCGCCAAGATGGGGATGATGGGGCAGGTGCAGGAGTCGACCAGCCGCTACACCGTTTCGAATGTGGATGGCAAGAAGCTGACGCTCGAGTCGACCGACGCCAAGGGAGCGGTGGGTACGATCGAAGCGGTTCTCGATGGGGACAAGCTGCAGTTCAATGATCCGAAGTCGGGATCGTTCACCCTCAAACGTATCTGATCTCACTCGAGGCCGCGCCCGCGGGGATAAGTTTGAAATGAAAACCGGGCCCCTCACTCAGCGGTGAGGGGCCCGGTTTCGTTCGAACTTCTGAAACGCCACACTAAAACGGTGCGTAGAGAACTTCGAAGAAGGAGCTGATTGCCGCCTGTTCGCGAGACTTGTCCCGAAGGGGATCGGCGAGTTCCTCCGTCGATTCAGGCTCGACTGACGCTCGCGGGTTTCGCTCCTTTTGCTCGAGGAGCTTCTCGAGCAACTTCTCGAGTCGCTCGAGTCGGTTCTCGATCTCTTCCGTGCGATCTTCGAACACGGAGGTGTCGACCCTTGGAAACTCAACGTAGCCATCGGGGAGTACGGCAGTCCTCTTCGTCTTCGTGCCGGTAGTCCTGGGAAGCGTGATGCCGCTTCCGTCGAAGATCCGAATATCACGATCACTTCCGTCGCTGGTGATAACGCGTCCACCACCACGAGTACCAGTTCCCCCGGGAAGGATTTGCCCGCCGAGGATCATAGGGCCCGGGGAGTCGGGCGTCGCCGAGCGAGGCTCGAGCGGACGACCCTGGCGATCCACTACTACGTTTCCGCGGGACCCGTACAGCCCACCGGGAAGGGGAGTGACCCCGGGCGGGAAGCTCGCTGTCCCCTGCGCACTGGTCGTGGTTCCACTCCCCTGGCTCTGGCGATGCCAATAGAGGGAAGTCGGATTCCCACCCGCCGAGCCGAAGGTGTAGGAGCCGGCGGGAAGCGAGGCGGAACCCCCGTTCGGCGTCGAGACACTCGCCACGCCGCATTCGGCCTCGAAGGTCTGTCCGGCGCGAACAATCGTGAGCCGTACTTTCCCATCGTCGGCCGTGCCGGCGAGAGTACGCTTCAAGGCCGGGAGACTCGCGGGGCGCTGGCCGTTCAGTGCGACGATGACATCGTGCGACTTCAAGCCGACGCGCTCGGCGGGCTGGCCGGAGACCACGCTCGAGATCAGGATCCCCTCGCCGCTCGCGAGTCCGAGGTGATCGGAGAGCGCGGAGTCGATATTGCCGGTGCGAATTCCGATCACCTTCCGCTCCGAGGTTTCCCCGAGCCACTCCGCCGGACCGCGGAAGGTCCAACCGCGGGGGATCATCACGCGTCCATCGCTCGAAAGGGAGATCGTCGCGACGGTACGCCCCTCTGCATCTTTCACGGTGACGACATCGCCTGAGCGATCCAATCGCTCTCCGGGAACGCGCTGCCCGTTCAAGGTGACCGTGAGATTGCCATTGTCGCTCGTCGCGGTGAGCTCGACGGTCTGCGAGTTGCGTCCGAAGGAGTCGGTGATCCACAGGTTGCTTGTGCCATCCGCGCCGACTTGCCAGTTCAGGTTCCCCGGGAGCGGCTGTGCTCCGTTCTGGCCGTCATAGATCCAGAGATTGCTGGTGGAGGCGGTGTTCTCGTCGAGAAAGAACACGTTCTCTGTGCCGCCGGCGACCGGTTCGTCAGCATCGCTTTGCCCTTGGGCAACAAAAAGGTTGGTGGGACCCCTCTGTCCAGCGATTACGAACGGGTTGGCGCCCCCCGGCGCATTCTGACCATCCGTGGTCGTCGTCGTGCTGCGGACCGTTGTCGTCTCGAGCTTCTTGCCCGCCGTACTTTGTCCATCGGTTGCAGGAGAAGATGAGCTTGTGCCGCCGAGCGCGTCGACGAGCGGGTCGCTCGTGGTCGAGTCTTGAGCGGTGGTGACCGAACCGATCGAGCCTGAGATCGCCAGAGCGCCGGCGATGATGACGAGAAGCGAAAAACGCATCGACATGGCGTCTATCCTTTCTGAGAGCAGGGCCAATGCGCGGGCACCCGGCGACCTGCGGACGAGCATCGTGTTAGAAGAGCACCGTGTTAGAAGAGCACCGTGTTAGAAGAGCACCGTGTTAAGAGAGCACCGTGTTAAAAGAGCACCGTACTAAATGTCGTTCGAGACGAGCTGCATCGCGGGGACGGCCTGGGTCGAGAGTTGCCCCGCGTCGTCCTCGCGAATCTCGTGTACTTCGTCGATGGTAGTGCGCTCGATTGCTCGACGAAGAAATGTCACTTCAATCGCGGTGCCATCGAGAGACGGGAGTGCGGAGAGAATCACCGGCTCGAGTTCACGGGCGGTTCCCGCGCCGAGGTACTCGCCCCAAGCGGCGGATGCGGCGAGTGTCGCGGCTTCGAAGGAGCCGGCGGGGGGCGCCCCTTGTCCCAGAGAGGTGTCGTTCTGACCATCGGGTGATCCGAGAGAGC
>ERZ891418.663-NODE-663-length-11398-cov-4.466808_pt1 | contig 11398 bp, 1 predicted proteins | sample MGYA00521236_ERZ891418 | MGnify/ENA primary metagenome ERZ891418 (study PRJEB32303, sample SAMEA104408696) | aquatic metagenome | biome: Brackish water; feature: Chemocline; material: water | place: Baltic Sea | collected 2014-10-18T10:34:00 | depth 100 m ... | reverse complement strand
CGCGGTGATGTCACCGATCAAAGTCTGGGTCGTCGGCTCTCCCGGCGCGGCATTCCCTTGAATGAAGTACGCAAGGTTGAGGACGGTCGAGTCGTTGTTGACGATCGACTCGGCCGGGATCGGCGGGACGAGAATCTCGAGCGCCGGATCGACGACGGTGTCCTCGAACTCCGCGATGATCGTGAAGGTGCCGTTGGGGAGGAACAGCTGGTAGGCGCCGTTCGCGTCGGTGATGGTGCTCGTCACCGGAGCGAAGCCCCCGGAGACCGCGTCGAACTCGATCGCCTGAACGATCGCGACGACACCGACCCCGTCGAGGGTAATCGTGCCACTGATGTCGCCATCCGCGGGGATCAGGTCGAAGTCGACCGTCAGGTCTTGGTCGCTGACGTTGATGAAGGTCGGCGCGGGGGGCACCACACCGGCGGGGAGTCCGCCGATGAACGCGAGCTCGTAGTTACCGACCGAGAGCTCGATCGAGTAGAAGCCGCTGATGTTGGTGTTCGCAGTCGCCACTTGGTTTCCGCCGGACATCGCAGCAATCTGAGCTCCCGCGATCGGCGAGCCTGCCAGGCTCACGGTTCCCGAGATGATCGCCGCGGCTTCGGACAGGGTGAAGGTGATCTGGCCGTCCGCCGGGCTTCCGGAGCCGTCGGTGGTGTCACCGTTGCCGGCGACCGTGAGACTGACCGGCCCCGGAGCGATCAGCCCTGGTGGCAGCGAGAAGCCCGGAATGCGCACGAGGTATGCGCCCGCTGCGAGACCGATCGTCTGCGGCGCACCGCTGACGAACACATTCGCGATCACCACCGTGCCGGAGGCGTTGGTCACTTCGACCTCGGCGAACTGCGGGTTCCCGAACTCGTCGACCACGTTGACCTGGATCGAGCCGACCGGCGCGGCGCAGATCAGGTCGAGATCGTCGGGGATCGTGAGATCGAGGGTGGAGTTGTTGCTGAGGGTGACCGTCGTCCCCGAGACGTTGATGTCGGTGGGGGGCGGGGGGATCAACCCTGCGGGGAGCGAGAACGGATCGACTTCGACGCGGTAGTTTCCGTCGATCACCGGCAGCAGGTAGCGGCCGGATGGATCAGTGAAGGAATCGTTGAGGAAGCTCCCCGTCGTGGCACTGAACTGCATGACCAGGACGCCCGGCAGCGGGTTGGCGCTCGAGTCGAACACTTCTCCGGTCAACGACGCCGCGGCGATGCCGAGGTCGATGTTGTAGCGGGTGTTCGCGTCGGTGACGGTCGGCGTCCCGTTGACGGAAACGGTGCCACCCGACACGGTCAGGAACGCCGGTGGGGGAGAGATGAATCCGTTCGGCAGGCTGAACGGATCGACGAACAGGTTGTAGCTGCCGTCCGCCAGCGAGAAGCTGAACTTTCCGAGCGGAGTCGAGACCGCTTCTGCGATGATCGTCTGACTTCCGTCCGCGATCTCGAGGAAGACGACCCCGAAGGTCCCCGTCAATCCACCGCCGAAGTCGGCGCGGATCTGGCCGAAGAATTCGTTGCCCGCTTCGGCGAGTTCGAAGTCGATCACTCCGTCGGTGAGGTCGAGGTCGCCACCGTGGGCGGCCTCCGAGATCGTCACCGCGCCGGAGATCGAGTTCACCGTGACGGTGAAGGCGACCGGCGGGGGAGCGAGCAGTCCCTGCGGCACCGAGAAGGGATCGACGCGGACTTCGAACGATCCGGCGCCGATCGGAAGGGAGTAGACCAGTTCTTGGAGCGCATTCGGCTCGGAGTACATCCCCCCGAGGAAGTTGTTGGTGACCGCGTCGCGCAGCTCGATGAAGGCACCGATCGCGACTTCGGTCCCCGAGATCGTGTCGTTGTAGAAGACCTTTCCGCTCACCGCCGCGGAGGTCGCCGCGAGTTGGAAGTCAACGACGATCGTCTGACCTCCCCCCAGAGTGACCAGCGAAGAAGCGGGCGGCGAGAATCCGGGTGGGATCGTGAACGGATCGATCTTGATCTCGTACGTCCCCGGTGCGATCGGAATCGTGTAGTTGCCGCTCGGGCCCGAGAAGCTACTCGCGATGTAGTTGTCCGCGCTGTCGAGCGCGACCACTTGCACCTGCATTCCCAGGCCGGTCGGGTCGGTGACCGTTCCAGAGACTGCCGAGGAGGCGCTCTGGACGGTGATCGTCATCGGCGGAGTCGAACCGGCGTTGTAGGTGACGCCGTTCACATTCCCGACCACGATCGTGCCGCCCGCTGCGGTCACCGAGACCGCCGGGGGAGCGATGAATCCGAGCGGAACCGACTGCGGGTCCACTTCGAGCTCATAGGTCAAATCGCCGAGCGGAATCGAGAACCCTCCGGTCGCGGGATCGGTGGGCGTTCCCGTGACAAAGCTGCCGTCGCTCGCGTTCCGCAACATGACGAAGCCGGGGATCGGGTTCGCCGAGAGATCGACGAGCTCACCGACCAGGGTCACGGTCGACTGCTCGACGAAGAGCAGTCGACGCGCGGCATTCGCTCCGTCGAAGCAGAGCTCGAAGTCACCCGAGGTCGAAAGAACTCCGTTGGTTACCGTCACCGAGAGGGGGGGCGGTGCGAGCATCCCGGCGGGGAGCGAGACCGGGTCGATGATCAGGTCGTAGCTGCCGTTTCCGACCGGGAGCGAGAAGAACCCGGTGGTCGGGTTGGCGAACGTCTCCGCGACGAAGTTCGGCGGTTGGCTCGGGTCCGGCGATGGGCTCACCAGGATCACGTAGCAGCCGATCGGATCGAGATCGGCGTTGGTCGTGATGAGGGAGCAATCGATGGTCGCGGGATCGATGGGGTTCACGAGCGAAAGCACATGCCCTGTGATGGTCACTGCCGCGGTCGAGACCGTGAAGTTCTTGGTCACGAACGCGCTCGCGACGGTGATCGTCGCCGGGGCCGGCGCGAGAACACCCTGGGGGAGCGACGGTGGATCGATGAAGACCCGGTAGCTCCCCGCGGCGAGCGAGATCGAGTAGCCGCCTTGGGTGCCGGTTCCGGCGGCCGCGACGAATTCGCCGGTCGCCGCCTTCTCGACGATGATGAACGCTTGGTACGGGTTCAGGGAAGCATCGGTCACTGTCCCTTGTACCCCGCCGGTGAGGGGCGCGAGCTGGAAGACGAGATCACCGCCGGAAAGGTCAGCGTTCGCCGAGTAGGTGATCAGCGCCCCCACCACGGTCACGGTGACGCGATCGGGGGCACCCACTCCCGGCGGGAGTGAGCCCGGGTCGACGCCGATCTGGTACGTGCCGTTGGTGAGCGGGAACGTGAAGGAACCGTCGAGGAAGTCGGACGGGTTGCCGGTCACGAAGATCTCGTACTCGCCCGTGGAATCCTGAGCAAAGACCGCGACGAACACGCTCGCCGGGTTGCCGGAAATGTCCTCTACCAAGCCGGTGAGAGTGGCGCCGGCGTCGCTGAGGACGAAGTTGATAATGCCATCGTTGGCCGCATTTGCCGTGATGCCGTTATCGGGGTCGACTCCCGCCGTGTTCGATTCAATGACGTTCGCGCCGTTGATCGAGAAGGTCACGGGCGGGGGAGCGACCGCTCCCGGGGGCAAGCTGAACGGGTTGACCTTGAGCGTGAAGGTTCCGTCGCCGAGGGTCAGGTCGTAGCGCCCGGTGGTCGGGTCGCAGAACGCCTCGTTGACGAAGGCACCGGTGGTCGCATCGATCACCTCGACGAAGGAAGCGACGCCGTTGGTGCTCGAGTTGGTGACCGTTCCGCGGAGCGCGGTGCTCGCGAGTGAGGTCTGGAGAACCGCACCGGTCTCGGTGCCGAAGATGTCGGACGCGGTGGTCGCGGCGGCCGAGAACGTGACGGTCGCGCCGTCGACGCTGAGGAACACTCGATCCGGGCTCGACTCACTCGGCGGCAAGCTGAACGGATCGACCTCGAGGAAGAAGGATCCGTTTCCGATCGGAATCCCGAAGTCGCCGCTCGCCGGGTCGACGCCGGCGCCCGCAACGAAGAACGGGGGCTCGGTCGGGTTCCCTGACTCTTGGAAGAGGCCGACGAAACCGGGGAGGGCACTTCCGATCGAGTCGAGCAGGCGCCCGTAGACGATCGCACCGCCGTTCTCGAGGATCGGGTTCACGACCCCGTCATTGGCGACGTTGTTCGTTCCCGCGATGTTGGTCTCTGAGATGTTCCCACCGGAGACGGTGAAGTTGATCGGACTCGGGGTGATGAATCCTTCGGGGACCGTGTTCGGGTCGACCCACACCTTGAACGAACCCGAGCCGACCGGGATCGCGAAGATGCCATTCGGGGCAGTGAATTGAGTGTACGCAAGGGAGGGGATCGCGGTCGCGCTCGCGGGCGTGATCACCAGGCCTGCGCCGACGCCCGCGCCCGATTCGTTCTGGACGCGGCCGGTCAGGAGCACCGACGCACCCTCCATGATGAAGTTGACAATGCCGTCATTCGCGGCGTTCGGGGTCACTCCGTCGGTCGGGTCGACGCCGAGGGTGTTCCCTTCGATCACGGCCGTTCCGAGGGTCGAGATCGTCACGGGGATCGGCGGCAGGATCGGGTAGGTGACGTTGATACTCGCGGGGTCGACGACCAGGGACCCGACTCCGTCCGGCGGGAACAGGCTGAAGTCGCCGTTCACGTCGGTGAAGGTGGACGCGAGGAACTCGCCATTGTTACTGAGCAGGATGACGTTCGCGCCCGCAACCACGGTCGGGGTTGCGCCAGAGTTCTGGCGCGCACTGATCGTCCCGATGAGCTCGGCGTCGGCGAGCGCGTTGAAGCTCACCATCGCGAAGTCGAGCGCGTTCCCCGGCGTGCCCGCGTCGAGCTCGGTGATCGTACCTCCCGCAGTGACGGAGAGGGGATACGGAAGCGGCAAGAGTGCGGTGGGGAACAGGGTCGAGAGCGAAGCCGGGTTGACCCCAATGTCGACGATACCGGCGGGAACGGCGAGAGAGTAGTTGCCGCCGCCGTCGGTGACGATCGAGTTGAGGATGCTGCCATCGACCGGATTCCGGGCGACAATCAAGAGGCCCGCGCCCACCGAGCTGGCGTCGAGCGTGACGGCGCCGGAGGGGCTCGCGGCGATCGTCGGAAGGAAGATGTTGACGTCGATGTCTGGGGTGAGCGGATCGTCATCCGGATTCTGGATCACGCCGTCCTGGACCGTCACCGTGATCGGCTTCGGGAGCAGGACGTCATTCGCCGTGACTCCAGCGGCGCGCACCACACGCAGCGTGTAGGTTCCGGTCGAGAGACTCGTCGCGTAGGTCGCGTCGGTTCCGCTCTGGACCAGGGGCACGGTGTTCAGCACCACTCCCGCCCCGTCGAGGAGCTGGAGCTCGACCAGCGTCACATCCGTGACCGGGATCGTGTCGACCGCGTCGAAGACCGTTCCGATGAGCTGGGACGCGGTGCAGACAATCGTCGTTGGGTCTGCCGGCGCGCCACCAACGGTGAAGGTGACACCTCCGCCGCCGACGGTGATTCCGACCGGGGCCGGAACGGTCAAGCCCGGAGGCACGCTCGAGGCCAAGACAGCAACGGTGTAGTTGCCATCCCCGAGGGTCACCGGTGCGCTCCCGGAGGGGGAGACGTTGATGTTCCGGACGATGTTGCCACCGGAGTCGCGGATGCGAACCAGCCCGGGCAGCGGAACCGCCGCGTTGTCCTCGATCTCGACCGTGAAGGAGGTCGCGATGTTCGCGAGGGTCACGGTGATCGCGAGGTCGCTGGCGGTCAGGGCTCCGGAGCCGGCATTGACCACCGTGATCGCCGGACTCGCGGTCGAGTCGACCAAGATCCGCGTCGGGATCGGCGGCACCGCGTTCAAGGGCAGGCTCTGGGGCGAGACCGCGATATCGTAGGTTCCGTCCAAGAGCTCCATCGCGAAGCCATTGGCCCCGTTCGACGGGGATCCGGAGATGATGAAACCGTTGTTCGCGTCGATGACTTCGATGAAGCAGAACAGATCGTTCGCACTCGAGTCGACGACCGACCCGGTGAGGGTAGTCGACGTGTTCGACACAGTGAACTCGAGGACTCCGTCGTTCGGCGTTCCCGAGGCCTCGGTGATGAGACCGGAGCTCGCAGTGATCGTCACGGCGGGGGAGGCGATGAACCCGGCGGGTAGACTGTTCGGAGAAATCTTGATGAGGTACGTACCGTCCGGTCCGCTGAGCGTGAAGTTACCGTTCGGGTCGGTCGGTTGGGTGTGCAGAATGAAGCCGTCATCCGGATCGATGACGCGAATCACGCATGGGAACCCGTTGACCGGCGCACCCACTCCATCGATCAGCGTGACGGTGCCGTCGATGTCGTTGAGCGCGAGCTCGAGTGCGAAGTTGATGATCGAAGAGATCACCGGCAGGCCACCGACGGTCTGAGTGATCGTGCCGCCGGTCGTGTTGACCGTGATGACGATCGGGGACGGGGTCGGGACTCCCGGCGGAAGCGCACCCGCGTCGATCCGGACCCGGTAGGTTCCCGATTCGAGGTTGATCGAGTAGGCGCCGCCGTTTCCTGGATCGGAGAAGTCACCGTTGACGAAGCTGTTGTCGGAGGCGTTCTCGACGATCACCTCGACGCCGAGAGGGAAGGTGCCACCCGGGGTCACGAGGGTGACAATTCCGGTCAGGGTTTCGAGAGCTGCCGGCTCGGCGATCCGGAAGTTGACCGTTCCGTCGTCGACGAGGTTGCCGGCGCCGGTGGTGTCATTTTCGAAGAAGGTTCCCCCCGCGGTGATCTGAACCGCGACTCCCGGGGGTGCGATCGCGCCCTCGGGGAGCGAGTCGGGGAGCAGTTTCACGTTGTAGGCTCCCGGAGGTGCCGACAACGAGTAGGTGCCGTCGGTCGGATTGGTCGGGACCGCCGCCACGAAGTCGCTCGTCGAAGCGTCGAAGAGCACGACCAACGCCGGAATCACGATGCCGGAGACGTTGCGCACGTCACCGGTGATCGACGCCGTCGCGATGGTGACGGTGAAGTCCATGCCGGTGATGTTGACACCGGTCGAGACTTGAACGGTCAAGGGGGGAGGGGACAGATAGCCTACCGGTAGGCTTCCCGGCTCAATGCCGAGAATGTAGCTGCCGACCGGAGCGTGAACGAGTACGCCCCCGTCACCGGGTTCGTCGGCGATCCCTCCACAAACTGACCGGTCAAGGCATCGAGGGCGAGCACGAAACAACCGAGCGGCTGCGTGCTCGAGTCGAGGACGGTACCGCTGATCGTCTGAGCTCCCGAGAGAAGCGCGAACGAGAGGATTCCGTCGTTCTCGGTGCCACTCGTCTCGAGGACCCCGGCGGTGGTGACGGTCGCACTGATCGGCGCCGGGGCGATCTGCCCGAACGGGACCGAGTTCGGCGCGACGCGGACCGAGTACGCTCCCGGCGGGAGCTGGAACGTGAACGCTCCGCCCGCGGCGAAGCGCAACCGCACCGGGTTGCCATCGTTGTCAAAGACTTCGACGAAGACGCTGGCCGGGTTCGCAGAGGAGTCGATGACCGTGCCGGTCACCGACTGACTCGCCGCGATCGGCGCGAAGTCGAAGACGTAGTCCCCACCACCGTTGGGAGTGACCACGGCGCCGCTGCTGGTCGTGACGACGATCCCGCCGTCGTCGATCGCGAGCAGCGACTTCGGTGAGGGCGCGAGCAAGTTGTTGGCAATGTTGGTCGGGTCGAACGGGAGCGAGAACGGGTCGACCTCGAGAGTGTAGCTCCCCAAGGGGAGCAGCATGCTGTAGAGGCCGGTGTTCGGGTTCGTGAAGGAGAGAGCGACGATCTCTTGGGTCGACGCGCTGCGCGCGACGATGACCACGAACGGGAGAGGGTTCGCCCCGGGATCGATGACCGAGCCGGTGACGGTGATTCCCTGGTTCGCCGCGTCCTGGAACGCGAGGTTGATCGTTCCGTCGTTCGCGGCATTGCCGTTCGCTAGCGGGTCATCGAGAGCGTTGTTCTCGATGGCGTTCACTCCTTGAATCGAGAAGTTCACCGCCGCCGGCGCGATCGCCGTCGGGGGGAGACTCTCGGGGAGGATCGCCATGGCGAAAGTGCCGTCGAGCGCGACGAAGCTGTAGAAGCCGGTCTCGTCCGCATTGACCTTGTAGAGGAAGTTGTCGATCGGGTCCCCTTCGAACGGATCGTAGATCCGCAGCTCGGCGGGGGCCGGGGCGTTCGTGCCGCCGGAGTCGAAGATCCAACCCGAGATCGTGACCCCCGACGAACGGGTGTCGTTCAGGGCGAGGTCGAGCGTGTTGACGCTCACGCCGGGTCCGCTGATGCCGGTGGTCACGGTGATCGGCACCGGCGCGGGAGGAATCACTCCCGGCGGCAGGGTCGAAGAGTCGACCGCGATCTCGTAGCTGCCGGCGAGGAGCACGACGCCGTAGTCGCCAGTTTCCGGATCACTGGAAGTTCCGAACAAGACGCTGTGATCCTGCGGGTTTCGCACGAGGACCAGTGCCTCGACCGGCAGAGTGTCGACGCCACGGATGACGCTGACGGTACCGGAGAGCAGAACCACGACGCGCGTGAGCGTGAAGTTGACTGCGGGAACCGCCGACGCGGTGTCGGTGTTGATCGACCCGTCTGACGCAACACTCAAGTTGACCGGTTCGGGGGCCGCGGTTCCCGCCGGCAGCGTGTCGGGGTTGATCTTGAGAAGGTAGCTCCCCTGGTAGACCGGCATACGGTAGGCGCCGGAGAGGGGGAGCGAGCTCGACCGCGTGACGATGCGCCCGGAGGAGGCGTCGAGGAGGAGCAGCTCCGCCGGCACACCACGGCCGGTGAGAGTGATGACGCCCTGGAGGGTCGCGGCGCGCGCGACCAGCTCGAAGTCGACCGTTGCGCTCGGGCCGGTCGTACCGTCGGCGAGGGTGACCCCGGTGGCGGTGACCGAGACGCGAGTCGGCGCCGGCGCGGCGCTTCCCGGCGGCAAGCTCTTCGAGTCGAGCCCGATGTTGTAGGTGCCGTTCGGGAGGATCAGCGAGTAGGTTCCGTCAAATGGATCGGTCGCGGTCTCGAGGAGCAGCTTGGTGCTTCCCGGCTCGGTGACGACGATGCGACAGCCGACCTCTTCACCGGCGTCGATCGCGAGGGAACCGTCGAAGTCGAAGACAACCGTTCCGCTGACGTTCGGGGCGCGCGCGACCAACAAGTAGTCGAGCGTGGTCAGAACTCCACCTTCGTCGGTGATGGTCGGGACGCCACCCGCGACTGCGATCTCGAGTCGAATCGGCTTCACCGGCAAGAACCCGGTCGGCACCGAGGACTTCACGAGCGAGATGTCGATCGTTCCGACCGGAAGGTTCAGCGTGTATGCACCGTCTTGATCGGTGACGGCGCGACCAACGACCTTCTCACCCTTGCGCGCAACGACTCGGACGTCGGGGAACGCGAGGAGGGTGTTCGAGGCGTCGAGTACGGTGCCGGTGAGAGCGACCGAAGAACTGCGCAGGTCGAAGGTGATGCTGCCGTCGTTCGAGGTGCCCGACGATTCCTTGATCGGAACCGCAGGGTCGGCGCCCGCCTCGACCGCGACGCGAATCGCGTTCGGTGGGATCACCCCTGCCGGAAGGCGATCGGTGAGAACAATGTCGTAGGAGCCATCGGAGAGCGGCATCGAGAAGGTGCCGGTTGAGGTGGTATCCGCATCGGCGAGCACACCACCGGTCGCGGGATCGATCGCGAACACCCGGGTCTGCACTCCGTTGCCGTTTCGCGTCACGGTACCCAGAAGGGTCGCCGAGACATTCGACGCGGCGGAGGCGAGCGACTGCGTCAGAGGATCGATGGGGGTGTCGGAGTCCTCGGTGTAGATCAGCCCGTTCTCGACCGTGATGCGTTGCGGCGCCGGAGCGACGGTGTCACTCGCGAAGCCGACGAAGGTCAAGATGTAGGAACCATCGCGCAGGTCGAGGGTGAAGGATCCGTCGGTCGCGAGGGGGAATCGGGCCACTTCACCGATTCCAGCCTCTTCGACGATCACTTGAGCGCCCACATCGATGGTGACCGGGAGCTCAATGATGGCGGCCGGGACCAGGATCCCGACCGGGCCGACCGCTGCGAGAGGCGCCACACCGGTCGCAGTAGTGATCGCACCGCCGACGCTGGTCGCGGTGACGGCAGCGAAGTCGATGGTCGGAGTCGCAGCCACCGTCGTGACCGAGACGGTCTTCGGACTCGGAGCGACCAGGCCGGTCGGGAGTGTGATCGGATCCAGGCGCACGATGAAGGAGCCTGGGGGGAGCACGTTCGTCGAGTAGTTGCCGGCCACGTCGGTCGAGGTACGGAAGCGCACCAAGCCCGACTCCGAGTCGACGAATTCGACAACCACAGCATCGATCGGGCTCGTCGTGTTCGCATCGGTCACAGTGCCCGACAGCGTAGTTCCGGCGGCCTGGGGCACGGTGAAGTCGAGGTTCGGCGTGCCGCTGACTGGCGGCGCGCCATCGATCGTCGACCCCTTCACGATCACCGCGGACCGAAGCGGGATGAACTCGTTGACGGTGCCCACGCGGATCCCGATGTCGTAGGTGCCATCGGGGAGCTTCAGCGTGTAGTTGCCCGAGGCGTCACTCGTGGTGCTCGCGACGACGTTTCCGTCGGCATCGAGGGCTTCGATGGTCGCCGAGGCGATCCCGGCTGCGGGGCCCGACGGTGCCGTTCCAGGAGGGCTCCCGATGGGAACGGATGGCACTCCGTTCGAGATGATTCCGCTGAGGCTGGTGCCTCCGCCGCCGAAGATTCCGCCTCCGCCGCCTCCTTCGCCACCGCAACCTGCGATGAACACGAGTACGAGGAACGCGAAAGAGAGTCCAACAATGCGAGTGGTAAGCGCGGAAGCGCTCTTCGAAGCGACGATCATGCGTCTGCCCCCTTAGGGAGTGGAAGTGGCTGCGATGACCCGGAGTGGCGTCCGAGCCGCGTCCGCGAGGCGTCCTCGGGGGGAACCGGAGGATCGAAGTCCATGGCTGGGGTGTGCGATGGGCACACCTCGTTCACGGACCGCGACCCGATCCGGTGCCCTCCGAGGGCGCCGCGACGGACCTGCGAGTTTCAACTCGGCTATCGACGCGGGGAGGAAGAGACTTAATGTCGAGTTCTTTGGGGGGCTGGAGGTCGTTTGGCACTCTGCGATGCCGCCGAGGAAACACGCGGAAAAGTTGCGATATGAGCCGGGGGGAAACTTTGCATCTGATGTTCCGGATAAGTATGGAAGCGCGAGTTCGAGGAGAGGTGGAGGAGGAATACCTCTCCTCTGGATGAACACGAAAGAAGGGTCGGCCTCCCTGGGAAGCCGACCCTTCTTTCTTCGCTTTGCCTGCGCGCGCGCTCGAGGAGTTCCTAGTCCTGGAATAAGCGGATGATTGCGAGCGAGGCGCCGGCGATTCGTCGCAAGACGAGGAGCACCAA
>ERZ891418.662-NODE-662-length-11405-cov-6.757797_pt1 | contig 11405 bp, 6 predicted proteins | sample MGYA00521236_ERZ891418 | MGnify/ENA primary metagenome ERZ891418 (study PRJEB32303, sample SAMEA104408696) | aquatic metagenome | biome: Brackish water; feature: Chemocline; material: water | place: Baltic Sea | collected 2014-10-18T10:34:00 | depth 100 m ... | reverse complement strand
TCCACTGATTCTCAAACCCTTCCAAATCTGCCGGAGGAATGGCGGTCACGCCCTGGTTCGAGCGGGAAGTGCAGCATGCCAGTCAACTTTCTCACCCGAATACAATTCAAATCTACGACTACGGGCACACACCTGCCGGCGTCTTTTACTACGCCATGGAGTACATCGACGGCGTCACTCTTGTCGATCTGCTGCGTCTCGAAGGAGCCATTCCGGCGGCACAAGTCGTCCACCTCATCCGGCAGGTCTGCCTGTCGCTGCGGGAAGCTCACTCGCAGAATTTGATTCACCGCGACATCAAGCCGCAAAACATCATGGTCTGCCAGCGCGGCGGCCAGGGCGACGTCATCAAGGTTCTCGACTTCGGCCTCGTGAAAAACGTTTCCGAAAACGCGTCCCCGCAACTGGCATCGACGGGCGCGTTCTTCGGGACGCCGCTGTACATGTCTCCGGAACGACTGCGAGACCCGCTCAATGTTGACGCCAGAGCCGACATCTACGCCATCGGGGCAGTGGCTTTTGAGCTTCTGACCGCGCGGCCGGTCTTTATCGGAACATCGCAGGCCGACATTCTGGACAAGGCGATGAATGCAAAACCGGAACGAGTTTCCAGCCTCGCGCCGCGGCCGGTGCCGAGCGAACTCGATGATCTGATCGACGCCTGCCTCGCCAAGGATCCAAACGAACGGCCGGGAAGTATCGACGTCATCCTCGCCGTTCTCGACTCGCTCAAATGCGAAGGACGCTGGGGCGAAACGGACGCCCTGCTCTACTGGGAACGGTTCGAATCCGGGCCCGGCGCTGAAACCGTGACGTTCGGATGACTCACAGCACCGTCCACTCACTCAGATCATCGACGACTTCTGCGGGAGGATCTCCGTCCTCTTCCTTTTCTACTTCCCGGGAGCCGGCAAACTGTCGCGACACGATCTGCAGCCATTCCTCTGACGGCAATCCGTACGGCCGAAACTTCTCGTGAGTCCCGACCTCTTCGAGATACAGCAGTGCTCGATTCTGCCCGAGCTTTCCAGCAATCGGTGAGTCAATAAAGTTGCTGGAATCTGTCGCGCTCATCTGGAAGGCAACGCGGATTTCCAGTTCGCGCATCGTCTGATTCGACATCCAGCGTCCGGCATTGTTGAAAGTGTCCGCCCAGATCGCCGTGTGAACTCCGACGGCCGGGCCGTTTCGCAGAATCTCGACGAATAATTTTGCGGGAGTCGTTGACCGGTTCCGATCTCCACCAAATCCGAAGTCGTCGTCGTCCTTCCGCAGGTCCCGAAATCGTCCGATGTTGTCGATCAAGAAAAACACAGGCGGAGCGTCATCAGAGCTGCCACGTTGCCGAATCTCCGCGGCGATCTCGCGGACGAATTGCCCGGCCTGCTGGGGGCCGCCAACTTGAACCTGATGAGGAAGCCTATCTGTCAGGTCCTGCCAGAAGAGCTCGTCCGGGTCGTCAACAAGCGATCCATCGAGGATGTAGAACCGAGCCGCCTCGGCCGTTTCCGGCGACTCGTCGTGTGTGTCCGATTTGTCGGCGTCATCATTAATCGGATTCTCGATCTGCATGTCTGCAAATGAAAACGACTTCATCGCTTCCAGGGCGTGGGAAGGAGACGCCGAAACGGCGGCGGATGCCCCTTCTCCGTCAACCGATGGTGACTCCGTCGGCAGTGACGGCTCATCCAGCGAGTCATCCTCGACAAGCAACCCGTTCGCCTCGAACGACATCTGAGGCGGTGTCTGCGCCGCGGCTGCACACAGAACGGTCGAAAGAATCCCTCGTGCTGCCAGTGGACTTTGCCCGATCATCAACAGGTTGGACCCACTGATCCGGCGGAAGCGGATTTCCGTGTGCGGCTTGATGGCAACTGCCTCACCCAGCCAGGCGGTGATGACTCTCGGGATGCCTGCCGGCTCGTTTTCGAAGATTCCGCACAATTCCTGATTGTTGAGCGGGCTGGCGGGAACGTTGCCTTCAAACACGATCGGCGGAGACATCACAAGATTGCGTTCGGCGGTCAGAGCGGCAATCCGCTGCAGACACGAGTCGCGTTTTTCGTCTTCCAGCCAGGCAATCTGAAATGGATGGTTGCCTTCCAGCAGGCCGTTGGCGTCGTTGTAAATCGCTTCGCCGGGCCGGGTGAGCAGACGCGCCGCGGTGTTCTCCTCGCTGAGAATAAGATGCGCGTCCGACTCGCTGCACTGCAAAGCGATTCGCACAGCGACCTGTCCGAGGGTACTCCTTGCGAGAGAGTACGCTCCCCCCAGAGTCTGCGAGCCCAGCAGGACATGGATTCCAAACGCCCGCCCTTGACGGACCAGCCGATCCAGCATCAGAGACGCCGTCTGGCTGATTCGATCGTCCTCGGTAAAAAACTCCTGGAATTCATCGATCAGAAGCAGCAGACGCGGCATCGCCACGCTGGGATTTTCATTCCGGTAGCTGGCGATGTCCTGGACACCCTGGTCACGGAACAGATCTCCGCGTTCTTTCAGGATTCCGTCGAGTCGCTGCAGCACGCTGAGTCCGAATTCACGGTCACTCTCGATCGCGATCACGCGGGCGTGAGGCAGTCCGTTGGCAGCGTACGTTTTGAACTCGACGCCCTTTTTGAAGTCGATCAAGTAGAACTGAACTTCGTCGGGGCTGTAATGCAGTGCGAGATTCGTGACGAGAATATGCATCAACGTCGACTTGCCGGAGCCCGTCTTGCCGGCAACCAGCACGTGCTGAGAAGTCCCCCGGCCAAGCCGCATGTGCTGCAGTTTGGTCGCCCCGGCCCGGCCGAGCGGAATGTCCACACCGGCACGACTGTCGTTCTGCCACAGTTCTCTGGGAGCCACGCGGTCGAATGACACTTCGACTCGCCGCGCATCTTTCGACTCATCTCCGATCCGCTTCACGATTCGACTGAACTCGTCCGGCTCAGGTGGTTCTTCGACGGTAAACGGCAGCCAGGCGATGTCCGGATCGTCAAACTGAAACTGCCCGTCACTCCACGTCAGACACGTTGCGTTTTCTTCCACATCACTGAGTTGGAAATTCGTCGGAACCGTCAACTGAGGATCGGCACTCATCAGCGTATAGATGCCGCACTTCGGTCCGCTGGAAACAATGCTCGTCAGTCGACGCCCCGCCTGCTCGGTGAAGTTCGCCGGGAAACCCGCGACGACGAGGATGTGGTAAGGCTCGGCCACCTCACCCGCATACTCGTTGTACTCCTCGATCGTCTTGAACTCGTTCCGCAGATAGGTCTGAAACACGGTCTCCATGTGTCCGGTCAGGTCGGTGAGTCGCTGTTCGATATGAGTCGCTTCCGACCAGATTCGACTGGTCACCATGAGCTCGTCGTAATCGGCCAGGTGCATGAATGCCGAAAAGTTCTCACCGAGTCCCACCGGATCCAGAATGGTAAAACGGACCTTCCCCGGCGGAAGAGTCGCGAGCAGCCTCAACATCGCGACTTGAAGCAGCTTGACCGCCTCCGACCGACCCTGGGTTCCAGACGCTCGAATATAGAGGGATGCTTCCTCGGGAAACGCCACGAGCGCCGGCAGAGCACACTCCTGCTGCTCAGGAATCAGCCGATCGTCTTCCGGGAGACCATATTCAATATCGTCCAGCCGAAGCGCGAACTTTCCCAGGCGGATGCCGGTTGGGATCTTCTCACCGGGAGACCAGTTACCAAACGCCAGATCCGTCCAGCGCTGAGACAGCGATGCAGCATCGGCAACGAGCCGCCCGGAGGACGTGCCGACACCGTCAACGACGCTGTGCCACGTGCGGGCCATGTTCTGCCAGTCGAACTCAAACTGCTGCTGAATTGTGGCGAGACTGGACTCGTGCTCTTCGGCGAGTTTTTTCACATCCCATTGAAAACGTGACTCGAGTTTTTCCAACCGGCCGGGAAAGTCGTCGTGAGCCGCCTGCAACTTCACATCCCGCTCGCGAGTAATCGACTCAAGCAACGCCGGATACCGCTGTTTCGCTTCCTGAAGCTCTGCGTTTCTTTTGGCCTCGGCGTCAGCCATCAGACGGTCGAATTTTTTTTGCGACTTGGCGAGCCGCGAATCGCGCTCGTCAACCAGACTTCGATACCAGGAATCAAACTCCTCTTTCTGCTTTTTGAGACCTCGCGAACTTACTTTCCGCCAGTGATCCAGCACCGTACGGGAATTTACGATCGCGCTGGCCAGCCGGGAATAATCTGAGTCGGCAACCCCGCGGGCAACGAAGAACAGACTGAACTGCACCGTCAAGACCAGCATCGACGCTGCGCCGCCCAGAATTGCCAGCCATTCGTGCTGCGGTGGTGCCGTCTGAAAACCCAGCCAGGAAGTATCGACGGTCGCATTGGCCAGCCCGGCGAGGCATCCGGCCGCGAGGAGGGACACGACGAACGGAACCGGTCCTGCGAACAGAATCGGCAAGGCACGTTTTCGAATTTGAACCAGCGTGCTGTTCGCTTCGTCGACCAACGACTGAAACTTCTCGAGCAGCTCTTCGGGATCACCAGTCGGCTTTTCCGGCTTCACGGGTTCCGGCTCGACCCACATGCGTCGCTTTTTGAGAACCTTGATCGCCGCCGCCTCAGTCTGGCTTAACTGATCGACGACTTGATCGACGTGCGCCGTGGTGTTTTCAAGATTCTGCTCAAACTGCTCGAACCGCTGCTTGGGCGAGCCACCAGCGTTTTCGTCGAAATACGAGACCACCATCCAGCGAGTTTCGTCAAACTCGCTGCGAGCCTGTTCGCTGACCTCGTTGAAATCCTGATTGGCGCCTCGAAGAGCAACGTCGTATTCCTCAGAGGCCGCTGAATAGTGAGCCTGGTAGTGCATCCCCGCTTCGGCGCAGACGCGATCGTACTCCGCCTGAATGCCGTCCCGCTCGGTCTGATAGCGGTTCGTCCGTTCGGCAGAGGCTGCCTGAAACCTCTGATCCTGCGCAGCCGTCTCATCCTTGATTCGCGCGGCCAGTCCGAGCTCGCCATCGACTCGCTGAGCGATGCCAGCAAAGAGCTGTTCGATGATTTGCTTGATTCGATTGGCGGAACGGCCAGACACCAATGAGTTCTCCCGGAAACGGACTGCAGACGATGCGTCATGATCTGGAGCTGGAACGTTGGACGGGGAGCCGGATAACCGCGCATCGAGGATTGTTCCGGACATCGTGAGTTTACCCTCTACTGAGTCCTGAGACAGTCAGTCGCTCCCGAGTCTTCCTGACTGGCCTGCCTGAAAGTCGGGCAGTGACGGTCACTCCACCGCCCGCTCGGCCTTCTGCAGCGACTCATTCATCCGGCCGATCGCGTCGAGGCTGATCTTGATCGTCCGTGCGAGAGGCACGAGACACTCTTCCTCAAAGTGCGCACTGCTCTCGTCGTGCCAGTGCTCCAGCGTGTTTGCCCACGCGAGCTGCAAGTCTTCCAGCGACGTGTGAATCTTCGAAGCAGGAGATCCAAGATCGGCGAGTGCCATGACAACCTCTTCCCTGTGGAGTTTCTGCAGGACCGCATGCAGCTCAGTAAGGCTCACTGAATGAAAGCCTGCGCAATCAGAAACGGATTCGGCGGACAAGCATCAACAGAAAAGGCCCGCCGGCAAAGGGATGCCAGCGGGCCCGATTGAACTGTCAATTCTGCACCACCGAAGGAACAAGCGCCTCACTTCGATTCCGCATCCAGCATCTGCAGCTTCTCCCGGAACCAGTCGGGATCGTACGCACCGATCGCGTCGAGGTTTTCCGGAAGCGACTCGGTGATCTGTCGATCAACCGTCGATGGCAGATTCAAACGCATCGTCTCGCTGAGTTCCAGCTTCTTTAAAAGGTCTTCAACCTTCTGTCGGCCCTGTTTTTGTGGACCATTCTGCCAGACGAGAAATGACTGCAGATTCTGATCGCCTCGATTCTGTGCTTCCTTGAGCGTCTCCTCTGGTGGCGGAGCTTTCAAGGTGGGATACGCCGTCGTCATCTCGCTTCGGATCGTGCGATAGGCCCAAAGCACCTGTCGCGCCGAGTGGTAATCCGGATAGTCCTGCGGTCCCAGGCTCAGCAGTTGTTTGATTGCGTGGCCTGCCTGCGATTCATGAACAGCGCTCATCGCGACATCGTTGGCGAGTGACTTCAGCCAGGGAAGGATCGAAGCAGCAGCAGCCTGAAGTTGTTTGCTGCTGCCAAATGGCTGGGCATTCAATGCGGCGGTGAGTTCCGCTTTCTTTTCAGCAAACGCTGCCCATTCAGAAGCAAACTTATCCGCGTCACCGCCCGCCCGATGATTGATCGCCAGTTTGATCAGAGCGTTGGGCCATTCGAATGTCCCAGGCCGACCGGGAATCAGGCCGGAGTAGCCTCGTGTCTGACGCCAGCCTGGCGAACGCAGATCGTGATGACAGGCAGTGCAGTCGAAGACGGCCAGTTCCGGCCAGACAGGCTCAGCGGACTGCTCCGAAAGCAGCTCAATGGACTCGTGAAGTGCCATCACTCCACCGACCATCACGGCTTTTGTTCGCGGCAAATCCTGCAGAGGGTCGTAGTCCATTCCAGGAAAATTGGTCTCCAGATATTTCTGGAAGTGGAGGAACTGCCCTTTCTCACGCAGCACTCGCCAGTGAGCCGGCATGTCTGCAATGAAGGACTCGATTTCGATGCCCGGCAGTGGCGGATGCCCGGCTGCGTACATTTCGTGCGTGACAACTTTGCCCTCGGTCACGTTTCCAATGTGGCATGAGAAGCACTGTTCAGCGCGCCGGAGTGGATTGCGGACGTCGACAAAGTTGTACTTTTCTTCCTTCTCGGCCGGAGAAACGAGCCGCCAGCTGTCGCGTTTGTGGTGATCTTCCCACTGGCTGGCAGCACCGTGACACGATTCACAGGTCACGCCGTATTCGTAAACGGCGGGTTTCTTCTCGCCCTTCTTCCAGCCCGAATGGCAGGCGAGGCATTCCTGAGCCTCGGTCACTTTGTAGTTCACGCCGCGTTTCGTCGTTTGAAGAATCGCCTGCATTTTCTGACCAAGCGGCTTTGAAAGCAGTTCGAATGCGACAATGTGCTTGTCGTGCTCGAAGATTCGCCCTTCGTTCATCGCGCTGAAACTGCGATCGAGTTTCAGCCGGCCGCCGGCATCCGGATTCGGCTCGTTTGAGTGGCAGAGTGCACAGCCCTGATACCCCACGTATTCAAACGGCTCGGCATCCTGAGCGACTGCCGTTTGCGGACCGCTCGCCGAAATTGAAAGTGCCAGGGCCGCGAGCCCGGACAGACTGACCCGAACGGCAATCCGGCCCGCGTCGGGCGAACGCTGTGTCTTAATTCTTACTGCCATCCTCATAGTCCTCTCAGTCGAGTGAGGTGCGAATCGTGTTGAGAGTCTCTTCAAACGTCTGAATCGGAGTCGACGAATAATCTTCCGGGCTGTCCCGATCGGCCGGAAACTCAAGCAATTCCCGCAGATCGATCAGAGACTTTAGAACCGGATCGTTTGAATCGGACACTGGCAGTTCGCGAAGATCCCGATGCCCCCTCTGCAGAGCCGCCAGAGCGAGATAAACCTGAGTCGCGCCGTCCCAGTTTTCTTTCACGACACCCGGCCCGGCCGCTGCCACAGCGTTTCGGAGGGCCGCGACCTGCTCAAGTGACAGCATGACCTCGCTTCGGCCGGCGCTGTTTTTGCTTCGCGGAAAATCTCGACCCGCTTCCTGAAGAAACTTTTGAAGCTCGCGCCCCCGGGTCACAACTTCCTTCGCATTTGGCAAACTCTCTGCCATCAGACTCTGCAACGAGGTCACGGAATGGCCGCCCGACTTCACATCACGCTGCAGTGTTTGTTTCGTGACGATGTCCACAAGCGGAAACGTCCACGTGCCCCACGGATACTGTCCTGGCCCGCGGCCCGCGAATCCGCGTTCCTGTCGCCAGCTTGGAGATGCAAGATTGTGGTGGCAGGCAAAGCAACCAGTTTCCGCATATTCGGGCCACACAGGGGGCACCTGGCCGGCGGGATAGTGACCCGTGAATTTGAAGTCCTGCTGGGTCTCAGACCGCTCCGCCCGGTAGATGAGCAGATCCAAAGCCGCCTCGGCTGTCGCGAGCTGGCCAACGGCCCAGGTATCTGCTTCGATGCCCGGTCGCTCAGACCAGTCCGCTCGCTCGCGGCTGGAAGCGACTTCCCAGTGAATTGGCATATTGGCCATGAAGGCCGAGAATTCAAAAAACAGACGCGGATGTCCGGCTGCGTAAAGATCGTGATTGACGTCTCGCCCGGGTGCTCCGACGTGGCAGTCGGCACAAACTTTCGCTCGCTCCCAGAGCTCATCCGTATCAACGAAACCGAATCGCTGCTTGTCTTCCACTCGTGTCGAGTCAGTCCAGCGAACGTGCTCAGCGAGCCAGCCTTGAGCGCCGCCATGGCAGGCTTCGCAGCTGACGCCACCAAGCAGATGCCCGTGAATTTTCTCGCCGGTGGGAGTCGGCTCAAAGCGTTGAGGAGAATGGCAGTTCAAGCACAGCGCGGCCTCGTGAGCTGGTGTCTCGAGGCGCAGCAGCTTCGCCATCTGCTTCGATTCGTCGTTGAGCAGGACGGAATACCCTTCGGCATGCTTGTCCTGTTGAACCCAGATGCTGTACTCAGCCCCGGCAATTCCGTTCGAAGGATTTCCGCCGTGACAGTTGGACGCCGCGCAGGAGCCAACACCGGTAAACACGGCATCCAGTTTCGCGCCGATTCTCCCCGTCGACGCTGTTGCAAATGCGGACGGGACCACCGTCTGTCGCGGTTCAACCGCAGATCCCGACCGAGCGACCCACACAATCGTGGTGGTGGCAACGAGCGTGATGAGAAGCGGAATGTTTCTGTTCCAGCTCATCGAATGACTCCGACGCAGAGGTGCCCTCCCGGCAACCTCAACGTTAGGACCGTACTCACCCCTTCGTTCAGCACCAAGGTCGTAACGGACCTCGAACGCCGCTGTTCGGAGAGACTCCTTCTGTCACTAATTCGTGTTTTTGTCCGTCAAAATTGCGTCAAGCCCGACCGTTGAAGGGCTAAGAACCGAATTCAACGGCGCGGTGTAGTCGTCCCTGGCGTGATCGTGGTACGTGTGGCATTCGACACAATCTGCGCGTGCCCCCAGATGCCGCGCTCGAGCTTCTCCGTTGGGCTGATCCGGGGTGGACGAGTGGCATTTTCTGCATAACTCAATCGATGGAAGCAGGATGTCAGCTGTCTGAGTGCTCTTAACGGCACCATCGTGGCATTCGGCACAATTCATCATCTGGTGAGCGTTGTGGCTGAACTGTGCGTGAGGCATCCATCGGCTGGGAATCATTCGGTAGCCGTCGTCTTTGGTATCGCCGCTGATATTTCGAGTCGAAAGCAGCTCCTTCACGCGGCGTGCGATTTCCTCGTCGGTCTCACCACTGTTGTCCTGCTCAGCCTGTGTGCGAAGAGCCTGCTTGACCCGGGAGAGACTGAGCTGCTCTGTCGGGTAACGCGGGCCAATGATCCGCCAGCCCCCGTTTAATTCGTCGGTTTTCTCGTCCGAGGGTTTCACAGTGTGGCAGTACGAACAACTGCCACGGGCTTCGACACCCGCAACTCCATGTCCGGCACGGACTGTCTTTCGTTCTGCTTCCGGAACCGGGTCTGCAGCTTCGAGGGCCAGCATGGCTTTCTGCATGGCTGAACGCAGCCGGCTGGACAGTTCCTTTGTCTGACTGCTCCGCAACGGACGACGCCGGCCGGGAATCTCTCGCCCGGGGTTTTGCGCGAGCGGGGACGGCTTCGTCGTGTCCCGCTCACCGGACTCTTTGGCCTTTTTGAGAATCGCAAGAGTGATGCGATCTGTGAGGTATCCCATCACGATTCCCGGTGACTCGTGAGGTAACTGGTCGGAGCCGCCTCCTTCGTAATACAGCCCGTGACATGTCCGGCAGTGCTGCTCGTAAACGATAGGCAGCATGTATCTCCCGTCAGGCGCTTCCTGATGACACTCGGCGCAAAGCTGATTGATGTTCCTGAATCGTCTGTGCTCTTTCGTGCCGCCGTCGGCACTCTTTCGAAAACTGTCGATGGCCCACACCAGATCGTCGCCGTCGCGGGTCACTTTGAGATGCTTCGTGTGGTTGAACCTGATTCCGCTGCGATCGATCCAGGCCTCTTCCTCCTGAGGTCCGGCCGCCGTAGCGATGAATTTCCTGCCCCACTCCACGAGCTGCCGAGTCCCGTGTCGAGACGCAGCCTCCTGGCCGTCCCATTGTTTCAGTATTCCAGCGAGTTCTTCCTTGCCGCTGTTTTTCAGGAGGACCGGAGCGAACTCGGGGTGATGCTTTTCGAAGCTGGAAATCTTTCCGACAAAATCCACCGATGCGGTGAAGTCGCCCTGGTTGTAAACCTTCAAATCCGAGTGGCAGTTCAGGCAGTGCTGATCACTGACCCGAGTCAGATCGATGTCGCCCTGGTGATCGTGATGGCACGAGGCACAGGACGGCTCATCGGTTTCGGGATGTTGAGTCGGGTAGTGTCTTGCCCCGGCGTGACAGTTCAGGCAGGCCTTGTTTTCCACAGAGTGGACGTGCGAGGAAAAATCTCCCCCCAGAATTCGATCGAGCGGTCCCCACTCGGTGTGGCACTTCGCACAATCGTTTTCAAACATCCTGTGAACTGTCGCGACGTCGCCTCCCTCAAAGATGTGGTAGTCCCCTTCAGCTCCCTTCCAACCGAGCCAGGCCAGCGTGGCGATGCACAGCCACAACGACAGCCACCACGTTCGCCGACGGAACCGGTTCGGGCGTTTCTGGACGTCGATCTCGACTCGTTCGGAGAGTTCTCGACTGGTGTAGGGAAGAGGCATGTCCGGCTCAGCTGGGTGAAACTCAGTGACTCATAAACGACAGCGACAGTGACTCGAAATCAAAACAGAAACTCGCTACCCGCCGAAAAGCGAAAACGTGAACGGGACAACTCGAAGTGCCATGACGATGTGGACGATCATCAGCACGTAAAGAACCATTGAAAAGGGAATGTGCAGGATCAGCCAGTAGTGCAGCCAGTGGTGAATCCGTTCCTGCGAGGCAAACTGCCGGTGCTCATCGCAGCGGGCCTGCAGAGCGGACAGTATTTCGTGCAGCTCAACGGGCAACGTCCCTCGCATCTGATTGAAGGCCCGATTCGATTCCCGAACGCTCGCGAGGCGACCGGTGCGAGGATTTGCCGCCATGTATGGCCTCACTTCGTCGAGATAAAACTCACGCAGTTCTTTCGTTCGCAGAATCGGAACTTTTGCGGCGGCCTTCTTTTTCGGAACGATCGCTTTCGGAGCCGGGGCCTTTTTAACGGATGCCTTCGCACCGGCAGTTTCTTTTTCAGCCACCGGTTCTTTTTTAGCCACCAGAGGCTTCG
>ERZ891418.661-NODE-661-length-11406-cov-7.676504_pt1 | contig 11406 bp, 5 predicted proteins | sample MGYA00521236_ERZ891418 | MGnify/ENA primary metagenome ERZ891418 (study PRJEB32303, sample SAMEA104408696) | aquatic metagenome | biome: Brackish water; feature: Chemocline; material: water | place: Baltic Sea | collected 2014-10-18T10:34:00 | depth 100 m ... | reverse complement strand
CTGGTGTTCCGCGGACAGCAGGGCGCGATCAATACTGCACTGAACGGGCTCACGTTTACTCCGGCTCAGGATTTCAACGGCAGTGCCAGTCTGACCGTATCGACCAACGACCTGGGTAACACGGGCGTCGTTTTTAACCCGCTGACGGATACGGATTCGGTCGGCATTACGGTTACCGCAGTCAACGACGCTCCAGCGATTGCGAGACCGGCCTCGATTTCGGTCAACGAAGACTTATCGGTCACCATCAGTGCTGCCAACATGAATGGCGTACGTATTGATGACGTTGACCTTGGGTCAGGCAAATTCCTGGTGACGCTGTCCGTGGGTCACGGAATCCTGACATTGAAGCGCACGACCGGGCTCACGTTCTCAGCAGGCGGAACCGGTCAGTCGACAATGTCGTTCACTGGCAGTCGGACGGCCGTGAATGCGGCTCTTGACGGAATGATCTACACGCCCGCGCCGGGCTACAACGGGGCGGATACATTGTCTCTGTCTGTCGACGATCAGGGGAACACCGGAACCGGTGGGCCGTTGTCCGATTCGGCGGCAATTCCAATAACCGTCGGTGCTGTGAACGACGCACCCGTGCTCACGCTGGCTGATCAGACGGTGTCGGTCGATGAGGGGACTCTGCTGACGTTTTCGACATCGAATTTGAATCAGATTTCCATCACCGACATTGACGTTCTGGAGTCGCCTGGCAACGGTCGAGTTCAGGTGAAGCTCTCAGTCATGAGCGGAACTCTGTCGCTGAGCACTCTGAATAATATCACGATTGACGCTGGAGCGAATTCGTCCAGTTCCGTGACCTTCAGTGGTCCGATTGGAAACGTCAATGCTGCTCTCAGCGGACTGGGCTACCAGCCAGCGAACGGGTTCAATGGACTTGACGCACTGGATGTCACGGTCAGCGACCTTGGTAATACGGGCAGCATGCCATCTGGAGTGACCGAACTGAAGGCTTCCGGCGTCATCGCCATTACGGTCAATGCGGTCAACGATGCTCCGGTGAATTCCGTGCCTGCCGCGCAGTCGACACTGGAAGACACCGCCCTGACCCTCAGCACCGGAAACACGAATGCGATTTCGATCTCGGACGTTGACGCTGGGACGGCGAGTGTTGAGGTGATCCTCGGAGTGACCAACGGCACTCTGACTCTCGGCAGCACGACAGGTCTTGATTTTGGTCAGCCCGGCGGCGACATGGATGGCAGCGACGGAACGCTCCGATTCCAGGGTTCGATTTCGAGCATCAATACCGCACTCGACGGGCTGACCTATACGCCGACGCTGGACTTCAATGGGCCAGCCACCTTGACGATTACGACCTCGGACCTGGGCAACAGCGGCTCGGGCGGAGCAAAGACAGATACCGACACCGTCGCGATCACGGTCAACCCGGATAACGATCGTCCGACCGCGACTGACGATACGTACTTTGTGCAGGGAACACAGGCATTGGTCGCAAACGACACGACGGGGACGGTCGGCGATTCAAATAACGACAGCGTCCTGGTCAACGATTCGGACCCGGATGGCGACACGCTGATGGCCGTTCTGGGTGTCGGCCCAAGCTTCCATAGCGGCGTGTTTACTCTGAATCCGAACGGAACATTTACTTATCAGCATGATGGGTCTTCGAATGTTTCTGACTCGTTTACTTATCACGTGACGGATGGACTGCTCGACAGCACTCCGCCGGTCACTGTGACTTTCGCGATCAACGCCGTGCCCGTCATTACGGGTGGGTCCTTCATGATCGATGAGAATTCCGCTAACGGAACGGCTGTCGGCTCTGTGTCCGCTTCTGATGCGAATATGGACCCGCTGACGTTTTCCATCGTTTCCGGCAATCCCGGTGGCGCGTTTCGGATCAACTCGAGCGGTGCCATTTCGGTCAACAATTCCTCGTTGCTGAACTTCGAGACGACTCCGTCTTACTCGCTGGTTGTCAGAGTGAACGACGGAAACAACGGGACAGCCGACGCTGTCGTGACGGTGGCCTTGAATGATCTGGTCGAAGCGATCGTGGTGAACCCGGTTGACTTCACAAACAATGGGCTGACGGTTGTTCGGTCCGGTTCGAAGGTTCGGATCATTGACACGATCACCAGGGCAGATGTCCTGCCGGCTCACGTGATCACGAGCGTCAGCTCGCTGACTTTGACGGGACGCGACGGACTGAATGACCGTCTGACGGTCGACTATTCCAACGGCAATCCCATTCCGACGTCAGGAATTTCCTACGCTGGCGGAGCAGGTGGCAGCGATTCACTGAGTCTCGTCTCCGGAAGCGTCACCAACATTACGCACTCGTTCACCAGTTCCAGTTCCGGGTCGGTCAACATTGACGGGAGTGTCATCACTTACACGGGACTCGAACCGATTACGGATTCGCTTCTGGCTCAGACTCGCACGTTTGCATTCGGCTCGGCAGCAGATGTCGTGACGCTTGAAGATATCGGAACATCGAGTGACGGCGTCTCGCGGATTTCCAGCGTCTCGACGAGCGAGCGAGTCGACTTCAGCGTACCTGGCACATCCATTGAGATCGTACTTGGGTCAGGCAACGACAGCTTGACCGCCACCGGCCTCGACGGAAACTTCCTGGGTATCGTCACGGTTCTGGGTGGAACGGGTAACGACACAATCAATGTTAGCGGGTTGACCGGAAGGACATCGCTTGTCGGTTCTGACGGGAACGACGTCATCACGGGCGGTTCCGGAGCCGACTTCATTCTTGGCGACCTCGGCGACGATTTCATTCGCGGAGGAGACGGGAATGACTCCATCCTGGCTGGTGCCGGCCGGGACACGCTGTCAGGTGGCTCGGGCAACAACGAAGTCCTCGGGCAGGGAACCAGCTTTGACCTGCTTCGCGAAAACGTGACGGGAACAGTCACGCTGACCTCGACGGACTTTCAAACGTTTAACCTCACGTGGGGAACGGGTAACAGCAATCTGCTGATCAGGCATGAATTTATCGAATTGACTGGTTCAAGTGCTGCGGAAGACTTTGACCTTTCAGGTTTTGTTCACGGCAGTCGGGCGGTGACGGTTCTGGCCGGTAGTGGCGATGACATCGTCATGGGATCGCCGCAGGGTGACGTGATCGACGGGGGAGACGGCAACGACATCCTCGCCGGTGAGGGTGGCAACGATACGATTTCCGGTGGTGCCGGCCGTGACCTGCTCCAGGGTGGCGACGATGCGGACACGATCACGGGTGGCGACGATGCGGATACGATCACAGGTGGGAAAGGTGACGACGCCATCGATGGCGGTGCCGGCGATGACGCAATCTTTGCTGGAAATGGCCGTGATGAAGTCTCGGGCGGTTCCGGCAATGACCGGCTATTCGGGGACAATGGATACGACACCCTGTCTGGCGGTACCGGAGACGACTACATTCGAGGTGGACGCGGTCGCGATCTCCTGTACGGCGAATCCGGCAACGATCAGCTCTTCGGCGACATCCACGACGATACGCTGATTGGTGGTGACAACGACGACACGTTGAAAGGTAACGCTGGCGAGGACCGTATCTTTGCTGGTTCGGGCAACGATTTGGTCGATGGTGGTTCGGAAGATGACCGCCTCTTCGGTGACGCCGGCAATGACACAATCAACGGCGGTGACGGAGCCGACTTCATTCGGGGCGGTTCCGGGGCTGACACCATCCTTGGAGACGCGGGTGATGACGTCATCGATGGTGGCCAGGGCAACGATACGATTCGGGGTGGTTTCGGTAACGACACGATCAACGGGGGAACCGGCAACGATCTGCTCACAGGTGACCGTGGCAATGACGGCATTTCCGGCTTCGAAGGCGATGACATCATCAAAGGTGGACTCGGCAACGACTTGCTTGTCGGTCACGCCGGGGCCGATCAAATCTTCGGTCAGGCCGGTGAGGACACGCTGGTTGGCGGCGGTGGTACTTCGTCTCAGCCGGATGGCACGGATACTCTGGATGGCGGGACGCAGGCAGACCTTCTTGATGGTCAGCCGGGTGAACTGATCAACGTGACGGATGAGGACACGGTTGCCGCGTTCACATCGTTCCCCTCCTGGGTCGACAGCATCTGAGAAAACGTATTGAGCCCGATCGAGTTTGCGTCGCTTCTGCGGATGCGGTAGCGAGGCGGACTCGGGACAGATATTGTGACAACTCGCAGCCCGGCTGTTTCGGCAGTCGGGCTGCTTTTGTTTCTGACTGATGCCTGCGTCTGGACACTTCGATGGCTGAGCCCGATTCTGAATCGCTTCAACTGATTGCCACAACGGCATTCGGGCTGGAGGCTGTCGTCTCGCGAGAGCTCAAGGCGCTGGGCTTCGAAAGCGTCTCCGTCGAAGACGGGCGCGTGCTGTTCGCCGCGGATGTCGCAGGAATCGCGCGGGCCAACCTGTGGCTCAGAAGTGCCGATCGAGTGCAGCTCGTCGTGGGCCGGTTTGACGCGCGCGATTTCGGTGAGCTCTTTGATCAGACAAAGGCTTTGCCCTGGGAACGCTGGCTCGGGCGTCTTGCGAGTTTTCCCGTCCGCGGACGTTCGGCCCGGTCCCAGCTGCACAGTGTTCCGGACTGTCAGCGGATCGTGAAAAAAGCCATCGTCGAACGGCTGAAAGACTGCTACGAAGTCGACTGGCTCGAAGAGACGGGCGTTGAATACCCGATTGACGTGGCACTCGTCCGGGACCAGGTCACGCTCACGATCAATACGACGGGCGACGCTTTGAACAAGCGCGGCTACCGCAAATTGACGGCGAAGGCTCCGTTGCGGGAAACGCTCGCGGCGGCTCTCGTTCAGTTGAGCGTGTGGCAGCCGGATCGGCCGTTTGTCGATCCGTTTTGCGGAAGCGGAACGTTGCCGATTGAGGCGGCGATGATCGCGCGAAACCTCGCACCGGGACTCAACCGTGAATTCGCAGCGGGCCAGTGGCCTCAGATTCCGAAGTCGGTCTGGGACGAAGCAAGGACCGAAGCGAAAGACCTCGTACGACCGAAGCCGGAGGACGTCCTGATCGGCACAGACATCGATGACGAGGTCCTCAGTCTGGCGCGATACCACGCGCGACAGGCTGGCGTCGAGGACTGTGTGCATTTTCAACAGCGGCCGTTTGCCGATCTGAAGTCACAACGCAAGTTTGGTTGTGTCGTCACGAATCCGCCGTACGGCGAACGACTGAGCGACGCGAAAGAAGTCGAGTCGCTTTACCGGACGATGCCGGGCGTCTTCGGCGAGCTCGACACGTGGTCCTTTTTCGTGCTGACATCGTTCGCGGAATTCGAGCGACAGTTGCGGCGCAAAGCGACTCGACGGCGCAAACTGTTCAACGGTAATCTCGAATGCACTTACTATCAGATGCTCGGCCCAAAGCCCCCTCAGATGCACCGCGGTGAGCCGGCAGGTTAGAGCTGTCCTTACGGAAGCGCCCTGGTGGCGGTGGCGAAGACGGATCAAGCAGTCATTCCTGACCGTCGCCTCGCGTAGACAGGCAGAAGTGTCCGTCCTGCTGAACCGATCTAGCCGATCGTGGCCAGAACGTCTCCGGTCGCGACCTGGTCGCCGGCATCGACTTCGACAGTGGCGACAGTGCCGGCAACGGGTGCGGTCACTTCCATTTCCATCTTCATCGCTTCCAGGACGAGGATCGGGTCGCCCTCGCTGCAGGCGTCGCCGGGGCCAAGAACAACTCGGACGACCCGGCCGGGCATTTGTGCGGTCACGTCGGTTGTCTCGCCTGCCGAAGCGGCGGCAGCGGAGCGAATTCCTCCTCCGGCCTGAGCGGACACCTTGATCGCCTTGCCGTTGACGGTTGCGGTGTCTCCGTCGATGGCGACCTGGTAAGTCTTGCCGCCGATGTTGACCGAGTAACTTCCACTCGCGGAAGCGGACCCAGCAGGTGGAGCTGTGGCAGCCGACTTGACGTTTTTGCGGACTCCGACTTCCGCATTGCCTTTCAGATAGGCGACGCCTTTCGCCTGGCAGGTGGCGACGATGAAGACGTTTTCGTCGGTCGTCTCGATGCCTTCTTCCTCGCAGCGCTTCGCAGCGGCCGCGCGTCCTTTTTTCGGATCGGCGTCGTTGAGCTCCAGCGGAGGCGTCGTCGTTGGCTCCAGTCGAAGCTGCTCGGAGGCGAGCTTCACGATTTCCTGATCGGGCGGAACGGGCGTCCTGCCGAAGTAGCCAAGCACCATTTTTCCGTACGGCTCGGCGATCTTTTTCCACGGGCCGAACATGACATTGTTAAAGGCTTGCTGAAAGTAGAACTGCGAGACCGGCGTCACGGACGTGCCGAAGCCGCCCCTGCGGACGACGTCGCTCATCGCACGGATGATCTCCGGGTATTTCTCCATGATGCCGTTGTCACGGAGCATCTGTGTGTTCGCGGTGAGCGCTCCGCCGGGCATCGGGCTCCACGGAATCAGTGGCTCGACGGCGGTCGCTTCGGGCGGGAGAAAGTAGTCGGCCATGCACTCCTTGAAAACTTCCTCGGCCTCACGGACTTTCTCGATGTCGACGTCGAGCGTGTAATTCGTGCCGCGCAGAGCGTGCCACATCACGAGGATGTCCGGCTGGCAGGTCCCGCCCGAGCACGGAGCCATCGACAGGTCGATCGCGTCGGCTCCGGCGTCGAGAGCTGCCATGTTGCTCTGCACCGAAATGCCGGCAGTCTCGTGTGTGTGATAGTGGATGAAGGTGCCCTCGGGGAGCATCTTCCGCGCGCGTTTGATCGTCTCGTGGACCTTCGACGGGACGGCAGTTCCTGAGGCGTCCTTGAAGCAGACTGAGTCGTACGGGATTTCCGCGTCGAGGATGGCTCGCAGAGTCATCTCATAAAAGTCCGCGTCGTGAGCTCCCTCACAACCGGGCGGCAGTTCCATCAACGTGACAACGACCTGATGCTTGAGCCCGGCCTCGACGATGCACTTGCCGGAGTAAATCAAATTGTTGACGTCGTTGAGCGCGTCGAAGTTTCGGATCGTGGTGATGCCGTGCTTTTTGAAAAGGTCGGCGTGCAATTTGACGATGTCGGACGACTGCGATTCCAGGCCGACGACATTTACACCTCGGGCGAGCGTCTGCAGATTCGCGTCCGGACCGACGGTCTCGCGGAACGCGTCCATCATGTCGAAGGCACATTCGTTGCAGTAGAAGTAGAGCGACTGAAATCGAGCCCCACCTCCGGCTTCGAAGTACGTCATGCCGGCATCGCGTGCTGCTTTGAGGGCCGGCAGAAAATCTTTCGTGTGAACGCGAGCTCCGAAAACGGACTGAAAGCCGTCGCGGAACGCCGTGTTCATGAACGTGACGTTTTTCACTGTGGCTGTCCTACTTGTTATCTTCGCCTGTCGAGACTTCCTGAGTCGGTATCTCGCCGTTTTTCATGTCAGTGTGAGAAGACGGATTGTCGTTCAACGACGACACACCGAGGACAGACCAGAGAACGCCCGCAGCGACAGCCGAGCCGATCACGCCGGCCACGTTGGGAGCCATCGCGTGCATCAGCAGGTGGTTGTTCGGATCCTCTTCCTGGCCGACCATCTGGACGACTCGAGCGGAATCCGGCACGGCCGAGACGCCGGCGGCCCCGATCAGCGGGTTGAGTTTCTCTTTGAGAAACAGGTTCATGATCTTGGCAAAGTACACACCACCCGCAGTTGCGATCGCGAAGGAAAGTGCTCCCAGGCCGAAAATCTTCAGTGAGTCCGCCGTCAGAAACATTTCCGATTTGGTGCTCGCGCCGACGCAGAAGCCCAGCAGAATGGTGACGATATCAATGAGGGCGTTTCGAGCGTTGTTCGCCAGTCGCTCGGTCACCGTGCTCTCTTTCAACAGGTTGCCGAAGAACAGCATTCCAATCAGCACAAGCGATGCGGGGGCAATGAGAGCACAGATCAGAAAGGCCACGACCGGAAACATGATCCGCTCGCGACGCGACACTTCACGAGGCGGAGCCATCCGAATCAGCCGTTCTTCCCGCGACGTCAGCAGCTTCATGATCGGCGGCTGAATGACCGGCACGAGAGCCATGTACGAGTAAGCCGCGATCGCGATCGCACCGAGCAGCTCCGGAGCCAGCTGAGTCGCCAGAAAGATCGCCGTCGGTCCGTCCGCTCCGCCGATGATGCCGATCGAGCCGGACTGAGCCGGCGTGAATCCGAGCCAGAGAGCTCCGATGAACGTCAGAAAGACGCCGATCTGAGCCGCCGCACCCAGCAGCACCAGCTTCGGGTTCGACAGCATCGTCGAAAAATCCGTCATTGCCCCGATACCGAGAAACACCAGCGGGGGGAAGATGCCGTGAGAAACTCCGAAATAAAGATAGCTCAGCACGCTGCCCTGGTCGTAAACGGAAAGCGACATCGTTCCCTGGACGTAGGGAATGTTGCCGACGATCACTCCCATTCCGATCGGAATGAGCAGCAGCGGCTCGTAGTGCTTCGTGATGGCCAGCGTGATGAACACGATCCCGATGAGGATCATCATCGCGTGCCAGACGGTCATCGACGCGAAGCCGGTTGAATTCAGAAAGTCCAGGAAAATCTGCATGAGTCAGTTCAATGACTGGGATGTCAGGTTCGATAGTCCCGGACAAACCGGGACTGTCTGCGTCGCGAAAACAAATCGTCCAGACGCCGGCGGGACTCAGCTCGACCCGCCCCGGTGAAGGTGCATGGCGAAGGCGGCCGCAGCCGCGATTTCCGGCTCGCCGGCAGCAGCAGCGGGCCGGGTTCTGGGAGCCACAAGCTCCACTTTTTCAGGGTAGTACTCGTTGAGCACCGCAAGCACCCTCGGCAGAGCAGTCAGCGCAAGACTGATCAAAACCAGAGCCGAAAAGACAATGACCATCCCGGTGATGGCAATCGCAAATCCATCGTTTTCCCGGATTCCGGCAAGCCCGGATGCCAACAGAAACATTCGATTCTCGATGTGCTTTGGGCATGAAGCGGTCGCGGTGTCCGCAGAGCGCTACAAAGCAACATCCCCGCAAGACCTCATTCAAAAGGTTCAGCGAAGTTAGTGAGTCCCGACGGAAGTGTCGAGCAACGCGAGAGTGATGTTTCAGGCTTGTCTGGACTCCTGTCAATTGACGGCGTTCATGCCACCCTAAGAGGGTCGCGATTACGTCATCGGAATCTGACAGGACCGGTAGCGAAGTCAGTGACGTCTGGAGCAGGTGTCAATACGGCTGCGATCTCGATTCGGGTCTCAATGGGCCGGCAAAGCAACTGCCTCTCCTCGCGGAAACCGCCGTTTCAAGCGTAGAAATGGCTTTTCGACAACGTGCCAGCTGATTTCTGAGAGGACAAGGCATACCACAAAAGACATGAGAAGGCACAGGATATCCAATGTTCCAGAGTCGTCGTAATCCGCGAATCGACGTTGATAGATACTCTTCGTGGCGATGAGCACTGGCAAATGAATGACATAAATTGCGTAACTGCGATTGCCGAAGTGTCGCAGTGGCCGCCATTCCAGGAAATTGCAGGCCATCCTCATCAAAGGATGCTTCTCAACGATCATGGCAATGATGGTCGCGGACAGGATTGCCATCAGCGTAAAGCCAGCCGTCGTGCCCCATGTTCCTTCAATGTGGTATCCGTTTTCGACGATGCCGATGAGGATGAGCCCCCCAAGGGATGCCGCCATCAATGCCGGAGCCCATCGAAGCCGCTCCACCTGCCTTTCGATTCGGAGGCTTGCGACGAGTGATCCCAGAGCGAGCGCGTCAAGCCGGAAAATCGTAACCCCATGAATTAACCAGACATTCACTCCTTCCCACGTCGCGACGACTCGGGCAGCGAATGCGATGAACGCGACCAGGACACAGAACAGAGGAATGTGCCTTGGCCGAAGCAGACAAATTACGAACGGCCACACAAGATAGAATTGTTCTTCAACAGCGAGCGACCAGTATGGTCCCAGGATTTTTGGGGGCTGGGTCGCGACAAAAACCCCTATCCAGTTTTGAGCGAAGAAACAGTACCAGGTCCACCCCGCCTGATTCTCAAGGATTTGAGAGAGCACCAGTAAAGAACCGAAGTACAACGGAAATATTCTCAGGACTCGCCTCGTGAAAAAATTCCGAAAATAGTGAGGGTCTTCGCGAGTCTGTATCAGAATCGTCGAGATCAGAAATCCGGAAAGGACAAAAAAGAGGTCCACCCCGGCCCAGCCGATTGAACACATCCCCAGCCAAACACGTTCACCCCAGCCCGACCCGTTCAGCAGCAGTCCGGAGTGCCAGCCGAAAACCATTAGAATCGCAACGCCTCGGACACCGTCAAGCGCAGCAATGTGACCGTCGGACTGAGATTGACTCATGGCATTTGGAATTCAGATTGGGTTCTGGATGACAACTTAAACTACCGGTGGTTCCGGCGCGCACAATCCCGACCTCATGCCTGGCGACAGTCTTCGGCTTTGGAGGATGGCGCAGTTTCGATTTGTCACGTTATCGGCGACGATTAATCAGCGGCGACACCGGACGAGCGTCATCACAGCAAACGCTGTTCCGTACGGCTGGTGGTAATCGTAGAGCGGGTAGTCCCACCACGAGCCGTCTTTTTCCTGCTTCGGAATAATCGTCTGCGCCATGTGAGCCTGGAACAGGCCGCGCTGCGATTCGGGCAGAGCCTCGATGCACAAAGCTCCGTAGTAGTGCCCGTAGTAATAAAAATACCCGGCCACCTGGAACCAGGCTTCGTGAGGAATCGGGCGTTTGCGGCCGATGCTCAGCCAGCCGTTTCTCGCGAACAGCCGGTGCAGCCAGGTGTCGAGCACCTCGTCGGTGATTTTTTCGTCGCCCCAGATCCGCATCGCATAGTTGCAGGCTTGTGATCGGCCGAGGCTGCCGCCCGGGCGATTGATGTCGCGCATCGGGCGGTCTTTCAGGTACTCGCCATACAGGTACGAGAAGTCCGACTTCTTCTGCTGGCGAAGCGTCGCCGCGACCGCGCGATCGACGATTCGTTTGGGGGGCTCGATCCCGATCGACTTTGCTTCATGAAGAGCGACGAGGACTGTCGCATTCACAAAACTGATCGAGCTGCTGGCTGGCTGCTTTGTGCCCAGCCGAAAGTCGTAGTAACCCCAGCCGCCGTCGACCGATTCGTATCGGGTGAGCCGGTCAAACTGCATTTCAATCAGTTCGACAATCCGTTCCCGCGTCCCGGCATCCTCGTGGCGATGGTGCATCCGGACGAGCGTCTGAATCGAGTAGGCGTGCCCCCACACATTATAGATTGCCGTCGGGTCAGCCCGTCGCAGGCGCGGCAGGTAGTTCAGCAGCCACTGCTCGCCCTTCTCGATTGACTTTGCGATTTTCGGAGTCTCATTCCCGCTTTCGATGAGCGCGGAAATACAAAGGGCGGTCGTCGCCGTTTTGAACGCG
>ERZ891418.656-NODE-656-length-11463-cov-8.366322_pt1 | contig 11463 bp, 6 predicted proteins | sample MGYA00521236_ERZ891418 | MGnify/ENA primary metagenome ERZ891418 (study PRJEB32303, sample SAMEA104408696) | aquatic metagenome | biome: Brackish water; feature: Chemocline; material: water | place: Baltic Sea | collected 2014-10-18T10:34:00 | depth 100 m ... | reverse complement strand
GCCGTCAGCCACTCGGCGTCACTTCTTAAGAACAACGAAACGGGAACGATCTTCGACAGCGATGCAGGAGCCTCGCGTTCTTTCTTCGGCGGGAAGAGCCGTCCCCAGCCGACCTCGCCCGTGAGACACAGCTCGTCTAGCCACTCCGGTCGGTACCCGCGCACGCGGCCCGGCAGGATCGACTCTTCCCAGCTCGAAGCGGCCAGGTCGATGCCCTGCAGAATCGAGATCACCTCGAACAGCCCGTCGCTGCCAGCTCGCTGAGAATGCTTCGCGAGACCGTGATGCTCGGTGAGGAATCTTAAGAACACGTCCGGAGTGACCGGCTGAATTTGCCGCCGGAGACCGTCCATCGTGAGGCGATGAATCCGGGCAAGCAGGCGACGATGACACCACTCGACGACAACTCGTCCGGTGGAGTCAGGTGATTCGCCCTTCGCAGGCGCATCATCGGCAGGAGCCTCGCCCTCCCGGATTCGCGCGGACGAATCACTCGTTCGTTTTTCACGAAACCGGCCGCGAAGAACAATGCCTTCCCCCTCCAGCGCCTCCAGCGAGCCGAACGCCTGCCCGTCCGTCATGCCGGTCCGCTGTGAGACCTCGTCTGCGGTCAGCGGGCCGGAGACTTCCATCAGGCCGCGGATCGTCGCGATGCGGGCCTCGACGTTGTTCCACTCGGTGCGGACCCCTTCGGGTGCCTCGATCAGCGGGTCGAGCATCGCGTCAGGAAACATGGCCAGCGCCGCCGGCAGACGCTCTGCAGCAACGATCACCGCAAACTCGCCGCAATCCGCCGACCCCGCCGTAGGACGGACGCCCACGTCCGTCCCGCCCAGCAACACGTCATTCGGCGAGGACGGACGGACGTGGGCGTCCGTCCTACGGGGATTGAACTGAAGTCGTGTGGCGCGTTTCTGCTGCGCGAGTTCCTCGAACAGCGGCTCGTATTCGAGCAGCTCGTCGGCCGGCACGACGATCCGCGTCAGCAGGACATCGTGCAGCTCATCGGCGTTGCGGATCAGCGGCGAGGCCTCGTTGACAACCTGCTCGATGGCGAGTGGGTCGAGGCGACCGAGATCGTTGACGCTCTCGACCGAAAGTGAGCGGCGTGTCGAGACCGCACGCGCACGACGTTCCTGGATCTCGCCGCCGTCGAGGAACGAGTACGGGTTCGAGTTGAGCAGCTGATACGAAAACGGCGAGGGCTCGCGTGTGTCCCGCGCGACGAACTCCATCTCACCGCGATCGATTCTTCCCAGAACTTCTTCGAGTCCTACGACGTCGAGCGCCTCAGTCAGGCAGTCGTGCATCGTCTGCTGGACGAGGACGTGACCAGGAACTTCGAGCTCACCCACGACGTTTTCCTGGCAGCCGGTCAGCAGCGGAAAGACGCTTGTCAGAAGGTCGTCCGCGCGGAACCGCTGCAGGTTCGGCGGGATCTTTTTGCCCATGTCCCGGCGAGGAACAATCAGCGCGCGGTTCGCGTTCCACCGCCAGCGGATTTGAAACATCGGAATGTAAAGCAGCGATTGCTCGACGCAGCCGCGGACGTTTCCCGGGTTGAGCATTGTGAACATCGATTCGAGCGGAAAGCTGTGCTGCGGCCCGAGCGACAGAATAAAACCGTTGTCATCGGCTGTTGCCTGAAGCTCAAAATCAAACGAGCGACAAAAACGCTTCCGCATCGCCAGACCCCACGCGTGCGTGATCCGCGAGCCGAACGGAGCGTGAACGACCATCTGCATTCCGCCCGACTCGTCAAAGAAGCGTTCGAAGATGACTCGCTTCTGAGTCGGCACAAGACCAACGGCCGCGATCTGCGAGGCGACGTAAAGGACAACCTGCTGCGCGGCGAATTCCGAACACGACGACTCTTCGACGAGCCACCGCGAAATCTGATCGAGGTCCGTTTCCGTCCGCGCACCGGGAGGGCGAGGCTCGTCCCACCAGGTGGCGACGACCGTTTCCGGAACGGCTTTGATTTTTTCTTCGAGCTCCTCGCGCAGGTTTGAGATTTCCTCCGACAACTCCAGCGTCCGGCCCGGAGCTTCACCTCGCCAGAACGGGATTGTGGGCGGAGCACCTCCTGCGTCGGTCACTGTCACGTCCATCCCGCGGACGTGCTGAATTCGCCAGGACGTGTTGCCCAGCAGAAAGATCTGCCCCGAGTGACTTTCGATGGCAAAATCTTCGTCGAGCGTGCCGACGACCGTGCCGTCTTCCGTGACGACCCGGAACAGGCCGGTCTCGGGGATCGCTCCCGCGTTCGAGGTCGCGACGATGCGGGCTCCCGGTCGCGAGCGGACTCGCCGCTGCACCATGTCGTGGTGGAGGTAGACCCGCGCTCGGCCGGCGCGATCGGTGAGGCCTTCGCTCAGAAAATGCAGCGTCTCGTCGAACGCTTTTCGTTTGAGGTTTCGGAACGGCCATGCTCGACGGCAAACGTCGAACAGCTCGTCGGTGCCCCACTCGCGACACGCGACCTCGGCCACGATCTGCTGGGCGAGGACATCGACGGGGTTTTCCGGAATCGGGATGTTGTCGAGCCGCCCGGCACGAACGGCTCGGATCAGGGCCATGCACTCGACGAGTTCGTCGCGGGTCAGCGCGAGCAGTCGACCTTTCGGCGTCTTGCCGAGCGAGTGACCGGACCGGCCAATCCGCTGCAGAAACGTCGCAATGGATCTGGGCGAGCCCGCCTGAATCACAAGATCGATGAAACCGACATCGAGGCCCAGTTCCAGAGACGCCGTCGCGACAACGGCTTTCAACTGCCCGTTTTTGAGCCGGTACTCGGTGTCGAGCCGCCGGTCAGAGGCGATTGACCCGTGATGGCTGCTGACGTGTTCCTCGCCGAGGATGCCGCTGAGCCAGTGCGTAATCCGCTCAGCCAGCCGCCGCGTGTTGACGAAGATCAGAGTGCTGCGGTGCGAGTTGATCAGCTCGACAATCAGATCACTGACCTCGGCCCATTGCTCGTTCGAGCAGACGGCCGAGAGTTCAGACGGCGGAACGACGATTTCCAGGTCGAGGGCCCGCGAGTGTCCAACGTCGACAATCCGGCACAACCCCTCCCGGGTGCTCGGTCGGAGGGGACGGACTCCCGTGAGGAAATCGGCAACTCGCTCGATCGGCTTCTGCGTTGCCGACAGGCCGATCCGCTGCAGTGGTTTCCCGACGTGTTCTTCCAACCGCTCCAGCGACAACGCCAGATGCGAGCCGCGTTTGTCTCTGACGAGCGCGTGAATTTCGTCGACGATCACCGTGTCGACAGTCTTCAACGCCTCGCGGCCTCGTTCGGCCGTGAGCAGCAGGTACAGGGACTCGGGCGTCGTGACCAGGATGTGCGGCGGTTTCCGGACGAGGGCCGCTCGCTGCGAGGACGTTGTGTCTCCGGTGCGGAGTCCGACTCGAAGCTGCGCGATGGGGACTCCGGGGAACTCTTCTGCAGCGAGGGCGTTCAGCTCTTCGAGGGGAACCGAAAGGTTGCGGTGCATGTCATTCGAAAGAGCCCTCAGTGGCGAGACGTAGACAACCCGCATTCCCTGCTCTGCAAGTTGCCCTTCAATGGACTCTTTCAGAAGCCGATCGATGACCGCGAGGAAGGCGGTCAGTGTTTTTCCGCTGCCGGTGGGAGCGGCGATGAGCGTGTTCTCGCCGGCGGCGATGTGCGGCCACCCGAGCGTCTGTGGCTCGGTCGGAGCCTCAAACCGGTCGAAAAACCAGCGTTCGATCAGCGGATGAAAACCGAAAAACGACATGAGAAGAGAGTCCAAAGTCTGCAGGCCAGGCTCCGCCTGACGAAGTCAACCAACAAGAAACCCGAAAGCGATCACCGAAACCGATTCCGTCAGGCAGAGCCTGACCTACTCCCTCGGACATTTCCAATGAGCCGGCTGCAATCGCGGTCCGCAGCGAATAGATTCCGGTGAGCGGTCCTCAGCGCAAAGACCGCGCAGCCAAAAAGTCAGAAGCGGAGAGTGATCGTGGAAAAAGCGTGGGGTGGTCGATTCCAGGAAGCGACCGATAAGCGGGTTGAGAAATTCACCGAGTCGATCAGTTTTGATTCGCGGCTGGCGGATTGCGACATCACCGGCTCGCAGGCTCACGCGCGGATGCTCGCGAAGGTCGGGCTGATTTCGGAAGCCGAACGCGACCAGATCGTCGAGGAACTCGAGAAGATCCGCGGCGAGATTCAGCGCGGCGAGATGGAGTTCCGCGAGGACCTGGAAGACATCCACATGCACATCGAAAGCCGGCTCACCGAGCGGCTGGGTGATGTCGGGCGGAAGCTGCACACGGGACGAAGCCGCAACGACCAGGTTTCGACGGACCTCAAACTTTACGTCCGCGAGGCGATCGACCATGTCGACTCACTGCTGCTGGAAGTGCAGCGTGCGTTCGTCGAAAAGGCAGCGACGGATAAAGAAATCGTCCTGCCAGGTTACACACATCTGCAGCGGGCGATGCCGGTCCTCGCCTCGCACTATTGGCTGGCTTATTGCGAGAAGTTTGAGCGGGACCGACAGCGGCTCGCCGATTGTCGACGTCGAGTGAACGTGTCTCCGCTGGGAGCAGCCGCTCTTGCCGGAACGTCGTTGCCGATCGACCGGCAGGAAACGGCGAAGCTGCTGGGCTTCGGCGATGTCGCGCGGAACAGCCTCGACGTTTCCAGCGATCGCGATTTCCTCGCCGAGTTCGTTTTCGATCTGTCGCTCATCGCAGCTCACCTGAGTTCCTGGGCGGAAGAATGGATCATCTGGTTCTCGACCGAGTTCGGATTCCTCAAACTGCCGGACGCGTTCACGACAGGTTCGTCGATCATGCCGCAGAAGCGGAACCCGGACGTGCTGGAGCTGATCCGCGGTAAATCAGCCCGCGTGATGGCCAGCGTCACGCAGGTCATGATCCTGCTGAAGGGCCTGCCGATGGCGTACAACCGCGATCTGCAGGAAGACAAGATCGCGATGTTCGACGCCCTCGACACGGTCGTCGCGTGTCTGGAACTTGCGGCTCCGCTGGTTCGAGGAGCGGAACTTCAGGTCGAGCGGATCAACGAGAAACTCGACGACGGCTTCCTCGATGCGACGGCTCTGATGGAGTACCTCATCAAGAAGGGCGTGCCGATGCGGACCGGTCACGGCACCGTCGGCAAACTTGTCGCGTTGTGTGAGTCTCGCAAATGCCGATTGAGTGACCTGTCACTCGAAGAACTCCGCGAGGCCTGCGAGCTGATCGACGAAGACGTCTCATCGGTCCTGGGCACCCGCAACGCCAACGCCGCGCTGGTGAGCTTCGGCTCCGGCGGCGCGGCACCGGTCAACGAGCAGATCGCCTGGTGGCAGTCGCGGATGCTGTGACAGCTCTTTGGATTCACAGAGCCTTCGAGCCGGCGTCGACGCTGCCTTTACGCGGACGTCGCCCGGCTGATCAACATGCCCGTGTAGGCGATGTACGAACCGAGGAGGAGTGCTCCCTCAAATCGGCTGATTTCCCGGCCTGAGAGGCACACCAGAAAACACGCCACGGCTGAGGCGATCATGACGGGGATATCGAACGTCAGTGCCTGGACTGAGACGGCAATGCCGCCGGGCGAGAGTGCCGCCGCAAGTCCGAACACACCGAGTATATTGAACAGATTGCTTCCCACGACGTTTCCGACAGCGATATCCCTTTCCCCTTTCACGGCGGCAACGATCGATGTGGCCACTTCGGGGAGCGACGTTCCCGCAGCGACAATTGTCAGCCCGATGACCAGTTCACTGATTCCCATCTGCCGGGCCAGTGTTGTGGCCGCCGCGACAAGCCATTCCGATCCGAGTACCAGCAGAACCAGGCCGGCCAGGATCAGCAGAACATTTCGTAGCCGACTGTGTGTCTCGCCCGGCGGCACGAGCTCGGTTGAACCGGCGTCCGGCGGCTGTTGCCGGCTCTGACCGGATGAAGACTCGCGTCGCCCCGCTGTCACGCAACTCGCTGTGTAGACCACCAGGCCAGCAAACAGCAGCCCACCTTCGACGCGGCTCACCGATTCGTCCAGGCACAGCGCAGCTGCCAGAAGCGACGCTGCGATCATCAGCGGCACATCGGATCGAATTAACGTTGAGTTCACGGCGAGCGGAACGATCAGCGCCGAGGCTCCAAGAATGAACAGAACGTTGAAAATGTTGCTGCCGACGACGTTGCCCACGGCGATGTCCGCCCGGCCAGAAAAAGCGGACGAAACAGAGACGGCGAGTTCTGGAGCACTCGTGCCGAACGCGACAACCGTCAAACCGATCACCAGTGGAGACAGGCCGACGAGCGCGGCCAGGCGGGACGCTCCACGAACAAGCAGTTCGCCTCCGGCGACAAGAGCCACCAGTCCTACGGACAACTGAAGCCAGATCAACATGCAACCGTCGTTTCTACTCGGATACCTGAACGACAATTTGTTGCCGACCGACGTGCTGGACCCAGGCACTGGTCAGGCAACGCTCAGTCTGGTCAATTCAAATTCACCAGACTGAGTAGAGACCGTTCATCGGTCGCCAGTGAACAGCCATTGTTCAGGCAGCGTGAACCGGCGGTCGCGACCTGACTGATGGCTGCGACGACGCAAGAGGTGTCGACAGTTCAGGATCGACAAAGTCGCCTGGCAGTCCAGTGAACGAGACTGGCACGCCCGGATCAAGCCCGAAGAACCACTGAATCCGCTGCAGTGTTGAAAGTCCTGCGCGCCAGCTTTCCAGCGTCTGCCGGAGACGCACCACTGACGGATGCTGTTGTTCCTCGATCGCCGACAGCAGCTCAACGCAACCGGAAACCCGCCCGGAAATCAGGAGTGCGGTACACAGGTTTGTGCGCTGGATCACGGGTGACTCGGGTTTCATCCACGTACACCCGGAGGCCAGAACCAGTGACCGGAACAGGTGCACTGCGCCGTCGACATTTCCCAGGCGAAGCAGACAGACACCTCTGGCGTTCTCAATCAAGTCGACTCGTGAATGCGAATGGTTCAGCAGTGCGAGTGCCTGGTCCGGGGAGCCAGAGTCGGCCAGGACAATGGCCTTCTGAAATTGGGACACTGCTGAGGAATCATTCTGAGAAAGATGCTGTTTCTTCTGTCTGGTCTTCATAAATATCTCATATCAAACAAACCAATCCGCCAGATCACCGCCCCGGTTTCGACCGGGAACTGTTCATGGACCATTTGCATATCTGGGCGATCCAGCCTCCCTCATGAGCAATTGCTGTACCGGCACAACGCGTGTGGATACCGGGCACAGCCGCACTGACATTTTTCTGCAGCGGACGACCGAGGATCGAAAGCCCGAACTCACGGAGCGGGACATCAACACGATTTCGGGGTCGGTGCCGGGGTTCGCCGGATCGGCTGATGCTGCAACAGACCGAGCGAAATCAGGCGTACACTGTTTTAAGGCCTCGAACCAGGAACTGACGCAGCCCCTGGTTGCGACACACCGCGTTGGGAAACTCCGCCACGCACGGCCGCTGTTTGTAGAGCTCCTGGTAATTCGGCTCGCCCATCCGCTTGCGGAACTGGATGTATTCCGGAGTGTCGTTCCGCTGAGGTGAGTGCGGATCGCCGCCTGACTTTTCCAGTTGACCGGCGCGCGGGATGCCGCCTACCACTTCTGTGCCTTTCTTCTCGGCCTCTGTCACCGAGTCCTTCGTTGTGAACGCCGAGTCCACCAGACACGTCTTCGGACGCTTGCCGTAATCCGCTTCCAATTGATCGAGCATCGGCGGCATCTGAGCCCCGTCCGTGCCTTCGTTCGTGACGTCCACGCCCACGATTATCTGCGCATCCGCGTCGCTGGAAAACTGCACGTTGTAAGCCGGATCGAATCCGCCGTTGGCCATCTTCATGTTGCGAGCCTCCGGATCGGTCGTGCTCACGCGAGTCTTCTCGCCATCGCCTTTCTTCCGCTTCTCGCGTTTCTTCGCGAGTTCTTCCCGCTGCCGGAGTGCCTCGTCGATCCGCTCCTTCCGCTCGCGGGCCGCCCGTTCGGCAGCCGCTGCTTTGCGAGCATCCGCTGCGTGACGCGACTCGCCTTCGTTCTCGTCCTGCATTCGCTGCAGATGTTCCGCGGCCAGCCGCGGCAGTTCTTCCAGAGTCGGCTTGCGGCGGAACGAACTCTTCCCCGCCGAGGCCCGCACCCGCATGCCGTCCTGAGCCACCGTCTCCAGCGGCACCAGTCCCTGATCCATCAAAGCCGCCACCGAATCGACCAGCAGCTGTTCGAGGAACTCGACCTGCCCGCTGCGGAAGTCGCTGAGCGTGTGATAATTGACGCTGACTTTCCCGCAGATCCACTTGTAGCGCGCGTCCCGCCGACACAGCCGATCAAGCTGCCGAGCCGAACCGATCCCTTCCAGCGTCGCCATCAGCCACAGCGCGACGAGCACCTCCGGAGCAATCGCCGACCGACCCGCCTGATGACCCGAGACCTTGATGCCCGCGTACAGCACGCTCAGGTCGAGCGATTCGACATACGCCCAGACCGTCCGAGCGATATCGTCATGCGGGAGTGTCTCATCCAGACAAAAGTCCTGCCATTCCCTCTGCCGCCGTTGCGGTCGACAGACCCGAGCATCCGTGTTCGATGGTGTTGTACTCATGCCAGCCCTTTTAGCGCCACTCTGCACAGACACCCAGGCCAGGATGCAATAAATTCTCAACCTTGGAGCGAAAGTGGGGTAAGCTTCCAGCTTGCCGAGCCCGAAGATCGCAAGCTGGAAGCTTACGCCACGATAGATTCACAGCCTCGGAGCGAAAGGCGACATTCTGGCGGTGCCTCGTTCGCGTTGAGCCCAGCTAAGACGGAAAAACCAGATGACACGTCTGCAGAAGTTCATTTGCCTGATTGCGATCCTTGCGTGTTCGACAGCCGCAAAGGGTCTCGCACAGACTCCGGAGGCAACACGCTTTTACCTCATCGGCAATTCGCTGACCTGGGACACCGTGCCTGGTCTGCTGGATGGCGATGTGCAGTGGCACGTCGATTGTGGGGTGAGTCTGCCGTTCATCCATGCCAGGCCCGAAAAGCCCTGCGTGAACACGTCGTCGCTCTGGCCGACGGCCCTGCGTGACGGGCAATACAACGTCGTTTCGGTGCAGCCTCACTACGGTTCGACCCTCGCTGAGGACGTCGCGACGATTTCGGCCTGGATGAAACTGCAGCCCAAAGCGGTGTTTGTCATTCATTCGGGCTGGGCCACGCATGCCCAGCGTGCTGACGAATTCGCGAGCGACGCTTCACCCGAGCAGATGGTCCACAGTCCGGGTTACTTCCGCGCGCTGGTCGCCGAGTTGCGCCGGCTTCATTCCGGTCGGGAGCTGCGTCAGACGTTCGCTCAGAATCTGCTGGCGACGATTGCCGAAGACATCGCGAAGAAACGAGCCCCGCTGAACAACATCGAGGAACTGCACCGCGACAGTATTCACGTCACGCTCGACCATGGCAGATATCTGATGCACAACGCGATGCGGCGAGCGCTGGGGCAGCCGCCATCGGCGAAGGGTTTCACAAAGTTGGATCCCTCGCGGAAGGCGTACCTGGATGGTGTCCTGGCACTGCTTGATACGACTCCGGCAGATAAGGCCCTGCTCAGGCGGATCCTCTCGATTGACGAAACGGTCGAGCGCGCCTCGCTGATCGCGGAAGTCTCGGACGTGAGCCTGCAGGGCAAGCTGACTGCTTTACTGCCAGGCATCGAACGGGCCGTCCTGACTCGCCGCAGCCATCTGGCTTTGGAAGCCGAGGTCAAGGATATCGGTGGCAAGCTGGTCTGGTCGCCGAGCGGACCGCAATGGCTGTACCTCGCGACCGGCGACAGCGGAGTCGAAATTTTCGAAGTGCCGACCGGGATCGATCTTTACAACGGGAATAACCCGCTCAAAGGCAAGGGCGGACGCAACGAGCGGGTCACCGACGAGTGGCTGCAGCGGCTGGCAGGACTCACGACGTTGCGGCGGCTCGACCTGGCGAACTGTGCCATTCAAGGTGACGGACTGCGGCACGTCGGCGCGCTGACCGGTCTGCGGGAGCTCAACCTGACATTAACGCCCGTGACCGACGACGCGCTGAAACACCTCGCCGGTCTGACGGAGTTGCGAAAGCTGGGGCTGGCGTCGACTCAGTGCAACGGCACGGGCTTCGTCCATCTGGAGGCGCTGCGGAAGCTGGAAAGCGTCAACTTCCATTTCACTCCGTTGAACGACGCCGGCATGCAGGCGATCTCGAAGGTTCCCATTTCTGACCGTCTGTGGTTTGCTCATACCCATTTCACCGATGCAGGCGCCGCCAGCCTGGCAGCTCTCACAAAACTGAAGCGGTGCGGCATCGGCAGCAAGGAGAAGGAGAGTTCCGGTGAAGCTGTCGCCGCGTTGACGAAGTTACCTCTCGAGGATCTCGCGCTGCTCGATAACCAGGCGACGCCCGTTGGAATCGCTCACGCGGCAAAGATCGCCACGCTCCTGAAGCTCGATGTTTCGTATGCCCCGACGGTGACCGACGAGTCGATGTTGCTGGTGGCTCAAATGCCGAAGCTGGAGGACTTCAAGCTCGGCAGCGCTCAGGTCACTGATGCGGGACTCCAGCAACTGTCCGCGTCGAAGTCACTCAAACGACTGACGCTCAGCGGCATGAAGGGAATCACTCCGGCGGGGATTGAGAAACTGAAGGCATCCCGCCCCGAACTGCTGATCGAATCGCATTGAATGCGGATCCCACTCCACAAGGATGACTGATGATTCCTGCGACGAAACGACTCCTTGCGATATTGCTGTTCCTGTTTGCGTCGTCCGTCTTTGCTCGGGCGCAGGATCAACAGGACTACGTGCCCGAGGCCGGCAAGTTTGCGCCTGTGGCGAAGAGCAGGTACATCGCCGGCGAACTGGTTTACATTGATTCCGTGAATCGTCGCGGCGGGATTCGCCTGGAAGGCGATGAGAAGAGTCGGTATCACGCGGGACCAGTTCACTGGTTCGCTCTGCTGCCCTACGCCACGGTCTGGTCCAACGGCGCATTGGCCGAGATTCGTGACATTCCGATCGGCACTCACGTACACGGCTACTTTTTCGTGCCGCCGAAGGGCGAGGAAGGCACCATCCCGCCGTTGCCCGAGCATCAAAAGCAGTTCACGATCCCCCACAATCACGCAGTCTCACTTGAAGACGATTTCAGTTTCTATCAGCGTCGTGGCCAGGCGTGGAAAGTCGTCTCTATCGATGCAGAGAAGGAGAAAATCAACGTTGAGCCAACAGGGACGAAATCGAAGGACGGGATTAATACTCCTTACACATTCGACATCGATCACCGAACGCGGATCTGGAAGTCGCGCCGGCTCAGCGATCTGACTGATATCCAGGTCGGTGCGACGGTCCAGCTAAACCTCGGCTGGGCGCAGGGCTGGGGGGATCGGGAATTCCGTGTCGGCGAAATCTGGCTCGATGAC
>ERZ891418.650-NODE-650-length-11510-cov-7.259799_pt1 | contig 11510 bp, 7 predicted proteins | sample MGYA00521236_ERZ891418 | MGnify/ENA primary metagenome ERZ891418 (study PRJEB32303, sample SAMEA104408696) | aquatic metagenome | biome: Brackish water; feature: Chemocline; material: water | place: Baltic Sea | collected 2014-10-18T10:34:00 | depth 100 m ... | reverse complement strand
TACGAACTTGGCTGGGCCTACACCGAACTTGGCAAAACGACGGAAGCCGTCGCCGCGTTTCGTAAACTTGCAAAAGATTACTCAGACAGCCCGCTTGCTGGCGAAGCACTCTTTCGAGTTGGCGAGTCGTGGTACGACGCCGAGGATTATTCGAAAGCAGCCACGGCTTACGGAGAGACGCAGCGAAAGGCTCCCGGAACGCCGATTGCCGAGAAAGCTCTGCACAAGCTCGGCTGGTGCCACCTCAAGGCAGAGGATTACGGCAAAGCGGCCGCGGCTTTCGGTACGCAGCTTTCAGAGCATCCGGATGGTGAGCTCGCGGGTGACGCTCAGTTTTTGCAGGGCGAATGTCAGTTCAAGCAGGATCAGTGGAAACCGGCACAAGAGCTCTACGCGAAAGTCATCGCCACAAAGAACCCGAATTACGCCGCCCTCGCCCTGTACCGATCCGGTGAATGCGCGGGCAAGCTCGAAGACTGGCCCGCCAGCCAGAAGTTTCACCAGCAGGTCCTGAACGATTACGACAACTTCGAAATGCGGCCGGAAGCCCGTTACGGAGTCGCCTGGGCACTGCAGAGTCAGAACAAGCTGGACGACGCCGTGCAGGCTTACGAGAAGGTCACCGAAGAGACTCAAACGGAGACCGCCGCGAAGGCCCGCTTCATGATTGGCGAGTGCCACTTTGCCCAGAAGAACCACAAGGAAGCAACGAAGCACTTTCTGAAAGGTGCCTTTGCGTACGGCCACAAGGAGTGGTCAGCAATGAGCTTCTTTGAGGCGGCCCGCTGTTTTGAAGTCCTCAAGGATGTTGACCAGGCAAAGAACTGCTACCAGCAACTTGTTGAGAAGTATCCGGCTCACCAGAAAGTCAGCGACGCGAAAAAACGCCTGGCGGCACTCGGGAACTGACGCTGCAGGTCAGGCTTCGCCTGACGGAGTCTCACAACAGCGACTCGAAAAGCAGTCTTGAAACACAAAACCAATACTTCGTCAGGCCGAGCCTGACCTACTCGAAGATGCCTTATGTCTCACCTGAACTCACGATCGAAACTGGTCATCCTCTTCTGCGGTTTGCTGTTCGCTGTCTGGCCGCTGCTCGGACTCGCGCAGGACGGAACGATTCCGCAGCCAGCTCCCGCTGCCAGTCCGACGGGCGAGACTGCCGCGGCCGAGCCACTCGAACCTCAAGCCTCGGTCTGGGAACTCGCCGTACAGGGCGGCATCTTCATGATCCCTATCGCCCTGGCATCGGTCGTGGTGCTGGCGTTTTCGATCGAGCGATTCATCGGGCTGCGTCGGACAAAGATCATTCCCGTCCCGCTGATTGTGGGCCTCAGCGACCTGACAACTTCCGCCGGCATTGACCCCAAACAGGCTCATCGGCTGTGCATTGAGAACCCCTCACCCCTTTCAACCGCGCTGCGAGCCGCGATCCTCAAGATCGGCCGCCCGCAACCGGAGGTCGAAAAAGCAGCCGAAGATGCCGTCGGTCGCGAGGCCACCGAGATGGCTCGCAACCTTCGCCCGGTCAACGTGGTTGCCAGCATCGGCCCGCTGCTCGGTGTGATGGGCACCGTGCAGGGAATGATCATGGCCTTCATCGTCATGGGTACGACCAGTTCGACGGGCAACGAGAAAGCTCAGGAACTGGCCAAAGGAATCTACACGGCGCTTGTCACCACTTTTGCCGGCCTGTTCGTCGCCGTCGTTGCGATCATTCTGGCAAATATGCTGGAAGGAAAAATCGAAAAACTGCTCAAGCGGATGGAAGAGATCTTTCTGGAGATCATGCCACTGTTCGAGAGGTATGAAGGCAAACTGCGAGTTAACAGGACCGTCGGCGAGGACGAAAACGAATCGCTCGTCCTGGTACGCAGCGGACGCAAGGCGCCTCCCGCTCCCCCCGCCAACGGGCGTCCGAAACCGAAACCTGCTCCGGAAGTCTCGGTCGAGGACTCGGTCGAGGACTCGGTCGACGAACCAGCACTGAGCTTTGCTGCCGCCGAGAACCCCGAACTCATACAGAACGACGACCCGGCCAGTATTGACGGCCCGCGCGGGTTGTGGGACGTCATGTGGGAACACGGTAAGTCCAAGCAGGACCAGGACGACATCGCCTCAGACACCCTCGAAATCGGCAAGGGCAGCAGGCCCGTACGAAAATGAAATTTCAAATTCCCAACAAGCATGACAAGCGAAAACTGGATATGACGCCGCTGATTGACTGCGTCTTTCAGCTGCTCCTGTTCTTCCTCGTCGCCAGCCACTTTGAAGAGCAGGCCCGCATGACGAATGAGGGCGAACTCGAAGCTGCGCTTCCAGAAGCGGCGGCAGCAATGCCGATGACGATGAAACCTCAGGAACTCATCGTGAATATCAACGCTCAGGGCCAGTACTATGTCGGCGGAAATCTTGAAGCCGAACCGGCTCTGGCCCGAAGGCTGCAGCAGTCGCAACTGAACAACCCGGGAAATCAATCGGTCGTGATTCGAGGTGACGAGGCGGCCGACTGGAAATACATTGCCCGTGTCATGAGTCTCTGCAACCAGGCCAACATTCGCGATTACCGAGTGGCAGTCGTGAAAGACGATGGAGCGGAACAGTAGGCAACTTATGAAAAGCGTACTCATCACAACTCAGCAGGAACTGGCGGAAGCGTCCTCGCGCGGATTCCGTTTGATCTCGGCTCTTGGGCTGGCCACGGCAGCCACAATCCTTGCTCTGATGGGAATGATGTCGAGGTACGCTCAAAGCGAGGACGCACCGCTTCCCGGCATGGATGAGCTCACCGGACAGGCGGGCTGGGCGTTCGGTCTGGGCGCGATGATGGTTGCCTCCGGGTGGCTGGTGAGAAACGTTCTCATGAAGCGGCTTCAGTACGCCATCGTGGCGAGCCTGCTGCTGCACTTCCTGCTGGGCGTGGTCATTCAGCAATTGGGAGTTGGCTTCGCCCTCGCCGATCGAATCGCTCAAGAAACGCCGGCAGGCGAACCGCTCGAAGAACTCACGATGCCCGATTACGGCGGCGCGGAACTTGAGCAGCCGGAATTCGACGAGCCACTTGAGAACGTCCTCGAAAATCCACAGATGCAGGAACTCGAACGGCAACAGGCCGAAGTCGAAGTCAACCAGGAGCAGCAGCAGGTCGAGGCCAATCGCCAGCAGAATGTCGAGGCGGCTCAGGTTGAGCGGGCGAAGATGGACGCTCAACAGCAGGACGTCCGAGCTCTGATGCAAAGGCAGCAGCGCGAGCAACAGGCCGCCGCGCAGAACGCGGAATCTCAACCGGAAGTCAGCACCGAAGCGGCATCTGAAGCGGAGCTTCAGGCAAAAGCCGACGCAGAGCGGGCTCAGACTGATCCCAATATGACTGAGCGGCAGATGCAGGAAGTGCAGGCAAGCCGTTCTGACCCGCGAGTCGAGGCGACCAACATGTCCCGCGACCGATCACAGGTTCGCCCTGACGCATCCGCACAGGAAGAGGCGGCCGCCCAGCGTGCTGCAAGCGCCGCGCGGGCTACCGAGTCGGCCGCCGCAGAGGCAGTTGAAGTTCAGACTGCTCAGGCGACCGAATTGACGGCGCAGGAGCGAGCGGTCCAGGCGGCGCGGCAAACATCGCAGGCTCTCCCGGCCGAACAGCGGCAGATGCAGGACGTCGCAACGTCGGCACAAACCACCGCCGTGAACAGCGTCCGGGCCGAGCGATCTGCCAACGCCGAGGTTAACCCGTCGCAGTCCGCTCCGCTCGCTGGCGGAGCTCAGGTCGAGCGAAGTCAGACCGCAGCAGGAGGCAGCACAGCCGCCGCGTCGACCGATTCCGCCGCCGTTCAGGTCGCTTCGGCTGAGGGTGTCAGCTCGCCGAGCATCGACGCTTCCTCTGCAGCGGCGCAGGCAACCCGAGGAGCAACCGCAACTGTTCCAACCGGAGCCGCCAGCCGCGGTGGAGCACCGACCGCAACTCGATCGGCAACGGGAGTCGCCTCGCTCGGATCGGGTGGAGCGGGTTCTGCGCAAACAGGCGGCGGCAGGCCGCAGCTGGGATCGGCTGTCAGCAATCCCTCGAACGGTGGCACGCGGCCAGCCGGAAGTCAGCAGATCGGCGCGGTCGGTACGAACGCCGGCAACGTCGCAGTGGCTTCCGCCGCGGGCACAAGAGCGACACAGGGCGGAGTCCTCGCCACCGGGCCGGCCAGCACGGGAATCGAAAGATCGACAACCGGCGTGCCAGACAGCGGCGGTCGTCCAGGCGGCACGGGAACCGTCATCGCATCCACTGGAACCGGCCCGGCTCGCGTCCAGTCCGGCGGCACGACCGGGCTCACGGGGCGAGGTTCTGGCCCGTCCGCTCAGCTCAATTCAGGATCGGGATTCTCCGCTGGCGAGTCCGGCACAACGGGTCTCACTCGACGTTCCGCGGGAATCGCTCTTCCCGCAGGAGCAGCCGCAGCCGAGCGGTCCGGGAATCTGGTCATCGCCGGTCCTCAGGCGGCTCCACAAGTCGGCGGCGGATCCGCCGGAGCGCTTTCCGGGCCACGCACAGCATCCGTTCCTCGCCGAACAGCCGGGCTTCCCGGATTGAGCGGGCCTCGCACGAGCGGTGTCGGTCGATCAGCACCAACACTTCCCGGCCGTGTTGGAACGAGCGGTCTCGCCGGGAGATCGGAAGCTGGTTCGCCACAACCGACGCTCGCTTCAGCCTCCGAACTGGCCGGCCTCATCAAACGCAGCGTGCCCGGAATCAGTGCGGCTCCCCTTGAGCGAATCAGCGCTGGCTTCTCGATGCGTCGTCCGGATGTCCGTCGTGACGCCGCGAAGAAGCTGGGTGGAAACGACGCTTCCGAACGAGCGGTCGAACGCGGTCTGGAATGGCTCGCCCGGCACCAGTTTGCCGACGGCCACTGGAGCATCCACGAACTCAACTGCCAGGACCACGAATGCAAAGGTCACGGCACCTTCGAATCCGACACGGCCGCCACGGGACTCGCCCTGCTCACCTTCCTGGGAGCCGGCTACACCCACCAGTCGGGAGAGCATCAGGACGTCGTTCGAAAAGGGCTCGCCTGGCTGACAAGTCATCAGAAAGCCGACGGCGACCTCTTCACAAACGAATCCGAATTCGTGTGGCTCTACAGCCACGGCATGGCGGCGATTCCACTCTGCGAGGCGTACGGGATGACGCAGGATTCTTCACTGAAGGTTCCCGCTCAGAAAGCTCTTGATTTCGTCATTGCCGCACAGCATCCGCAACTCGGCGGCTGGCGGTACCTGCCGAAGTTTGAGTCCGACACGTCCGTCTCCGGCTGGCAACTCATGGCTCTGAAAAGTGGAGAAATGGCCGGACTCAACGTACCGAAGTCGGCGTACGCCGGCGTGACGAAGTGGCTCGACTCAGTCGAAAGTGAAACCTCACCTGGTCGGTTCAAATATCACCCCAGCAAGCCTGTCACGCTTGCCATGACTGCCGAAGGACTCCTCATGCGGCAGTACCTGGGGGCAAAACGAAGTGACACCGACCTCACGGCCGGAGCGGATTATCTGAAAGGCAGACTACCGCGCGAGGCCGAACAGGACGCCTACTACTGGTACTACGCGACCCAGGTGATGTTCCACATGCAGGGTGAGCACTGGGCCGAATGGAACGCCAGCTTGCGCGACATGCTGATTCGCATGCAGAGTAAAGAGGTCGCGACCGAAGGCAGCTGGGATCCGGACAACGCGAAGTGGGGCAAGGCTGGCGGCCGACACTACACAACGTGCCTCAGCCTGCTCATGCTTGAGGTTTACTACCGGCACCTTCCGCTCTACATCGAGCTGAAAGATTAACACGAGCGGGCAGGTCAGGCTGTGCCTGACGAATTGCGTCTCACGTTCTCATTCCACTCCGTCAGGCTGAGCCTGACCTGCGGGAACGATCATGCTCAAAGTCACGGGTAGCGCATCACTCGACTGCGAAGTCCACTCGCGACGCAGCTTCGTTCAGGCGGGAGTCCTCGGCCTGGGCGGGTTGTCTCTGGCCGACTACCTTCGCTGCCGCGTTCAGGCCGCGAACTCGGCGCCGGCTGTGAATCGGGAAGCCGACACGAGCGTAATCCTCATCTGGATGAGCGGAGGACCAGGGCACCATGAAACGTGGGATCCAAAACCAGACGCGGTGAGCCAGTACCGGGGTCCGTTTGGAGCAATCTCAACCAACGTGCCCGGCATGCAGTTTTCCGAGATGCTGCCCGAACAGGCGAAGATTGCCGACCGGTTGACGATTCTTCGCAGCGTCAATCACGGCTCGGGCGATCACACCAAAGGCAACCACTGGATGCTGACCGGATTCGAAGGCCCGGACTTCAACAAGCCGGACAACCAGGTCCAGCGGCGTCCATCCATGGGTTCTGTGGCGGCTGCATTACGCGGTCCGATCGAACCGGGGATGCCCGCCTACGCCGCCGCACCGCACCTGCGAGGCGGCACCGACAACCTGTTTCACTATGCCACGTATCTGGGCGGTACTCATAACCCATTCATCACGAACTCCGATCCGAATTCCGCTGACTTTCAGGTTCGCGACCTGTCGCTCGCCAGCGGAGTCACATTCGACCGCCTGGAAGATCGCCGGACTCTCCTCAAGTCTGTCGACCAGCACCAGCGTCAAATCGACGCACGAATGTCGGACATGAGTGATCATCAGGCATCGGCCTTTGGTCTGCTCACCAGCACGCGTGTCAGAGAGTCGTTCGACATTTCCACCGAACCAGATTCTCTTCGGGACGCCTACGGCCGCCACACGTTCGGGCAGAGCGCGTTGCTGGCTCGGCGTCTGGTCGAACGCGGAGTCACCTTCGTCACCGTCAATACTCAACCGTGGGATCATCACGGAACAGCGAATCGGCTGCCGACGGAAGAAGGAGCAAAGTTGCTGATCCCGCCCGTCGACCGGGCAATCGCAGCGCTGGTGAGAGACCTCATCGATCGAGGTCTTTACGAAAAGACTCTCGTCGTTGCGATGGGCGAGTTCGGCCGGACGCCAAAAATGAACGCCGCGGCCGGTCGAGATCACTGGGGCAAGACGTTCAGCGTGCTGCTCGCGGGGGGCCGATTGAAGATGGGCCAGACAATCGGCTCATCAGACGGCAACGGTGCCTACGTCACTGAGCGGTCGCTTGATCCGCAGGATGTTGCCGCGACGGTGTATCACCACCTCGGCATCGATGCGGTCAACACAGCAATTCCCGATCGAACCGGCCGGCCACGATATCTGGTGGAACGCGGCCAGCCGATTCGCGAGCTGATTTGAGCAGAGAGCTGATTTGAGCGACGTCGGATGACAGTGAGCCGACTTAAAACAATGGCTCTCGTCCCAGTTGTCGCCGAATGACCGCCCATTGACCGGCATGCATCAGCCAGTGTCCGCCCTGCAGGCTGAACGCCGCTCCCACCGTCGGAGCGTAACCCTGCATTTCCTCGGGCGATGCTTTGTCAAGATCGTCGTCCGAAAGCTGCGTCAGCGCCGCAAGAGTCGCCGCGCGGATTTTCTCGAACAGCTCCATCAATTCCTGTTTCGAATGGAACGCCGCTGCGTCATCAACAGCGGCCGTTTCTTTCGTGTATTTCTCAGCAAAGCCTGCTGGAAGTTCGGGCATCGAGCCGGGAACGACACTCTCGATCATCTGATGTTCTGACGAGATCAGATGGCCCATCTGCCAGGTAATGTGATTGCAGCCCGGATGCGGCCGATGGAAAAAGTCCGCATCGGTCAGGTCACCGAGGTAGGCGAGCGAGATCATTTGCCCGGAGTCGATGGCTAGACGAATGGCTTCTGTTGAGTTCATTGAAGGCTCCTCTCGAAGATACGAGTGATTGTGCCCGGTAAACTAACTCGAAGCGTCAGCGAGGGCGAATCAGCAGACGCTCACGCTGACCTGTCGCGAGAGAACCACGCAACCCGCTTCTGAGCGACGGCTCACTGCCAACAGCCAGCGGTTACAGAATCAACATCGCATCGCCGTAGCTGAAGAAGCGGTACCGATTCTCCACCGCAGCCTGGTAGGCCTCACGAATGAACTCTGTTCCCGCCAGGGCGCTCACCAGAACAAGCAACGTTGATTTCGGCAAATGAAAATTTGTCAGCAGACAGTCGACTGACCGAAACGAATACCCGGGACGAATGAACAAATCGGTCTCTTCTGACCATGCCTGCAAATGTCCGTGCTGCGACGCCGATTCCAGCGTCCGCACGGATGTTGTCCCGATGGCGACGACGCGACCGCCACTTTGGCGAGTCCGCTGCAGCCTCTGCACGGTCTCTTCCGAAACGCTGCACCATTCTTTGTGCATACGATGTTCGCTGAGCTGATTGACACTGACCGGACGAAACGTGCCGATGCCAACGTGCAGCGTTACCCGAGCTGTCTCGATTCCCCGCTGCCGACAGCGGGCAAACAGTTCGTCCGTAAAATGAAGTCCCGCCGTCGGCGCTGCGACCGATCCGGGATGCTCGGCGTAAGTCGTCTGGTAGCGTCCCCAGTCGGCCTCATTCGCCACTTTGCGCTGGATGTAGGGAGGTAGCGGCACGGTGCCGTAAAGATCGAGCAACGTAAACTTGTCGCGATCATCGTGAACCCGGGCCGACCAGATGCCATCCTCGTCCCGCGATTTCAGTTCAAGCTGCAAGGACGGTTGAACGGAGTCGTGAATGGAATGCAGTGTGATTTTCTCTCCTGGCAGAAGGCGACCACGGGTCTGGCCGATCAGTTGCCAGAGGCCCTCTTCCGATGAAGAAAGATAGAGCCCTTCCCAGTGCCCGCCGGTTGATGTCCGCTCTCCGATCAGTCGGGCAGGGACGACTTTCGTGTCGTTAAGGACGAGGCAGTCTCCCGGGGACAGCAGTTCGGGGAGATCACTGACAGAGCAGTGCTGAATTGTGCCCGCCGCTCGGTCAAGCACGAGCAGTCGCGCCTGATCACGACGTTCCGGCGGTTCCTTCGCGATCAGTTCGACCGGAAGATCGTAGGAATACGTTTCCAGATCGTTCTCGTTCAGCGACATCAGCCTTGCCGGTTTTCAGGGTCACGATTCAGCAACGACGGAAAAATGAAGAATCAAGATTCCGCATCGCGGTCCTGCTCATCGCCGCCGTGTCACATGATGCAATTGTTGCACGGCTCAACTTCCGGGCGCGGTGCGACGCTCCCGGGGATCAACGCCCGCTTTGTCCAGCGTCCGCATTTCTCGCGTTTCTTCGCGCAACTCATCCAGTTTCTCCTGATCGAGATGGATGGCTGCCACCTTCAGAACTTCTTTCCCCAGGCGATCAATCCGCGAGATCGATCGTCGATCATTCCTCGCTTTCGCTTTTTCCTTCGATCGAAACTGAATCTCCTCAACCTCACCCGTGAACTCCTCCAGCGTTGGCAGGTTATTCAATTCCTTAAGCGACTCGTCGACCTTATCCCATTCACCTTTCGCTCGACGATTCTTAATCATGGCAATTACCACCGACCGTTTGGCAATCGTGTCGATGAGTCGACTCTGCAGAAGTACCAACTGCCCTTCGACGTCGAGCCGAATCGTATCGTCGGGACACTCAGCGAGCATGCTGGTTTCGACACCAGAAACGAACGGGAACTTTGTCAGCAGCGAGCTTCCGCTTCGGATGTAGACCCACTCAAGGGGTTTGTTCGGATCGACTGGAATTTGAACACGACCGAAGCGATCGCTCCGATAAATGTCTGGTTTTCGCGGATCAGGCGTGTCTTTCGGCGGTTCTTCTCCGTCCGGTGGTGGCGGCGGAGGGGGCTCGTCATAGACGGCCACGAGATACCCGACCAGCGGCCGGTCGTGGTTTCGTTTTGGCGCCAGCCGCAGTGTGGTGACGCCAACGTCCTGCTTGATCGCGATGGCCCGGATTTCCATACGACGTCGGCGAAAGGCTCCCAGTGGTGTTGCCACGCCGGAGTAGACTGTCGTCTCGACGCGTTCCCGATCCACTTTGTCGACCGTCAGGTACGACCACGGGAGAAACTGCATCTGCTTGAGGATCCGATCTTCATCGAGGTAACGAAAGAACGGTTTGAAAAGCGACCTGGCGGTCACGTGAGCGAAAACCGGATCTCCCGCAGCGAACAGGCCAGCACGCATCTTAATTCGCGCGGTCTCCGGATTTGCTTCATCAATCTGCCCGACCGGATGATAAAGCTCGCCCAGCAGATGCATGATCTCCTCGGCAATTCCGCGGCGATCCAGTGTCCGTCGTGACCGAACTGGCGAAAGTGACTCTGTATCTCGATCCCACTCACGAGACGTGACGTGGTAGTAACTACCGTGTTTCTCTACGGCGATCGGGAAGACCTTGTCGATTCGCTGTGGTGTCGGGAGAACGTAGAGGGTCATCAACTCAGCGATCAGGTCTGACGTTTTCGCATCAACTTTGCCGTTGCTCATTTTCTCAACAAGGGCACGCAGGAGCCGCTTTCGCTGTTCGTCGACTTCGATTTCGTCCGGAAGCGAGATGATCTCGCCAACGGATTCCGCCAGCGCGGACGGCAACGGGATCGATACGGTGACCTCGACTTTGCCCTCGGTCGTCTGCGTGATCAGTTCGGCAAGCGACTCCGCAGTGCTGAAGACGCGATTTCTCCATTTGATTCCATCCCCGGAAACGCTCTCGATCCCGGCACGGTTTCGGGGAGTCAGCCAATCCGGCTCATAGATCGAGAAATCCCAGATGCCTCCGACACTTCGGTCTGCCAGTTCGTGCAGTTCAGCCAGAACGCCCTGCCGGAAAGCCGGTCCCAAATGTAGAGACCGCTCAAAGACGAGCGGAATTTCCACTCGATAGCGAAGTTCCTGAATTGGGATTCGCGGCTGCTTCGGAGGAGGCGGTGGCGGCTCGACGTACTCTTCTTTAGCAGCGGTAGCAGCGGTCTCTTCCTTTCCGGCTGCTGTCTTCCCCTTCCCGGCGGAAGTTTTACCGGCGGGCTCGACCGACTTCTCGGCAGGCGGCCTGGCAGTTGTTTCAGCACGACCGTCCAGCGCGTGCAGACCCCTCAGTTCAATGCCGGCCAGAAGAATGGCCAGCATCAATGCAGAAGTCCAAAGCACTCCGGGTTTTCCAGAGAGAATCATTTCTCGGCCTGGCATGATGACAAATGAGGGTTGAAAGGGGATTCCGCAGGACAATCAGAGCAGCTCCGTTGAGTACCACGCACCGACTTTCCATTTTTCGACATTGTGGTACGGGTCGACCAGTCGCTGTGGGAAGCCCTGGATGTTCTTGCGGATCACAATGACATCGTCGACTTCCCACAGCGGAATCACGTGGACCAGTTCATTCAATCGGAAGTGCAGGCCACGGAGCATTCGAACGGACGAATTGAAATCGACGGACTGCTCCAGCTCGATCAACTGCTGCCGCAGCCAGTCCGGAAGATGTTCCAGATCTTCAACCCGCGCATCTGGTTTCATCGTAAGGAATGGCCAGAGATCCGTAACGGGCTCGGACATGCGAACTGTTCGATAGA
>ERZ891418.649-NODE-649-length-11510-cov-7.746748_pt1 | contig 11510 bp, 7 predicted proteins | sample MGYA00521236_ERZ891418 | MGnify/ENA primary metagenome ERZ891418 (study PRJEB32303, sample SAMEA104408696) | aquatic metagenome | biome: Brackish water; feature: Chemocline; material: water | place: Baltic Sea | collected 2014-10-18T10:34:00 | depth 100 m ... | reverse complement strand
TCTCGCCTGCGGCTCAACGTTAAACGACCGACGCAGAGGCCGTGCCGAACAGTATGGGCAGGATGCCGATGCCACTACTTCAGCGAGCCGCCGTCGATCGTCTCTGCCTGGCGAAAGCCCTCGCGCCAGCGGGCTGAGCGAATTTCGGCCTGACCGTAGAAATCGCCCTCGCCCAGAATCACTGTCGGGTCCTTCGCCAGTTTGTGATGGGAATCGACGAAGGCCTTCACCAGGTAGCGGCCTCGTGGCAGCTTCGCCGTTTCGCGGCTCCAGTCTTTCGTGAGCTCACGATTGTCCGGTGCCAGCAGAAAGAGAGCTCCGTTGACCATGTGCTTCGGCGTGACCGTGCCCTGAGTAAACGCGATCGGTTTTGGTGCCCAGCTCTCGGTCTTCGCATTCCAGGCGTGGACGAACAGCTGAACCGGAGTGCCGGCTTTCCACTCGTCGGGAGTCTGCAGGACTCGCACCATCAGCTGTGAGCCGAACCAGTTGTCGGCGGGCAGTTCCTCGACCGACTTGTACTGCCCCTGCACCACCTTCGAATAATCCTGAATCCAGGCGACGAACGATTTGTACGACTGATCGTCCCGGTGCATCTTGAGGCCACCCATGTGAGACATCGCATCCAGCGTTGATGACGATCGCGGAATTGTCAGTTTGCCGTCGTCTCCTTTTGGAGGCAGCTTCGACAACGGCTTGAGAACCAGCAGACTGTTTTTCGGGTCACGCAGATCGAGCATCGGCACGTCGCCGTCATGCGTCTTGCGGCTGCGTTCGATGAGGTACGCGAGCGTCGCCTCGGGCGTCTCTTTGAAAATGTCCATCCGCTCGACGACCTGCGGGTATTCTTCCTTGAACTTTTTCATGTTCTTCATCGGTGCCTGGTGCTGCGGGTTGGTCGGGTCGATGTCATGCGGCGTGTGGCAGGGGAAGCACCGGAACCGCTGCGAGTAGACAGTTCTCACAAACGAATCGACCAGCCGGCTTTTCCTGGCGTGGCGGATGACTTCCACAGGATGCTCGGGCTGAGCTCGTTCGGCCTCGGTGAGCGGCGGAAGACTGCACAGCGACTCGTCTTTGCTGCACGCTTCGATCCAGCCGGCGAACGCGTCGTACTCGGCCTTTCGCATTTTCTCGTGAATCAGCTTTGCGCCTTTGTCGAGATCCTTCTCGCCCATGCTGATCAGGGTGAGGATTTTCGAATTCTTCGGTTCTTTCAGGTCAACGAGCCCCTGATCGCGCAGCGACAGAAACGTCTTTTCGTGAGACGGCAGGATGTACTGCTTCAAGTCGACCGACGAGAGGTGACACTGAACACAGCTCGACGGTTGGCTCGATCGAAAGATCGGCAGGATCCTCGCGTCAAACACCGAAGCCGGCGTCGGGTCGGCTGCAAAGGCACTCGCACCACCGGCGAAAACAAGAGTCAGAACGGTCGTGGTCTTCGCAAAGCTTCGTCGCATGACTCTTCTCCTGAAGCAATGGGGCCGCCGGCCTACGTCAAATCGCTGGCGTCACTTATGAGTAATCTCGCTGAGCCGCAGTTCATGCGAATGCACTTTTTCGCCGTCAATCGTAATCGCCTCAAATTGAACGACGGGGTCATCCACTGTCGTGTCAAACTTCATCAGCGCGAACGAGCACTTTTTGTTGTACCCCCACACCAGGCCGTCAGTCTTGACGACCGGATGCGTGTGGCGGTTGGTCAGCTTCGAACTTTCAAACTCGACGAACCCGAAACCGGACTCGCGTTTGGTGACTCGCAGGTCCGTGCGATGCCGGTCGGCGGCGATCAGGAACAGACCGTTGATTTTGTTCTTCTCGATGAAGGAGAAAATCAGCTCGCGTTCTTCCGGGAAGCCGTCCCACGGGTCCTTGCTGCCCGGCTTGATTCCGACGGTCCACGGCACGGGCGAGGCCAGCACTTTGAAGCGGCCTTTGGAATTTTTCAGCGTGTGGAACAGCCACGACCGTTGAACGGGGCCGAGCATCGTTGGTTCGCCCTTCCGGTCTCGATAGTACCGCCCGTCGAGCATGATGAAATGCACGTCGCCGATGTAGAAATCGAACCAGCAGCCGGGCTGCTTCGGCGATCCGTACGTCGGGTTGACCCAGTTCCTGGCGAAACGTTTAAAGACCTCGGGCTTCCACGCTGGCTTGAAGATGTCTGGCCCGGGCACGCAGTCGTTCGTGCCGAAATCATGGTCATCGTAAATCGCGTAGGTCGGTGTCGAACCCACCAGCCGCAGCCACTCGGGTCGAGCCTGCCGCCGGTAATAACAGTAATCCTGAGTCAGCGGCTGCGTCGGGTCATCAATGTAAACATTGTCGCCGAGCATCAGCAGAGCGTTCGGCTTCTCGTTGAGAATCGTGTCCCACATGTACTCCCATTCCGGCACGTAACCGGCTCCGCCCCCGAACGCGACGCGGAACTTCGAGGGCGTGCCGGCCGGAGCGACGGTCGTGAACGTGCGAAGCTTCATCGGCACCGGCTCCCCATCCAGCAGCACCGTGTAGCGGTACGGAGTCTGAGGACGTAGCCGCTTAACAGTGAGCACGGTCGTCAGATCGGAATCGAGCGTCGTCAGCTTTTCCTCGGACCGGGAAATGACGAGATCATTGTCAGCGGCAAAGACGACGACTTCCGCCTTCGACGGACGGCGCGTTCGGATCCACACGTCGACACTCCCATCTGTCACGTCGCCAAGCATTGGACCATGCAGCAGATTGAGCGAAGTGTGTTTCTCCGCCCACTTCTGCCAGGTCTTCGTCTCACGGAGCGGAGCCAGCGCGTCACGTGGTCCAGCGGCGAGTCTGGCAAACGGCAACCCGCGATCCATCGCCGCCTGTGCGTGCTGCAGTGCCCGGTCGATGTCCTTCCGTCCGAGCGAATTGAGCATCTTTACGAAATGAGTTTCGGGGTCTTTGTCGTCCGCCTTTTTAAGTTCGTCATCGGCTTTGTCAAACTGACCGGCGGCCACAAACTGAGTCGCATTCCGTTGCGGATCGTGCTGAGCCAGTGCCGCAGAAGTTGCGAGTTGCAGAACGACAGACAGAGACTGAAGAAAAATGCGAAGAGTCATGGTCGTTTCTCCTGGGCGGGCAATGGACGGCCAGTGTAGCAACTTCGAATCGCAGTCCAGTTGTCCGTTGAAGATGTTCGAGATCCGATTTCGGCGTACCTCGGAATGCGGACGCCATCCGGAGTACAGTGGCATTCTTGCCTCGACACCTCCACACGACGATCATGCCAGCCTGGTTTCAGCAGACCTCGACCGAAGGAACTTCCAATGAGCCGCTCACGTTGCCTGACCGTCCTCGCGTTGCTTTGTGTTTCTTTGATCGGCGAGGCCTTGGTTGCCGCCGATCCGGTGTTTCGGGCCGGAGCAGCCGTTGCCGATATCACTCCGCAGAAGTGGCCGGTTGACCTCGTAGGAAACTTTTTCCCTCGCCCCGCGACAAAGGCCTGGGACCCGCTCAGTGCACGGGCTCTGGTGCTCGACAATTCCGTGACGAAGATTGCGTTCGTCGTGGTCGACAGCTGCTTCTGCGGGCGGAGTCTGTTTGACGAGGCGAAGAAACGGGCCAGTGCTCTGACCGGCATTCCGGCCGACCACATGCTGATGTCGGCGACCCATACGCATTCGGCTCCGCGGGTCAAGGACCGCTTCGACTGGAAGGCCGACCCGGAATACGTCGAGCATGTCACGCGAGGCATCGTGTCCGCGCTGCAGCAGGCCAGCGAGAATCTGCTGCCGGCCGAAATCGGTTTCGGCGTCGCGATGCTGCCCGAGGAAGTTTTCAATCGCCGGTGGTTCATGAAATCCGCGGCGGGCACGATGCCGCCGACTCCGTTTGGCGAGACGACCGACCAGGTTCGCATGAACCCGCCGCGCGGCCGCAAGGTTCTCGATCGACCCGCCGGGCCGACCGACCCGGAGATTTGTTTCTTCTCTGTGAAAACTCCCGAGGGACGTCCGCTGGCTCTGATGGCCAACTATTCGCTGCACTACGTCGGTGGCGTGCCCGCCGGCGGCGTCTCGGCCGACTACTTCGGCGAGTTCGCAAAGCAGATTGAAATGCGATTGTTCCCCGTTCTGCGGGACGGCACAGAGTCGAACATTGTCATCGGCCAGCGAGAAGAACCGCTTCGGGACACTCTGCCACCGTTCGTTGGAATTCTTTCAAACGGGACCAGCGGTGACATCAACAACATCAGCTTTCTTGAGCCGCGACCGGGTGCGAAGCCGTTCGAGCAGATCCGCAATGTGGCCAGCCGAGTCGCCGATCGCGTGACGGAATCGCTCGCGAAAGTGGAGTACAAAAAATGGGTGCCACTTGGAATGACTCAAACGGAAATGACCGTCAAAGTCCGCAGGCCGACGAAGTTTCAGCTGGCTCAATCGCGAAAGCTGATCGTCGAGAAAGACGACTCAAAACTGCCTCACTCTTTTTCGCGAGTGTACGCCGGCTGGGCGATCGGTCTTCATGAACACCCCGGCACGGAAGACATCCTCCTCCAGGCAATCCGCATCGGCGATGTCGGCGTGACCTCCATCCCGTGTGAGACCTTTGTCGAAATCGGTCTCCGCCTGAAAATGGATACGCCCTTTCAACACACCTTCACGATCGAGCTGGCCAACGGCCACTACGGTTACCTGCCGACGCCGGATCAGCATCGGCTGGGCGGCTATGAAACATGGCTCGGCAGCGGCTCGCTTGAGGAAGAAGCCTCGCCGAAGATTGAAGACGAACTGCTCAAAATGCTGGGCAGCCTGAAGTAAGAGCGGTGGCAGGCCGATTCCCGAATGCAGCAGCGCAGGAACAGCGGCGGCAACCGTGTATCCTGTACTGGCCGTTTAGAATGGCTCGACGAAACGATTCAGGAAGAGGATGCCATGATCAGAATACTTGGTAGTTCGCGCCGGACCCGCGACGGGTTGACGCGACGTGAGACTCTGCGAGCCGGCGGGCTGTCCATGCTGGGTGGGATGTTCGGTCTGCCTCAGCAGATCGCGGCCGCCGCTGGAACAAATGCCGCAGAGAATGGCCGGAAGCGGCCTGGTAAGGCGAAGAGCGTGATCATGCTGTACCTGCTCGGTGGAGCTCCGACGCAGGACATGTTCGATATGAAGCCCGACGCCCCGGACGGACTTGGCGGCGAATTTAATCCGATCGCCTCGAATGTCCCGGGCATGGATGTGTGCGAGCTCCTGCCGAAACACGCGAAGTGGATGAACCAGTCGGCGATTGTTCGCACAGTGAATCACAAAGCGGGCTGTCATAACCCGATGGCCAGCTGGACCGGCTATCCCGAACCGCTGCCTTCGATCGGCGTCGTTCAGGACAACCTGCCGCCCAGCATGGGGTCGGTGTGCGAGTACCTGAATACGGAGCAGGGCGGGTTTCCGGATTACGTCCATCTGCCATGTCTGCTCGGCTGGGGTCAACACATTCGCCGGGCCGGGCCGTATGGCGGGTTTCTCGGTCGACAATACGATCCGCTTTTTACCGAGTGCTCGCCAACGGCCGCGAAGGTTTCGACGAGTCAGTATGACCCGCAGGTCGTGCTCGGCACGCCACGGCTTCCCAATGCCCGCCTGCCTGAGGGGATCACACTCGACCGGTTGAAGAAGCGGCAGGAACTGACTCGACAATTCGACGACGCGTTACGCGGTCCCGGGATCGGCGAGGAATTCGATCGTGTGCAGGAAGGAGCATTGTCGCTGCTGACGTCCAATCGAATCCGCAACGCATTCGACATCGAAAACGTCGACCCCAAAGTGCGGGACAATTATGGTCGGACGCTGTTCGGGTCCAGCGCTTTGATCGCGAGGCAGCTCGTTGAAGAAGGCGTCCGTTTTGTGAACGTCACGTGGGACATTTTCGCAACGCGACCGGCGCTGCTGGACGGCGTCGGCTGGGATACGCACTCCCGCAACTTTCCGATTCTGAAAGATGTGCTGTTACCAAATTACGACGACACATTCTCCGGGCTGATGGACGATCTGTCCGAACGCGGACTCTTGGACGAGACCCTGGTGGTCGTGATGAGCGACATGGGCCGCACACCAAAGATCAACAAAAGCGGCGGCCGTGACCACTGGACGTTCTGCTATTCAGTGCTGATGGCCGGTGCGGGAATTCAAGGCGGCACGATCTACGGCGCCTCGGACAATCAGGCCGCTTACGTGAAGGACGCCCCCGTCAGTCCCGCCGACATCTGCGCCACGATCTACGAATGCCTGGGCATCGATCCAGACATGCAGATTCCCGATTCGGCCGGTCAACCGGTTCGAATCCGTATGGGCGGGCGAGTGATCAACGAGATCCTCAGTTAAAAGATTTTCATTGGTCATCTCTCCCGGAGGGAAGTCCTTCGCTGCGTCTGGAGTCCTCGATGTTTCGCACTGCACTTCTGGCCTTCAGTGTTTTTACTCTGAACGGCCATTTCCTTCAGGCAGAGATCCCACCCGATCCCGGTGCTCGACTGTCTGCCATTGGCGAACCTGTCGCTCTGGAAGTTGAGCCGGCGTCGATCACGCTTGCCGGGCCGCGTGCCAGTCAGCAGGTCCTGCTCACCGGACGCTATGCCGACGGGTCTGTACGGGATTTGACCAGCTTCAGCGAGTGGAAGTCAGCCGACGCCGAGTTGGTTGACGTCACTTCCGACGGCTTTGTTTCGGGTCTTCGTGACGGAGCCTCGCATCTGGAGATTCGTGTGGCCGGTCTTGCGGCTCAGGTGCCGGTTGCCGTCACCGATTCGAATCTTCCGCAGCCCGTCAGCTTTCGACGCGAACTCATGCCGCTACTGAGTGTCGCCGGGTGCAGCGACATTCGGTGTCACGGAGCGCCGAGCGGTAAAAATGAATTTCGACTGAGTCTGTGGGGCTTTGATCCTGACCTGGATTTTCGACAGCTCACGCACGACGGTCTCGGGCGACGTACGAATTCGCTCGATCCGGACAGCAGTCTGATTCTGTCCAAAGCACTGATGCGAATCCCTCACGCCGGCGGACTGCGATTCACGCCCGACAGTCCTTACGCAGCACTGATGAGAAGCTGGCAGTCGGAAGGGCTCCGCGATGACGTCGGCAAAGTGTCGTTGCAAACTCTGACAGCCTCTCCGGCCCGGCGAGTGCTTCAGGCTCCGGCACGGTGGCAACAGCTGTCAGTTCGCGCCACGTTCGACGACGGTCGCTCAGCAGACGTCACGCGGCTGACGACATTCTTCAGTAGCGATATCGCGATCGCGGATGTCGACCGGACGGGGCGAGTCGAATTCAAGCGACAGGGTGAGGTGGCCATCCTGTGCCGGTTTCTCGGCCGGATGGAATCGGTCCGGCTGATGTACATCGCGAAAGCGGCCTCGGATTACCAGTGGCCGGATCCTCCGACAAACAACGATGTCGACACTCACGTGTTTGCCAAACTGAAGATGTTGAATATCCCCCCGTCGCCTTTGTGCAGCGACGAGCAGTTTGTGCGACGAGTGTCTCTCGACCTTTGCGGAATCCTGCCGACCCCGGACGAAGTGCGGGAATTCGTCGCCTCAACGCAGTCAGACAAACGGGCGCGACTGATCGATCAGTTGCTGGAACGTCCCGAGTACGCCGACTTCTGGACGAAGAAATGGATGGACGTGCTGCGTGCCAGTCGCGATTCGATCCAGCTTGCGGGGGCACAGGCTTATCAGAAATGGCTGAGGGATCGCATCGAGGCGGACGAATCGTTCGCCTCAATCGCCGAGTCGCTCCTGACGTCGACATGACAGTCTTACAGTGACGCTCCCGCGAACTTCTTTTGTGTCCCGCCGACTCCGACAGCGATCACCGATCCCGCGTACCTCCAGAAAGATCTGACCGAAGCGACCGCGCAGCTGTTTCTTGGGATCCGCCTGCAATGTGTGAGGTGTCATGATCATCCCTACGAAAAATGGAAGCATGCCGACTACCTCGCACTGGCCGCACACTTTACTCAGGTGACGCGAAGCCGGTTGGGCAAGGCCGGTCCGAGCGGTCGTCCGGAGCGGCGGCAGATCGAAATCGCACTCGACTTCAAAGCCCCGGAAATCAAAAACGAGTCCGGCGAAACCATTGTTCCTCGACTTCCTGGCGAGTCAGTCGCCGACGTGCCTGCGGATCAGGATCGACGTCAGCGGCTCGCCAAATGGCTGACTCGAAAGGACAACCCGTTTTTTGCCAAAGCTCTGGTCAACAGAACCTGGTTCCATCTTCACGGGCGAGGGATCGTCGAGCCGGTTGACGATTTCCGCGACTCCAACCCCTCGGCCAATGACGAACTGCTGGAGTCGCTCGCGGCCGACTTCGTTCAGAACGGGTTTCGGTTGAAGCCGCTGATTCGCACCATTGCCAATTCGCGGACCTACCAACTGAGTCCGGTCCCGACGCCAGGCAATCAGAGCGACGACCGTTACTTCTCGCACATGTCGTCCCGACCGCTGTCTGCCGAAGTGTTGCTGGACGCGGTCTGCCACGTGACCGGCATTCCGGAAGTGTTCGAGATCACGAACGATTACACGATTGGTCTTCCAGAAGGCTCCATCACGCTGCCGGCCGGCACTCGCGCCGTGCAGTTGCCGGTCACCGATACCGAGACTCTCATTAATACGATGGGGAAATACGTCCGGTACGAGCCGCATCCGTTCCTGCGAACATTCGGCCAGCCCAGCCGAACTCAAACCTGCGAGTGCGATCGCGAACAGCATTTTGGCCGCAAACAGGCGCTTGAGTTAATCATCGGTCAGATGACGGCCAACAGGCTGACCAGCAAAGACAATCGTCTCGGGCGGTTGCTGGCAGAACAGAAGTCCGATGCGGAGATTCTCAACGAGCTGTATCTTTGCGCGTTATCGCGCGTTCCTTCGGAAGCATCCGCGAAATCCCTTTCTGAATACGTCGCCGGGAGCGCCGACAAACGGCAGGCCTGGGAAGACATTCTGTGGACGATCCTGAACTCGCAGGAGTTCATTTATCAGCATTAGGTGATGGCCCAATGCCTGACCGGGGCGATGAGCTGAAGAATCAAAGCGTCCGAAAAATCAGACGACAATCGGTGAACTTTCAACCGGAGACTTTTTGATGAGTGCGACAACTCGAATTTTACTTTGCGCCGCGATCTCAATGGCCATCAGCAATCTGGCCAGCGCGGAAAACTGGACGCGTTTCCGAGGTCCGAACGGGCAGGGCATCTCCACCGAGAAGAACCTGCCGACCACCTGGTCCGCAGATGAAAACGTCGTATGGAAGGCGAGTATCCCAGGCAAAGGCTGGTCGTCTCCGATTGTTTACAAGGACAAAGTGTTCGTGACGACGGCGACGGAAGAGGGCGTCTCGTGCCGGATCGTCTGCGTCAATCGGAAAGACGGAAGCATCGCCTGGAACACCGAAGTTCATCGACAGAAACCGGGTCCGATGCGGCAGCAGAATTCCTATGCCACTCCGACCCCGGTGACGGATGGCGAGCGAGTCTACTCAGTCTTTTATGATGGCACCGTGGCAGCCGTCGACTTCTCCGGCAAGCCAGTCTGGAAGAGTCAGGAAGTCAAGTTCTTCAGTCTGCACGGCCTGGGGGCATCTCCGCTGCTTGCTCAGGGCCAGTTGATCATGCCCTACGACGGAAGCAGCCGAGAGGAAAGTCGCGTGGGCTGGAAGGAGCCCTGGAAGAACGCCGTCATTCTCTCACTGGACGCCGCAACGGGTGCGGTGAAGTGGAAAGGCAAACGCGGCGAGTCACGTGTCGGACACGTGACTCCGATTCTACTTGGAGACGGTGAGCAGTTTGTGAGCGCTGGTGGCGACCGGGTCCAGGGACACGATGCTCAGACTGGCAAGCAAGTCTGGTCGATCTACAGCCAGGGAGAAGGAGTGACTCCGTCACCGGTGATCGGAGACGGCCTGATCTATACGTCCTCGGGATTCGAAGCCCCAACGATTCGGGCAATTCGACTCGGCGGAAAGGGCGACATCACCGAGACGCACATCGCCTGGGAGCAGAAGAAAGGCGTCCCGGCCCTGGCATCGCCGCTCTATGTCGCACCTTACCTTTACACGATTTCGCGAGACAACATTCTGCATTGCATCGAAGCGTCGACCGGCGAGATCATCTGGCTGGAGCGACTGACCGGAGTGCATTCTGCGTCACCGGTGTTTGCCGATGGAAGAATCTACGTGCTGTCTGAAGACGGAGTGACACTGGTCCTGAGTCCCGGCCCGAAATTCGAAGAAGTCGCCCGCAACAGCCTGGGCGAAACCTGCCTGGCATCGATGGCAGTCTCGCAGGGAAGGTTCTATATCCGTTCTGCGACGAATCTTTACTGCATCGGTGCTTCCGCCGACGAATAGGTTGAGCCTCGTCACCGCACGCAGCGGACAAGGGCGATCGTGATATCGTCATCGGGCGCTTCGGGTCCGCAGAATCCGAATGCGGCGTTCATCAGAGTCTCGATCAGCTCATTGAGTGGAGCATTCCGGTTCTTGACGATCAGTGAGTTGATCGCTTTCTGCCCGAGAATCACGTTGTCATCGCCCCTGGTTTCGTAGAGACCGTCTGTGTAAATCGCCAGCAGGTCGCCGGGTTCCATTTGAAACGACCCAGGCTCGTCCATCATGAGGTCAATGCTCACCCCGGCCGGGAGACCGGTCCCAGGAAGATTGATCGCTTCGCCATCTTTCCGGATCAACACTCCGCCGTGGCCGGCTCCGACATAAGTGACCTGTCGAGTTTCCGGATCGAGAACGGACACAAACAACTCGACAAATCTCTCGGACCGGGTGTCCTCACAAATCTGCTTGTTCGCCGCTTCGAGCAGAGCGTACGGATCAGGAAGATAGTCCTTCAGCGTTCGGATGACCGTATGCGTTGACGCCATCAGCAATGCCGCTGGCATGCCATGTCCACTGACATCACCAATGACGATCCCAAGTCGATTTCCTGGCCAGGGGATATAGTCAAAAAAGTCACCACCAACGGCTTCGGCCGGCCGGCATTTACCAGCCAGTTCAAACCCCGGAATCGCGGGAAGTTCGCGCTGCATAAATCGTTCCTGCACAGTCCGCGCCGCAGCGGACTCCATCAGGTGTTCCTGTACGACCTTTCCCAGTAGCTCGCGTTCCTGACGTTCGATCGCGAATCGGATCGCGCGTTCGAGAGCGGACCGGTTGAATTCGTTTTTCGGGATGAAGTCCTGTGCTCCCTCCCGCAGCGCCTTCAAAGCGGTTTCGTCATTGGCATCGCCGCTGAGAATGACGATCGGGAGGTCGGGATGAAATTTGCGGAACTGTCTGACCGTGTCGAGTCCCTGGCTGTCCGGGACATTCAGATCGAGCAGCGCGACATCAAAATCCTGATCCGGGAGAGCAGTCGCGTCTGCCAGCTTTTCCACCCAGGTGAGCTCGCAACGCAACTGCGATGTCTTCAGACAGCTTTGGATCAGTCTCGCATCCGTGCGGCTGTCCTCCAGCAGCAGTACATTGAGCAAATCAGTCATG
>ERZ891418.647-NODE-647-length-11520-cov-4.555081_pt1 | contig 11520 bp, 21 predicted proteins | sample MGYA00521236_ERZ891418 | MGnify/ENA primary metagenome ERZ891418 (study PRJEB32303, sample SAMEA104408696) | aquatic metagenome | biome: Brackish water; feature: Chemocline; material: water | place: Baltic Sea | collected 2014-10-18T10:34:00 | depth 100 m ... | reverse complement strand
CGGGAAATCCTCATTCGCAACATCGGCACGGTGACGGTCTACATCGGAGAGGGAACGACGGCGACGACGGCGATGTGGCCGCTCGGTGTTGGCGAAACACTCAAGAGCGGGACGTTGCTCGCGGTCAACGGGATTACGGCAGCGACAACCGGATCGGTTGCTGTGCTGGTGGAGGCGCGGTCATGAGCCTTGATTTGATTCCATCCGCGAGATCAAAGATCAGCCGACTTCGCACGATTTCCGACGAGACCGGCATCGTTTCGGGAAACCCAACAGCAGACATGGCCTATTTCAAAATACTCGACCCACGCACGGCTCCGGTGCTTATCGCCAAGTTAAGTTACTACTGCATCACCGCTGCGGGAAACGTTGATCTAGGTGTGTACTGGTCGGATGGTGCGACGATTTACCGGATTGCATCCTCGGGACTGATTGCGGCGGCGGGATCGTCGGTAGTGCAAACGCTAGACGCGACGGTTCCCGCATCAACTCCGGTTGGCGTTGATCTATATGCCGCGTTCTACGCCAGCAGCGCCAGCCTTAACTATGGACGCGCAAACGGCACAACGCCCATCCTGGCACTCGGACAGCGAATGATCTCTAAAGCGACGGCAACGAGTCTCGCCGCATCGTATGTTTTGTCTGGATTGGCTGCGACAAATGTCATCCCGTGGTTTGACGCGGCGGCCGTATAACGATGACAAAGATTGACCGCATTGTCTCTACCCGAGGGGCGGACCCGGCGGCGTACATCTCGGCAGGAGACATGACGATGGTTTCACCAGTATCCGCGTCCGGAGATGTGACGATCTACGAGTCAGACAGTTACGACGCGGACGAAACGCGGTCGCTCGATTGGTCTACGACCGACGCGGGGACGTGGCCGACGCTTACCGCTGCCACCATCGAACTCCGGGCAGTCAGCGCGTCTACCGGAAAAACGATTACCGCCACCGGCAGCGTCGTCACCGCAACGGGCGCAACCAAAGAGGCGCCCGTTGAACTGGCACCATCCGATACCGCAGGAAAGCCGTCCTGCGACTACGACTATCAGGTGATCGCTACCCTCTCCAATGCACACGTCGTCACGCTCGCATCGGGGACATTGACGCTCACCAGTCGACTCCGTGCCTAATCAATTAGAGCGAGCCATCCTGGAGCATCGACGGGCGCTTGCGTCGATTGACCGCGCCGCACTCGGGAACGTGCTGAACGAATACGATCAGATCATGCGCCGTCTCTCCGGGCAGATCGAGGCGTTACAGCAGGCGGCGATCCGCAACGGCGTGACCACACCGTCTGAACTGTTCCGGATGAACCGGTATCAGGAACTGCAACGGCAGATAGCGGGGGAGATGCAGACGCTTGCACAAGCGACCGGCGACGTTACCCGAGAAGCGCAGGCGCGAGCTATTCAGGCGTCGCTCGCATCGTCACAGCAGATGGCCGTCAGCGCAGCCAGGAGCCCGATCGCTCAAGCCGTCGTCGATGCGCGGTGGGTGAACGTGGATCCGCGCACGGTCGAGGACTTCATCGGGGCGTCGCGCTCCGGGCCGTTATCGGACCTGTTGGCCACGTTCGAGGACGTGACGGGCAAGACGCTCGTTGACCAGATCACCAACGCGCTCACGGTTGGCGACGGGCCGCGCACAGTCGCGGACGCCATGCGGGGCGCACTGGACATCAGCCGCAATCGCGCCATGACGATATCGCGTACGGAGATGCTTCGGGCGTCACGATCCGCCACCATTGCACAGTACGAGGCGAATGACGACGTGTTGCAGGGATGGATATGGTCAGCGGCACGGCATAATACGTGCGCGGCATGTTTGGCCATGGACGGAACGAAGCACCCGCAAAGCGAGACGATGCACAGTCACGTCAACTGCTTTGTTGCTGGAACGATGGTCAACGGACCGAAGCCGGTGGCGGGAACAGAACGATGGTATTCAGGTGACGTTATCGAGGTTGAGTCCGAAGACGGTAGACGGTTTACCGTCACTCCGAATCACCCGATATTGACGACGGAAGGTTGGATCGTTGCGGGATCGCTCAATGAACGCCACCACCTCATCGGTCGCAGCGGAAGTGATAGCGAATTTAGCAGGGTCTACGGCAACCACGATGACGTTCCAGCCAGCATCGAATATGTAGCGTATTCGCTCCGGGGCACGGACCCCATGATCTCCGTACGCATGCCAACCTCCGCCGAAGACTTCCACGGCGACGGGGGCGGCTCCGAGATCAGCGTTATACGGACCAATCGCCTGTTGCTGGATCGTTTCAATTCCGCGCTCGGCAAGGGCGTCACGCAATACGAACTCAAACGGCGACGTATGGGTAACGCGCTCTTGGCGAGTCTTGGCAGACTTGGACAGTTCATCAATGGAGCGAATGCGGCCACGTACGGCCTCATGTGCAGCCGACACCAAAGCCTTGCGATCATCGGGGCTAGTTCTGGCCATCCGGGCAGTCATGCCTTCGCTACGATTGCGGGGAGTTACCCCAGCGTCAATCAGGTATCGGCGGATGGTTCCTCGTATGACTCCGTACGATTCAGCGAGCGACTTCTCGGACTCTCCGCTCACGTATCGAGCAACCATCTGATCAGCGGGAATCGGGGTTCGCGTGAACGACTTGACGACAACACCAGACGAGCGCAACATGTTGACGATGGCGGTAGAACGAATCTGATATCGGCGACTGATCTTCGTCACAGACTCGCCGGACTGGTAACTCCTGACCACATCGTCAGCGTCAATCGGAAGAGCTTTACGGGGCATGTGTACAACCTCCAAACGACAGAAGGATGGTATTTCGCTAACGGAATAATATCACACAACTGCCGGTGCTCGCCGATTCCGTGGCTGCGGGACGTGGATATGGTGGAGATCGAGACGGGCGCGGAATGGATGGCGAAGCAACCGAATGCGGTGCAGGATCGGGTACTTGGCAAGGCCGGCGGCGAAGCGTATCGTAACGGTGAGGTGTCGCTGAACGACTTCGTGAAAGTGAACGAGTCGGCGGAATGGGGCACGAGCATAACGGACGGCGGCGTCGGTTGGGCGCGGCTGAACGCGGGACGTAATACAGAAATAACGAAGACGCAATGGGTTCCATCAATGAACGAAACTGAGTCGAAGTATTGGGCTGCGAATTCTCCGCTATCCGAATTCGATATGTTCCATTTCACATCAAAAGAATCAGCTGAATCAATCAGAATAAACGGGTTCAGGGACGGCCCGGGAGTTTACGGGCGCGGAATTTACACTACTACCGGGGATAGCGTTACTGCTAATTCAGTTGGCGCGTCGGAATCGGCAGTAAAGCTACGGGTAAGAACGAACGCCATGAATCCAGTCTTTGTTGAAAATGATACGTATAACGCATTCAACGGACTGTACAAAAAACTGGACCAACTTGGTGTCAATATTCCAGAACAAGGATTCGACGATTTATTTGATGAGTTCAGGAAGTTAGGGCATGACGCCGTTGTGATGAACTTCAAGAACAGCGCAGAAAAGCCTCATTGGGTGATCTTCTTCGAAAAGCAATCAATAACCGTTATTGAGTGAGGTGAGGAATGAGTCAGTCTGAGATGTCACCACAATGGATATGCGGAAAGTGTAGGTGGTTTCGAGAGTCTCTGTTATCGTCATTCACGTGCGATGCGTTCCCGGATGGAATTCCATGGGAGATACAGATAGGCCAGAATGACCACCGGGATCCGTATCCCGGCGACAACGGTATCCGCTTCGAACCGAAAGACACGGAGGCAGAATGACCAGAATCATCGCCGCGTTGCTCCTGTTGCTCGTTGTGGCGGCTGACCTTGACGGCTCGGCGTTGCAGGCACGCGATAACGCCCGATGTGCCCGGTGGGGCGTCCAGTTCGATCGGAACGGGTTGACGGTCCACGAGATCAAACGGTTGCACGAGCGCGGGTGCAAGCAGTCCGGCGACGGCTGGATCAGCGACCGGTACTACCAGGCATGAGTGACCGCACGGTGAACTCCGAGATCAAGGAATTCATGCTCGTGGTTCGCCGCGCTCTGCTTATGATCGTCTCGTATATTGACAAACGGTATTGCTCTGGCGAATCTGTTACCATAACGGGCAAGTAAGAGCCACACGGGCCTACCGTCTCGCTCGCCACTGATTGGAACGCTACCGCTGCAAGGCGCTCGCACTCCAACCGGAGGCGGGCGTGTTTTATGTTCGGCGGGACGCTGGTAGACGGTAAACCTGACGGGATGTCAGACGCCAACGATCAGAACGACAACCAACAGGACGATGGCAAGGGCGCGGACGACGTCGCCGGCCTGAAATCGGCGCTGCAATCCGAGCGTGATGCACGGAAAGCGTCAGACAAGGCCGCGAAGGACCTCGCCCGCGAACTGGAAACCATCAAGAACAGCGGCAAGAGCGACGCTGAAAAACTGGCAGCACGGATTGAAGCGCTTGAAAAAGACAACCTGGCCAAAAGCGCCACCATCCGCGAGCGAGACGCCAAGGATGCCGCGCGAACGGCAGCGAAGACGGCAGGCGCGCCGGACGGTGACCTGATCTATCGGGTTATCAAGTCGGACATTGAGTTCGATGACAACGGCAAGCCGACGAATCTCAGCGCACTGATCGACGATCTAAAACAACTGAGTCCGAACCTGTTCAAAGTCGAGCCCAAACGGATCGACGGCGGCGCAGGCAACGGAACGAAACCGAAAACATCCGACTCCATGAACTCGTTTATCCGGCAAGCGGCTGGACGCGGGTAACGTAAGGACAGAACCCAATGGCCTCGATCATTGACCGAACAGGCGCTACCGCGCTTATTCCCGAGGATGCGTCACGCGACATCATCCAGTCCGTGACCTCCAGCTCTGCGGTGCTGCAACTCGCACGCCGAATGCCGAACATGAACCGCGCACAACAGCGCCTGCCCATGCTGAGCACCCTTCCGACCGCCTACTTCGTCAACGGCGATACCGGGCTGAAAGAAACGTCGAATGTGTCGTGGGAGAACGTCTACATCAACGCGGAAGAGTTGGCCGTCATTGTGCCAATCCCGGAAGCGGTGCTGGCCGACGCCGACTACGATATCTGGACACAGATTCAGCCGTTGATCATTGAGGCGTTCGGCGTGGCGATCGACGCGGCAGTCCTCCACGGAACCAACGCCCCGGCATCCTGGCCGGACGATCTCGCAACGCAAATCACCTCGGCATCCCACACGGTTGACGAGGATGACGCGGCGTTCCCTGACCTCTTCGACGCATTGCTCGGACGCGGTACCGGAGACGAGTCGTCCGTCTTCGCACTGGTTGAGGAAGACGGATTTATGGTCAACGGCGTGCTCGCGCAGCCGGTGATGAAATCCAAACTTCGCGGACTCCGGGACAGCAACGGACAACCGATCTTCGTCAGTGACTTCAAAGGGTCTGCCAGTTATTCCCTCGACGGCAACCCGCTCACGTTCGTTGAAAATGGCGCGATGGCCGCAACCGTCCGCGCGTTCGCTGGCGACTGGTCGCAGCTCGTCTACGCGATGCGGCAGGATCTGACCTATAAAATGGCGACGGAGGCCACCATCCAGAATGCCGGCGGAACGGTTGAATACAACTTGTTCCAGCAGGACATGGTGGCGCTGCGGGCCGTGATGCGTCTCGGTTGGGCGCTCCCGAATCCGCTGAACCGCACCAACCAGACTGATGCTACCCGCCTTCCGTTCGCGTCTCTTCTGGCCTAGGGCTGGGGTGACTGATGAGTAGCGCCGACGAGGAAGCCAGAGCGTTGCTGTTTCGGCAGCAGCAGGTCACCCGAAGACGGGCTATCGCCGTCCGAAACGCCGCGCTCCGTGGCAACAATGCCGCGGCGCAGACGGTCAAGGACGGATGGAAGCCCTACATCCTGGCAATGCGTGAACGGGGCTACACAGAAAGGAACGGGGACGAGGAATGAGTTACTACCCACGACAGGACTATACGGCGGTAAACGATATTACGATCACCGACGATCTCAACGTTGGTGACGATCTCAATCTCACCAGTACGGGCGCGGTGATCACCATTGGTCCGTCCGGAACCAATCCGGCGGTTATCACGCACAGCGCCGATACGCTGACCCTCGCATCGGGCGATACGTTGGCGGTCACCACCGCAGACAAACTGACCGTTGGCGGGGTGATCGTTCCCGCGACGCTTTACGAAAACTTCCGGGTCGGGCCGCACGCAACGGTCACTGAATACGATCTGATGATCGCGCACCGCGCGCTTCAGGTCACCGGGATTCAGGTCGTCCCGTCAACCCTACAGGGCGGAGCGTTGACGGCAACCGTCGTCAAGGCAACCGGCACGGCAACGCCCGTCAAAACGACAACGCCGATGCACACCGCAGACGCGATTGACCTGAACGCGGGCGCATATACGCTGCAAACCATCACCCTGACCGCGACCGGCGCGGACCTCATATTGGCGGCTGGTGAGCGCATCTCTATTGACTACTCGGCGGCGCTGACGGCGGGGCACGCCATTATCACCATCGCGTACAAGTACGTCTAAGGACGGAAGGATATAGACAATGACCGCAGCAGGAACATCGGGCGTCTTCGACCGAGGCGCGTACCGGATTCAACTCGGGAACGTCGGCGCGGCAGCCGGCGATATGGCAAGCGTACTCAATCCGTTCAGCGAGGCCGTCATCGTGACGAGCGCCGTACTCAACATCACTACAGCGTCGACCGGCGCGTCAACCATTGACGTGGGCATCGGCACATCCGCCACAACCGCATACGACACCCTCATCGACGGGCATTCAGGCGCGACGGCAGGCGTATTCGCGGCGAAGGGCAGCAACGGCCTCCTCGTCAAGCTCTGGCCCACCACAAGCTATCTCACGGTCTCTGAGGCGTCCGGCGACGTGGTCGGACTTGCGGGTGAGTTGATCATCACGTTCATTCCACGAACCGACGCCGGAGCCTAGTTCGATGGTTGCGGCAGTTGGCTATCCCTATACGGACGCACTCGCGCTCCTACAGGATTATGTGCAGTCGTCGGTAGCGCCAACGCTATCGGCGGCTGAACTCGATCGACTGATCCGCTACGGCGCGGTCGATGACGAGGACGGCAACGAGCCGGACATGTGGCCAGCATGGGCAGCGTCGATTGTCTACTCGCTGAACTACCGCGTGGTTCCCGTGGCCCGGAACGGATACGTCTACAAGGCCACCACAGCGGGCACGAGCGCCGCAACCGCTCCCACATGGCCAACCACCGTTGACGATACCGTCACGGACGGTACGGTCGTCTGGACGTGTGAGGCGGCGTCGGCCTGGACGCCAACCTACGGGCAGTCCGGGCTGAATCTCGCGGCCATGCGTGGATGGGAAATGAAGTTCGCCAAGTTGACGGATAACGAAACGTTTTCGTCAGACGGCGCGTCATTCAACCCCGAGGCACGCAGGGCAGATATCGAAAAGCAGATCAACATGTTCCGGCGCCGCGTCGGTGGATCGTTCCGTCTGACGGGACGGACCTCGCGGTTGGAGCATTGGGACGAAGTGAACTCGCTGGCGGTGAACGGATAATGCCGGACATGACGCAACTGCGAACACAGCGCGAGGAATCGTTTACGGATACGTGTCGGCTCGATCTGACGGTAGACGTGGACGATACCAGCGACGGGTATACGCAGTCATGGCCGGCGGGATCAAGCGTCGCGTGCAACATCACGACGCCATCGTCGAATCCGAGCAAGTCGGGCGGGTTGCTTCAGATCCTTCCGGAAGAGCGCGGCTACCTGATCGCGTTGCCACACGGGACCGCGATCGGTGCACCCGACCGGATTCGCAGGGCGAGTGACGGGAAGATCTTTGAAGTCATCGGCGTGGACAAACACGGAACGTTCGGCATTCAGACCACCGTCGCGGTTATTGAGTTGGGCGTGTGATGGCTGGAACCTTCTACGTTGACATTTCAGAACTGACCGCGATCACGGACAAGTTCGCGCACGCGCAGCCCATCGTCAAATCCAAACTCAACGCGGCGGCGCGGACGGCTGGATTTGCGGTCGAAGGGAACGCCAAGACGACCGCTCCGGTTGACAAGGGCTATCTGAAGGCGCGTATCCGGGCCGGAACTCCACGGCAGTCCGGAATCAGCACGACGGTTGCCATCACCTCGCACGCCACCTATTCCGCAGCGGTTCACGATGGCCGGAAGGAAGTCCGGCCCGTTCGCGCGAAAGTGTTGGCGTGGCAGGGACGGAACGGGATGGTCTTCTCGATGCGGTCGCGGGCGGTCGCAGCGAATCCGTACATGGATCGCGGGCTGAAGGCGTCGGAAGGGCAGATTACCAAAGCGTTTGACAAGGCGCTGGCCGATACGCTGAAGGCGCTGGGGCTATGAGTATCCTGGCGATTCTTGACGCGGCACGCGACGTTGTAGCGGACGTGAGCGGTATCAACAGCGCGTACCGGCTCACGCCAGAACGGGCACCGAGCGGGACGCAACTGCCGGCAGCAATTCAGGAACCGTTTGAGGGCGATGTGCTCTGGGGAACGAGTCAAGAACACATCATCCATCGTTGGTATCTGGACATCCTCGTCAGTCGAGAGGGCGATACGCAGACGGAACAGGCGGCGACGCTGACCCTGCTGCCGCTCGTCATCACGGCGTTTCAAACCAATCAGGCGCTTGGGTTGGCTGGATCAGGCGTCAGGAACTGCCGACCGCTGAAGTACGAAATCGTCACCATATCCATGTGGCAGGAAACGTTCAGCGCGGTACGGATCACGATGCAGGCCGAGGAAAAGTACGGCGTCACGTTTGGCGCGTGAGGATAGGCACATGAGCACGCAAATGCTGACACCGAGCGTCTTCGACAAACTCGTGACCCGATGGAACGGACTCAAGCGATTCGAACGCACGGATCGTGCGAGTGCGTGCAAAAGCAAAGGGCATGACTGGGCAGAAGCGCCGTTCTCAGAGGAGGACAGCCGGGCATTTGTCTGCAAACGATGCCTCCGTTACGACATGGGGAACTGATATGAGCAAACCGAAACAACTGTTCTGGATCGGAGATCGGGACGCGAACGGTGACCCGCTTGAGTATTTCGGTGGCGTTGCTGGCATCCGCGATCCGATCCCAACACGCGATCTGACGCCGGACGAAACGGCGGCGCTGACGGAGGCGCAATGGCAATGTATCGACTCGCCGACCGGGAAGAGGCTCTACCAGACGACCGGCCCGACACCGGCATCCTCGAAATCCGCGAGTACCGCTGCCCCTCGTGTGGACGACTAGTCATCCGGGGCGTCTTTATCGGTTGGGCGGAAGGGTATTGCCGCTCGAAGGAATGCCGAACACGTAGGGCATTCAAGTCAAATCGAACCACTGATTAGCGCCACGAGCGCCCTTATCGGGCCGGTGCCACACGAAAGGCAGTCGGCCAATGGCAACGAACGAAGACATTCTGTTACAGGCGCAGGCGGGCATTGAGACGACACGGGGCACGAACGTTGCGGCCACCCGCAAGGTGTACGCAATGGTCACCCCGAGTCTGAATCGTCCGCTCGCGCCGTTCCGCAATACGACCGGAACATTTCAGGGACGCAGACGGGCATCCTACGGTCGCACGAAAGTCGCGTTCTCGGCGTCGGACGAGGCCACCTATCAGGATCTCCCGTGGTGGCTTCAGTTCGCGCTCAAAGGCGGCGTCACGGGGTCTACAGACGGCGGATCACCTGCCGGATACGTTTATACGTTCGTTCCAACCGTCACGTCCGATAACCTCAGTAGCATGACGCTCGAATTCGGCGACGCGGGCAACCCGTACGAATCCGGTCAGGTCATGGTCAACTCGTGGACGCTCCGGATGGACGCGGATAACGAGGCCGAGCCGTCCTGGATGCTCGATTTGGAGTTGATCGGGCGTGACTTTGAGACGACCACGCTCACCACGTCACTCGCAGACCGCACGACCGAACCGATCCTTGCACGCGGTACCAAGGTCTACATCGACGATGTAGGCGGGTCGATTGGAGGCACGCAGAAAACGGGTTCCCTCATCTCCTGTTCAATTACCGGGAACAACGCTATCACCTATAAGGCATTCGCCGAAGACACGACGTACGTCGCGGCCAACAAAGTGGGACGGGGCGAGCAGACGTTCGACGCACAATTCACGTTCGAGTTCGATGCTGACACCGAATTCGCCAAGTACCGATCCACGGTCGCAGCGCAGCGGAAGATTCGGCTGGAGCAGTCGGGCGGTACCGCGATTCACACGACCGTCTTTCCGCGTATGCGCCTCGACATGTACGGCTACTGGTCGTCCTGGTCACGCGGTACGCGGGTCAACAACCTGACGGCCACGTTTGGATTCATGGGCTTTTACGATACGACCGCGACCGGCGCGTTTACCGCCGAGATCGTCAACGCATTGTCCGCACTGGCCTAGTCATAGCGTCATCGCACGCAAGGAGTTACCGATATGAGCGACGCCGTCGCGCGTCCTTCCCAATTCTCCGTCCGCAAGCGGTTCACCCGCATCGAGTGCGAAGAGCCGAACTATGAAGGATTGTGGGCATCCGTCCGAACCAACCTCACGCATGACGAGCGGGCCGAATTCGTTGAACGGCTCGCAGCCATCGCGGTCGACGGCAAGGACCATTTCACGCGAATGCTCAACACCTTCACCGACGCGCAGGCCGCGCAGGTCGAGGCGGAAAACATGATCATCGCGGCAGCTGATCTCGAGGACGAAACCGAGCGCGAAACAGCGAAGGCTGACGCGCAAGCTGCCCGGACCGCTGCCAATGACGCCGTGTGGAACGCACAACAGGAACTGCTTACCGCGAACTCTCCCGAAGTCATCTCCAACCGCGAGCAGCACTGGATGTTGGTCGCGCCATATATCAAGGCGTGGAACATCTGTGACGAAGACGAGACGGACGTGCCGGCGCCGTGCGAGTCAGGGCTGGACGCGCTGCCGCATGTTGACCAGGTGATCACCACATGGTTGACGAGTGAGGTGGAGCGGGGGTATCGCGGGGGAAAAGGCGTGCGGACCTCATCGAGCGGGTCCGCAAGTACGCCGGTGCCCACGAACGAACCGAGCAACTGAGACGGAAGGGGAACGAGTATGCGAAATACCCGATTCCTCCCGTCGAACTGATCTGGTGCATGTCCGTGTCGATCGACGGGTTACGCCCGTGGGAATACTGGCAGATGGACAGCGAAGAGTACGACATGATCCGCGAGGTACAGATGACCTACCGGGCCGCGATCAAGGACGAGCAGGACGCGCTGAAACGGAACATGCCGGACTAGAACTTCTTCGCTTTCCGGGCGTCGCGTTTATCCTTGGCATCACGGCTATCGTCAAGACATTTGGAGATGCCGCCGAGAATGACGAGGATGAGAATGCCGAAGATCGTGATCTGAGCGAGCAATTCCATGAACGGACCTCCTGATGGTTGATAAAACAGTCACAATCAAGATTAGCGCAGTTGACGCCGCTTC
>ERZ891418.646-NODE-646-length-11520-cov-7.326995_pt1 | contig 11520 bp, 8 predicted proteins | sample MGYA00521236_ERZ891418 | MGnify/ENA primary metagenome ERZ891418 (study PRJEB32303, sample SAMEA104408696) | aquatic metagenome | biome: Brackish water; feature: Chemocline; material: water | place: Baltic Sea | collected 2014-10-18T10:34:00 | depth 100 m ... | reverse complement strand
CAAATGTGAATATTGTTCATGAAAATGTCGGGCGACTTATGTATAAACGACAGCCTGCCGGCTCCTCATACGCCGTGGCTGCCGCTGAAACCGTTTCTCGGCAGGAGCAAGGCCGGCATCTATGGGGACTTCGTCGCGCAGGTTGATGACACGGTCGGGCAGGTTCTGAAAGTGCTCGACGATCAGGGGATGGCGGAAAACACGATCGTCATTTTCACCTCGGACAACGGTCCTGTCTGGTACGACGCGGACGAAAAGAAATTCCGCCACGCTTCAACCGGTCCATTTCGCGGCATGAAAGGCGACGCGTGGGAGGGCGGCCACCGAATGCCGTTTGTCGTTCGCTGGCCGGGCGTCGCGAAGGCAGGTTCGACAAGCGAGGTGACGATCTGCCACACCGATTTCCTTGCGACCGCCGCCGACATTCTGAATGCGAAAGTTCCTGCAGGCCAGGCCCAGGACAGCGTCAGCTTTGCGGCCGTCCTGAAAGACGGTTCAAAAAAGCAGACTCGCGAAACGACGATTCATCAGTCGTCTGGCCGGGTTCTCGCACTCCGCTCCGGAGACTGGAAACTGATTCCGGGCCTGGGTTCCGGAGGCTTCAGCGAGCCACGGAAAGAGAAGCCGGTCAAGGGCGGGCCGATGGGTCAGCTTTACAACCTGAGGACGGATCCGGGTGAGACAACAAATCGCTATCTCGAAGAGCCGGAGCTTGTCGAGAAGCTGACAAAACAGCACGAGGAAATCACGGGCCGGTAGCCCAATGGCACCAGCGTTGTGCTGAATGTCGCCTTTCGCGGAGCGAAAGGCGACATTCAGAGTTTGCCGACCGTTTCTTTGACGCTGCGTCGCGGGTTAGAATGACTCTCCCCTGCCGGCCTTTGAAAATGAGTCTCGCCACGCGGCCGGCGTGTGTTTCTCCGGAGCTCCCGATGAAACTGCAGAAGACGCTTACTTGTGTTCTTGCCCTCGCTGCTTCGCCGGCATTGACTGCCGATGTGGATTTCGCGAAGGACATTCGGCCGATCCTCAGCCGGCACTGCAACAGTTGTCACGGCGAGGAAGCTCAGGAGTCCGGGCTGAGGCTCGACTACGGCAGCCTCATCAGCGAAGGCGGAGATCGCGGGGCGGCTGTTGTCGCCGGCCAGCCGGACAAAAGTCTGTTGTATCTCGCCCTGATCGGCAAAGGCGATGTGGAGCAGATGCCGTTTGAGCTGCCGAAGCTCTCCGACGAAAAGATCGCCCTCATCAAAACCTGGATTGAGCAGGGAGCGAAGCTCCCGCCGGGCGACAGCCCTGTCGCGGGACGGCGGCCCAGCGATCACTGGGCGTTTCAACCGGTCGTTCGGCTTCCGCTGCCGATGTCGAAGGCAAATCTGAAGTGGGCTCGGAACGGGATTGATCATTTTGTCCTCGCCCGACTGGAGGCCGAAGGTGTTTCGCCCTCAGAGGAAGCCGATCGATCTACTTTGATTCGGCGAGTCTACCTCGATCTGCTGGGCATCCTGCCGAGCCCGAAGGAAGTCGACGCGTTCGTCGCGGACAAGAGCGACGACGCTTACGAACAACTTGTTGATCGTCTGCTTCCGCTGCCGGCCTATGGCGAACGCTGGGGCCGACACTGGCTGGATATTGCCCGTTATGCCGACTCAAACGGTTTCACCATCGACGGGCCGCGATCGATCTGGCCGTACCGCGACTGGGTGATCACCGCGCTGAATCGTGACCTGCCCTTCGACCAGTTCGTCACGCAGCAGCTGGCCGGAGACCTCCTGCCCAGCGCGACGCGCGATCAGATTGTCGCGACTGGTTTTCACCGCAACACACTGATCAACCAGGAAGGCGGCACCGATCAGGAGCAGTTCCGCGTTGAGGCGATTGTCGACCGCGTCAGCACAACGGGCTCAGCGTTTCTCGGGCTGACGATCGGCTGTGCTCAATGCCACGCGCACAAGTACGACCCGATCTCGCAGCGCGAGTTCTACCAGGTCTTCGCCGTGTTCAATAACTGTGATGAACCGAATATTCCGTTGCCGACCGATGAGCAGGCGGCCGAGCAGACTCGCGTTACGAGAGAACTGGCTGAGGTTGCTGCGGCTTTGAAAGCTCACGATGCAGCACGAGCCGCCGGACAGCCGGACTGGGAATCGAAACTCGCTGCCGTCCCGAAAGTAAACTGGAGTTTCGTCAGCCCGATCGAGCACGAGTCCGAAGCCGGCGCGACACTCAACAAAATCGACGAGCATTCATTGCTGGTCGGAGGCGACGGCAACGTCCCGGCTCAGGACGTGTTCACCATCGTCGCCGACGTCAAGCTGCCGAGGATTTCCGCAGTGCGGCTGGAGACGTTGACGAATCCGCTGCTGCCAGAAACCGGACCGGGCTGGGCGGACAACGGAAACTTCGTGCTCACCGAATTCGAACTGACGGCAAGAATCGGCGAGGACAACGACGCGAAACCGCAGAAGATTGAGTTCGCGTCGGCCTCGACCGACTGGCAGCAGGAAGGGCACGGCATCGCTCTGGCCATCGACGGCGACGACACGTCCGGATGGGCCATCAACGGACTGAAAAACAGTTCGATCAACGTCAACCACGAGGGGGTCTTCGTTCTCAAAACGCCGATTGAGTCCGACCAGCCGGTTCGCTTGACGTTCACACTCCGGCAGAACAGCAAGAGTGCGAAATACCTGATCGGCTCGTTCCGGCTTTCTGTCACCGACTTTTCTGACGCCACTGGCCCGACTCCGGAGAGAATTCAGTCCGCTCTGGCGAAGGCCGTCGAAAAACGGGATGACGCCGACAAGGAATTTCTGACGGCGGCGTACGGTCGCAGCGATGTTTCGCGGATGCCGCTGGAGTCCCGGCAGACGAAGCTCAAAGCGGAAGAGGGCTCACTCAAAAATGCGATTCCAACGACGATGGTTCTTGGGGAGCGAAAGAGCCGCCGGGACACGCACATCCACATTCGCGGCAACTTCCTGGAGAAAGGCGCGAAGGTGGAACCCGGCACTCCGTCCGTGCTGCCGCCGATCGTTTCCTCAACGGAAGCGCCCGTGAACCGGCTCGACTTCGCCCGCTGGCTGTTCTCGCCGGATCATCCACTGACTTCGCGCGTCACAGTCAATCGGTTCTGGCAGAGGTATTTCGGCTACGGCATCGTTTCCACGGAGAACGACTTCGGCACACAGGGCAACCGGCCGACGAATCCAGAACTGCTCGACTGGCTGGCGTCCGAATTCATGCGTCTCGGCTGGAGCCAGAAGAAACTGCATCGCCTCATCGTCACTTCAGCGACGTACCGGCAATCGTCGAGCGTGACCGCGGAACTTCTCGAACGCGACCCGCGCAACCGGTTACTCGCACGGCAGTCGAGACTGCGACTGGAAGCGGAATCCGTTCGCGATGTCGCGCTGTCGGCCAGCGGACTGCTGTCAAGCAAGATGCTCGGGCCGGGAGTTTACCCGCCTCAACCAAAGGGCATTTACGTCGTCACTCAGGTCGCCAAGCAGTGGCCGGAGAGCAAGGGCGAGGACCGCTATCGTCGTGGAGTCTACACGTACTTCTGGCGGTCGAGCCCGTATCCCATGCTGCCGACTTTCGACGCTCCTGAGGCAAACGTCACGTGTACGAGGCGGACTCGATCGAACACCCCGCTTCAGGCGCTCACGCTGGCGAACGATTCGTCGTTTATGGAGTTTGTCAAAGGACTGTCCGATCGCATCCTGCGCGACGCGCCGGAGTACGACGAGGGCCGCATCCGGTTCGCCTTTAACGCCGCGCTGTCTCGCGGACCGTCAGCTCGCGAAAACGAAGTCCTGCAGAAATTTGTGACGCAGCAACGGAAGCATTTCGAATCGAACGCCAAAGCGGCCGCGGCCGCGGCGTCCTCGACGCGGCCAGCCGGGATCGATGAAGCGACATCGGCGACCTGGACGGCGCTCGCCCGGGTCGTATTGAACCTCGACGAGTTCATTACTCGCGAGTGATCATCGGCCGCCTGGCTTCCTGAAGCGCGATGACGGCTCTTCTCAAAATGCGCCGATTGAGATCCGACGGAACTCCACATCCGTGTCCGGGTCGTGAGCCTGAAGCTGGATCGCTCCTGGTTTTTCACGCCGCCCCTTCCGCGCGTTGTCGTCCAGCTCGCGCGTGTCCGTCCAGTCGACCTGCTGGTGTCCGTTGACCCACGTCGCGATGTGTGGCCCGTTCGCGATGATCGTCATCCGGAAAAACTCGCCGTCGCGACTGACCATCCGCCGCGCGTTCTGCCGGTCGTCGATGCCGCCGGTACTCCACTGAGCCGGCCGCGAGGGATCTCCGTTTTCGCTGCGGTTGAAAAGTTGAGCCTCGTACCCGTTCATAAAATCGCCGCGGATCGCCCGGAAGAAGACGCCGCCGTTGGCGTGACGAACCCGCGTCCGCACGTCGAGCTGCAGGACGAAATCTCCAAACTCGCCGCCCTGATATTCCAGGCAGCCTGGGCCACCGACCGCGCGGATGACTCCTTCGCTGACGCTCCATTTCGGACGGCGTTCGTCCGGAATGCCCTCCCGGTTTATCGCCTTCCACGCGGAAATGTCACTGCCGTCGTAGATCGGCTTCATCTGAATCGGGCGGACCGCCAGTTGTTCAATCTGCAGTTTCGAGCCCAGGCTGATGGCTTGAGGAGCTGCTTTGGAACCCGCCTCGATCTTTGCGGTGAAGTCTCCGTCGACAGGAAAGAAGACCTTTCCGATACGCAGCAGGTCGCGCGTTTTTGACTTGGCCCGCACTTCGAAGGCCTGGAATTGTGAGTTCGTTCGCCCACCGGAAAGCAAACCGTCCTTCACACTCGCCCCGGTCCAGCCGTGAGTCGTCTGGCCGTCGAACAGGCTGATCCAGCCTGCGGCAGCGTCTTCCTTTGAGAGTCCGTGTCCGAATTCGGCAGGACCGTACTCCGACAATTCCGGGCCCACGGCCGGGACGGCAATCATGTCGAGCGTGATGCCGGCGCCGCGCTGACCGACGTCAGCAACCTTTGCCTTGGACGCGGCTGGCGGGCGAGCGGGGTCGTAGTACTTGGGCCGGAGCTCGTTCAGTGACTTGCTCGTGTGATCGGCCGAGACGTAGTAAGTCGCTTTGACCAGGTGCCTCAGATCGCTGTTGGACTTCTTCAGAATTCGTTGCAGCGAATTAAAAAGCTGTTCGACTTCCGGAATCGTCTCGTTGCTTTCTTCCGCCGGGTAGAGACCGGAAACGTAGATCGACTTTGAGTGGTTGATCCGGGCGACTCGACTGAAGACGGGTGAGGCTTTCATGTCTGGCGGAGTCAGATATTCGACCACCGGTCCCGTGCGGTTGCTGCCGCCGAATGCGACGAGTTCAATTTCGATCGGGACGGTGGCACTGGACTGCCATTCGACGAGCGAAACCGGAGGCACCGGCCGAGTTCCGAAGAACCGCTGGATTTCGGCTTGAACAACATCAGCCTGGGCCATCGGCTGCAGAAAACACTTTACCTGAAGGATGTCGTCCGGTCGGCGACCGAGGAACTTGAGGGTCTCGTGAAGCTGTTCCAGCGTGCCGCGTGTTGCTTCGGCGAGCGACTCGCTCTGTGTCGCCTGGCCGGAAACGTAGATTCGAGATCCGGCAGGGACGATCGACACGACATGGTCAGCCGCATCGGCCTCCTGGTTTTTGCTCAAGCGGGAAATCCTGACGGCTCGCCCAGAATCACTTTTTGTCGTCGCCACGGCGTCGATCGCCACGAGTGCATCTGAATTCGGGAGCGGTGTCACGATGAAAGCCACTGCAGGTTTGTGCTCGTCGCTGAACTGTCGCGCGAGTTCGTTCTGAACCTGCGCGATGATCCGCCTCTCCGCGACGTAGATGTTGAGCTTGACGGTGCAGTCCAGGCCCGACGCTGCTGTCCTCAGCAGCCTGTCCAGTCGGTCGAGAACCTGTCGAACCTGCTTGTTCGAGTCGGCTTCGAACTCGGGGCTTCCAAAGGCTGGCGGGAGAACCTGCGTCGTGTGAACGAGAGGCTGGTCACCGACGATGACGGCGGCCGAGGTTCCGGTTTTCGAATCAGGCTCAACATAATGAAGGTCTGCCTGCAGAGCGGGCGCGACGAGGAGAAGCAGCAGGCTCGCCCGGAGAGTCAGTCGCACGGCGAACCGGCACTGAATTAGAGTCCCGCGAATTACGGTCATTCGACAACCTCCGGTGCGGACTGAAAAGGCGGCTCATGAAAACGCTCATCGTACTTCGTCACGGCAAGGCCGAACATCACTCTGCCGGCCAGACGGACTTTCAGCGGGCTCTCGCCGAGCGAGGAATGCGCGACTCGGAGCGCGTCGGGCAACTGCTGGCCGAGAAAAATCTGGTGCCGGATGCGATTGTCAGTTCCTCCGCAAAGCGGGCACGGATGACCGCCGATCAAGTGGCCTCGGCGAGCGGGTTTCCCAGCGCTGTCGTCTACACCGAAGCGATCTACGAGGCTGGCGTTTTGCAGCTTTTGTCCGTCGTGCAGGAAATCGAAGAGTCCGCAAAAGTGGCGCTGATCGTCGGGCACAACCCCGGATTCTGGGGCCTCGTCGAGAGGCTCTCTGGTTCTGTGACTCAGTTCCCAACGTGTGCCTGGGCTCAGCTTGAGATCGATGTCGAGCACTGGGGCGAGGTAACTCATTCGAGCCGCGCGAAGCTCGCCACGCTGTGGTACCCGAAGCTCGAATAAGACAGATTGCGGTGGGTCTGCTCGGCCAGAAGATGTCTCACACAAAGGCACAAAGCTGCCATCCACGACATGGCCGGTAGGAACCGGCCCTACTGTGACTGTCCCTGGAGCGGAGGGAATCCAGGCTCAGGAGTAGTGAGCAGGACCGGTTCCAGGCGGCTCGCCGGGAGGTTTGAAACGCAGAGACGCAGAGGACGCGGAGCGACTTCTCTCTGTGTCCTCTGCGTCTCTGTGTTTCAAACCTCATCCACTCCAGGATCGATCAGGTTCTGGGGCCGCAGGGTGGCGCGGCCAGATCGGCGGGGGTCGCGGTGACTGCAGACGCAATCTCTTCGTGTCTTTGTGCCTTCGTGTGATCTCCGTCACCGCCAGAGACTCGCGGTCCCGCGCGGCTTATCCCGCACTCGCCTTGCAGCGGTTGAGATGAACTCGCCGGTCCTGCCGATCGTGACGAAACGGGGTGGCAGAGGGTTCTGGCAAAAGCTCCGCTTTGTGCTGCGCGGGCGGATTTGTGATCTATGTTTGACTGTTCGTTTCTACTTCCGGATTTCCGTTCTGAGCCCGGTCTCAGGAACGCAGACGCCGTCTGATTCGGATCCGGTTTCGTGCTGTTTGTCTGATTGAGGTTGATGAAACATGGCTGTGCAATCATTCGCAAATCGTCCACGGGGCGGTGAGCAATCTGGAAACAGCTTTGAGGATCTCAAGCGAGTCATCCACAACAAGCTGGTCGAGAAACTCGACCTGTCTCGTCTTGGCGATCTTGAGGGAGACACGCTGCGTCGAGAAATCCGACTCGTCATTGAGCATCTTTGTGATACGGAAAACCCGCTGCTGAACCGCTCGGAACGCGAGCGGCTGATCGAGGAAATCCTCGACGAGACATTCGGTTTCGGTCCGCTGGAAATGCTCCTCAAAGAGCCTGGCGTGGCCGACATCATGATCAACGGGCCGAAGCATGTCTTCGTGGAAAAGGACGGCCGGATTCAACGGTCGAAAGTGACGTTTCGCGACAACGATCATCTGCTGCAGATACTCGATCGTATCGTGTCGAAGGTCGGCCGTCGCGTTGACGAAACCTCGCCGATGGTCGATGCCCGATTGCCGGATGGTTCTCGACTGAACGCGATTATCCCTCCGCTGGCGATCGATGGCTGCTCGCTGACGATTCGAAAGTTCGGCTCGAACCCGCTGACGCTGGAAGACCTGCTTCGCTTCGGCGCGTTCACGCCGGAAATGGTCATGCTGCTTGAGGGAGCGATGAAAGCCCGGCTCAACTGCCTGATCAGCGGCGGTACGGGCTCCGGAAAAACGACATTGCTGAACACGTTGTCGAGCTTCATTCCTGGCGACCAGCGAGTCATCACGATTGAAGATGCGGCAGAACTTCAGCTTCAGCAGGATCACGTTCTGCGACTGGAAACTCGACCGCCGAACATCGAAGGCAAAGGGCGAGTCACCGCAACGGACCTTGTTAAAAACGCTCTGCGAATGCGTCCTGACCGAATCATCATCGGCGAATGCCGTGGTGCCGAGGCCCTCGACATGCTTCAAGCGATGAATACGGGTCACGAAGGTTCGCTGACGACGATTCACGCCAACACGCCTCGCGACGCCGTCTCACGACTGGAAACCATGATCAGCATGGGCGGTATCGAGCTGCCGATGAAAGCGATTCGAACTCAGTTCAGCGCGGCGGTCGACCTCATTATTCAGGTCAACCGGCTTCAGGGCGGACCTCGAAAAGTCACTCAGATCACCGAAGTGCTCGGCATGGAAGGTGAGACCGTCATCATGCAGGACATCTTTGTGTTCGTGCAGGACGGCATCGATGAGCAGGGTCGGGCACACGGGCATTTTGAGTCAACCGGCGTCCGGCCGGGCTTCATGAGTCGTCTTGAATCCTGCGGTGTCAAGCTGCCGGGCAACCTGTTTGCACCTCGAGCCCTCGGGGGTTGATTGCGTCGCCGAATCAGTTCGGAGCCGGTAACGGATTCGAATCGTCAATTGACAATCGGTCTTGAATGACCGTGATCTGAACCGTCCGAAAGGCGGAAGAATCATGAGTGGATTACTGATCCCCGTAGCAATTTTCATCGGCGTGACCGTGCTGGTCGCGGCGGTGATTTTTCTGTTGAGCGATTTTGGCAGCTCCTCGACCGAGGACCGGCTGGAAATCCTGACCGGCAAGCAGGCAAAGAAGTCCGAAGAGACGGGCATCATGAAGGAAGACTTCATGAATTCCACATCCGGCGGTTTTAGTGCTCTCACCGGAAAACTGTTTAAGAGCTTTCAGAACATGGGAATGTTCTTTGAGCAGTCGGACTCACCGCTGCGCCCGGATCAGTTTTTCATGATGAGCTCCGGCTGTGTCGTTGTTGGGGTGGTGCTTGGCTGGGCGTCGAAGGCGCCGATCCCGCTTTATCCCGTTTTCGGAATCGCGATAGGTCTTGTCCCGTACTTCTGGCTGCGGTTCCGCCGAAACCGCCGATTCAAAAAGTTTGCGAAACAGATGCCGGACGCCATGGAGCTCATCGCGCGAGCCCTGCGTTCCGGACACTCATTGAGTTCCGGCATCAATGTCGTCGTTGAGGAAATGCCGACTCCGATCGCTACGGAATTCATGATGGCCTACGAGGAACAGAACCTCGGCGTGCCGATCGAACGGGCGTTGAAAAATATGATGAAGCGGATGCCGAACATGGACCTCAAGTTCTTCGTGACGGCTGTCGCCATTCAGAAACAGGCCGGTGGTGACCTCGCCGAAGTGCTCGACAAGATCGGGTACATCGTCCGCGAACGGTTCAAAATCATGGGCCATGTCCAGGCACTGACGGGCGAAGGCCGGATCAGCGGTCTCGCGCTGCAGGGGCTGCCGATCGCGCTGTTCCTGGTCGTTTATTACATGAATCCTGATTACGTGATGATGCTCTTCGAAGAGGAGCTGGGTAAGCAAATGCTGTTCTACGCGATCATTCTGCAGATTCTCGGCGCGTTTGTGATCAAGAAAATCGTCGACATCAAGATTTGAAATTCGCCGCCGTCTGCTGGCCTGAGCCAAATACTGGCACGCCGCAGACGCCTCAAGAAAAAAGCGTTCATTTCGATAAGACAGGATTGAGCGATGGACTTTCAGACAATGCTTCCCTGGTTGATCTTCGGCATCATCACCGTGATGTTGTGGGCCGTGTTTCAGGTCTTCTCCAGCGACAAGAGCCGTGCTACCGAGCGTCTCGATGAGCTACGGGATCCGGGCAAGCGAGAAACCAGTGAGCGACCCGGTACCGCGGTGACCGTGCTGGAGAAAGCGGCCCCCGCCCTGTCACGGGCGCTGGAGCCGAAGTCGGAACTCGAACAGAACGTCCTGAAAGTTCGACTGGCCAACGCTGGCTTTAACAGCCCCGGGGCACCGCAGATGTTCCTCGCGGCCAAGGTGGGGCTGGGCGTGATCTGTACCCTCATTGGCGGAGCCGTCGGCTTCGTGCAGTGGGGCATGAACATGCAGGGTGTGATGGCGATTTTCATCACGGGCTCGGTCGGCTTGTTCGGGCCGAACATCTGGCTGTGGCTTGTCGGCAGATCAAGGATGGACCGCATTTTTCTCGCGCTGCCCGATGCGCTGGACCTGCTCGTGGTTTGCGTGGAAGCGGGTCTGGGACTCGACGCCGGAATGCGGCGCGTGTCCGAAGAGCTGGCGGACTCTCACCCCGATGTCTGTTTCGAATTCAGCATGTGCAACATGCAGCTGCAGATGGGCCGGCCCAGGAAGCAGGTTCTGCACGACGTTGGCATCCGGTCCGGTGTGGACGACATGAGAGCCCTGGCGGCGATCCTGATTCAGGCCGACAAGTTTGGTTCATCGATCGCACAGGCTCTGCGCGTTCAGTCTGACACGATGCGGATCAAACGAAGCCAGCTGGCCGAAGAGCGAGCTCAGAAAACCTCAGTGCAGATGATCTTCCCGCTGGTGCTGTTCATCTTCCCCGGCGTGTTCGTCGTGCTCGTCGGCCCGGCCGCGATCATGATGATCAATAATCTGCTCACTGATTGAGTGGGGGCGCGGCAGACGGTCGCACTTCGAGGCTGCTCATCCCGTTTCGCACGGCGTACTTGGTGAGCTCGGCCACGCTGAAGATCTTCAGCTTGTTCATGACCTGTCGGCGGTGCGTCTCGATAGTTTTGATGCCGATGTGAAGCTGTGCTGCGATGAGCCTCGTCGAGTTTCCTTCGGCGACGAGCTGTAGAACCTCCCGCTCCCTGAGCGTCAACGGCGCCCCGTCCTTGCGTTTTCGGGATTTCCCGTCTGGGCCGTCGACGTGTCTGGCAACCGCCGGGCTCAGGTAGTTCCTGCCTTCATGGACAATCCGCACGGCCTGCGCGAGCTCGTCGAAGGCGGAGTCTTTCAGGATGTACCCGACCGCTCCTGCATCCAGTATTCCCTGGACGACCTGCCTGTCGTTGTGCATCGAGACCGCGATTATTCGCGCCGCTGAACCCAGCTCGACGATCTGTCGTGTCGCTTCGACGCCGTTGAGCTGCGGCATGGCGACGTCCATCAGAACGACGTCTGGCCGTTTCTTCGCGACGATTGCGACCAGTTCGCGACCGTCAGCGGCCTCACCCACGACATCCATGTCCGGCTCGGACCGGATCAGGGCGCACAGGCCGTCCCGGATTAAACGATGATCGTCAGCCACGACGATGCGGATCATGATCTGCCTGTTCGACTGGATGTCGCTAATTCACCATGAGGTTGAACTCTCGATGAACTATTCTCTGCACAATTCCTGAACTGACTCTGC
>ERZ891418.645-NODE-645-length-11528-cov-14.444260_pt1 | contig 11528 bp, 15 predicted proteins | sample MGYA00521236_ERZ891418 | MGnify/ENA primary metagenome ERZ891418 (study PRJEB32303, sample SAMEA104408696) | aquatic metagenome | biome: Brackish water; feature: Chemocline; material: water | place: Baltic Sea | collected 2014-10-18T10:34:00 | depth 100 m ... | reverse complement strand
AGACATCCAGAATCGCATACTCTGGCCCGCCCGTGGCCGATGCGCCCCAGTGGGTGGGGACGATCCGCACGTCCGGCAGCGAAAGAACCGGATTGAAAATGCGGTCGTCCAGCATAACCCGGTACTCACTCATAATGTGTTTCGCCGTGGCCGATACCACGCCTCCACCAGCCATGTGCGCGCGATTACCATTGCAGCCCCCTCATCGTGCAGTAGGATAATGCGCTGGTCTTGGTTCGGCCACACATACAGCGCAGAGTCATACGACTCGAAAATATTGAATTCTGTCGATGTGGCCGATTTCAGCATATAGACCCGTTTTTCAGACCCGTCGTTGATAACCGCATCTCCGGCGACCAGGTCAGTTCCCGCCTGCTTTATCGTTCTGGTAGAATTAGCTGGCGTAAAATGCAGAAAATCCACATCTAGCTGGCCTGTCCCTCCATACTCAGCCGTCAATAGCAGCCCAATATCCCCGTGATTTTGCGAGGAAGCTCCCGGAGGCAACTGTAAAACTCCCAAATCTTGCAGCTTGTTTCCTGTGGCCGTCATCTTCGGCCCCTGCCACAGGGTCGTCAATAAGGCAGGCGGTGGATCGGCTTTTACGCTCAAACGCAACTCAATCCCCGTCGGCGGCGTGTTGGCAAATCGAGCCAGCACACGAAAGGAGCCACCCGCTGTCTGGATCAACTTGGCATTGGCAATCGTCCACCCTATCAGGTAAAGGTTGTGGTTGATCGCCCCAACCCACGAAGCCCGCCCAAATCCGCTAGTTCCGCTGCTGTTGGCGTCTGCCACCGTAGTCGTCCCATACGCGCCCTCTCCCTCAACCACGTGGGCAAATGTGGTCGGCGCAAAATGGGCGTTGACGGCTTGGTAGAAATAATTCGTGAGCAGTGTAGACCCGCTTGTGTTCGTAATCTTTAGCCGCAGCGGAGCGGGCAAATTCCCCACCACATCCGCCGCCGCCACTTCCACCCAATTGTCATGCCCCGTAGTGGCGTCGTCGTGGTTATAGATGGTCACGCCGCTCGTTGTCTTCGCCCCGGCGCTGGTATTGTCCAGTGGAATCGCCACTTCCGCCACGGTCTCCCAGAAGGGTCGCCGGGTCACAATCAGCAGAACCTCGGCCCCGTTGTTACCCCACAGCCGCAGCGTGTCATCCCCCATTTGCAGTCGTGCGCTCACAATCTCAGAGCGCCAGACCTCCGCGTCTGACGACATTTGGATGTACAGATACCCCCTATCCCCCGACCGGGTACTCTGCCTGCGGGTCATGTTTTCTATGAATCGTTCGATGTTCGCTATCTTTGCCTGCAACGCCGCACCGCTGGCCGCATACAGCCACAGGCGCACGCTCTCCGTCACCAATTGCTTCTCGCTGGCGTAGACCTCCACGCCCTGCCCCGTCACACTCAGCGCCGCCGCCTGTGGCACATAGTCCAACAGGAGCGCCCCCGTCGTCGTCGGGCTGCTGTCCGCCGTCGATAGGGGTATGTTTGTTGTCGAACCTATTTGCAAACTCAAAGCGTGTGGCAAAAGTTATCTCCTAAAACGTGGGTTGCCACGCTTGTAAATTTTGCTGTCGCCGTATTTGCGACAAAATCCGTTCCGTCAGCGATACAATATCCTGCTCACTGTTGACCGTCACATAGTTATTGATCGTCACCGCCTGCCCGCCGCCCAGCGCCTGCCCCGTGCGCTCAGCGCTCATCACTTGGCTGCCCCTCGGCAGATTCACAAGCTCCGGCCCCCGCTCGCCCACCAGGGCCAGCCCGCCTCGGGCAAAGTTCGTGCCCGTGGCATAGCCCGTCGGGTCGGGCTGCACAAATGTAACAGAGGGGTCCAGACCACTATAGGTAATCCCGGTTGGTTCGCCGTTACCGCGCAGACTCTGCAAATACTGCCATGTGCCTATTGCCTTTTTTACGGGACCGATGATGTGATCGTCAAGCCATTGCGCAATAGGGACGCCGTTGAACGTCAGCGTTTGCTGGCCCTCAATGCTAAAAAATTCTTCCCAAAATGTACCCCAATCCCCTTTTAATGCTGCCAATCCAGCATTCAACAGGGGACCCATATCCGCCAATTCCTGCTCCAGGTCTTTCAACTGTTGTTCTGCCCACACGAAAAACGATTTTGACAGGTCCCCCCATAGCTTGTCCCATTCCACATTAATGCCAGCATCCCGAAACCCTGCCTTTATGTCTTCGCCCAGGACCAGCATCCTGATTTTGATTTTGGTTAGCTCTGGGTCTATATCGGTTTGGAATTTCTCAAATCCCGTCCGAATCCCGCCCCAATCATCGTCCCACGCCTCCCGCACATCCCCGATCACCCCCGGCAGCGTTGTACTCAGGAACTCGGCCAGTTTGCCAGCCGCCGCCTCAACGAACGGCATCGCCTGTAGCCCCAACTCCATCAGCCCGTTGCCCACCGGCAACAGACTGTCCTTCACCTGGGTCATGCCCATCTGCCAGCGTTCCGACAATCCCAGCGTGCGGGTCGCCACGTCGTCAATACTGCCCGCCATCCCGTCCATAGCCTTGATTGCATCGTCAAGCTCAAAGCGCCCTTCCCGGATGGCAGCGGTCATATCCGGCCCAGCCCGCGCCCCAAAGACTTCCATGCCGATATTGAGCGCAGCCGTGCCGTCGCTGGCATTCTTGATAGCAAAGAAAGTATCGCGTAGCGACTCGGCCAAACTCTTGTTTGCCGCCGTGCTGCTGATGGCCCGGTTTTCGCCCAAGGCCAGGGCGGATGTCACGTCTGCCTGCTCTTTGGCAAACTTCCCAGCGGCGATACGCAAAGAGCCAATCACAAGTTCCGTGTTGACGCCCTCTTTTTCCCACTTGCCCAGCATGGCAATGCTTTCGTCCAGCCCGAAACCCATCTGACGCAGCGGCGCGCCAAACTGCACAAGTTTCCCGGCCAAGCTGTCCAGACCAATCCCAAACGCCTGTCCAGCCCCAAATAGTTTGTCCATCAGCCCAGTGGATTCTTCGAGGGGAACAGACCAATCACCCATCACACGGGTTATCCCCGCCACCGCCGCCACGCCGTCGTCGCCGGTGATGCGGGTCATCTTCAAAATCTGGGCGGTGAATGTGTCCAGCGCCGGGCCTGTGGCTCCCGTGCGCGTGTTCACCTCACCCATCACCGCCGCAATGTCGGCCATTGAACGATCCAACCCGGCCACGCTCCCATGCAGGGCTACCACGCTGGCGCTCATGCCGTCCAGAGCGGCCCCACTTGCGCCGGTGGCCGCAATCAGCGTATGCTGGGCGTCTTCAAAGCTCTGGGCTACACCAAAAGCCGCCGCCCCCATAGCGCCGAGGGCGGTTGCGGCCAAGCCAGCGCCGAGAACAAGGCCTTTGCCCAGAAAGCCGCCCAGCTTCCCCATACTACCAGAAAGCCCGGTCGTCTTTTTGTCCAGACCGCCCAGGCTTTTGTCGAGTTCGTTTAGCGCCGACTGAGATTCGTTTTTGGCACGAATAACAATATCTAAGTTGTTTGGCATTGCCTACCGTGTCGCTTTCTCAGCGTCGAATTTCTGCTTTTGCGCTTGCCAGTAGCTCTCTGCGTTTAGCCTGACTTGCAGTTCATCGACAAGCGAGGCCGGTGCATTCTGCAAATCGGCCCACGACCAGCCCATCGTCCGCATGATGCGAATATCTCCGGCATATCGACCTGGGTCGGCTATTGAATGGCCCAGCATAATACCGCGCTCTATGGCCTGCTCTATGCTTTTTTTTGGCTTTCACTCGGCCCGTCGTCAAAATTCGACAATGCAGCCGTCACCGGGTCAAGTACTTCTGGCGGCAAATCTTCAATGTTCTCTCGGTTCACTACCCGCCCCTCAAAGCCCGGCCCCTCCCACGCAATGATGCCATAAACCAGACGCTCAATAGATAATCGGCCAGGGTCAATAGTCATAGTCTCTTGTCGGTTTTCGTCCACTTTCGCGATAGCCGCTACCGAAATGCAGCGCTGTCGTTGCCCGTAAGAAAGGCGCTGGATTGTAATCGTATGGTCTTCGTCAATCTTCACGCGCGTTGTTTGCTTATCGTAAAAAGACATTCAACCTCCTATGGCAGCGTTGCCAGTGCGTTAGTAATCACAAAACTGAAAAACAGAGGGACTGTGCTGAGGTACGAAGCGGAGCCGCTCAGTTGCACGGTCGTATTGCCGTTGCTATTCTGGTAGCCGCCGACAGTCGTGTATTTACCGGCGAGACTGATTGCCAGCGCCTTGCTGCCTGTGCCTGTGGCAGAGAGGCGAATCAGACGATGCACCTGCGAGCGCAAGAACACCCGTTCCGCTGCCACAATGCCGCTACTTTCCACTTCCATTGTGAGCGTAAAGTCCAGGCTTGGCGGCGTGATTTTGTGCGCCGTGAATGTGAGCGCCCCGTCCGCCGTGAACACCGGCATAATCCCGGTATTGACAGTGACAGACGCTTCCAGAAGTACCCCCGCCTTTTGCGTGCTGCCGATTGTTCCGCCAGCGGCGTCGATAAAAACGCTCGTATTGCCAAATAGAATTTCTTCCAGCGCCGTCAGCGACAATGAACCGGTGAGCGCCGCTACTGTTTTTTGCCGTCCTCGCCAGTTGCTGCTAACCTTCCACGCCTCGCCCACTTTACCGGACAGGGTGAAACTCTCAACAAAGCCGTACTCCATCTCGTTACCATCCCCGGCGATAACGTTGCCACTCTCCAGGGTATAGGTTTTGATAGTGTTCGCTGCCGATACGCCCGGCGCATAGGTGTAGGCATACGCCCCGGCGCTACCGACTCCGGAGACTGTTCCGATGCCCGCCTCCATAATATGAGGCAGATGCTCGAACGTGGCTTCGGTGTCAGGAATAGACAGCGCCGCCGACAGTTGGGGGACATAGGTGCGCCCGGTCGGAACGAGCAGCCCCACGTTTTCGTCCACTGCTTGAATGGTGCTGGTGTCTTCAATGTCTGCCGCTGGCCCACGCCAAACAATGTCTGCCGATTCTGCTGTGCCTGCCGTGGTTTCCCGGCCAATCTGAATCTTGTTGCTACTGAATGGACCGTATGCCATTAGTCATCGCTGCCTTTCTTTGCCGCTTTGGGCGGGTCTTGTGTCACAGGAACATATAGCCGGTGGCCCGCCAGTTCCGTCGCTTTGATAGCGGCGGCGTGGGTCTTGGCTTCTTCTTCAGTCAAATCACGGGCGGGCACTTCTGGAATCCAAGCGCCCTCCCCGATGTACCGCATTGCAATGTCGCTCATAGAGCCTCCACAATTTTAACTGTCACCTCAAAACGTAATCCGTAATGCGTCAAATTATTATAATGATCGGCTATCGCCTCATAGGTGACAGGCCAGTCAATCGTACAGCCCGACACGCCCAACGTAGGAGCATCCGCTAGAGCAGCGTGCAAAGCGTCGGGCCACGCCCTGGCCGAGTTGACGGCTTCGGGCAACTGCGTGCGGCTGGTATACAGGTCGATGCGGATGGTGTGCAAGTTTCTCCCCATCCCCGCCGATGCTGTACCCAAAGCGCCCCGCTGGGCATAGACTACCGCCGCCGGGAACTCGCTAATGCTCTCAGGCGGGTCGGCATAGGCCCGTACAATGCCGGACAAATTCCCGGCCACGGTGACCAGAGCGTCAATCGCAGGGGATAGAGCCATTAGACAGGCCCCCGTGTGTACGGCAAAATGAGCGCCATAACCTGTTTGGGGATGGATTCCCCGTAGATAATACTCCCAAATTCCGGGCTGGCCGCGTTGTCTTGTAGCGCAGACTGGTATCTCTTGAACATCCACCCCGCCAGCATTGCCGTCGCCTCTCGGATAGGGTCGGGAACGGTTGTGCTAAATCCCCACACGCCCGCTACCTCAATTTCGCCATCGGTGGCAAATGCCCATCCGGTAGAGGTGCTTTTCAGGTCAATGAACCAGTAGTAGCTGGCGTTGCGCGGCGCGAGTCGATAATCGCCGCTGCCGATAGCGACCGCGTCCCCGTTTGTCAAAGTTGATACAGAGATAATCGGTGCATCCAGCCAAAGCCGCTTTCCCACCGAATCGCCAGAGACATAATACCGGCTGGCCGTGGCGGAGGCGGCAAAGGCGTCGTCAATCTGCCACGTCGCCCGGTCAATCCAGCGACTAGCCGCCGTCACAATCAAGCCCATGGCAGTGTCATAGGCAGAGCCTGTGATATTCAGCCGCCCAGCATCTTTTATCTGTGCCGTCGTGCAATAATCAGCCATTGTCTACTGCGCTTCCCGAATAGCCATAGCGTACAATGAGCGGGCCCGTGCCATCCCCACGCTTGCAACGTCGTCTTTGATTTTGACGACACCGGCTTGCAGGATGTCCTCCCACGTCAAATAACCAGCGCCGTACAGCGCCGCCCGTACTTCGTCGCTGATACCCTTCACGACGGTAAAATCTACCGATTTGGCCGTCGCATCTTCCACGACGACAATAATTGTGTCCGGGATTGTGTCCGCAATAACCTCGCTGGCGATTTCCTCCCGATGCTCCACAGCGCCAAATACGGGTACGCCCCAACCCGGCTGCGCTACGCCTAAAGCAACCAGTTCATCGCCACGCCACAAGTCGGCGGTTGTGCCTGCCTCGTAAAACGAGTTGCCGCTCATTTGAGATTGATGGTCTTGTAAAAATGTGATTTTCATTTTCTGTCCTATGCGAGCGCCGCTTCCGAACCCCATTCCAAAGTGGGGAGATGGGCGATGTGCCCATCTCCCCACTTTGTCAAACTAATCAGTGATAGCCGCAGGAGGTGTGGCAGACGGGTAACGTGTCTCTAGGATATAGACAACGCTGACGAAATTCGAGGCTTGGCTGCTGTTGCTGATGGTACAGCCCAGCACATCGAATCCGCCGTTGATGTCCATATTCTGTCCTGGCACAATTTCACAGACGACTATTTTTTTCTTCACATCGTTGGTCACTGTGTAGGTCGTGGCAGCCGTCTGCGCTACGAGGGTGTCACTGGCCGCAGTGTCCTCGTTGAACCAACCCGGCCCGGCAGCGGTGAGCGCTTTCACGCCTGTACCCGCCACGGCGCTGGCCTGCTTCGGACTAATGACCGTAGCGTGCCCTACAGCCTGAGTAAAGCTGGCGACGATCCACGCCCGATGCACGTTCTTGAGCGACACATAGTCGCAGGTTACGCCGCCGCTGGACGTTACCGGCCCAGCGCTGGCGTCTACAATCTTGAAAAATTCAGGAAGTCCGCCGTTAATCATGAGATTTGCTCCTTATGACCGTGTGGCCAGTGTGACATACGGGCTGACGGTTGCAGTCCCGTTTTTGGGTGTCAGTGCGCTCGCCCATTTCGGTTCGCCGTCAAACCGATAGGTAAAGCGGAATACCTGCTCGCCGGTGGTGAAGTTCACGTGGATGCTGGACGCCGACTGAATGCCGCCCTTGTCAATAGCCTGATATTCGTTCAGGCTGACGAGCATAATGTCGCCCGCCGTGCCGAGAGTCTGGGCGTACTCGACTTCCAGCACAGGACGCCCGTACAGCGTTCCATACGGCAGGGCCGACAGTCCACCCGGCTGCATATAGACCAACTGCCCGACTACCCCGTTATCCAGGGCCAAGCTGTACAGCTGGGGTGTCACGTCCTGATTGATAAGCCACGCATAGTCAGTCGCGCCAACCCAACGCCGAGACCACATTTTCATAATGTTGGTAGCCGTTAGGGTAGCAGCCGCTTGCCCGCTATCTTTAGGCACTTCCACCACAGCGCCGCTGTTCAACACGCCGAGCGGTTGCCCAGCGCCGGAGCCGTTGATGATGGAATCTTCCACCACAAAACGCAACTCGCCGGGCAGATTCCGCATGATGTAAGATTCCAGCGCAGTCGAATCGGCCAGCATCTCGTCGGTGGCATAGACAAGCGCCCCCGCCTTTTTCAGCTTCAGCTCAATCTGACGGAACTTGGGTGCGCTAGCCGTGTAGGCAGAACCTTCACCCATCCAGTAGCCCCGGATTCCACCACGCCGCGAGCCGTTGGCTCGGCTGGTTTCGTCCTCGGCATTGAATGTCATACCGTTACTGCCTGCGCTAATCCCGGTCAGGTCGATTCGTTTGAGAACGTCGCCGTTGTTGTAGACACGCTCCATAATCGACATATCGTTTTCGGTGTCCACCAGAAAGCCGCCAGCGTTGCCCACCTGCGTACCCAGGCCGGTAATGGCCTTCTGCCCCTTCTGGGAGGCGTTGAACAAAGAGCCGACGGCCGCTTGTCCGATGGCCTTTGCCATATTGAAGCCGCCCTCGTCTGCCGGGTCGCTGCTCCGCAAACTCAGGAGCCGTTGGTCAAAGTTACCCTGATTGTGACTCTTGACGCTGGTCAGGAAATCGCCCAGACCGCTGAAAGGCTTGCCCTTGATTGCCCGGTCTGCCTCGTCCTCCACGACTACCAGAGTTCCCCCCGATTTGACGGCGGGTTCGTCTTCAAGTTTCGCTTTCATCGCCCGCAGTTCTGTGAGTTCCGGCGATACGGCAGCCGGTTGCAGGTCTTCCAGCGCCTTGAGCGCCTGGGCCTGCTTGGTAAATACGTCAGCCTCTTCCAGTTTACCGTCCGCAATAGCGGTCTGGGCCTTCTGGACAAATTCCAAAATGGTAGGCATTGTGCCCTCCTATGTCAATTGCAATAGTTCCAACTCGATAGTCAACAGTTTGGCTTTTGCCGCCTCTCCCGCTACGGTCACCGCAGATTGCTCTGCCGTTGGCGTTTCCGTCTCAGCGGGTTCGTCGTCAATCGCCGGATATAAACGCACGTCCAGACCGATGGCCTGAAACGTGGATTTAACCTCTGTCAGCGGCCGTTCTGTAATTTGCCGGTGATCGGCGGGGGTAGGCGTTGCGGAGAGTTCCACAATGGGCCAGCGCGCAATGCGTCCGCTTTTCTCCACCCGTCTGGCGTTGGGGAGCGTGCCGCTAGATGTGCCCAGCGCCCGTTTGCCTACCAGTTGCCGGATTGCGTCAACGTATTTGTTTGCCAAATCAAGCTGCGCCTCATACCACAGGCCCACATCGTCGGACTCCAGAACATCTACCACGCCCACGACGCTGCTTTTGGTAGCCCCATCCCCGGCGTGGTTGTACAGGTAGGGCAGTTTGCCAACGGCGGCAAATATGCCTGTCATTTCCTCAGTGGACTGGTCGAAATACTCCCCGTCCAAATCCCGCTCTGCGGCACTTCCCCACAGCACGGCATAGCCGCCCAGCCGGTTAGCGCCCAACATTTTTACGGCTTTCGCTTCTGACATGGCCGCAATAATCGGTGTCATCGCCGTATCCGGTTTGTCTGGGCAGATAGCGCCCAACTCCATTGTACGGTCGTGGATGGCCTGGATGCGCTCCATATCCAGTCCGTTATTGCGTGCGCCCGCTTTGATTGTGTCGATTTCGTCCATTGTGATTTGTCCTGAGAATAGAAAAAACCGGCTATCCGCCAGTGAGAGAGTTTCCAGTCTCACCGATAGATAGCCGGTCGGTTGCGCCGAGAGGCACTTATTGGATTGTAATTAGGCGGATGTTACTCGAAACTTTTCACAAACAGAACGTTTTCTGTTTGTAAAAAGTCCATCGCCTCATCTTTTGCCATATTCATAACATGGTCAGGTGGCAGCCATGGCGTCTTTAGCAATCCAGCAGGTGAAAATTCTGCGAATTCGTCCATCATTTCATGAAAGGTATGGACCAATACAAACGCTTTGTCTTTCCTGAAAACATCTCCGACAGGACGATAACAGTGAAAGGACAACTGGACGCACATTTCCGCTGCGCTAAATTCCCATTTCAATTTCGTGATTCCCGCTTCTTTAGCGAAAGCATCAAATTCGTGAATGCTGGGAGAATCGGGAATCTCTACCTTTTGAATCACACCAAGAAAAGTGGAAGGAAATGCAAAGCCGCTTATAACGGCTCCAGTTGTAACAAGCGTCCCTTGCAGAAAAGTCCTGCGTGTAATTTTGTTTTTACTAGTCATTTCCCTGATCCTTTCGGGCCTTCCGCATCAACCCCAAGTGCTGCCAACAAGTCGTAAAACGATACAGACGGTTCGGGGAGAGGAACACACAGAACACACAGAACACGCAAACAATAACACAGGTCTTACGTTTTGTCTATAGCGGCTTTCGTTTCCGCTGTCAATCCCAGAAGCTTATTGAGCGCCGCCAGTTCTGTCAGCAGCGCCCGCCGCCTCTCCATTAGATAGGTAGTCAGGTCGTTCATTTCTTTATGCTCCATCGGCGTGTTCTGCGCTTTCAAAAGTTCAAGCGGTGGATACATTACGATTGCAGGGATTGTCATTTGTTCAGCGCTCCATTGATAGCCTGCTCGAAGTCACGAATGATTGCGTCACGTTCGCTGTCCATTGTCATTTGTTCAACTCCGATTGAATTGTTCGCTCCAAATCAGAAATAACAGCCGGGGCTATGCGCTTTTCTATGATTGCGTCAGTAGGCCATCGCCTTGCAAAAATGCCCGTTTGTTTGCTGCGTCCCATTACGAACGGCCCGTAGGGTGTGCGATTATTGTACCGTCTTGCTGCAATTGAGCCTGATGATACCACAATCTCATTGCGCCATCCCGCCATCATCGTAAACGTGCGAATGTAACTTTGCCCTGCCCGTTTTGGCGGGGAAGACTGCGTATAATCTGTGTCCTTTTGCGCTTCTGTCAACGTGCGTTCTGCCCAGGGGCGAAGTGTCGTTTCTATTTTTGCGATACTTCCCAGCTTTGTCAGCAGTGCGTCAAGCCCTTCGACTTTGATATCCATTAGAAACTCCCACTGCTAGGCCCATCAGCCGAGACGAGCGCACACTGGCAGCGATATCCGTGACATTCTAGGCTAGGCGATTGCGGAGACCAACCAGACGCCAGCCACTCGCTCCCCCGATGTACCTGTCCATTCAAGCGTTGACAGTCTGTGCAATGTTCTGTCGGTCCTACTTGCCATTGCCAAAACGGGTCATCGTTCTGGAACAATTGCCCCATCGCTTGAATTCCCAGAATGGTAGCGCCCCACAAAACAGCACGTTCCAGGATTGACGGTGGCTTTGGCTTGTCAGGTGTCGCAGTGTACCGCCCCGCTGCAATGTCATCGGCCATACTGTCAGCGGCGTCTTGTCCTGCCTGTACATTCTCTGCAATGATTTTGCGTTCTTGCTCAGTTAGTTGCGCTTCTGTTTTCTTGCTAGTCCGTAGCAACGCCAACAAAATAGCGATGGCGATAACTTCCTTCATTGTCTGGCTGAAATCGTCCTGCTCTAACACCCCCGCTTCTAACTGACTTCCCATTGTGCCGACGATATATTCGTATTCTTCCGCCGTTACATCTCCTAGCGATTCCCGCAGTTTGTCAGCGTCTTTGTCCACAACGTAATCGGCCAACGCTGCGTCTATTTCGTCTTTGCGTGTTCGGCTGATTGCCTTAGCGGTAGGAGTGGAAAAGGGGGCAGCGTGCCGCCATCGGCGTCCTCCATCATTTCGGCCAACACCGC
>ERZ891418.644-NODE-644-length-11532-cov-6.723098_pt1 | contig 11532 bp, 9 predicted proteins | sample MGYA00521236_ERZ891418 | MGnify/ENA primary metagenome ERZ891418 (study PRJEB32303, sample SAMEA104408696) | aquatic metagenome | biome: Brackish water; feature: Chemocline; material: water | place: Baltic Sea | collected 2014-10-18T10:34:00 | depth 100 m ... | reverse complement strand
TACATCGCTCCCGATGAGGATCCCCTCATCGGGAGCTTTTTTACGCGCCTACGATGCAGACACTGATGATGGCGAGGCTTCATTCGCCGGCAACAGCGAAAACACTCAAGCAAAGATCTCTCGCACCGGGCGTCCATTCGCAATCGGAAGTGGCCGGTTGAGGTTGTCGCGAATCTCCGTTTCCGGGCTGATTCCGAGCAGATTGTAAATCGTGGCCGCGAGGTCTCCCGTCGTCACGGGATCGCGATCCGGGAATGAACCGGTCCGATCCGAGCGTCCGTAGACGGTACCGCCCTGTACTCCACCACCAGCCAGCAGAACCGTATAGCACTTCGGCCAGTGGTCCCGGCTGACGTTCTTATTGATCTTCGGCGTGCGTCCGAATTCGCCGGCCCATACGACCAGTGTTTCGTCGAGCAGACCGCGGGTCTCGAGGTCGTTCAGCAGAGTCGGGAATGTGTGATCCGTGATCGGCAGATGCCGCACCGGGAGAATCTGAAACATGCGTGAGTCGTCGAAGCCGTGCGTGTCCCAGCCTCCGCTGGTCGTGCTGCGTCCACCGATGCTGCGGTCAAAGTAGACCGTCGTGAATTTCACGCCGGACTCGACCAGCCGTCTTGCCAGCAGGCAGCCCTGGCCATAGGTGGTTCTGCCGTACGAGTTCCGGACGGCTTTGCTTTCTGCGGTGAGGTCAAACGCGTTTCTCACACGCGTCGAGTTCAGCATTCTGAGCGTTTTATCGTAGTAGGCACTCAGCCCCTGCGCGGCCGCGGATTTTTCGAGCGACGTGGTTTGCCGATTGATCAGCTTCTGCAGGCTCCGCCGGTCGGCCAGACGTTCGGGAGAGATGCTTGCCGGGAGGCTCAGCTGTGGCAGCGAGAAATCCTCCGCGTTCGGGTCATTCGGAATGAAAAGCGGGTCGTGGAGCTTCCCGAGGAAGCTCGCCCCCTGCCCTGGCGTTTTCGAGCCATCCGAAATCGTGTGCGGATACGAAACGAACGTCGGCATCCCGTTCGTGTTCGGAGCGACGGCGTCCACGACTGAGCCAAACGCGGGAAACAGGTCGATGGAATCACGAAGCCGCTGATCGTCGGTCGCAGGTTCAACCCCGGTCAGCGCGGTGTAGCCGGCCGAGTTGTGATTGTTCATCGTGTGATGCACCGTCCGAATCTGAGCCACCTTGTGCATCACCTTCGCCGTCTCGGGCAGGTGCTCGCAGATTGACATGCCGGGAACGGACGTCGAAACCCAGTCGTACTCGCCTCGGTAGCCGTCGGGGGCGTGATCTTTTTTGTCGAACATATCGACGTGGCTTGGTCCTCCCCATTGAAAGAGGAAGATAACGGACTTTGCCTTCGCCGCCGGAGCGGAATCTCCTGCGGATTCCTTCGCTGCCAGCAGTCTCGGCAGCGTGAGCCCAAACATACCCAACCCGCCGACGCGCAGAGCGTCGCGGCGGTTGTACGCACCGGTTATCTGAGATTTCTGAAACCCGTTCATTCGCAATTCTGTTTTGCTGAGGTCAGTGGCGGAGCAGTAGTTCGTTGGAATTCAGCAGTGCCCACAGGACATCTTCAAGTGCCCTGCGGCGGTCGGTTTTGTTGCGGACAAATTCGAGCGACGCAGTCGATTCGTCACGACCTGGCGCGCGGGACAGCGACGTCCAGTAAAGTTCGTCAATGATCTGCTCGTCAGAATCGCCTCGCTTCATCGCATCGGCAATTCGTCCACCGGAGCTTTGCAGCAGTGTGTCGATCAGGTTTCCGCCGCACAGTTCAAAGGTCTGTGCGAGCGTTGTTTCGTCCGTCCGTTCGCACTCGCAGGTGAGCTGCCGGCCCGGTTTGCCAAACAGCGTGAGGAAGTCGTCACCGATTTTCCGTTCGGCAAAACGGTGAGTCGCATCCCGCACACCTGCCAGCTGAACAGCCTTTGTCCCGAGCTCGTGGTCGCCGAATTCGGCCGGAACGCCGATGACCTGTGTGATTGCGTCGAGCGTCTGCTCGGCCGTCAGCCTCCGCGGCTCGACACGGGCGAAGAGGTGGGCCTCATTGCGGTTGGTCTCGTTGGGTGTTGACGAAAGCTGATACGTTTTTGAGTTCAGGATCACCCGCATGAGCGGTCGAACTCGCAGACTGACCTCGACGAAGCGCTCGGTGAGAGCCGCCAGCAGTTCCGGGTTCGATGGCGGATTGGTCGAACGAAAATCGTCGATGGGGTCGACGATGCCTCGGCCTGTCAGTTGGAACCAGATGCGGTTGGCCTGAGTCGCGGCAAATCGTGAGTTCTGTGGAGAGCTCATCCAGGCGGCCACTCGTTGAAGCCTGTCGAGTTTATCGTCGCCGTCCGATGGCGCGACCGATCCAGAAGCGTCGCCGAGAAACCGCAGCGAAGCCGGCCGGCCTGTGCCGGGGTTGGTGACATCGCCGTCTTTTTTCAGCTGCACAATTTGCTCACCGACGAATTCGTGCTTATCGAATTTGTCACGGCGTTTGTTCTCAATAATTTTGTAGTCGACCCGAGCGAAGAAATTCGACCAGCCGTAGTAATCGTCCTGAGTCCAAGCGTCGAACGGGTGATTGTGGCAGCGGGCACACTGCAGACGGATGCCCAGAAACAGTTGCGCCGTCGCCTCGCCACGGGCCGACGGGTCGCGGAGCGTGCGATACAGATTCGTCGGGGGAACCTCGTAGGTGCTGCCGCGGGCTTCCAGCAATTCTTTGGCAAACTGGTTCAGCGGCTTCTCATCGGCGAACGATTCCCGAATCCAATTGTGAAAAACGGCAACGCCTTTTTTGTCGAGCGTTTTTTCCTCGACTTTCAACAGGTCGGCCCAGCGGAGAGCCTGCATGTCGTTGAATTCGGGCGAAGCCAGCAGATCGTCGATCAGCTTTGCCCGTTTTTGTGGATCGGTTGAGGCGACAAACTCCCGAGCCTTTGCGGCGGGAGGAAGCAGGCCGGTCGTGTCGAGGTAAACTCGACGGACAAAGACGTTGTCACGACAGACTTCCGACGGGCTGATGCGAAGCCGCTTGAGCTGTGCGAATACGGCCTCGTCAATGAAGCTGGCGGGAGCAGGCGCCTTGAATTCAAAGCCGGGGCGATCGGGCACGAATTCCAGTCGGATGGGAATCTGCTGGTTGAGGTACCGCGCCGTGACAACGGTCTGCCCCGAGTGCTCGGCCGTCGCGACACCACCGGCATCGACGTTCACGAACAAGGCCGACGATTCGAATACGGCCAGGTGCGAAACATCGCGGCTGGAACCGTCGCTGAACATGGCGGTCACGCCAAGCCGCTGCGACGTTTCCGGTTCATAGATCGTGCTGTGTTCCGGCGTGGCCTTGAGACTCGTCAACTGTGGAGCATCGGTCGGATCTCCCGGCATGCCGGCGGCAATCCACTCGCGCAGGATTCGATACTCGCGCGACGATTCGTCAAATCTGCGGCCGCCCTGGTGCGGGACGGCCATCGTCGGCTTCCTCAACAGCAGGCTCGAACCCGGGTCGACGCGGCTGACCCGCCGCGAGCCGAGTTCGCGCGTGAGAATTTCGAAATCGGAATCGGGATTCTGACCTCGCAGCGAAAGCTTGAAACCGCCCTTGCCATTCGCGTTTCCATGGCAGGTCCCCCTGTTGCAGCCAGCTCGCGACAGAACGGCCATGACCTCGTTACGGAATGAGGGCGTTTTCGATTCTGCGTCGAGTGCGACCGCTCGCTCGCAAAAAGCAAGACCGAGAAGAATCGCAACGAGAATTCGGGAACGGATCATGAGAGACAGACGAGGCGGGGAACGGCGGCCGGTGGTGTCTCAGTATAGCCGACTTCTCTGTCCGGGAATCAACTGGCCGATCCGATCGGCGTCCTCACAAAAACGGGAAACACGCGATAAGTTTTCTCTCGGGCGTTGTATCCCCTCCCGCGAGCTGTGCATGAATGATCCTCAACCGACGCGAGCTTCGCTGCGGATCCGCATCCGCGACCAGGCGGATCGCGAGGCGTGGTCGCAGTTTGTGGAGATCTATGCCCCGCTCAAGCACGATTATGGGCGTCATCCGACGAGTCTGTGACGACGAACCGCGACCCATTCGCGAGATCAATCCGGACGTCCCGGACTGGCTCAGCGCGATCGTCGAGCGACTGCTCGCCAGGAAACGCGAAGACCGGTTTCAGGCGGCCGAGGAGGTGGCAACGCTGCTGGCCGAATGCCTGGCTCATGTCCAGCAGCCGCTTTCCGTGCCGTTGCCGAAACTTCTGAAGAAGTCGGAAGCGCCAGCTTTGCCACTCAACACGGCACGCGATTCGACTGCGGACGACTTCGCGCGCGAGCCAGCGCTGACAGCAACAGGCTCCGCTCAATCGGTAGACCGCCCGAGCAGGCACGAAGCGGGCATCGACGAGCCGGCAGTGGAATCGGCGCGAGAGCGAATCCGGCAATCGGGACGGCTGCTTCGGTGGGCCGGCGTTTTGAACGCGGCATTTTATTCTGTTTTCGAGCTTTACGTTTTCATTTCCGACCCGCGCGAACTGGATGATGTCACGCAATTTGTGCTGCTCGGGCTGCTCGCATCATGGGCGATCTTCTATGGTGGCTGCAGACTGGCCCGCGGTGATTCTGAAGGCTGGCCAACCCTCGCCGCGTTGCTGTGCTGGCTCTCGGTGCCGAGCTGGCTCGTGGGAATTCCCGCAGCGTTCTCGACGCGGAAAACGCTCCGGGAAGAAAACGTGAAGCGACTGCTGGCTCGACAGATCCACCGCGTCCGCGCACCCGGCGAACTCCTGACGAAGCGCGAGTTCGCGACCGTGGTGCTGACTGGTTTTCTCGCGATGTTCTGCTCGGTTCGGACGATCATTTGCCTGATCGCCTTTGCCGTTCCGGTCGGGCTCATCTGGATCGACCTGACCAATTATCACTTCGTGCCGATGGTCGAATCGCTGGTGATGCCGGCTGGTGTCGTGGGGCTGCTCATCATTGCCGGAGTTTTCATTTCGTGTTTCTCCTTGAAGCACGGGGGCCTCCGCGATTTCGGAGGGACGGTGACCAGCTTCAGCCTGTTCACTCTACTGGGCATTATTTTGACCGCCTGGAGTGGCGAAGTGAGTCAGATGGGTTACGTCCAGGTTCGAATCTCGACGCCAGGAGCAGTGGTCAGCCTGCGTCGTCCGAACGGCGGCATCGAGCTGATGTTTGGCAAAAACAACTGGCAGACCGTGCAAATCCCGGCCGGGCAGACCGTGCGAATCCCGGCTGGGCCGTGGGAATGGAGCGTGCATCTGGGAGCCACCGAGCCGCTGATGTCAGAACGTTTCGAACTGGCAGAATCAGGCGTGACGATTCTGGAGCCGACGATTCCGCGCGGGCGGGACGTCATCACGGGCGAGTTCTCCACGACGAAAACGACACGCCGCGCCACATCAGAATCGATCCCCTGGCTGCGTGAACCCGGCACGGTTGTGATTCAAGATGGAAAGCTTTCATTCCATTTCGACGATGGTTCGTCTCAGACCTGGCTGGCCGAATTCGACACGAAGGACACGAATCCGTTGAATCTCAATCAATTGCCAATCGATCTTCGCGACCCGGAGACGAACGTCGTGGCAGCCATCGGAACGTACTCTGTTTCCGAAACTGGACTGGAACTGCGTCTGTCACCGACACACGAGAGTCGGCCGACGCAAAACCCGTTCAACCCTTCGGGCGAGGAGGCACTCGCCACGTTTTACCTCAAGCGCGTACCGACACTGGACAGCCTTCGCGGTACGTGGAAACCGGTCGCGGAACAAACCGCGGGACGGGAAGTCCGCGGGGCAGGAAACTTCGTACGAAACCTGGCCCAGAACGGCTGTTTTTCATTCAATCGCGGACGGCCCGTAACAGATGCCTTGAATTACGTCTGGCAATTTTCTGGCGATCTGCTCGTATCGAAGGTCGCCACAGAAGTCTTCAGAACCGGGAAAGTGCATCTCGAAGATCACCCGTCAGGGCCGCGTCTGACCTGGACTTTTGAAGACAATTCGCAGGACATGGAGTCCAAGGTGCAGCCAATGATTTACCGCCTGCGGCGCGACGGCCAGGGAGAACTGCTCGAAGTGGCTTTCAAACTGCCGCCGATTGAGTTCCCAACGCAGCTGGAATCGACTTCGGAAAACGGGCAGGCGTGGATTCAGTTCCGTAGGCAGGAGTGAGACCTCACAGCCCTTTCGCTCGTGCTTCGGGCTGCTGACTCAATGACCTCAGCCGCCGGCCGGGGCGAGAAGCTGGCCGGCTTTCACGACGCCGCTCTGCATGACGGCCACAAACTTTGAGCGATCCTGCAGGATCGCCACATCGCTCGCGACATCTCCCTCGACGATGAGGATGTCCGCCAGCTTGCCGGCTTCGAGCGTGCCGAGTTCGTCGGCTCGACCGAGGATTTCCGCTCCGGTTTGGGTCGCACACTTCAGCACATCGAGCGGTTTCAAACCGACGAAGTCGACGAAGAACGAAAGCTCCTTCGCGTAGTCTCCGTGCGGGTTCCAAGCGAAGCCGTAGTCGCCGCCCATGCCGAGCCGTCCGCCCGCTTCGAGGATGCGTCGCGCGCTTTCTGCTCCGCCGTCGAGCGTTTCCTGGTGGCCATCGATCACTGCCTGTGACATGCCGAACTCGGGGCCGCGGTCGATACTCATTCGTTCGAAGTAGAGGGCTGGCACGACGGGCACGTCCCGTTGCAGCAGCAGGTCGAGCGTCTCGTCGTCTATAAACGTGCCGTGTTCCAGCGCGTCGTATCCGGCCAGCAGAGCATTCTTGATCCCGGCCGTCGCGCGGCAATGGCCGGTGACTTTGAGGTTGTGGTTATGAGCTGTCTGAACGACGGCGTGCATTTCCTCAAACGTCATGCAGAGCGTGTGGTGGTCGTTCATCTCTGCCGCGGCCGCGTCGCCGGTCGGGTACGTTTTGACCCATTCGACTCCGTCCTTGACCAGTTTCCTGACGGCCTTTCGTGCTTCGTCGGCTCCATTCACAAGCAGGATGAGCCCCTCCATACCGATCTTCCGAAACTCCGGATTCCAGTCCATCAGCCCTCCCGCGCCGCAGATTTCGCGGCCGCTCGCCGCCAGACGCGGACCGGGGATGAGGTCCTCCTCGATCGCTTTTTTCAGCCAGACGTCGATGTTGAACAGGCTCCCCCCGCTGCGAGCCGACGTGTAGCCACATTCCAGCGCGAGCTTCGCATTCGCCGCGGCGAGCAGCGTGACATACTCAACCGGGTACTTGATATCGAGGTCTTCCAGGGCCGCCACATTGAAGTAAGTCGGATGAAAATGAGCCTCAACCAGACCCGGCATGATCGTTCCGCCTCGTGCGTCGATGACACGATCGGCCTCGAAGGAGGGGGCGGCGTTTGCCGGCCCGGCGTACGTGATCCGCCCGCCATCGACCTGAACGACTCCGTCAGCGACGGGAGCGGCTCCGGTGCCGTCGATGATCTGGCCATTTTTCACGAGCAGTGTGTCTGTGGCCGCCTTCATAATCGCCCTCGCCTGTTCTCTGGGAAAATTGATCGCGCTGGGAAACTCCGCCGTCCTGCAAATCGGGTGGAGTGGTGGCTGACGAATGTCAGTCCGGCTCCACAGGCTACCAACCTTGACCATCTCGCAGAAACAATGCTGCCGTCGCGAGCGGCTTTCTGGTACGCTGCATCCATCCTTCGCGGCCCCGAGCAAAGCAACCCGCTCGGCATTCGCCCATTGTCGGCGAGTTTTTCTCGTCCGATCCGATCTTCTTTCTCTGCATTGGGTTGCGACTTTCGGAGCAGTCTGATGCCAGACCCAGAAAAGGTCTTCAGAGTCGAGAGAATCGACGGTGCTGTCATTGTTTTACCACAGGGCCCGGCGCTTCATTTCAGCCACAATGAGGTGCATCTTGAGTCGAACGCGTTGTACCGGGTTGTCGATGAGCCATCCTCGAAGCACGTGATCGTCGACCTGTCGGACGTCGATTACATCGATTCCGTCATCATCAGCTCGGTCCTGAGATGCCTGACAAAGACGAAGCAGAAACAAGGAAAGGCCGTCTTCTGTCGAGCTTCGGAAAACATGCGGGAACTCCTGAAGTGCATCAAATTTGGCAAACTGTGGCCGGAGTTTGATACTCGCGAAGAGGCCCTGGTGTTCATCAAGGCCGAATAACCAGCACGGCCGGTCACAGAGTCACGGCTTCGACAAAAGGGGTTGGTGACCGCAGGGCCGACGGTTGAGGCTCGCGAAGTCGCTGATATAATCCCGCTCCCTCACAACCGATGAGTTTTTTTGCGCAAGTGGCGGAATTGGCAGACGCGCCAGGTTGAGGGCCTGGTGGGCCTTACGGCCCGTGGAGGTTCAAGTCCTCTCTTGCGCATTACAGTGAAAGGGTTTACGTCAATTGGGCGTAAACCCTTTTTTCTTGCGTCCCCAAATCGGGGGCAGCACGGCGCTCGTGTGGGTCTTACACCGCTGGCGCTCTCCGACACCCAATCTTACGATTGCTTGTCGGAGGTCCAGTCATGGCATGGGTTGAAATCGCCCCGTCCGGGGTCTACCAGATCGCGTTTCGCGTCGGTGACAGGAAGCTGAAACGGTCACTGAGGACCACGATTCGGAAAGAAGCAGAGGCTGCCCGGAGCCGTCTCGAAGAGAACCTGCGACTCCTTGAACGAGGCCGACTGATTCTGCCTCCACATGCTGACATCGCGTCGTTTCTGCTCTCCGATGGAAGAGTCGAACAGCCGATCGCTGTTCCCAGGCCAGTCACGATCAGCGAATTGTTCAGGCGTTACCGGCAAGAACTTCCGAGCGGAAGTCTCGAAGCCAACTCGCTGGCGACGATCGGGACTCACCTGAAACATCTGGAGCGACTGCTTGGAAAGTCCGTTGCACTGACGCAGGTCTCGACAACGACGCTGCAACGCTACGTCGACCAGCGGGCGAAGGAGAAGGGACGCGGAGGCCGCACGATCAGCCCGACGACGATTCGCAAGGAGATGACGACCTTCAGCTCCGTCTGGAACTGGGGCATCACGCACGACTACGTCGAAGGACGCTTTCCGAATCGAAGGCTGAAGTATCCGAAGTCGACGGATAAGCCAGCGTTTCAATCGTGGGATCAGATCGACCGACGCATTGAACGCGGCGGCCTGACGGATGCTCAAATCAAAGAACTCTGGGACTCGCTGTACCTCAACGTCGAGCAGATTCGCGAAGCACTGAAACACGTGCAGGACATCGCTCAGCATGAGTTCATTTTCCCGATCATCCTGACGGCCGCTCATACCGGGATGCGACGCAGCGAACTCATGCGTGCCGAGATCGATGACTTTGATCTGAAGACGAAAACGATTCAGGTCCGGGAGAAGAAGCGAGTTCGTGGCCGCATGACGACGCGCGTGGTGCCGATGTCGGAACTGCTGTGCGAAACGCTCACTGCATGGTTTGCCGAACACCCCGGAGGCCAGTCTGCCTTCTGTCTCGGCCCCAACGTCTGCCGCAGCCGGAAGGCAGTGGACTCAGCACGGTCACTGACCGTGGATGAAGCCAACCATCACTTCAAGCAGGTCTTTCTGAACTCGAAGTGGTCCGTCCTGCGCGGCTGGCACGTCTTCCGGCACAGCTTTGCCTCCAACTGCGCCGCTCGCGGTCTTGATAAGCGAATGGATGGGGCATCAAACCGAAGCGATGGTGAAACGCTACCGGCACCTGTTCCCGGATGTCAGTTTTCACGTTTCATCCGACATCTTCAACCCGTGATTGCGTACCCCGTGATTCCATACGCGCAAAAATCGGGAGGCCGGGACGAACCCGGCCGGATAGTTACTGCTGAATCAGCCCGAGCAGCAGGCTCTTTCACGCGTGTGAGCTGATCCGCTGCGAGCGGCAGCGTCATCCCTGCTGAAGCTGTCCTGCCCGCCGTCAGTGCTCGAAGGTGACAAAGCGGCGAGCCTTCCGATCGCGAGACTGGCGACCTCGACCGACTTGCCTTTGTGAAGTTTCTTTGCCTCAGTCACGAGGAACTTGCGGCTTGTATCTTCCGGGCAGGCTCGTCGAGCTTCGCTCTCCTGCGCCTGCGTTTCCGGAATCCACGGCGCCGCTACGTCCCTCGCTCCGGTTCCTCCTGATGGAGTTGTTTTTCACCGCTGGCGCTTTCGGTGAATGAAAAACAACTCAATCAGGAGGAACACATCATGGCAAAGAAACCGATTCACAAAGTCCGCGTCGACCGAGTCGTCGCCAGCATCTGGCAAAGCGATACGGAAAAAGGCCCGCGATACTTTGTCACCTTCGAGCACTTCTTTCGTGCCAAAGACGGCTGGCAGTACAGCAACTGTTTCAGCATGGATGATCTGCTGCCGCTCGCTAAAGCCGCGGATCAGGCTCATACGCGAGTCAGCCGTCTGCTCGGCGAAAAGATTCCCGAGGTGCAGTAACCATCCGGCCGGGTTCGTCCCGGCCTTTTGCCGACAACCGCCCTGTCTCGATGAGGTGGCAAGGCGGCTGACGTGAACCAACTGATTGAACACAACCCACGGAGGAACATGAAACCGAAAAACACAACAAACACCAGCACCGCAGAACATGACCCGCGTCGGATAAAGTTCTGTACGGAGCTGATCGTCATCACGAGTAACGTCAAAGAAGAACTGCCACCTGAAGAAGTTCGCGAGGCTCTCGACCGTCATTTCCGTGGCGACTGGGGCGATCTCTGCAAGTCCGACCGTGAACAGAACGAGGCCGCACTGGAGCACGGTGACCGCCGTTTCTTCTCGGCGTACCACACGCAGGCAGGTACGAGATTCTGGATCATCACGGAATGGGATCGATCGATCACTACCGTGCTGCTGCCCGCAGACTATTAACAACCAACAAAGCCCAGCCCGCTGGCTGGGCTTTCTTTCCATTGGAGGAACATGAAACGAAAAACCACACAACATTAACAAAGAACGATCAACAACCACGACCAATCCGCTTCACGTCGGACGCGATCGTCGTTGTTCGATATGCGGCCGCGAGCCTGTCGCCAGGTGAAATCTGTCAGGCGCTCAATCGCCATTTCACTGGTGACCACGGCGACTTGCGCCCTGGTGACGTCGAGCAGAACAAAGGCGAGATCGGCCAGAGCGGATCGAGAGTCGTGTCCACTTACTGCTCATCGGACGGCACGTCGTTCCGCGTTGTCACTGAGTGGGGCAAAGCCGTGACCACGGTCATGATCCCTGACGAACACTGATCACGTCCGCCCAGTTCGCTGGGCGGGCAGCTCTTCCGCTTGGTGAGGAGTGAAGGAGAGAGGCCGAGTCCATTCCTCGCTTCGCTCGGATCTGGACTCGGCCGAGCGAAGCACCGCTGCTGCGCGTCAGAGATGACGTTCATCGAGGAATGGAACGCAGGCAGACAGTCGATTGTTCGGCGTTTCCTCCCCTCCGACAACCTCATCGTATTCGTCGACGCTGATTATCGAGACGGCGAGAAGTGAAGTGGACCCCGGATTTCGGACCAGTTGTTAAGGTGGATTTGGTGGCGGTT
>ERZ891418.642-NODE-642-length-11542-cov-4.514233_pt1 | contig 11542 bp, 1 predicted proteins | sample MGYA00521236_ERZ891418 | MGnify/ENA primary metagenome ERZ891418 (study PRJEB32303, sample SAMEA104408696) | aquatic metagenome | biome: Brackish water; feature: Chemocline; material: water | place: Baltic Sea | collected 2014-10-18T10:34:00 | depth 100 m ... | reverse complement strand
CCAAGAATCATTGCCTCTTGATATTTTGGAGCGCCCCCCCCGTTCCTCGGTAGATTGCTCCCGGGGGAAGCAATTGAATCCATATCACCAGTTCTGTCGGCGTACAGAATGGATACGGGGTTGAACCACATACCCCGATTAGCGCTATCGTCGGCTGTCGAAAGTTTTAGGGCCGGAGAGCCACTACCGGTATCGCTAATGCTGTCACCTTGGAAAACCAACGAGCGTTCAGCAACTTCTGGTTTCAAAATAATTCTTGATGTCCCATACTGGGTCATGTCTCCGTTATTCTTGCCGGCCGTCTCACCAACACCGTAAGGATGTTGTATCTCAACGCCCGGGCCATACTTCTCAATCAGTTTTTTAGCGCGTCTTTCCTCGGACATCCGTGACGTTACAAAACCAGATGCTGGTCGCAGTCCTCTTGTGTCTTTAGAAATGTCGCTTGGTTCAATATTTAAAAATTGTGCTTCTGTGTTGCTGCGGGAACGAATGACTGTTTCAGTATGAAAATTACCGCGTTCACTAAGGCCTTCTATTCCCGCTTTTTTCATTTCTTCAGTGTCATGAACCGTGAGGTATCTCCCTCTTTTAATTATCCCCAACGGGTCGTCAACTTGAACCGATACTTGTTGACTGAACTGCGGAGGGAGCCGCTTCAATGCGTCTTCGACAGCCAAATTCAATTCTTCGGGCGTCATATTTCTTACTTCTCTGTAAAGTTGATTTATTATGTCCGCTTTTTCGTCGTCGCCTTGCGCCCTTGCCTCCGCTACGGCTTGCTTTAGTTTTTCTAGATAACCACCTCTTTGAAGTTGCTCGTCCCCAGTCAGCAAATTGGCATTATTTCTTTTGGGCATTTGTTCTCTTTCCCAGTAATCAATATCAATGCCTTTTTCTTTTGCTCGTGAAAGAATTTCTGCTGTCCGACCTGCGGAAGTAGATGATTTCAAACCGCCAGAACGGGATATTTGTGAAACATCCCTAAGCGGCTCTCCCTTTCGTGCTGCAAGAACGTTTTCAATATTGACTTCTTTGCCCTCTTTTTGCAAACGTATGGCTCGGGCCATAATGGCACTGGCAACCTCGCCCCATGCATCTCGCCCTCTTTCGTTGCCAGTAAGTGGGTTATATCCTCTGACGGGAGCGGAAATTCCAATGAATGGTTTTATTTTTCCTAGTATTTGTCTTTCCTCCGATGGCCCAAGAGCGCCTGTTATTTTCTTTTTATCGGTAACTAAATAAGCAGTACCCCTTAAAGCCAACTGCCACCTATATAGCATGTCTCGGTCTTTTATTTTTTCAAAATCACGACGGTTATCCCCGCCAAATTTTCCTGCTTCAAATTCTGTTAGATGTGTTGCCACATTCACCGGTACGACCGAGCCAGAATTTCTTCCGAAATATCCTTGGGTTGCAACTCCATTGCTCGCAGGAAATGCGCTAAGGAACCCAAATTTCCCACCATCTTCCATGGCGGAAAAACGTTCAGCAATAAGATTTGCTCTCTTATCTTCGTCCTGTGCGCGGCGAGTTAATTCTGCGATAAGGGCATCTTTTCTTGGGTAAAATTCTGTCAGGTCAAACTCTTCACCGATTACGAACGGTATTTGGGACGAGTACCCGTTTGTACTTATGTTGAATAATCCATTAAGCAAATCGGCTTCTTGTTCGGTTTTTGGTTTAAAAGTTTTTTTGTCTTCAACAAAAGACTGCATCACCGCTTTCCATGTGGAAGCGGTTTCTTCTGCTCTTGATTGTTTTTCTCTCTGCAATTCCAGTGTTCTTAAATTTAATGCACCAGTGTTTCCGGAGTCGCCAATACCACCTTCTTCTCCGGTTGTCTTTGATGGGTCAAGAAATCCACCTTCGAGTTCGGGTTGGCCAACGTGTACGACAGAGCCATCATAATCCTCGGGAGTGAGTTGCTTGTACTCGTCGAGAAGGAGTTGAAAATCTTCTGGTGTTAGGTCTTCAACGTCAATTGTGTTTTGTTCAATGCGAGTCTGTTTTGATTTTGAAAAATACCTAGCATGATCAGCCTCCATACGTGACCTATCAAGTTTGTCTTCTACCAAATTGACAAATTCACTCACGCTTCCAAATTTTTTTTCTATTTCTTCTTTGGTTAGATTGACCGGGGGGATATCTGCATCAAACTTTCCGGCGTCACTTATCCAGTCATCGTGGATGGATACGACAACGCCAAATTCATCGCCCCTCCACTCCCCTGTCCTCCCCAGAACATCAAGTGCGCTCTCTAGGTTTGTAACTCTTTCGTCTGCCTTCAAGGAACGTTCCTGTAGTACTGATAAATTTTCCTGAACCAAAGAAGTGCTTGATGATAGACCTGCGCGTTTCTTGACCTGTTGAACCACGGAGGAAGAAAAGTCTGGGTCTACATCCGAGCGTTTTGCAACTGGTTTTTTAGCGATACCAAACTCATCTGTCCACTCATTGGCAAGACGAAGGATTTGGCTGATTGGAGCATCAAGCACAATCACGTTCATTAGGTGGTCATTCCCCAGGATTCCATCCTCGAAATCTGCGCCCAATGTTGCGGCCCATCTGTGGTGTCCATCAACAACATATCCATCTCTAGATACAAAAATTGGTTTCTTACTGGGGTCGTACTTGCCTGCTTTTTTAGCGCCGAGCATTCCTGCAACCTTGTGTCCCTGCATATCTCTCTGAGTGGCCTTTAGTTTGTCCGAGGCAACTCGCTCTGGTTCACCAGCAGTAATCCCACCTTTTTCAAGCAAGTAGGCAAGAAATTCTTCGGTTCCTTCGACTTCGTCCGATATCTTTTCTCCCTTGGCGAGCCTCTCTGCGTTTTGTTTTTCAAGAAGTCTTTCAGCAGCGCTTCCAGGAACAACCTGGCCAGCGGCTTGAGGCATCATGAACCTTGGAATTCCTTTGTTACCCAAACAAAATGCGCTGGTTCCTTGAACGGTTACCTGACATAGGTCGAAAACAAAATTCTTTAGTGCACTGTCGTCTATCTCCCCATCCTTGACCATTTGTTCCAAAGTTGAAACCATTTTTGCCAAATCTTCAATAAGTGTATGTGCGCCAGCAATGTCTGGCATATCAACTTCATGACCATCTAGCAACGCCATGATTGCTTCCTCAATTGTGGCCGTCTCAACCAACCTTCGCGGCCCTAAGGGTTCTATCATGAGGGAGGCGAGGTAATTTTGCCATTTTTCGTCGTAAGCATCGTCGTCATCCGGCATCGTCTCTAGTGCTTCTCTGATTAAAGCGCCACCATCGAATGTTCCTGATGATAAACCGCGATTCCTTACTGACCCTTTTCGTGGGGTGTATCTTTCAGGGCCGCCTTCAAGGTCGCGGATAAGTTTGTCTGGTTGATTTTTTGTTCCAGCATCCCTCAATCGACCATATGGAACATTTTGAAATTCTCTTTTTTGTCCATTTCTGTACGAGACGGTAAGGGTTCTGGTTTGTGGGTCGTATTCAATCTTGTTGGCGATAGATGAATTTTTAGGGTCTAGTTCCATTAACACGGCAGGTTTTGCAACTCTCGAACTTGTTAATTCACTATGTCTAGCAATCCTATTTTCTGCGCGTTTGGCGACGATTCTTTGACCTAGTGGCCTAGTTTCATTCTCTCCAAGTGAGTGTAAAATTTGTTTTAATCCGTTTAGTTGTTCGTCTGCTCTTTTTTGCGAAACAATTTTGCCAATAGAAACGCCATCGGTTGTTTTTCCAATTATTTCAATTTCTCCTGGTGGAAGAATTAGGGCTCCCATTTCACCACGGTTTGTTCCTGGCGTGTTGTCTGGTAGGCCCATCTGTCCTTCCATGACCGTAACCATCAATCGTGCGTTGCGTTCTGCGGCTTCTTTTTTGGGGTCTCTATTCGAGCCGTATCTTTGTTCACCACGATACGGTTTCGGATACTCGTAGTCCGCAATCATTCTCAACAATCGCGAATCGTCGCGGTCCTGTCGTGCTTTTTCTTTCTCTTTTTCTATTCTGTCTAGTTCTACTTGACGATCAAGTATGCCTCTTAAGTCATCCATAAGGTCATCCGTTGAACGCATGATTCCCGTATGGTGTTTATCGATGGCAATAGTCGTTCCGGTTGCCTCTGATATGTAGTTGGGTGGCATATGGACCTCAACAACAACATTCGTCGGCATCTCGGACGAATCAACCAAATCAATGAATGGTATTAATTGATTCTCAATTGAATTCACAACTGAATCCGGATTCGATTGCAGGGCCCTGCTCCAGTCAACAGGGTCGGAAGTATTCCACTTTGCCTCTCTCCAGTTTCCATCAAGTATCTGTTTTTGCTGAGACGTAGCAGAATCCATAATGTGATTATGAACAGTGCTTCCCATTCGCGAAACATCTACTCGTGATGGGAATGCGCTAATCCCGTCAAAAAAGGCATCAGAATCTGGGGCCGACATACTGGACAGGCCGGACTCGGTTGCTGTTATGTACAAATCATCCGGCAGCAATCCAGGTGTATCAATTATCTTCCTATTCTTCCTACGTCTTTTCTGTCTTGCGATTGAGTCTTTTATACCCTGCTTTAGAGAATCCTTGGTAAGTGAAATTATAGGTTTTGCATCTGGGTTAACTTTTCCGAAGTCGGTAGTTATATCGGTATCAATATTTAGTGGGCCTAGGAAAGCATCTATTTCTGGTGTTCGTTTGATGAATCCAGATTCAACTCCGGCTGCCACTTCGGCCTGCATTTCCGCAAAAACCAATGCGGTTTGTATTCTGAACTCTTCCTTTGCTTTAGCGAATTTCTCGTCGTCTCCAGAGTTGTATACCTCGGATATCATATTGAAAACACGTAAAGCGGCTTGGCATTTTGTTGAATTTGTTTCTCCGGCTCTATCCATCTCTTCTATTTGTGCGTACAACTCGGATAATGGCAAATATAGTTCTTTTATATTTCCAGGGTCTCCATTTACGAATGGTGCAAGAAATGCGGCCTCATAATAGTGTTCCATCGCATATTTTCCGCCAGCATTTTTACCAATAAGAGTCTGCATCACTTCTGGTAAATCATCAATTGCCCCCGGAAGCCAATCGCTGTTACCGATTATTGATGCGTAATCCCAGTCTCTACCAAAAACACTAGGGAATGTAACCCTCCCAGAAAGTAGACCTTCAGTAAGTTCCATGAGTTCTAGATTGGTGTAGTTATCAACAAGCCCTGGAATTGACCGGAGGTAATTGTTGACGAGTACCAATTGTCTGCCGTGTATCATCTCATGATTTATGACATGAATAGATTGACCAATCGGGCCCTGACTTCTTTCAACATATCGCTGCACGTACTCATTTCCCGAATCTATAGCGTCCTGCAGATCGGCGAGATTCGTAAGGCTGCCAAGATATTCATCTCTGATTCTTCTCGCGCCCTCCCTGTCTAACGATCTTGAAATCGCCATGAGTTTTGCTACTTCCGTCCCCATACCGCCATCTGGTTCAAACAAAGTAAAACCATCGGTATTGGAACCTACTGCTTCGTTATTGATCAACGGTCTCATTGGGTTTATACCGACTTCAAATTTCCCATCTTCACTAGCCCACGTAATGGCGTCCGAATCCCCTGCCTGTGGGTCGGTCCAGTCGATGTAACTAATTTTTTTCATCCTGGATGTTAGTTGTGGGTATTTTTTACGCTGATTAATCAGGCCGATAAACATTCCGGCTTCGTGCTGCTGTAGACCTTCAAATTTTCTTGCTACGGCCAAATACATTGCCTCTTCCATTGACCCAGGAGGAAATACTTCCGACAATCCTTTTCGGCCCGACAATACTTCAAGGATTGCTTCGTGTAGATTTTCAAATTTTCCGGCGTATTTGGTTCTTACTAAAATGTCCAAATCATCAAACGTAAAGCCGAACTTCTGGGGGTCTGTAGCAAGATAATCGGTGACCATTGTCAACTGACGTACCCTATGGTTCAACATTTTCTTTGCAAAATCCTTATCACCTGGGTTGCCACCATAGATTCCGGACATATCTACATCCCAACCACCGCCCTCAGGGCTTTGTAGTATCCCGATAATCTGAGCAATAGCATTCTGTGTTGATGTAGGGTCATTTTTGTCAAAAGAAACACCTAGTTCATCTGCAAGGTCAAGGAATTCTTGAATGTCGGACTTAGTTTTGTCCCTCATCGTCTGTCGCTGTACGGCTGTTTTTACTAGTCGACGTATATCTACTTCTGTTTTGTCTGGGTATGCAGCACGGATAAGTGTTTCAAAAACACTTTCGTAATCGGCTGGGTCAATTGGGATTACAGTTGCTGTTAGTTCAGCAACATCGCGTTCAAAATCTGGTGACGGAATAGCCTTCCCATCCGGCCCCAGTATGGTTCCAACAACTCTTCCCGTACTGCTTGCTAGGCCCCTGCGAACCCTATCCATGGTTGCTTTTGGAGCGCGAGAAACACCACCACTGCCATCAGAAACGAGTGGTAGGGCGGAATCAACAGCGCGAATATCGTCGAGCATTCTCTGCCCTGCTTTTTTGATTACATCCATCACAGCCCTACCTATGGCGGGCGTGAAGTCAAAGCAGTTGCTTCCGATTTCGTCAGTGAATTGATTTGCTGCTGGAACGCCGGGCGGGCATCTCATTCTTCCGCTTGGGTCGAGAACTATGCCAACAGCCCTCGCTGCGGCTTGACCGATATTTCCACCAACACTTCCGATGCTTTGACCAAGAGCCTTGACCTTAAGTTCTCCGGTCCGCTTATTAATTTTTGCGTTTCGAGCAATTATCTTCGGCTCGTTTGCTTTTGATGCAAAATAACGCTTTGCGTCTCGATTAAAATTTTGTATTTTTATTGTTTTTGGCATGTCGAGCCAACCAACGTTTGCAACATCGCCCATTTGTCCGTCAAGATTGACGCGTGGTCGTGTTTCAAAATATTGATTTGGTTTTTTTGTTGCCTTTGGGTCGAAGTTGTAAATTCCAAATCTTTTAAGTTTGGTTTCTTTTTTGCGCTTATCCTTGTTATCGGCTGCAGCATTTGCTCTGCCAGCATTGCCACGTTTACCCCCACTAGTGGCGGCCTTGGTTGCGTAACTTGCAGAGAATGGAAAAACGCTAAGCATCTGCCGTGTTTCGGCAAAATCTAAAATTCTTTCTTGCTTGGATTTTATGAAAACCGGCGCAAATCGTTGACTAGTAATTACGCGCGATACAACGACCTTATACTCCTGCATGGCAGGTACCTTTTCTTGGTCGGGTTTTACGACTCGAGATTATATTTTGGCTCTTCAACCTCTGAGTTAAGCAATTCAAACTCCAGTAGTTGAGACATGAAATCACCATCGAGGCCGCCTTCATTGGTTGATTCAGCGGACTTTCCGCTAACGACCCACGTTGCAGGGATGAGCGATTCGGCACCAAGTGCTTTTGCTCTCTGCATGATGTGGCGTTTGGCAGCAGGCTTGTCACTCGCGCGACCAAATGCTTGAATAGCATTTGAGAGGTCTTCCTTTGTGGAGATTGGGAATGAACCATCAGCCAAGGCCGTACCATCTTTGGCCATTTCTTCTCGTTGTTGTTCGGTGAATGCTCGCTTCAATGCAATCTCGGCTACTTCGGCATCGATTGCTTCAACGTCTTCATCCTCGTACTTGTCGTAGCCAAGAACTTCTCCATCTAGCGAAACAAACACATCGTAAGACTTTCCATCTAGGCCGTCAATTTCTACAGCGTAGGCGTCATATCCCTCAAATACATCTGGCTCAACAGCAACGACGCTTCCCTGAATTGATTTTGTTGCAATTTCTGCGGCGTCGTTGAAATCAATAAGCATCATTTCATCAACAAGCGATTTCTGTTCAAGTGCATTGTTGTCAAGTTTGTGCCAACCCAAGACCTCTGCGCTTGAACCGTCGATAAACACTTCGATTGGTCGTCCATCTTTTGCTTCAACGTCAACCACGAACATGTCTGCCTCTGCCGAATATCCAGAATCTAGAACCTTACCGTCAAACATGTCTTCGGCGATTCCCTCAACATGAAGCAAACCTGGCATTCCTTTTTCCGCCATACACCCACCAACGCAGTCCTCGCAAACTGTCTGGCCGCCAGGATAAACCTTTCTGTCAATTGCACAAAGGTATCCTCTTGTCCCAACGTCTGCGGACTTGTAGCCCATAGTCCTGAGTCGACGAGACTTCATTTGCGCCATCTCGTCATCTTCTTCTTCTTCTTCTTCTTCTTCTTCTTCTTCTTCTTCTTCTTCTTCGTATTCTTCTTCTTCTTCTTCTTCTTCTTCTTCTTCTTCTTCTTCTTCTTCTTCTTCATCATCCATAACGGGGACGCCCATGCCCTTTTTCTTCTTTGGCAGCATGCCCTTCATCTCTTCTTCATCTATCTCTTCTTCGTCTTCGTCTTCTTCGTCTTCTTCGTCGTCTTCCATTATTGGCATAAGAGGCTTTTTCTTTTTCTTTGGGAGCGGAAGCATTTCTTCTTCAGCGTCAACCACCTCTTCATCATCCATTGGGACGACCTTCATTTGCATTGGAATTGCCCCACATTTGGCGCACACTTTGGCACCCGCTTCAAAGCCACAGTCAGCCGAAGCAGCACCCTTTGCGCACTTCAGAACCGAACCATCCGTGTCTAATTTAACAATCGCGTTCTTGTCGTAATCCATGTTTTATGGCTCCTTGTTGCGTTACGAGACGACAATAGCATGTACAGAACCGACTCGTTGTATGTAAAATCTGTTTTCAAAATTATACTTCACTTAACTATGTGGGCGTGGAGTAATTGTAATTATGCTTTCTGTGGCTAGGCGTCCACCGGTCTGGATGTTTTATCTACAAATGTTGACATCGCGGCAGATGAAATCTTTTCAAGGAGTTCTGCAAAAATCTCACCCCTACTACCGACAGCGCCACCCTTGCCAGCACTGGCCTGTCTGTCTATAACGGCCATTACGGCGTCAAGTATTTCATCGGCTTCGTTTGCTGAAATCTTAATTGAACCAACGTTTGTTCTCTTTGAATTCGGCCTAAATGATGCCGCGTCGTACTTGGAAATTTTTTGCTGGAGTAAGGTCAAACCCTTTCGCGTCGCGGCTGAGTCGGCTTTTGATATTTCCGTAGGGAGTGAATCGCCCAGTGTCTTCCACCAGGTTGATTCGGTTATGATTTCGGTTCTAGGTGCTTTGTCCCCGGAGGACGTTGAGGACGATAGACCACCACCGCGACCCTGCTTCTTCCTACGGTGTGTTTGCTGGAAGCGTTGAGCATCGGAAATAATACTTGGCAACGACGTCCTGCTTGAAAAGCCGCCCCTTCGATCAAGGTTGTAACCATCGTCAAACCTGTCTTCCCCATCAAAATCATCAACATCCGCACCATCCACCAGGTCCTCGTCGTCTTCATCAAGTCCAATTTGGGTGACCCGTCTACCCCTTCTATCAAGTGCGTCACCTAATTGATCGGCATCAAGTTCTTCTTCGTTGTTTGAATCCTGTCCACTGTAGTCTTCCAGGAATTCCCCGACCCTGTTAAAGAAGTTTAGGGTTGCTCTTTCGTTGCTTGATAACTTTCGCTCTCGCTCTATCGCACCCAACTCACCCATGGAGATGTCCAATTCATCCATTGCTGATTGAATTGAATCCATTGTTGGCGGTTCATCGTCGTCAGGAAAGGCCGCCGCAAAAATCCTGTCAGCCGCATCTCTTGCAGCATTAGCAAAATCCCCATCCACACCATCCCTGTTTGTGGCAATAGCAATGGTTTCCGACCATCCGGTCATGTTTTTTCGCAACTTCGCAACTTCGGCGCTTTCACCAGATGGGGTGTTTTTGGGCTTTGGTTTTTCGACAACTTCTGGTGCGGTTGGTTTTTTGGGGGCGTCTGGTGGCTTTGGGGAACTCAATGTTGGTTTTCTGGACGCGTCCCTTTCTTTTGCATCCTCAAGGTCACCAAGTGCCATACCAAGATGCTCATCCAACCTCTTAAGGAAAACCTTCCACTGTGGACTTGTTTCCTGTTTTTGTAATTCATCCATGTTGGCCGTTAGCCATTGAAATTGTTTCTCAGCATCCATCTGGCGCCAGTCTTCTGGGAATATGCCAGCCTCAACATATGGTGCCAATAGGTCTTGGCCCGCCTTGTCGTAGACGAGTTCTGACTTGCCCGTCATATTGTTTTTTCTGACAAGCATTGGGGCTTCGTTTATTCCGTCCGGAAATACCGTTGTTTTTCTTCTATTTGCAGACGCACTCCGCTCACCGGCGCGTGTGTCAACACCGCCAACTAGACGCGGCTTTGTGTCGGGGTCTTTTCTGCCCTTGCCTACACGCGTTCCATCGTAATCATCATCAGCACGTTCCGCTCGTCTCTTTTTGCCTTCTTCTGGCGTGAGTGATGCGTTCTTGGCTTTCTTGTTTACTCTCTGGAACTCTCCAGTTTCAACTATTTTTTCTAGAACGTCAAATGCACTTTGGCCTTTTTCTTTTTGGCCACCTTCGTTTGTTCTGTGTCTACCGTGTTCCCTGAGTGAATCTTTAATCTGAGGCCAGGCGGCTTGTAGTTCTTCCACCATTTTTTCATCAATGTCGGGAAGATAGTCGGATGTTTGTTTTGGTCTGGTTGCTCCAGTTGGATTTCCAAGAGCATCACCAACGTCTTCCAACTCCGTATAACGGACAGATTCTTTTATTGCTTTAGCAATTCTAGAAACAATACTGTCATCGTCTGGTGATACATCTTTGAGATGATCGTCAAACATTCTGTCGATCTTCGGTTTCATGGAGCGAGGAATGAGAATCGGCGCAATATTTCTTCCGTCTTTTGCCGCTTGCTGATACCACAGTAGATCGCCAGCGTTCCTCTTGCCGTACTTTTCTCGTGCTCTTAGTTGTGCTGGAGTTGCCGAAGGTTTTCCTGGTGCGTCTGGCCCGGTCGTTTCCGAACGAAGGCCGTTACCCCTGTTTGGTTTTCCAAGGCTTGGTTTAAATTTTGTTGGGTCTGGCATTTCTCGCCATGTGCCATCGAAAATCATTCCATCGCCATCGATGTCACGGCGTTTATTCGGGTCGAGTATTCCTTCTATACGGGAGAGCGCGCCTCTAGCGCGCCTTGCTTTTCCCCTACCACCGGGCGCGAGCCCGCCACCAATTCTCCCCAGCAGACTCTTGGTTGCGGTGTCAACCGCATCAAAGGCCTCGTAGTCCATCGGGGATGTCAGGACTATTCCTTCTTCTGTAACAAATGATTCAATTCGGTGATAGTTGAGAACTGGGTCAAGGGCTTGCTTGGTTTTGAACAAATCCTCAATATTGCACGGAATCATCCATGCGCTTTTTTCTTCAGTTTCGTAACCGATAATATCCTGGAGCGATAGAACGATATTCTGCAATTTTTCGGCCATACTGCTGCCTTGTGCGGTCTTTTCCTCGAAAATTTCATCAAGACTCTTCATTGAGTCGAACAACCCGCTTTGGGTATCTGATTCGCCATAACTGACAGGAATGATGGGTCCTTCGGATGTGTGTGGCTTTTTTTGA
>ERZ891418.641-NODE-641-length-11544-cov-5.945600_pt1 | contig 11544 bp, 10 predicted proteins | sample MGYA00521236_ERZ891418 | MGnify/ENA primary metagenome ERZ891418 (study PRJEB32303, sample SAMEA104408696) | aquatic metagenome | biome: Brackish water; feature: Chemocline; material: water | place: Baltic Sea | collected 2014-10-18T10:34:00 | depth 100 m ... | reverse complement strand
GGCGGAATTGAAAGCGGTCATCGCAGTCGCGAAAGACGCCGGTCAGGCCACGAAGGTCATCTTCGAAAACTGCTACCTCAACAACGACCAGAAGATCCGCCTCTGTAAAATCAGCAGCGACCTCGGAGCCGAATGGGTCAAGACCTCAACGGGATACGGGACTCACGGAGCGACGGTCGCCGACCTGAAACTGATGGTTGAAAACACGCCGGATACGGTTCAGGTCAAAGCGGCAGGAGGGATCCGCGATCTCGACACGTTGCTGTCGTTTCGAGAGATCAGTCCAAGAATCACGCGCTGCGGAGCCAGCGCGACGCAGGCGATCCTCGACGAATGCCGCGAGCGGCTCGCGAGGTAAGAGCTGTCGCCGCTGCCTGCAACGGCGCTTCGCCTGAAAGAGGCTGCGGTTGGATGCGGGTCCAGGAATTTCGCATCAATCGGTTGTGATATGAGCTTCCACTCGTGATCATCCGCGCGATCACCAATTTGGTGGTAGCCGCGTTCAATGGAACCGGCGGCGCGAGGGATTGCGTTGGGTTGAGTGAGAATTGATTGCTCAACCAATGGCTCAGTCTTCTCCGCGTCGACCGTCCAATCCAGCGGCTGGTTCTCGACTACTCGACGGAGGAGCAACCATGCGAGACCAGGATCACCCGGTAGGGAGCCATTCCGGCTTCAACCGACGTGACTTCCTCAAGGGATCGGGAGCGGCCGTTGCGGCCACTGCCATCGCGACCGGGGAAGCAGAAGCTCAGGCGAAGACGAAAGCCAATGTCGTCCCCGCCCGGGCCGTTGACATTAAGCTGAAGATCAACGGGAAGAATGAGACGCTGAAGCTGGAGCCGCGAACGACGCTGCTCGACGCGCTTCGCAACTGGCTGAACCTGACTGGCTGCAAAGAGGTCTGCGACACGACCAACTGCGGCGCCTGCACGGTTCAGGTGAACGGCAAGGCTCTTTATGCCTGCAGCGTGCTCGCCATCGAGTGCGAAGGCAAAGAGATCAAGACTGTCGAAGCTCTCCGCAGTGGCGATAAGGTCGACGAGGTCATCAGCGGTTTCGTCAAGCACGATGCCATGCAGTGCGGTTTCTGCACTCCTGGCTTCGTCGTCGCGACGCGAACGCTTCTGGATAAGAATCCGAAGGCGACTCGCAAAGAGATCGACGCCGGTCTGGGCGGCAACATCTGCCGCTGCGGCACCTATGACGGAATCGCCGCCTGTGCCATGGAAATCTCGAAGGGAGGTGCCTGATGGCCGAACGAGAAGTCACCTGGGGTCCCCGCGGTTCTCACACGCTGATCGGGAAAGAAGTCTCCCGCATCGACGGTGTCGAAAAAGCGTCGGGTGCTGCCAAATACACGAACGATATGAACCAGCCCGGCACTCTGTTCGCCCGGCTGCTGACCTGTACTCACGCGAAAGCCAAGGTCACTCGACTGAACGTCGACAAGGCCAAAGCCATCGCCGGAGTTCACACTGTTTACCTCTTTAAAGACATCGGTGAGAACGCGGAGTGCAACTACGACGGCGAACTGGTCGCCGCCGTGGCTGCCGAGACAGCCGACATCGCCGAAGACGGAGTGCGGGCGATCGAAGTCGCCTACGAAGTTCTGCCTCACGTCGTCGACGAGCAGGATCTTGAGGCTGCCCGCGCGGCGAAGCGACTGAAGTACGACGACGATGGCAAAGAAGTTCCGCTCGTCGACCGAACAGTCGGCGATCCGGACAAGGCGATTGCGGACGCCGACGTGGTCCACACGGGCTACTACGGAATCCACACGATCAGCCACATGTGTCTGGAACCTCACGGAGCCCACTGTACCTGGGACGAAAGTGGCCATGGGCCGAAGCTGACGGCCAGGCATTCGACACAGGCGGTCTCGACAACCGGACCGCAGTTTGCGTCGCAGTTCGGACTCGACGCGTCCGACGTTCGAGTCATCTGCAACTACATCGGCGGCGGCTTCGGGTCGAAGTTCGCAGCCGATATCTGGGGCTGGGCCGCGGCTCAAATGTCGAAGGACACGGGACGTCCCGTTCGCCTGATGCTCGATCGAGCGACCGAGCTGAAGACTCCGGGAACTCGTCCCTCTGGTTTTGCCAACGTCACGGTCGCCGCGACCAAAGACGGCAAAATCACGGCCTGGAAGAGTCACCATTGGGGTACAAACGGGCCGCAGGGTGGAACGATTGACGGCAACCAGATGCCGTATGTCTTCGACCCGCCGAACAAGCACGTCGTTTCTCAGGGCATTGCGACGGACTGCGGTCCGAACCGGGCCTGGCGAGCTCCCAACCATCCTCAGCTTTGTGCCATCACGGACACGGCGCTGACGGACCTGGCTGCGAAGCTCAACATGAGCCCGGTCGACCTTTACAAAGCCAACCTCGATCAGCTCGACGATACCGCGAAAGAGAACAGCAAACTTTACGCTGCCGAACTCGACCGCGCCGCCGAACTGATGGAGTGGGAGAAGAAGTGGCATGCTCACGGCAAAGGCGGAAACGGTCCCGTCAAACGCGGCCTGGGCGTGGCTCTGCATCGCTGGGGTGGCCAGTCTGTCAAGTGCTCATCCGAGGTCCGCATCTTCGCTGACGGCGGTGCTCAGGCTTCGATTGGCAGTCAGGATCTGGGAACCGGCACTCGAACCGTCATCGCGATGGTTCTTGCGGAGACCTGTGGACTTCCGCTCGAGAAAGTCAAAGCCCGACTCGGCAGTAACGAGTACGTCTACGGAAATCCGTCGGGCGGTTCGATCACTGTCGGCAGCGTGACGGGTGCGACTCGTCGTGCTGCACTGGAGGCGACAGGAATTCTGTTTGACAAGGTCGCTGAGAAGTACAAAGTCGATGCGAAAACACTTTCGCTCGGTGATGAAGCGGTCTGGTCGGACAAGAAGAAAGTCTGCTCGTGGAAAGACGCCTGCCGACTGATCGGTCCTGAGCCGATCACCGCGACCGGTCCCAGCCCGGTGGCGGACGGCCTCACCAGCAAGCTTGTTGGTGGAGTTCAGATGGCAGACGTTTCGGTCGACACCGAAACCGGCGTCATTCGAATTAACCGGATGGTCGCCGTTCAGGACTGCGGTCTGGTCATCAACGAGAAGACCGCGAAAAGTCAGGTCTATGGCGGACTCATTATGGGCATCGCGTATGCCACGAATGAGGAACGCATCATGGACAACAACTCCGGCCGCTATATCAATGCGGACATGGAGACGTACAAACTGCCTCGAATTGGCGATATCGGCGAACTAATCGTCGAGTTTTACCAGCCGGACAGTGAGTACAACCGCGGTGTCGTCGGGCTCGGCGAGCCACCAGTCATTTCAACGGGTGCGGCCATCGCCAATGCCGTTGCGAATGCGACGGGTGTTCGAGTTCCGGTTCTGCCCATGACTCCCAAGCGGGTGCTTGACGCACTCGCCCAGGCATAGAAAGGAGGTCTGCGATGAGACCATTTGAATATGCACGACCTCAGACTGAAGCGGAAGCCGTTGAGCTGCTCAGCGATCATGATGGAAAGACAGCCGTCCTTGCGGGCGGCACAGACATCATGAATCTGTTGCGGCGAGACGCCATCCAGCCCAGACGGCTGGTCGACATCAAGCACATTTCGTCGATGCAGGGCATTCGCCAGGCGGACGGCGGGGTGCTCGTTGGCTCGCTGGTGACTCTCGAAGATGCGGCCGAAAGCCCGTTGCTGGCTGAGCATCGCTCGGTGCTGCAGGTGGCCCACGCTCATAAGGCGATCCAGATTCAGCAGGCGGGTACGCTCGCCGGCGATCTGTGTCAGCTGCCTCACTGCTGGTACTTCCGAAACGGTTACGGACTGCTCGGAATGGAAAATGGCCTGTCCATGGCGGAGGCCGGAGACAATCGCTACCACGCGATCTTCGGCAACCGTGGTCCAGCCAAATTCGTCAGCGGCTCGCGTTTCGCTCCCGCGATGATTGCCTGGGGAGCGAAAGTCCGCGTTGTCGGACCGGAAGGCGAGGAGTTCATTCCGCTGGAATACTTCTTTGCCACTCCGAAAACCGACCGGCAGAACGTCACCGTGCTGAGGCCAGGACAGCTTGTCACACACGTGTGGCTGCCGTCACGGACTGCGGACATCGTGAGCGGTGCCTACGAGGTTCTCGAGCTGAACGGACTGGACCGCCCGCAGGCGGCGGCCGCTGTCACTCTGAAAATGCAGAGCGGCATCGTTCGGGACGCTCGGATCGTCATGGGCCATGTGGCTCCGACACCGTGGGTGGCTCAGGAAGCGGCGAATGCTCTCATCGGCCAGTCGGTCAATGAGGACACCGCTTCCCGCGTCGGCGACATCGCTGTTGCCGGAGCGACTCCGCTTTCGATGAACGGTTTCAAAGTTCAGATGGCCCGTGCCGCCGTGAAGCGATCACTGCTTCGGGCCGTCGGCCAGCTGGATGAAGCCCTCGTTTAACAAACCTCGGAGCCCGGTCGGCAACCGCGCCGGCCCGCTCCCTTGAATAAGGAAGAGAGCCATGCAGCACGAACTCGAAGTCGTCCGCGGCGAACGGTGTCGTCATCTGCTCTCGAAAGGCCTGTACCTGAATGCCGGCCTGCCGAAGGAAGAACACGCGACTGGCGACGGAAACTTCTGGTGCTCCAACACTCAGACGGTGTGGGGCCCGGACAAAGGCTTCTGCAACGGAGAGGACTGCACCGACGCAACCCGCTCCTGCTACGAAGCTCCGTAGAGCGATTGGGCTTGCACAGAGCCGAAAGCCCGCACAGACCGCCTGTGCGGGCTTTTGTTGGTGTTTCTTCCAACCTCGCCGCCTGTCAACGGTTTTCCGTTTACATCATCCATGTAAACGCGATTGTGTTTACAAGTGAAAAGTAAACGTATTTGCGTTGACAGGCGTGCTGGCATGGGAAAACGAAAAACATCCGCACGCAAGACCGCGACGAGACGTCCCGTGTCGCCCCCCTGCATTGCACTCATTGCCGACATCGTCCGGTCCCGTCGCTTCCAGGGTCAAGCCAGGGAGAGACTCCAGGAAAAAGTTCAGCTCGTCCTCGATGAACTCAATGAGGCCTGCAAATCAGCGTTACTGGCTCGGTTCACGATTACGATCGGCGACCAGTTTCAGGCACTTTTTCGCACAGCCAGGCCTGTCGCCAATCTGTTGTGGGATCTCGAAAGTGCCATGCCGGAAGTAGAGCTGAGGATTGGCATTGGCCATGGAAAACTGGACACTGAATTGAGGCAGGAGGCCGTCGGCATGGACGGCCCGGTCTGGCATCAGGCCCGTGACGCTGTTGAGGAGGCGAAGAAGGAGTCACTTGCCGGAGGCGTCTTCCGTGGATTCAAAGCGGATGATGAGGTGCTCAACGGAATGGCTCGATTGTTGAACCACGTCCGCAGCCAGTGGACCGACCGGCAACGATCGGTGATTCGTCTGCTTCGTGACCCGGCAACAGCCAGCCAGACGGAAGTCGCCAGCAAGTTGAACCTCAGCAGGCAGGCCGTTCACAATCGGCTGAAGTCCACCGGCTGGTTTGCATGGAGCGACGCCGAGAAAGCATTCCGACAGGTCCTGTCGCAATACGACTACACCGAGAAATGGGTGCAGAGGTTATCGTGACGCTTCAGTTTCCAGACACTCCTTCGAGCAATCTCCTGTGGTCGCAGATGATGCTCGTCTGGTGCGTCACGCACTATTTCTTCGGCCGGACAAAGCCGGCAATTATCGGGGAGAGCCCGTCGCTCTTTGGACGCAGCCTCGTCGCGGCACTTGCCTCGTCGCGGCACTTGCCTCGTCCGCGTTGCCTGGCCTTGCCTGCGAAAACTGCGGGCCGAGAGTTCTTTTATTTGTGATGACCGTTCTTTTCTCCGGCATTCTGCTCAACCAGAGAAATGCGTCTCAATCGGAGCCACTCTCACCGATGATGCCGGCCGTTCGGAAAGTCCTTTTCACGGTGGCATACGGTCTTGGGTCAGGCTGGATCGTCGCTGTGAATCAGCTCGAAATTAAACACCCGCTGCTGTCGGTCGACCTGCCTGCGAATCAGCTCGCTCTGGCCGCAATGTTTACCGCGTTCGGAGCATTCATGCTGGATGGTGGAACGATCATCGTGCGAGGCATTCTCGATCGATGCGGAACGAAGCCGTTGCTTGCGGGCGACGACGAGAAGAATGCCGGCCGACGAACTCGAACTCGAACTCGAAGCCGAACCTCGGACGCGGCAGCTAAAGAAACGCGCCGCACGTTGCCGATGCGGAATACAACCGTGGGCGGATGATCGGAGAACTGGAACGGGCCCTGCTGCTCGTCATGGTGTTTCTCGACCAGTATTTTGCGATCAGTTTTCTGCTCGGCGCAAAAGGGCTGATCCGGTCGCGCGAATTCGAGGACCGTAACTCCGCCGAGTATTTTCTGATTGGGACACTCACAAGCATTCTGCTGGCCGTATGGGCGGGGATCGCTCTGCAGAGGTATGCGATGTGGCTGGGCCTGTGATCCTCGTTGACACCTTTTCTTCGCGGCCGGTATCATATCGGGCAACATTTATGCCGACTTAAGACCGGTACAATTCCGCAGGGAAGCTGCTTCGGAGACAGAGAATGCTGACAATTTCAGGACGATCGACCGGACAGAACCAGGGCTATTGCGACGGGTTTTCCCGTCGAAATTTCCTCACCATTGGTGGGATGGCTCTGGGAGGACTGGCATTGCCAGAGGTTCTGCGATCTGAAGCCGCAGCCGGAGTCGCATCGACTCACAAAGGCATCATCAATATCTACCTGCCCGGTGGACCATCACACATCGACCTGTGGGACCAGAAACCGGAAGCCCCGGCGGAAATTCGCGGCGAGTTTCGTCCGATTCAGACAAACGTGCCGGGCATCGAAATCTGCGAGATGTTTCCGCGGATGGCTCAGATGATGGATAAGTTCGTCCCGGTCCGCTCGATCAGCGACGCCGACGGGCGGCACGACGGCTATCAGTGCATGACCGGTCGGCGCCGTGGCGACCGCACGCCTCCTGGTGGCTGGCCGGCTGCGGGTTCGTGGGTTTCACACATCCAGGGCGCGGTCAATGGAGCCGTCCCGCCCAACGTCGCTCTCATGTACGCAACGGGTAATAAAACCTGGGGGGAGACCGGTGACGGCGGCTATCTGGGTGTCGCTGCGAATCCGTTTAACCTTGTTGGCCGCGAGGCTCGAAGCAGCAACGCCAGCATGACGTTGCAGGGGATCACTCTGGAGCGGCTGAAAGATCGAGGATCACTCGTCAAGGCGTTTGATCAGTTTAAACGGGACGCCGACACGACCGGAGTCATGGAGAGCATGGATGTTTATGGCCAGCAGGCGATGGGCATCCTGACCTCATCCGACCTGGCCAACGCTCTCGACCTGACCAAAGAAGATCCTGCGATCGTCGCCCGCTATGGGGCGAGTCAGGAAAAATTTCAGCGGGACGGTGCTCCCAAAATGATTGAGAACTTCTGTGTGGCAAGGCGACTCATCGAGGCAGGAGCCAGATATGTCTCGCTCAACTACAGCCGCTGGGACTGGCACGGCGGAGACGGCATGAACTTCCCGCGGTCACGTGAGGAGTTCCCGTTGCTTGACCAGGGGCTTTCGGCGCTCGTTACGGATCTTCATGAGCGAGGGCTCGACCGGGACGTCGCCGTCGTCGTCTGGGGTGAGTTTGGACGTACGCCGAAAATCAATCAGAACAACAGCCGCGACCACTGGCCTCAAGTTTCGTGTGCCATGCTGGCTGGCGGCGGCATGACGACAGGGCAGGTCATCGGATCCACAAACCGGTACGGCGAATACGCGGCCGAGCGACCGGTCAAGTTCCAGGAAGTCTTCGCCTCCCTCTACAAGTGTGCCGGAATCGATTCTTCGAACACGCGAATATTCGATCAGTCAGGGGTTCCACAGTATCTGGTCGACCAGGGCGTCGAGCCGATGCACGAACTGTTTTAGAGCTGCGAGGTGGCTCGCCACCGCACGTCGATCTCACTCACGGGAAATGAACGAAGCGAGTGACGGACTGAATTCAGCCTGCAGAAAAGTAAGGACTGTCCGCCAGAAAACGGACATCCAGTCTCCCACCACGAGAGTGCAATGCTCAAGATTTTCGGCTCATCCAAAAAGCTTTGCGACAGCGTGTCGCGTCGAGAAGCACTCCAGATTGGAGCTCTCGGCATCGGCGGCTTGACTCTGACGGACCTTCTCCGTGCCGAGGCGGCTTCCGGCACGAAGTCTCACAAAGCCATCATCATGATCTATATGTGCGGAGCGCCTTCGCACCAGGACATGTACGATCTGAAAATGGACGCTCCGTCCGAAATTCGTGGCGAGTTTCGTCCAATCGAAACGAGTGTGCCGGGCATCGAGATCTGCGAGCACATGCCGCGCGTCGCGGCCAACATGGACAAGTTCGCCGCGCTGCGTTCGGTTGTCGGCTCGCCAAACGGTTCTCACGACTCATTCATTTGTTACACCGGCCGGACGACTCAGAACCAGCCATCCGGCGGCTGGCCAGCGATGGGGCCGTGTGTCTCGAAAGTTCTTGGAGCGGTCAATGATTCCGTGCCGCCGTTCGTCGGGCTTGCTCCGGATACCGGGCATCCTCCATACGGCTCACCGGGCCTGCCTGGATTTCTCGGCGTTCAACACGCCGCGTTTCGTCCGTCTGGACCGAGCCGCCAGGACATGGTTCTCAACGGGATCTCCACTGACCGACTGGGAGACCGCAAGCACCTGTTGGCTCACTTCGACAATCTTCGCCGCGACGTCGATGCGTCCGGTACTCTGGCAGGAATGGACACGATCACGAAACAGGCGTTTGATATTCTCACGTCGAGCCGCCTGGTCGACGCACTCGACCTCTCGAAAGAGGATCCGAAGATCCGCGAGAAGTACGGCCAGGGCGATCCGAAGAATTACGGCGACGGCTCGCCGCGGAACCTTGAGCATTTTCTGATGGCTCGTCGTCTGGTTGAGGCCGGATGCCGGGTTGTCTCGCTCAACTTTGGCCGCTGGGATTTTCACAGCAACAATTTCGGGGGTCTGAAGGACACTCACCTGCCGTTGTTCGATCAGGGCCTGGCGGCGCTTGTCGAGGACCTGCATGAACGAGGTCTTGCCGACGACGTGTCTGTTGTCGCCTGGGGAGAATTTGGCCGGACCCCGAGGATTAACAAGGATGCTGGTCGAGACCACTGGCCGCAGGTCGGTGGTGGAATCGTCGCTGGCGGCGGCATGAAGACCGGCCAGGTCGTCGGCTCGACCGATCGTCTGGGCGGCGCTCCGCAGGACCGCCCCATTCATTTCGGCGAGGTTCTTGCGACGCTGTATCGCAACATTGGAGTCAACGGCAACGACACGACTGTCCCCGACCTTTCCGGCCGCCCGCAATACCTGATCGACCAGCACCAGCCGATGCCGGAACTGATCTGAGCAGTCCGATCCCGCTTTGCCAAATGTAATTCCGCTGGCAAGCGAGCATCCTGGCTTCCGCTGCCCGTGGGACGGACGGCTGAGTTGGAAAACAGCTTTTGGCGTTGCTCGGTCAGGGTTCACGGCAGCGAACCGTGCCAGGTCCTGGCGATTGCACATTTGCCCGGGCTGTCGTCCCTCGACCACCGCAGTCTTGCCTCGAACAGAAAGCCGACAGCAGCACAATGTCAGCCGCGCCGGATCAAGCCGTCTCACCAGAGCACATGATCGCCATGGTTTCAGAGAGCACTCTGTTCCATAACTTCAATCCTGCGCGACTGTTGAATTTGCGAGATCAGCTGGAGTTTGTGAGGCTGGAGCCGGGCGAGGTTCTGTTCAACGAAGGCGAGTCCATTGATTCACTTTTTATTCTTGTCGACGGAGAACTGAATGAATGCGGTTCGCCTGACTCAAGAGTGCTCGCAATTAAACGGACCGACTTCGAGGCGAATCCGGGGGTCGGGGCAAAACGGCTACTGACGGACGAGATTCGCGTTTCGACAGTGACGGCCGCCACCAGGAGTGGGCTCGTCAAGCTCTCCAAAGATGCCTTCATGAACTCGTCATTCATGGGGCTTGATCAGAACGCGTTGCAACGCGACATCTTGAGGCGGCTGCTCGAGGGTGAATTGAAACAGGTCCTGGTTCCGATGTTCGGTCTGAAGGACATGGGAATGTTCAATGACCTGGTAAAACGTCTGGAGTGGGTTCATTTCGGGAGAGGCGAGTACATCTACAGACAGGGCGACGAGTCGGACTGTTTTTACATTCTGATGAGTGGGCGGCTTCAACTTCTCGTGAAGAAAGACGACCGTGATGAAGCGGAACCGGTCGACGAAGTCAGTCCTGGTTCGCCCGTCGGCGAAATGGGCGTCACCACGGGCGAGAGGCGGACTGCCACTGTCATCGCGTCCCGGGATTCCGAGCTGGTCCGTTTTTCAAAGCAGGACTTCGATGATGTTGCCGTTCGCTACCCGCAACTCTGGCGGCACCTGACTCAAGTCATCGTTCAGCGACTCAGGAAGTCGTACCTGAAGCCGGACCGAAAAACGCTCAGCTCCAACATCCTGATCGTCCCCGCTTCAAATGGTCTTCCGCTGACGGATTTTGCAGGCCATCTCAGGAGAACGCTCGCTGAAAATCCGCCAGGGAATTCATCCGGCCTGTTGCTCACCAGCGAAGACGTCGATCGGTGCCTGGGCATCCCGAACATCTCTCAATCAACCCGCGGTGCCAGGCACGAGCTGAGATTGCGGGTCTGGCTGACCGAGCAGGAAAAGAACCACGGAGTCGTTCTGCTGGTGGCAGACTCCGAAGTGACCGAATGGACCTCGCGGTGTATCCGCCGCGCGGACGAGGTCATGTATGTCGCAGCCGCCGGCACCACACCGGAAACCGGTCGTGTTGCGCAGGAAGTTCAGGATCAGGCAGAAGCTCACCAGGCCGGTCGACGAACATCGCTCGTCCTCCTGCACCCCGGAGACGCTGATCGTCCCCGTGGAACGGCTGCCTGGCTGGACCAGTTCGGACTGCGCAATTCGAAGGGCAGCCCGCAATCACCAGGCCGACACTTTCATATTCGAAATGGACTCGACAGCGATTTTGGACGACTGGCCCGGTTTGTGACACGTCGAGAAGTCGGGCTTGTGCTGAGCGGTGGCGGAGCTCGCGGGTTTGCTCATGTGGGCTGCATTCGGGCCATGCGTGAGCAGGGGATTCCGATCGACATGATCGGCGGCGTCAGCATGGGAAGTGTTGTCGCTGCCGCCTACGCGCATGATCCCGAGGAATTCGACAAGACCATCAGCAAGGTCAAATCGCAGTTGCCGGGAATCCTGTCGGACAAGACGATCCCAGTCGTCTCGGTGTACCGGGGACGCCGTTTTGATCGGCGTCTCATGAACTGGTTTGGCGAGACGCAGGTCGAAGATCTCTGGCTGCCTTTCTTCTGTGTGACGAGCAACCTGACACGAGCGGAAATCTACGTTCACGATACGGGCCCGCTCTGGTGGGCGGTCCGGGCCAGCGGAACTCTCCCGGGAATCTCGACACCAG
>ERZ891418.640-NODE-640-length-11546-cov-8.140980_pt1 | contig 11546 bp, 7 predicted proteins | sample MGYA00521236_ERZ891418 | MGnify/ENA primary metagenome ERZ891418 (study PRJEB32303, sample SAMEA104408696) | aquatic metagenome | biome: Brackish water; feature: Chemocline; material: water | place: Baltic Sea | collected 2014-10-18T10:34:00 | depth 100 m ... | reverse complement strand
TGTTGAACCAGCAGTTCCGGCTGGAGTGGTCCCCCCGCTCGGAGTGGTCCCGGTGGTTGCAGCCGTCCCGGTGGCGTCCGTCGTGCCTCCCTCGGTCGCCGCGACGCCACCGCCCGCGCCGTTGTCGTCGTCACCGCCCGACATCAGAAAGGCCACGATGGCTCCGATGAGGACAACGCCACCGATCGCGCCGCCGATGATCAGCGGAGTCTGATTCGACTGTTTCGCCGATTTCTTCCCCTTCTTCTTCCCGCCGGATCCGGATGATGTTCGGGCCGGTGATCGACGACGCGGTTGAGGCTCGTCGTATTCTTCTTCCTCATACTCGTCCCATTCGTCGTCGGCCGGCTTCGCCTGCGGCACTCGAATGGGGGCCTCGCATTCGGGACACTTGATGGACTTTCCGGCGGCGCTGTCCTTCAGACGGAGCTCTTTCGAACACGAACGACACTTGACGCGAATCGGCATGTCTGGCCCTTTGGCACAGAGTGGTGTTTGGTCGAAGCGAAAACAGACGACGAAATCCGACGGATCGATTCTCCGTTTTCTCCGCCGCCCAGTATAAAGCGACTCGACGTGAATCGCCCGTAATCGCTTCTTCGGCGCTTCGGCTCGGAGCTCATTCGAGTCGGATGGGAAACGCGGCTCCGACTAAAAGCCGCGATGACAGCGACGGCCAGCAGCATCGCCGTCAGCAGGCCTTTGATCCGAACGGGCGCGCCAGGCGAACGTTGAGGATGCAGCATCGCGACGCTGCTGAGGAGCAATCTTCCAGACGAAAGCCCTGCGCGGGATTATCAGCCGATGATTTCCGCAGGCGGCGTACCTGATCGACAGTTGCCGAAAAGAATTGTCTGGCTCAGCGTTTCTTCAACGCCTGCTTCAGAATGAGATCGGTGGTTCTCTTCTGTTCCGGCGTAAACGAGGTCTGAGGATGGCTCGCTGGCGTGCCGGCTGAGACTCGTGCGGCGTCACCGGAATCAGCATTCTTTTTCAGCAGTGCGCCAATCGACTGAATGACCTGACTGGCATCCACACCTTCAGGCAGGGTTGCCGACCTGGAGGATGATTTCAACAGCTCTGTGAGCTGCTTCTTCTGATCGGCATTCAGCGATTTCAGGATCGCGTTCTGCTGAGCCGTCAGGTTCTCGAGCGTGACGCCGGACTGAAGGATCAGGCCGAGGATCTGTTCGCGCTGAGTCGGCGTCAATTGCGCGGCCGCCTGTCGTAGCTGCTGCTCCTGCGCGGCAGTCAGCCCCGCAGTGCGCAAAGGGGCGAGCAGAGTATCTGTCTGCCTGCGAAATTCGGCATTCATCTGCCTCGCTCCCCGTTCGATGGCGACTCGGGTGGCGTCAAGAAACGGTTGCGGATTGTCGCTCATCCATTGGTTAATCGCGGCTTCCAGCGGCTCAGAGATCAGGCGGTCAGCAATCCTCTGTTCGAGCTTCACGTTGGACATTCGACCTGTCGCAGAGCGAATTTTCGGCACCGCTGTGAGGTTTCCCTGAGCATCGAAGCTGAGTGACACTTCCACATCGATACTGACAGCGACCCGAGCCGTATACTCAGTGCTTGCCGATCCCACTCGACTTTTTACCCTCGTCGTTCCACCAAACGGGCACGAGATGGTGGCCTGAATTCCGATCGTCTTCGCTGTTGGCTGGCTCAGATGCGTGATCTCGACAAGCAGATTGCGGGCAGGATCAGTAAATGTCCCGGTCGCCGTCCCGGTGAGATCCGTGGTGAATTTCAGGCCAGCGAATTCCTCACCAATTCGCCGCGTCACGCTTCCCGAAAAAACTTTTCCGGTCAATTCGCGTGCCAGATCAACACGGATCGATTCTGCCACGCTACGGCGGGTTTCGATCGACGCGTTGTCGTCAGCGACCACCAAAGCGGATGAGAACGCCAGGGCAGCCAGCGTTATGGCACAGACCCAATCCGAATTTCGTAACACGGGCTCTCCGAATGACCTGGCGCGTGAGCGTGACCGTCCCTTTGAGTTATCGACTGGTGGCGGAGATCGATCGAAGAATTCCGAGGGCCAATTGGAGAATTCACTGATGATTGGGGCGCTTCAGCATCCAGCTTGGGGACGATTCTACTCAGGCGTACCGCGAAATCAGAAGGTCTCATCGCTGGTCCGTCGCCAGCCTCGCTGGGCGGGTCGAATGGGTGTCGGGCTCGCCGGCTGCTCGATCACAGGTGCTCGCGACGGACGCTCGGGTGAATCGAACCGGACCGGAAGAATCCGTGGGGCGGGGTTGGACGGGGTCGGGTTAGAAGCATGCGTGACTGCGGGCTCCTCGACCGGCGTTCGGCTGCCGCCTGAGGGTGCGGTCAACGGTCGGCGGGAGTCGGACAGGCTGGCGCTGTGGATCGGCAGCACGGCCGGGGCGCGTGGCGGAAACTGTGCGGCCTCTTCGGTTTCGACTTCGCCTTCTGTTGCGGGGACCGGTTCTGCGTCGGTCGCGTCGAGCCAGTCCTGTGGGACGGATGGTGGCAGCGGGTTGTCTTCGGCGCTGGCTCGCACGGCGTCCTGAAGCGACTCCTCGATCCACAGTCCGTTCGTGTCGATCCTCATGATGCCGAGATTCTGGAACAGCCGCATCCGGGCCGCGTAGTAATTCAGCCAGACGCTCATGAAGTTATTCTGCGAGTTTCGCAGATCGGACAGCGCGGTGAGCAGGTTGAGCGCGGCCGTCGGACCGAACTGAGCCTGCGGCTGTCCGGGCAATGCGGACGGAGTCGGTCTGTTGAGATTCTCTCGTGTCTGATCGACTCGGCGAATTGAAATCGCGACGGCTCGTCGCTGAATCTCCAGGTTCAGTTCCAGCTGATCGAGATCCCGAAGCAGACTTCGCAGTCCACGGTAGACGCCATCTTCGTACTGAATCAGTTGCCGGCGCGACTGCTGATACAGAATCAGCTGCTGGCGGAAGTCGTTTCGCTCAACCCGCCGATTGAACGGCGCGTCGAACCGAATGCCTGCCTGTGTCGAGGTATTCCGGCCGGAAAAGTTCAGAGGATTGTCACCTTTCGTCCCGATGTCGCCTGAGAGGACGATATCGACATTTGACTGCAGCCGATTCGCGTTGAACTCGATGAGTCGCCAGTTGTCGACGAGCGAAGCGCGATTGTTCATCCAGTCGAGCCGGTTGGCTCGAGCGATCTCCAGCGCGACTTTCGAATCGAGCCGGACCGGGTCGAGAGTGATCACTTCCAGTCGGGCTCGCGTTTCGATCAGAGCGAGCTCGCCAATCAGGTTTGACAGATCGACATTGACGCTGACGATCGAGCCCACGGTGGTCCGGCGGTCCTCACCCAGGTCGCCCAGCAGCGAGACCACTTTCTGCGAAGTTATGTCAAACGACTTCTGCAGCGCGCTCAAGTTTTCCGTCAGAACGGCGAGTTCTTTGTCGAGCGACTGTTTTTCGAACTCACTCATCGCGGCGGTACGTTTGGGGAGTGCCTCCGCGACTCGCTGGAGATCGCCGGTCACTGTGGCCAGTTCTTCCGCAACCGATTTGTTGAGATCGTTCAGTTTTCCAAGGACCTCCCGCAACTGCTCGTCAGTCGCCGTGGCTGCGATTTCGCCAAAGGCCGTAACGATCGCCTGGAGCTGTTCCTGTTGCTTCTTCAGGCTGTCGGACACAAAGCGGAACTGTCGGATTCTGGAATCGTTGAGCTCGATCGGGACGTCCGGTGGAAGACCCAGGGAAAACGTCTTGAAAGTCTCGACCGTATTGATGAGCCCGTTTCTCGACTGCAGGAGATTGGCTCGCTCAGTCTCGATGCTCTGCCGAAACTGGTCGACCTGAGCCAGATCGATCAGGCCGCCTTCCAGATGCGCCTCAAGAAGATTCAGAGTTTGAAGCTGTGCGTTGAGACTGGTCTCGGTATTTCGAAGCTGCTCGGTCTGTTGAAGGATTCCGATAAACCCGCCGACCTGGCCGGCACCACCGCCCGCGAATCCGGAGCCGGTCACGACGCCCCCGCCGCCTCCACCACCACCGCCTCCAGCACGTCCGAATCCCGTTGCGTCGCCGACACCACCGAAGCCGCCAGAACCCTGGCCGCTGAAGCCGGAGAATCCCGAACCGCCCTGGAAACCACCGCGGCGCGACGGCCCGGTGGTATCGTTAATGCCGACCGCGAGGTTCGTGAAGAATCCCTGGCGGTAATGCTCAAAGGCGCGGATGTTGGCGAGCAGAGTTCGCTCGGCAACGGTGAGAACTTCCAGAGCGATCTGTTTCCCGCCGGCCCTCAGCAAGGGCTGTAGAAATGCGAAGCCGATGCCAGAGCTCACCGATCCGGCATCCGCACCGGAAAGCTGCCACATGAACTGATTGGCAAAGCTCACCACAAACTGCCCGGCAGACGCCAGATTTCGGCGAAGCTGAATGTCGGTCGCCGTGGCCGCATTGAACGTGCTGCCGGCTGACGTGCCGGACCCGGTAATGCCAACGCCGGTATTGTTGAAGAATGAACGACCGCCGCCCCCGCCGATTCCGCCAATAAACTGAGTATCAATCCGGAATCGTTCCGTGCTGACATCGAGGGCGGACAGGTAAAGCGTTTCCAGCTGCTGCTGATAGCTCGGCGTGTTGATCCGCGCAAGACGGATGGCGTCCTCCAGCGTGAGCAGCAGCGCGCCGTCTTCCGTCTTTGGAACATCGCTGACCAGTTGCTCGTACCAGTCAGGATTTTCGAGCCGGTCCAGGTTGCCGCTGTCGTGCCAGTGAGCCCAACCTTCGTACTGATCCACGTGGTGCATGTACTGGTGAGAGTCTGGATCGTCTGGCGGCATCGGCGGCCGCACCGGGTCGTACGGATCGTAGAAGCGGCTCCGCGGATCCATATCGATGCCGGTCCACGGCGACTCCCAGCGGTTGTACGTTTTCTCCTCGATGAGCTCGGTGACGTTTTCGTCCGCCTGCTCCCGGTACCACTCACGAGAGCATCCCGGGACCGTGAGCGCAGTCAGGGTCATCAGTATGAAAAATTGCCGGCTTGCCATGATCACGAATCATCCATGATTCGGGCGGTCGTTTGCCTGCCTCGTCTGCCCCCCGGCCTGACGAAACAGCAACGGCGCAGACTCCTCGCCGCATCAATCAGAATGTCGTCGCGAAAGCCGGACCCGCTTGAGAATCTTTAGCGATTGTGCGGGTTAATCTGGTGGAAGCACGCCAGCAGAATCGATCACTGAGTCGTTGTTTCGGGCCGCGACGAATCTGAAAGGGGGCAACAAAAAAGGCCCGGGCATCCCTCGCTGGGATGATCGGGCCTGATGAACTCTGGCAGATTCAGTCTTCTTCCGCCGTTTCTGGACCGTGATCAACACAGTCGCCGTTATGCCAAAGCGGAAGGCCTGCCGCGTATCGGGCAGCCAATGTACAAACTTTTTCTTCCGACCCGGGCTTCGCCTCAGTCGGTTCGCTTGGTTTGATACCGAGTGCTTCAAAGTCGATCTCGGGATACCGCTCCAAGGCGTCCACTTTCAGATCGGCATCAACTTCCAAATCCGCGTACGACATGCGTCTCGCTCCAACAGTGATGAGAAACGTAGGGGTGTATTCAAACTCCGAGGACAAAATCACCTCGGTGTGACAGGGTTATTCGGATAATCCGCTGCGAAAACGAAACAGGTCCACTGAGTGCCTGGGCGCAAAATAAGACACAAAAAAGACTTATGACGAAAGCGGAAGAATCAGCGTCTCTTGTTCCATCCCGTGTGGATCAGTCACTCAACAATTCCCTGAGTGGTCACTCCATCGTGAGACGCTGCTGAGCTCGACGTCGTTCGCGGTGAACGATTGAGAGCTCAATTTGAGGGTCGTGGGGGCAAATCAGGCAGGAACTTAGGGGATTCTCAGCTGACTCACCGATAAAGTCAACAAAAAAACGGACATTCTCAAAATCCGAATTGCCGGGTCGCGATCTTCCTGGGAAGTTCACAAATGCAGCTCTTTTGCAGTTGCCAGGCGGCCTCCTTTCATCCTCGATGAGCACCGGTTTCGAGGACGAAAACAGGCACAGATCAGTTGTTCTCGTCGCCTTTCGGAGGCCGCGAGACTTTATATCGTTTCAGTTTGCGGTCCAATGTGGATCGCTCGATGCCCAGCACCTGAGCGGCCATCGACTTGTTCCAGCCGGTTCGTTCGAGGGTTGCAAGAATGTGCTCCCGCTCGAGCCGCTCCAGCGTGACGTCCCGGTTCGCCGCTTTGGCTTCCGAACTTCCAGTATTCGTATTTGCCGCTGTCGGCGTGAGAGTCGCGAGCTGGATGTCACCCACCTCGATCCGCTCACCTCTGGCGAGGATCACGGCCCGGTCAATCGTGTTTTGAAGCTCTCGAACATTGCCCGGCCACTCGTACTCGGTAAGCAAAGTCATCGTCTCGTCTGAGAAGCCGGTGATCTTACGACCGGTTCGCTCGACAAACCGATTAAGGAAGTGAGTCGCCAGCATGGGAATGTCCGTCGCGTGGTCGCGAAGAGTGGGCATGGCCACCTCCACCACGAAGAGTCGGTAGAACAAGTCCTGCCGGAATTTCTTTTCCTCAATCGCTTTCTCAAGGTCCCGGTTTGTTGCCGCGACGACTCGCACGTCAACTTGAATCTCACCGCCGCCACCGACTCGTTCAAACGGATGCCCTTCAAGGACTCGAAGAAACTTCGCCTGAACCTGCAGGCTCATTTCGCCGACTTCATCGAGAAACAATGTCCCTCGATTCGCCTGCTCGAACTTACCGAGTTTTCGACCGACAGCTCCGGTGAATGAACCCTTTTCGTGTCCGAACAGTTCACTTTCCAGGAGCGTCTCTGACAGCGCGGCGCAGTTCATACAGACAAAGGGTCCGTTGCGTCTGTCGCTGCCGAAGTGAATTGCCCGAGACACAAGCTCCTTGCCAACGCCACTTTCACCTCGGACCAGTACCGTCGCGTCTGTCGGAGCGATCCTTTCGATCAGCTCTTTCAAAGACTGCATCGCCGGGCTGGTTCCAATCAGCTCACTTTGCATCCCCAGCTGAGTTCGCAGTCCCTCGGCTTCGTTCTTCGCCCGTTCCAGTCCGTCTTTCAGTTGCTCTCGATGCTGAAGGTTCTCCAGGGCGAGCGCAAACTGGTCGGCCACGGCGAGGGTGTATTCCAGGTCCTCGACCTCCAGCACGCGGTTACCTTTCGTCGTGTAAAGGTGCAGCACGCCATGAATGGAGTCCGGTGTCCGGATGGGAGCACAGATCACACTGCGAGCCTGCAGTTTCTCAAGGCTGCCGGTTTCACTCAGTCGCGCGTCATCTTTAATGTCGCGTGCGAGCACGGCTTCCTGATTGGTGAGCACGATGCTGGACAGTGATGTGGAAACTTTTTCGTAGGACTTATTCTCAAGGTCTTCGCGAGTCTGGTAAGCAGTAATGGCCAGCTGATTCGGACGAGGCTTCTTATCCTCACCCAGCAACAGAATCGCCCCGATGTCGACCCGGATGTTTTCGAAGAGTCCCTTCAGCACGATGTCTGCCAACTGGTTCGAATCGTTGGCCGATCCCATTTCCAGGGCCAGTCGATAAAGATCGGCGAGTTCCTGACTGGTCCGGTCACGGCCGATGTCATCGCCCGTTCCAGCATGAAACCTCGTTCGATTACGCCGGTGGAGGATCTCCGGAGCCGTCGCATCAAGCGCCTCCGGTCCGTCGTAAGTGTCAGTGACCTCGTCGAGCCCGCTCGATCCTTCCTCACTCGCCTTCGAGAGTTCATGAGTGAAGACGAGGAAGAATTCGCCAATCTGAACCTGGTCACCGTCCGACAGAGTCCAGTCTTCCGTCACACGAGTGCCGTCGATCAGCGTTCCGTTGCGGCTGCCGAGTTCCCGGAGAATCCACTCGCCGTTGACCTGAAACACCTCGCAGTGATTCCGGCTGCAGATGTCATCGGGAATCACCACGCGATTGGTCGGGGCCCGGCCAACCGTGGTCACCTGCCCCGCCGTCAGCCGAAACACGTTCCGCCACTTCAGTTCGTCGCGCAGAATCAGATACGCGGTCTCGCTGGAGTCGGCAGGGATGTTCCAGTCAGAATCAGAAGGCATGGTGCAAAACGATTTTCGGACAATGGCCAGAAATCCCGGAGACGGACGAGTTCAGTCCACTCGCAGGATTTCCAGGAGGAGCACAGGTTCCGGCATCAGCCCCATTAAACCAGCCGGTTTTCGCGTCGCAAGGAACAATCGCCGACGGAGGGGAATGATGCCCGACTTAAAAACTTCAGGCGAACTTAAGTTTCGCCAATCGGGATAAACCCGCTCAAAGTGACGTCTTTGCCGCGTTGTTCTGGTTTTCCGGCAATTCAGTGGCAGCTGGTGGAGGTTTGACCGGATCCGCGACGGAATCCCTCTCTGACCGCAGGAAAACGACAACGGCCGTTCCCGACGCGAGTACAGCGAGGCTTACAACAACTTCCGGCCGGTGACCGTGAAAGAGCTGTGCCCCATCGAGGATCAGCAACCCACCCGTCAAACCGACGACTGCTGAAGCCCGCAACCGCGACGTGTCCCGGTGCAGCAGACAGCCCAGCAGTCCGAGTCCAAGCAGAATGCTGCCGACCGTTCCGAAACCTGTCAGAGAAATGAAATCACGCTGGTCCAACCGGGACCTCCCAAAATCAGATTGGCTGTTGGTTCACGCCTGAGGCTCGGTCATGCGGTACGGGTCGAGTGCTTCTTTGAGCGTTTCTTCGGGCAGGATCTCCTGCTCGATGCACAGCTCGCGAATTGTCTTGCCGGTTTTGAACGCTTCCTTGGCGAGGGCCGCGGCTTTCATGTAGCCGATCAGTGGGTTGAGGCTCGTGCACATCGAGAGGCTTTTCTCGACGGCCGCTTCGCAGCCTTCCTCGTTGGCTTCCAGATTCTCAACGCAGAGGTCCACAAAGGCCTCGCACGAATTCGAAATCAACATGACGCTCTCCAGAGTCGTCTGCCCCATGACCGGCATCATGATGTTCAGTTGAAACTGTCCGCCGCCGGCTCCGCAGATTGTGATCGTCTGATCGTTGCCCATGACCCGGGCCATGGCCTGCATCATGCTTTCGCACATGACCGGGTTCACTTTGCCCGGCATGATTGAGCTGCCTGGCTGCAGGTCCGGAATCTTGACTTCATAAAATCCGCACCGCGGTCCGGAACCCAGCCAGCGGATATTGTTCGACACGTTAAACAGCGTTGTGGCGATCGCCTTGAGCTGACCGTGGCTCTCCACGAGCCCGTCACGCTGAGCGTTCGCTTCGAAGTGATCCTTCGCCTCGACAAAGGCAATGCCGAGCTCATCGGCGAGCACCTCAGCGACGCGCGAACCGAACTCCGGATGCGTGTTGATGCCGGATCCGACCGCGGTTCCACCAACGGGAAGTTCGAGCACTGCCTCCAGGGCCCGCTGAGCGCGCTCAACCGAAAGCTCAATCTGCCGGGCAAACCCGCCGAATTCCTGACCAAGCCGAAGCGGTGTCGCATCCGCCAGGTGAGTTCGACCAATTTTTATAATCCTGTCCCAGGCGTCGGCTTTGGCTCGCAGTGCCGCACCGAGCTTCTTCAGGCCAGGAATCATCGATTGCTTTATCGAGCTCGCAACGGCGACGTGAATCGCCGTCGGAAACGTATCGTTCGTGCTCTGCCCCATGTTGACGTGATCGTTGGGGTGGACCGGCTTGTCCTCAGTGAAGCGGCTCTTGCCGATCAGCTCAACGGCCCGGTTGGAGATCACCTCGTTGACGTTCATGTTGCTCGACGTGCCAGAGCCTGTCTGGAAAACGTCGATGGGAAACTGATCGTCGAATTTTCCATCGGCCACTTCCTGGCAGGCCGTCAGCATGGCCTGCACCTGAGTCGCGTCGATCGGGTTCTTGCCAGAACCGGTCAGCTTGCCAAGATCGCGATTCGCAATTCCGCACGCGTACTTCACCGAGCCCATGGCATGAATGAGTGTCTGCGGCAGCGTCCAGCCGGAGATCGGAAAATTCTCGACAGCCCGCTGAGTCTGAGCTCCGTAGTAGGCTTGAGCCGGTACCTGGACTTCTCCCATCGAGTCTTTTTCAACGCGAACGTCTGACATTCTGAGTCTCCTGATCTTTATTCCGTTGTCATTTGATTCGGCATGAAAATGCCGTTGGGAATTGCTCACGTGAAACGAGGCCCGCCACGAAATCTGGCGACGGGTCCGGATGTTATCAGACGACCTGTGGTCCTTCGATCGAGGTGCGACCTTTCCATTCTGATTCCTGCTCCCTGGCAGTTGCTTCTCGACCGGTTCCCGTTGAGCACCGGAGTTGACGGTTTTGCTCCGGCGAATTTGCGGGCGACGGCGTAGTATTCTGGCTGTCGACTGACGATCGACGATACGATGCGGCTTGAAGCGGGAGAGATCTCTGATCTCGACTGACAATCACACTTGAGTCCACGCGGAATCTCACGAGGAGAGAAAAGATGAAAGCCACATTCTTTGCGGCGATCGCTCTGGCGGTTGCAGTCGGTTCGTTTCAGACGTTTGCCACAGCCACTCAGATCGAAGTGAAAGGCAAGATTCCTGGCGGAGTTCAACTTCCTGACGGGTTCAAACATCGGGCGCTGCAGGGCTTCGATTCTCAACCTGGCGAGATCACGAATAAAGACGGTCTGAAAATCTCCTACGACATCGGCCCGGTCCCGAAACCCGGAGCACCCGTCTTCGGTGGCAGCTACTCCGACTGGACAAAACGCGTCCCTGAAAAAGACCAGCGCTGGTACCGCGAGCAGACCATCAACAACCAGCCGGTTCATCTCGTCTACACGAAGGACAAGCAACTGACCGTGTCCTTCCCAAAAGGCGGAATCAACTTCAGTTGCGAAGCAAAAACGGAAGCCGACCTGGTCGACGCTCTGCTGATCACACTGTCGTACGCGGGAACGCCAACGAAGTAGACACGTCTGGCCCACAACACGTGGGAATGAGTTCGTCGCGGAAACCGCTGCGGAAACCGCTGCGGAGTATGCTCCGCGAGATTCGGCTTTCCTCGACGACTTTTCCACGAATGATGGCATGGCAACTCACGAAGAACTTCGAGCCTGGGACAACGCGCACGTCTGGCATCCTTTTGCTCCGATGCAGGAGTTTCGTGCGGACGACACTCCGATCATCCGCTCGGCGGAGGGTTTTGAGCTGACGGACGTTGAGGGCCGGCGGTATCTCGATGGGCACTCGTCGCTGTGGTGCAACGTGCACGGACATCGGGTGCCGGAGATGGATCAGGCGATCCGCGATCAGCTGGACCGAGTTGGTCATTCGACTTTGCTCGGCCTGTCCAGTGAGGTTTCGATCGAGCTCGCAAAGCAGCTTGTCGATCGGACGCCGGAGGGACTCAACCAGGTCTTTTATTCGGACAGCGGAGCAACGTCTGTCGAGGTCGCTCTCAAGATGGCTTACCAGTACCACCGGCAGAAGCCCGGCGGTGCGGAACCGCGCGACCTCTTTGTGTCGGTGGCGGGGGCGTATCACGGAGACACGATCGGCTCGGTGAGTCTC